>Ga0209456_10000005_pt1 | contig 106354 bp, 96 predicted proteins | sample COG_11_FD_184755 | JGI IMG/M metagenome (GOLD analysis project Ga0209456, IMG submission 184755) | Pelagic marine sediment microbial communities from the LTER site Helgoland, North Sea, for post-phytoplankton bloom and carbon turnover... | ecosystem: Environmental > Aquatic > Marine > Neritic...
GCACTGGAATGCGGTGTTGCCCGGTCTTCTACTGAAGGCGTCCACCGAGGAACGGTTCGACGCAACGATGGAGGCGCTGAGCGAGTTCTTCATCGAGGATCCGGACCGAGCGCGTCTCTTTCTGCGTGAAACGCTCGACCGGCCCGAGCAGATGCAAGCGATGCTCGCCGCGTTCGTGCAACCTTGGGTCGAGCTCCTCGGCGATCAGCTCGAGCGCGCCAAGGAGCAAGGCTTGGTCCGGCACGACGTCGATCCGCAAGCGTACGCAGTCGAGGTGATCACGATGGCGGTGGCAGGCACTGCGGTCATCGACACGCTGCAAACAATTTTGCCGGATGATCCGGTCCGAGGAGGCACGCGAACGCGTCATGCGCGTGAGCTGATCCGCGTTGCGCGATCGAGCCTCTACACAGAGAACGAAGGCGAGACGTAAGCATGGCCAATTTCTTCAAAGACAATGACGATCTTCGGTACTACTTCGACAAGGGCGTCGACTGGGACTCGCTGGTGCAACTCACCGAGCACGATTTCGCGGACGCCGACGGAGAGGGCTTCACCAGCACCGAAGAGGCGGTTAACTTCTACCGGGACACCATCGAGATGTTCGGGCAGTTTGTGGCCGAGGAAATCAAGCCCTACGAGAGGGAAATTGACGCAAACGGTGTGAATTTCGTCGATGGCGAGGTGGTTTTCCCCGAGCGACTCGCTGGGATCTTCGAGAAGATCAAAGAGCTCGATCTTCATCATCTTCCGATCCCGCGCGAGCTCGGCGGCATGAATGCGCCGATGATGGTGTACTTCATGAATAGCGAGCTGATGGCGCGAGCCGATGTGTCGGCGATGGCACATCACGGATTCCACGCAGGCATTGCGATGGCAGCGCTGGTGTTCTCCGCACTCGAAGGGAGCTCGGACATCGATCCCGTGACCGGGCGGCTCAACGAAACCCGCTGGCAGAAAGTCATCGAAGAGATCGCAGCGGGCGACGCTTGGGGCTGCATGGACATCACCGAACCCGACGCAGGCTCGGACATGGGCGCACTCCGCGCGGTCGGTGAGCAAGACGCGGACGGTAACTGGTACGTGACGGGCGAGAAGATTTTCATCACCTCCGGCCACGGCAAGTATCACTTCGTGATCGCGCGCACAGAAGACACCGATCCGGACGATCCGATGGACGGACTCAACGGGCTGTCAATGTTCCTGGTGAAGGCCTACGATGATGACGCTGAGGGCAACCGCACGCGGATCGTGCAGTTGAGTCGCGTCGAGGAGAAGCTCGGCCACCACGGGTCGGCAACCTGTGGGCTCGTGTTCGACAATGCCCCGGCCGAGCTCGTGGGAGAGCGGGGCGAAGGCTTCAAGTACATGCTCACGTTGATGAACAACGCGCGACTTGGCGTTGGATTCGAATGCCTCGGCCTCAGCGAGTCGGCGTACCGGGCCGCCGTCGAATACGCGTCGGAGCGCGGCTCGATGGGTAAGACGATCGATCGCCACGAGATGATCGCCGAATATCTCGAGACGATGCAGACCGAGATCCAGGGCATTCGGGCCATGGCTGTCACCGCCTGTTTCCACGAGGAAATGGCGCTGAAGCTGGCCCTGGCCGTGCGCTACGGGGATCTCGACGTCGCCGAGCAGAAGAGGATCGAGCGACTGATGAAGTCGCATCAGAACGAGGCGCGCCGCATCACGCCGCTCCTCAAGTACTTCGCCGCGGAGAAGGCCGTCGAGCACGCCCGGACCTCGCTCCAGATTCACGGCGGCAACGGATACACCACCCATTACCTACCCGAGAAGCTTCTCCGCGATGCGGTGGTCATGCCGATCTACGAAGGCACGAGCCAGATTCAGGCACTCATGGCGATGAAGGACACGCTTGGCGGGATCATCACGAGCCCACAGGCGTTCCTCCGGCGCTTGGCGCAAGCCCGCTGGCGTTCGCTGTCGAGTCGGAATCCGCTCGAGCGCCGGGTCGCACAGCTCCAGACGGTGTCATTGAGCGCGCAGCAACACCTCGTCCTCAGGACTGCGGGTAACAAGGTGAAAGGCCTTCGCCGCAAGCCGATTGGCGAATGGTCCGACGAGCTCACCAAGAACTGGAACCCGAAGCGCGACTTTGCCTTCGCGATGCTGCATGCCGAACGACTGATCCAGCTTCTCGGAGACACTACGATCGCCGAGCTGCTCCTGGCTCAATCGGAGAAGCATCCGGAGCGGGCCGAAGTTCTCGAACGATACCTCGAGCGGGCGGAACCGAGGGCGCGCTACCTGCTGGACCAGATCACGTCGACCGGGCAGCGTCTTCTCGACAAGCTCTCACCGGAATCGGCGGAGTGGACGAGCCAAGCCGCGGAGTGAGCTCTGATACCAATCGTTCGTCTCGTACCATTCGTGCGTGCGGCGGATGCCTTCGGCAAGGTCGACTTCGGCGGTGAATCCAAAGTCACGGCTGGCTGCGTCCCCCACGCAAGTCCAGGCCTGCTGCGCGCCCATTTTTGCTTTCTGCAAGTTCAGGAGCCTGGGCTTTTTGTCGAAGCGTGTGGCTACCTCACCGGCGAAGGCGGCAACCCACATCAACTGCTCGGTCAGATCCACGTCCCGCACCGGCCTCCCCACCACGCGGGTGATCTCGCTCTGGAACTCGCCCCAGGTCAGCGGGACATCGCTCGTCAGGAAGTAACCCTTCCCTGCACTCTGCTCATGTCGGGCGCCCTCCAGGATGCCGCGAACGCAATCGTCCACGTAGATACACGACATGTAATGATCGCGATTGCCGTAAAACAGATTCCATCCAAGCACGGCGCTTTGAAACAACGTGAGGTGATCGACGTCGCCCGGGCCGTAGACGCCCGAAGGGCGCAGGATCGTCCAAGACACGCCGCCTGATTCTTCTTCGACCACTTGCTCCGCTTCGAGCTTGCTCTGTCCGTAGTGCTCGATCGGTCGCGGTGGGTTTTCCTCGCGATGAGGCGCCGAGGTAGCCGACGGGCCGTACGACGCTAGCGATGACACCAAGACGAATCGCTTGACGTCCGGATGCTCGCGACGGAGCGCGGCGAGCAGATTGCGGGTAGGCATCACGTTGCCAAGCTGAAAGTCCTCGTAGGAGCCGCCCTTCGTTACCCCTGCTACGTGCAAAACGTACTCCGGCGTCTCCTCGCTCACGATGCGTTCCAGGTCGGCGACCCGCGCATAGTCTGCTTCGACCGAACGACCGGCTTCCGAAGGCGGCGAACCGGGCCGGCGAATCGCAACGACGTCGGAACCCGACGCAAGCAGCTGGTCACGCAGCCGGCTTCCGATGAAGCCGCTCGCCCCGGTAATCAGTACCTTGCCTTCGAGTTTGGGCGTCGCCACCAGCACGTCGTGACCCGCTTGGGACGAACGTGCAAGCCCGGATTGACGCAGCCCAGCTGGTGAGAAACGCTTCGCCCCATGACCGGGCGCTTCCAAACGATTTCTCCCGTAGACGGAAGCATCGTCTTCGAGCGTGCGCTCGACGGGGCCAAAGAGATCGAAGAAACGCTGGCAAGGGCCAACAAAGCCTTCAAATCGTGGCGAGAGCTTGGCCTCGAAGAGCGCGGCACGATGGTTCGGCGCTTCGTGGAGCTCGCCGTGCACGACGCCGACGCTGTGGCTCAAGAGCTTACCATGCAAATGGGACGGCCGGTGCGCGACGGCGGCGGCGAGGTGGGCGGCTGGCTGCTCCGAGGGCGAACGATGATCGACCTTGCACCTCGAGGCTTGGCCGACCTCGAGCTCGAGTCCCGCGATGGCTTCACCCGATTCATTCGGCGAGAACCTTTGGGCGTGGTTTTCGTCGTCGCGCCCTGGAACTATCCCTGGCTGACCGCGGTCAACGCGCTGGTGCCAGCGCTCGTTGCCGGCAACACGGTTGTCCTCAAGCACTCGGAGCAGACCCCGCTCGTCGCGGAACGAATCGGAAGAGCTGCCAAGGAAGCCGGACTGCCCGATGGCGTGCTCCAAGTCCTCTATCTGAACCATGACGGCGTCGCCGACGTGATCGCAGACTCGCGTGTTGCCTTCGTGGCCTTTACCGGCTCGGTCGGAGGCGGTCACGCGATCCAACATGCGGCGTCGAAGCGGTTCATCGGAGCCGCGCTCGAGCTCGGAGGCAAGGACCCGGCCTACGTCTGTAGCGACGCTGACGTCGAGCGCTCGGCAGCGAACCTCGTCGACGGTTCGTTCTACAACGCCGGGCAATCCTGCTGCGGGATCGAGCGAATCTACGTGCATCGCGATGTCTACGAGCCCTTCCTCGAAGCCTTCGTCATCGTGGCCAGCGAGCTCATGCTCGGAGACCCGCGGGACTCGTCGACGACGCTCGGCCCGGTCGTCCGCATCCGCAACGCCGAAGGCATTCAAGCTCAAATCGATGAAGCAATCACGGCGGGAGCGCGCCCCCTACTCGACCCGGGCCATTTCGAAGAAACCAAACGTGGCCTGCCGTACATGGCGCCACAGGCTCTGGTGGACGTCGATCACTCGATGCGGATCATGAGCGAGGAAACGTTCGGCCCGGCCGTGGGCATCATGCAGGTGCGCGACGACGCCGAGGCGATCGCCCTGATGAACGACAGCGACTACGGCCTCACCGCATCGGTGTGGACCAGCAACCTCGAGCACGCGCAGCGGATCGGCGCCAGCGTCGAAACCGGAACCTGGTTCATGAATCGCTGTGACTACCTCGACCCGGAGCTCGCCTGGGTGGGCGTGAAGGACTCCGGCCGCGGGTGCAGCTTGTCGACCCTCGGCTACGCGCAGCTCACGCGACCCAAGTCGTTCCATCTGCAACACCGCCCCGGATAGCCTGGTCATCGCTCGGTAGGTCGCTATAGTCGGCCGCGATGAAGCCGCCGGTCCTCCGCTGCCGCCACGTCACCAAACGCTACGGGAAGTTCACGGCGCTGAAAGACCTGTCGCTCGAGGTGTATGAAGGCGAGATTTTCGCGCTTCTCGGACCCAACGGCGCGGGGAAGTCGACCTTGATCCACTGCATCACGGGGCTCGCGAAGCCAACCGCAGGAAGCATCGAGGTTCTCGGCTTCGACACCGTCCATGACTTCCGCACGACCCGTCGCTTGGTCGGCTTGGTGCCGCAGGAGATCAGCTACGACCCGTTCTTCACGCCCCTCGAAAGCCTGATGATTCAAATGGGGCTCATGGGGGTCGAGCCGAATCGCGACCGCGCCGAGAGCTTGCTCAGGACGTTTGCCCTCGATGAAAAACGCGATGCGTACACGCGCACGCTCTCCGGTGGCATGAAGCGGCGCCTGCTGGTTGCAAAGTCGCTGGTTCATGAGCCTCGCCTGCTCTTTCTCGACGAACCGACCGCAGGCGTGGATGTCGAGCTCCGCCGTGAGCTCTGGCTGGAGGTCGAAGAGCTACGCGCCGCAGGCACCACGATTGTTCTTACGACCCACTACATCGAGGAGGCCGAAAAGCTCGCAGACCGCATCGGCATTCTGCACAAAGGTGAGCTCCTCCTCGTGGAGAGCCGCGAGAGCCTGTTGGAACGGCACGATGGGCGCTCGCTCGAAGACATCTATCTGGAGCTGATTCGCAAAGCAGATGGAAGGCACGCGGCTTGAGCACGATCGCCCTCAAGACGCTCTTTCTCAAAGAGATCCGGCGCTTCAGCAAGGTGTGGCTGCAGACGGTGCTCAGCCCGCTCGTCACGACGAGCCTCTACTTCTTGGTCTTTGGCGTCGCGCTGGGATCCCGCCTTCGCGAAATCTCCGGCGTCCCGTACATCCAGTTCGTTGTGCCCGGGCTCGTGATGATGACCATGATCCGCGATTCCTTCTTGAACACTTCGTCGAGCCTCTTCCAATCGAAGATCAACGGAACGATCATCGACATCCTGGTCGCGCCGATCGGTGCGTTCGAAATGCTTCTCGCCTACGTAGGGGCCGCGATGATCAGGGCCGTGATCGTAGGCACGCTGGTGTACCTCGTCTCTCTGTCTTTCACATGGTTCCCCCTATACCACCTGGGTTGGACCATCTTCTTCACCGTCTTCGTGACCGCCACACTCGCGCTACTGGGAATGGTCGCTGCGCTTTGGGCGGAGAAGTTCGATCATCTCGCGATCTTCCCGAACTTCGTTCTGCTGCCCCTGGCCTTCCTCGGCGGGGTCTTCTATTCGATCGATCTCCTGCCCGAGCCGTGGAATACCGTCAGCCGTCTCAACCCGCTGCTCTATATGGTCAACGGCCTCCGATACGGCTTCCTCGGCGTGGCGGACGTTTCGCCCGTTGCAAGCGCAGGGGTCGTGTTGCTTTCGTTCCTAGTGCTCCTCGGCGTCGCGACGGCGCTTCTCCGCAGTGGCTACAACCTGCGAAGTTAGTCATCATGGGCGGGCAAGCATGAGCAGCAGCACCTACTTCTCGAATCCGGAATCCCGCGCCTTTCTTCAACGGCGCGTCGCCTTCTTCGGCCTCATTGGCGCCATCCTCGGGGGTACCGCACTTCTCTTCCGTGTGATTATGGGCGTTCTTTTTGGGTATCTCCGGGAGCAAGTTACCGATCCCGGGTTCCTGATCCACGCCGCCGCGATCGTGCCTCTGCTCGCGGTCTGGCTGATCTGCCGGCGCGGCCAGTATTCGGTGAACGTGATTCACGCCATCGAGAACACGGGCATCTTTCTCGCCAGCATTTGCTACATCGGCATGGGACTCGACATTCGCCCGGAGGTCGGCGCAGACACGATTACCGCATTCATCCTCGCGCTCGTCATGTTTGCGCGCAGCGTCTTCGTCCCGAGCTCGGCGAGGCGAACCACGATTCTTGGCATCCTCATCGGCATTCCGCTCGTCGCAGCGATGTATTGGCACTACCTGAGCGCCGATCTCAATGTCTGGCGGATGCTCGGCTACCCCGCAGAGTCCGCCGAACGCGTCGCCGCCTCCCAAGCGGTGATCACGATCATGTGGTGGACGCTCACCACCGGCCTTGCTGCTCTAGCGTCGCGTGTGATTCACCGTTTGCGCAAAGAGGTGCGCGAGATCCAAAGCCTCGGGCAATACAACCTCAACCGAAAGCTCGGCGAGGGCTCGATGGGCGTCGTCTACGAGGCGCAGCACGGCATGCTGAAGCGACCGACCGCGATCAAGCTGCTTCGGCCGGAGCTCGCCGATCCGGATGCGCTCGATCGCTTCCGCCGAGAGGTGCAGCTGACGGCTAAGCTCACCCACCCGAACACTGTCACCATCTACGACTACGGCCGGACACCTGATGGGCTCTTCTACTATGCAATGGAGCTGCTCGACGGCGCCACGCTCACGCAGGTGGTCAAGGCCGGCGGGCCGCAACCGATCGAACGCGTCGTCCGTATTCTTCGTGACGCTGCGCTTGCGCTCAATGAAGCTCACGACGTCGGGTTGATTCACCGGGACATCAAGCCGAGCAACATCATGCTGGCGCGACAAGGCGGCGTCCCGGACGTGACCAAGGTGCTCGATTTCGGACTCGTAAAGAACCTCGGCAAAGTCGACGACCTCGAAAAAACCAACACGATGTCGATTAAGGGCACGCCACACTACCTGAGCCCCGAGGCGATCCAGGACCCGCAAGGCATCGACGGCCGCACCGATCTCTATGCGCTCGGTGCGGTTGGCTACTATCTGCTTGCAGGCCGGCACGTCTTCGACGGAAAGACGATCATGGAGGTCTGCCTGCACCACATGCACACCAAGCCCATTCCGCTTTCGGAAGCGTCGTCTTTGGACATTCCCCCCAAGCTCGAAGCGCTCATCATGGCTTGCTTGGAAAAATCACAGGTGGACCGCCCCGCATCCGGCCAAGAGCTGGCCGACGCCCTCGACCGTCTGGCGGTCGCCCGCTGGACCCGCGCAGACGCCGAAGCCTGGTGGGACGCATTCGGCGGCGAAATCCAACAACGCTCCGAGCCCCTCTCCGCAAGCCCCACCGAGCACACCGTCGCGGTTGACAGGGGACACTCTCTATCCCCTTAACTACATGAAACCACGGCGTTTCTGGCCCAAAGATCGCAACGACAAACTTGATGGGTCTCGAAGCGACCCCTCCATTCATCCGCCCGGGCGGACGGAGCCGCTGCGATCTTTGCCTGAGAAGGTGGGTGATTGCTTGGGGTTAGGGGTACGGAGAGTGTCCCCCTTGACCGTCGGAGGGCCAGGCAGCAGAATGGGCAGATAATGGTTCAGAATCCGACTGCTATGGCTGCCGAGGTGGATGCGCATCGCGCGATCCTCGTGAGCGGTGTTGTAGTTGTAGTCGGCCTCATTATTAGCCTCCTGCTAGTTACGCAGGCATAGGCGGGGACCAGAACCAACCCACAGACCAACCGACTCAGTTTCTGGCCCCCGCATCGAGGTGCGGGGGCTTTTTTTGTGGCCCAAAACTCATGAATCAATACTCACAGCGCAAAACTACAGCATCCTGGCAGACGGCGGGCATGTCGAAATTTGCCCGGCATTCAGGCGCTCGGTCGGCACTCGACCCAGCGCCTTTCTTGTTGGGTGCGCGCTGCTTGAATGCCGCCTCAAATCAACTAGTTGGAGCCAGCCAGCAACGAAGGAGAGCCTCGTGACACCCCCCAATCCCAAGCTGAAGAATCGCCTCGGCGAATCGCTTTCCGGATCCCACATCATCTGGGAAGCGCTCGTCCGTGAGGGGGTCGAGGTCTGCTTCGGTTATCCGGGCGGCGCGATCATGCCGGCATACGACGCAATGATCGAGTACCCGATCCACCACGTGCTCACGCGCCACGAGCAAGGCGCTTCCCACATGGCCGACGGCTACGCGCGCGCTTCAGGGCAAGTCGGCGTTTGCATCGCGACTTCGGGCCCGGGTGCAACCAACCTGGTGACCGGCATCGCCACGGCCATGCTCGATTCGATTCCAATGGTTTGCATTACCGGGCAGGTGCCGTCGCCGCTCATCGGCAGCGATGCGTTCCAGGAAACCGACATCACGGGCTGCACCATCCCCGTCACCAAGCACAACTACCTGGTGACCAAGCCGGAGCAAATCGCGCCGACGATTCGCGAGGCGTTCTACATCGCGCGCTCCGGCCGCCCTGGCCCCGTCGTCGTCGACATCACCAAAGATGCGCAGCAACAAAGCTGTGTGTTCGAGTGGAACGACGACGAGATCGTGCTCCCCGGCTACCGCCCGGACTACGCACCACTGGCCGAGCAGCTCGAAGATGCGGTCGACCTCATCAAGCACGCCAAGCGACCGATCATCTTTTCGGGGCACGGCATCATCAAGGCGCAGGCGACGGAGGCGCTCACGAAGTTCGTCGAAAAGACGAACATTCCGGTCGCCTGCACCCTGCTCGGCCTCGGTGGATTTCCGGCGAGCCATCCTCGGAACCTCGGCATGATGGGCATGCACGGCGAGACCTGGGTCAACAAGGCCATTCAAGACGCTGATTTGATTATCGCGGTCGGAATGCGGTTCGACGACCGCGTGACGGGCAACCTCAAGACCTACGCCCAAAACGCGAAGAAGATCCACATCGAGCTCGATCCGGCAGAGATCAACAAGAACGTTCACGCGGACGTACCGATTGTCGGCGACGCGCGCGAGGTGTTGGAGGAGCTACTGCCGCAAGTCGATAAATGCGACCGCCCCGAGTGGCTCGCGTACATCGACGAGAGCAAGGGCGATTCTGCCGTCCGCGACATCAAGAACCTGCCCGACCTGGGCAAGCTCTACGCCGCCCACGTCATCCACGATCTCTACCGCTTTACCGATGGCAAGGCGCTCGTCGTCACCGACGTTGGTCAGCACCAGATGTGGGAAGCGCAGTACTACAAGCACGACTACCCACGGAAGTTGATCACCTCCGGCGGTCTCGGCACGATGGGCTTTGCGCTCCCTGCCGGAATCGGCGCGAAGTTCGCCGAGCCCGGCGAGTCGGTTTGGGTCATCTGCGGTGACGGCGGCTTCCAAATGACGCAAGCAGAGCTGTCTACCTGCGCGCAGGAGGGCATCAAGGTCAACGTGGCCATCATCAACAATGGCTTCCTCGGCATGGTGCGTCAGTGGCAGGAGTTCTTCTTCGGTGGACGCTACGTTGCGACGCCGCTACTCAGCCCGGATTTCGTAAAGATCGCCGAGGCCCATGCCTTGACCGGCATCCGTGTCGAGAAACGGTCCGAAGTGGAAGCGGCGGTTCGCAAGGCGGAAGCAACCAAGGGCACCGTGGTCATCGACTTCCGGGTCGAGCAAGAGGACGCCGTGTACCCGATGGTGCCAGCCGGCGCGACCCTCGGCGACATGATCGAGCGGCCGCACAAGCCCGGCAATCAGGAGCACAACCCGATCTTCGAAACAGGAGAGGACGAGTGATGACCGAGACCGTCAAAAGAACCTTCGCGGTTTTCGTCGAAGACAAGCCGGGTGTGTTGAACCGAGTCGCCTCGTTGTTCCGCCGCCGCAGCTTCAACATCGACTCGCTCAACGTCGGCGCCACACACGAAGCAGGCGTCTCGCGCATGACCATCGTCTGTGAAGCGAACGAGGACAAAGCCAAGCGGATCGAGGCCAACCTGTACAAGATGGTCAACGTGCTCTGGGTCGACGACATCACCCACAAGCAGTCGATCAACCGCGTGCTCGCGTTGATCAAGGTCAACTGTAACCGCGAGCAGCGCGATGAGATCTTGAAGATCTGCGACGTGTTTCGCGCCCGAGCGATCGACATGTCACCCGACCGGGTGACAATCGAAATCACCGGACCGCAGGACAAGGTCGAAGGCCTCGTTTCGGTTCTCAGGCCTTTTGGCATTCTGGAATTGGTGCAAACCGGGACGGTCGCGATGACCCGCGGCGTCGAACAGCACGATCTGGCCCACCCCACGGTGCCCGCCTCCCGCACATCAGCGGCATAACCCCCTTTGGACAAGTAGAGAGACACATGACTCAGATTCGCTATGAAAAGGACGCCGACCTCTCGTTGATTCGAGGCAAGAAGGTGGCGATCATCGGCTACGGCTCCCAGGGCCACGCCCACTCGCTCAACTTGAAGGAGAGTGGCGTGGACGTTCGCATCGGTCTGCAAGGAGGCAGCAAGAGCAAGGCCAAGGCCGAGGCGGCCGGGCTTACCGTGAAGTCGGTGAGGGACGCGGCGAAGGAAGCCGACGTGATCATGATCCTGGCGCCGGACACGTCGCAGCCGGCGATCTACGAGGAACAAATCGCGCCGAACCTCGAAGCGGGCAACATGCTGATGTTCGCGCACGGCTTCAACATCCGATACGGCACGATCGAGCCGCCGGAGGATGTCGACGTCGCGATGGTTGCGCCAAAAAGCCCCGGCCACCGTGTGCGCGAGACCTATCAGGAGGGTGGCGGCGTTCCGGCGCTGCTTGCCGTCCATCAGGACGCGACGGGCCAGGCCGATGCGCTGGCAATGTCGTATGCGGCCGGAATTGGCTGTGCGCGTGCCGGCGTGTTGACGACGACCTTCACGGAGGAGACCGAGACCGATCTCTTCGGTGAGCAGGCCGTTCTGTGCGGAGGCGCTTCGGAGCTCGTGAAGGCCGGCTTCGAGACACTGGTCGAGGCAGGTTACCAGCCCGAGCTCGCGTACTTCGAGTGTCTTCACGAGCTGAAGCTGATCGTCGACCTCATGTACCGCGGAGGCCTCAACTACATGCGCTACTCGGTGTCGAACACCGCTGAATGGGGCGACTACGTGAGCGGCCCGCGCGTCATCGGCGAGGAGAGCAAGAAGGCGATGAAGCAGGTGCTCACAGAGATTCAGGACGGCACATTCGCCAAGCGTTGGATCGACGAGAACAAGAAGGGTCGCCCGCAGTTCAACAAGATTCGGCGCGACGAGCAGGAGCAGCGGCTCGAGCAGGTCGGCTCGAAGCTTCGGTCGATGATGCCTTTCGTCGACCCGGTAGAAATCAAGCAGGGAGAGTAAGCAAGGCGTCGCTCAGGGTGGCGTCGGGAGAATGAATCATGCAACCCGATCACGTACGGATCTTCGACACCACGCTCCGAGATGGAGAGCAATCACCTGGCGCGACGATGACGTCGACGGAAAAGCTAGAGGTGGCGAAGACCCTATCCAGGTTGGGTGTAGATATCATCGAAGCCGGCTTTGCGGCGGCTTCTGCCGACGATTTGCGAGCCGTGAAGACCATCGCCGAGGCGGTGGGTGTGACGGGTGTCGAGGGCCGGTCGGCTCCCGAGCCGCCAACCATCTGCAGCTTGGCGAGGGCTCACAAGCCTGACATCGACAAGGCGGCAGAGGCGGTGGCACCGGCCAAGCACAGCCGGATCCATACCTTCCTCGCGACCTCGCCGATCCATCGGGAGCACAAGCTCCGCATGAGCAGGGACCAGGTCCTCTCGAAGATCAGCGAGATGGTCGCGTACGCACGTAGCTTCTGTGAAGACGTCGAGTTCAGCCCAGAAGACGCGGGCCGAACCGAAATGGAATTTCTCTACGAGGCTCTGCAAGCTGCAATCGAGGCTGGCGCAAGCACGCTGAACATTCCCGACACGGTCGGTTACATGATGCCTCGCGAGTTCGGCGAGCGCATCGCACTGCTTCGTGAGAATGTGCCCGGTATCGAGAACGCGGTCACCAGCGTCCACTGCCACAATGACCTCGGCTTGGCGGTCGCCAACAGCCTGTCCGCCGTGCAAAACGGCGCGCGGCAGGTCGAGGTGGCGATCAACGGTATCGGCGAGCGAGCGGGCAACGCATCGCTCGAAGAGATCGTGATGGCGCTCTACGTGCGGCGCGATCTCTACGGCATCGAAACTAGAGTCGACACGACTCAGCTCACGCGCGCAAGCCGTTTGGTCAGCAAGGTCACGGGCATGGTCGTGCAGCCGAACAAGGCCATCGTGGGTGCCAACGCGTTCGCGCACGAGGCAGGGATTCACCAGGACGGGATGCTCAAGCATGAGGAGACGTACGAGATCATGCGTCCTGAAACGGTGGGCGCAGGCAAGACACAGCTCGTCCTTGGTAAGCACTCCGGCCGGCATGCATTCGCGAATCGGTTGGCCGAGCTCGGCTATCCGGTCTCGGGCGATGGCCTCGACAAGGCGTTCGCGCGTTTCAAAAAGCTCGCCGACAAGAAGAAGCACATCACCGACGCCGACTTGTTGGCATTGGTGAGCGATGAGCTCTACCAGCCCAAGGAGTTCTGGAGACTGGAAAAGCTTCAGGTCGGCTGCGGCACGGGAATGCCCACCGCGACCGTGCGTCTCACCGGACCCGAGGGACAGACGCAAACCGCGGCGGAGGTCGGAACCGGCCCGGTCGACGCCGTGTACAAGGCCATCCAGTCCCTGGTGCACGTACCCGCCACCTTGCTCGAGTACACTGTTCAGTCGGTGACCGAGGGCATCGATGCGCTCGGCGAGGTGAGCGTGCGCGTGTCGCCACCCGACGACGACGCTCCACCCGACAAGATCAATCCACAATACGAACACTCGCGAGCCCGGGTGTTCCACGGCCACGGTGCGCATACCGACGTCATCGTCGCCAGCGCCAAGGCGTATCTCGCAGCCATCAATCGCATCCTCGCGATCAAAGAAGCCACGCAAACCGACCGCAAGGCAGCCGGAAGCGCTGCATAGCGAGCATCATGGAACCAAGAACGTTATTTCAGAAGGTTTGGGACGAACATGTCGTCGTTGAGGAGCCAGACAGGCCGGCGGTCCTCTACGTCGATTTGCAGCTCATTCACGAGGTGACTTCCCCCCAGGCGTTCACCGGGCTCCGCGAGCGCGGCCTCAAGGTTCGGCGTCCGGACAAGACCATCGCGACGATGGACCACTCGACACCCACGCTGCCGAAGGCGCTTTGGGTCATCGATGACCAGGCCAAGGCCCAGCTCGGGCAACTGGAACGCAACTGCGAGGAGTTTGGCATCGAGCTCTACGCCCTCGGCGACAGCCGGAATGGGATCGTGCACGTCATCGGACCGGAAAGAGGATTCACGCAACCGGGCAAGACAATCGTCTGTGGCGACAGTCATACCTCGACGCACGGTGCGTTTGGTGCACTGGCTTTCGGCATCGGGACCAGCGAGGTCGAGCACGTGCTCGCCACGCAGTGTCTCTTGCAGCGAAAGGCCAAGACCCTCGAAGTGCGGGTCGACGGTCAGTTGATGCCGGGCGTGACCGCCAAGGACATCATCTTGGCGCTCTGCGCGAAGATCGGAACGGGCGGCGGCACTGGATACGTCATCGAGTTCACCGGCTCGGCAATCCGCGCCCTCGATATGGAAGGCCGAATGACGGTCTGCAACATGAGCATCGAAGCCGGTGCCCGTGCGGGCATGATCGCTCCGGACGAAACGACGTTCGAGTATCTGAAGGGGCGCGACCGCGTACCTCAGGGGGCAGACTGGAACGCGGCCGTAGAACGCTGGACCAAGCTCTGCACCGACGAAGGCGCAACCTTCGACAAGACGGTCATCATCGACGCCAACAAGCTCGAGCCGATGATCACCTACGGCACGAATCCCGGCATGGGCATGCAGATCAGCGAGCCAATGCCAACCACCGACACGTTCGAGGACCCCTCGCAGCAGGCTGCCTTCAGCAAAGCGATGGGCTACATGGATCTTCAGCCCGGGCAGCCCCTGCTCGGCAAAAGGATCGACGTGGTCTTCATCGGCTCGTGTACGAACTCGCGCATCAGCGACCTTCGAATGGCTGCGGGCGTGTTCAGCGGCCGGAAGGTTGCGGACGGGGTGCGCACGCTCGTCGTGCCCGGCTCGCACGATATCAAGAAGCAGGCGGAGGCCGAAGGGCTCGACCAGATCTTCAAAGATGCAGGCGCCGAGTGGCGTGAGCCGGGCTGCTCGATGTGCATCGCCATGAACGGCGACAATCTCGAGCCCGGTCAGTACGCCGTCAGCACCTCGAACCGCAACTTCGAAGGGCGCCAAGGCAAGGGCGGCCGCACGTTTCTCGCATCCCCACTCACAGCAGCGGCGGCGGCGGTTACTGGCGAAGTCACCGATCCGCGGAGCTTGCTCCTTTCTTGAAAGACTGACTCATGGCGAAATTCAACACACTGACATCGCATGCGGTCCCCTTCCCCGCTGAAAACGTGGACACGGACCAGATCATCCCCGCTCGATTTCTCAAGGTAACCGACAAGAAGGGCCTCGGCGACAGCCTCTTCTGCGACTGGCGCTACCTCAAGGATGGCTCGGCCAACCCGGACTTCGTGCTCAACGAAGCCGCGTCGCAAGGCGCGCAGATTCTCATCGCCGGTAACAACTTCGGCAGCGGCTCCTCGCGTGAGCACGCACCATGGGCGCTGGTCGGCTGGGGCTTCCGCGCAATCATCTCCACTGGCTTCGCCGACATCTTCAAAAGCAACTCATTGAAAAACGGTCTGCTTCCTGTCGAGGTGAGCCCCGAGGTCTACAAGGCACTGATGGAAGCGGTTCAGCTCGACCGGTCGACGAAGATCACGATCGACCTTCCGACCCAATCCGTGACCGGGCTGGACGGGCTCGAAACCACTTTCCCAATCGACGCGTTCTCCAAGCACTGCCTCCTCGAGGGGATGGACCAGCTTGGATACCTGCTCTCATTCGACGACCGGATCAGTGGCTATGAGCAACAACGGACATAGCGGCCCAGGCCCTGTCGTAGAGATCTACGACACCACTCTGCGTGACGGCACGCAGATGGAAGGGATGAGTCTGTCCTGCGACGACAAGCTACGGATTGCGGACCATCTAGATTCACTGGGTGTGACGTTCATCGAAGGCGGCTGGCCAGGCTCGAATCCCAAGGACGTCGAGTTCTTCGAGCGCGCCAAGGATGTCGCTTGGAAGAACGTCACCATCGCGGCGTTCGGATCGACCTGCCGGGCACAGCTTCGTGCCGAGGACGACCCGCAGCTCAAAACGCTGATCGCTGCCGAGGCTCCGGTGTGCACCATCTTCGGCAAGACATGGAATATGCACGTCACGGACGTGCTGCGCACCAGTCTCGAAGAGAACCTGCGCATGGTCGAAGAGAGTGTTGCGTTTCTTCGGCAGAGCGGGCCACGGGTGATCTACGACGCCGAGCATTTTTTCGACGGCTACAAGTCCGACGCTGTGTACGCAATCGAGACACTGCAGGCCGCCGCACGCGGTGGAGCCGAGACGCTGGTACTTTGCGACACGAACGGCGGCTCCATGCCCTGGGAAGTTGAAGAGATGATCAAGGCGGTGAAGAAGAGTCTTCCCGACGCGCGGCTCGGCATTCACGCTCACAACGACGGCGAGTGCGGCGTCGCTAATTCGGTGGCGGCTATTCGCGCAGGTGCCCGTCACGTCCAGGGCACGATCAACGGCTACGGCGAGCGCTGCGGCAATGCGAACCTCTGTGCGATTATCCCGGATGTGGAGCTCAAGCTTGGCCTTCAATGCATTCCGGAAGGCGGCCTCAAGCAGCTCTACGACCTGGCGCACTTTGTCGCGGAGATCGCGAATCTGAGCCCGAACGACCATGCCGCGTACGTGGGCCGCAGCGCCTTTGCGCACAAGGGCGGCGTACACGTGGCGGCGATCCGTCGTCATCCGGAGTCGTACGAGCACGTCAATCCTACTCTAGTTGGTAACGAGTCACGGGTCGTGGTCAGCGAGCTTTCGGGACGCAGCAACCTGCTCAGCAAGGCCGAGGAGCTTGGTCTCGAAGTCAGCTCTGATAGTGGCGGACGCGTGCTCGAAAGAATCAAGGAGCTCGAATCCAAAGGCTTTGCCTACGAAGCCGCCGAAGCCTCGGTTGCATTGCTGATGGCGCGTCACCAGACGGACTACGAAGCTCCCTTCGAGGTGCTCGACTTTCAGGCCGGCGTCGGGCGACGGCGTGGCGGCGGCATGTTCGCCGAAGCGACGGTCAAGGTGCAGATCGGCGACGAGGTGGTGCACACCGCGGGTGAAGGCAACGGCCCGGTGAGCGCCCTCGACTCCGCGCTTCGCAAAGCTTTGCGACCGTTCTTCCCCGAGGTCGCGGACATGCACCTCACTGACTACAAAGTTCGCATTCTCGATGGACGCAGCGGAACCGGTGCAACGACGAGAGTACTCATCGACAGCCAATCGTCCTACGACACCTGGAGCACCGTCGGAGCATCGAGCAACATCATCGAAGCGTCGCTGCAGGCGCTGGTTGACAGCATCGAGTACGGGCTTTCGCTCGAACGCACGAGGCTCGCGCGGCAGCCGGAGGCCCCGGTAGCGCGGACTTAGCCATTGCCCTCAAGACGCCTGCCGTGCATCATGGCCGGCCGCACAGGTAACAGGACATGAAAGCCAAGATCACACTTCTCCCCGGCGACGGAATCGGTCCAGAAATCGTAGACGCGACTCGCCAGGTCCTGGAGGGGATCGCGAACAAGTCCCGCCATACGTTCACGTACTCGACCCATCTCATCGGTGGTGTCGCCATCGATGAAACCGGTGTACCGCTCCCGGACGACACCATCGTTGGTTGCCGAAGCGCAGACGCTGTTCTGCTCGGCGCGGTCGGTGGCCCGAAGTGGGACGACCCCAAGGCTAAAGTTCGGCCCGAGCAAGGGCTACTCGGGATGCGAAAGGCACTCAAGCTCTTTGCAAACGTTCGCCCTGTGAAGCTCTTCCGCGGCCTCGAGGCGGCATCTCCTCTCAAGGCGGAGCGGCTGCGTGGCGTCGACCTGGTCTTCATCCGGGAGCTCACGGGCGGCATCTATTTCGGTCAGCCCAAGGGCAAAGAGACCAAGAACGGCTTGCGGATGGGCTTCGACACCATGGTGTACGACGAACGCGAGATTCGCCGCATCGTGGAGCTCGCGTTCGAAGTTGCCCGGAAGCGCAACGGGCACGTCACCTCGATCGACAAGGCGAACGTGCTCACCACAATGCAAGTTTGGCGCGAGGTGGCTACCGAAGTGGGCAAGGAAAACTCCGACATCCGGCTCGACCATCAGCTTGTCGACTCGGCAGCCATGCGCCTCGTCACCGATCCATCTTCGTTCGACGTGATTGTGAGTGGCAACATGTTCGGCGACATCCTCTCAGACGAAGGCGCGGTCTTGACCGGCTCACTCGGGCTGCTTCCAAGTGCGTCGCTCGGCGAAGGGACGCTCGGCGTGTACGAGCCGATCCATGGCTCGGCGCCAGACATTGCGGGCAAGGGGATTGCGAACCCGCTCGGCACGATCCTGAGCGCGGCGATGCTCCTACGGCACAGCCTCAACCTCGACGAAGATGCGAAAAAGATTGAAGACGCCGTCCAGAAGGTTCTCGACAGCGGCCTTCGGACAGCAGATTTGAGTGGCGGACAGCGTTCGCTCGGCACGACAGAGATGGCAGGCGCAGTCGCCGCTGCCATCGAAGGCGCGTAACCAAAGGAAAACCATGCCCCGCAAACGCGTCAGCCGGTTGTTTGACCTCAAGGAAGACGAACATGGACGAAAGTACATGGAAGTCTACCTCGACGGCATTGCGCTCTTGCGCCTGGTGCTGAGCAACAAGGGCACGGCCTTCAGCTACGAAGAGCGTGTTGCGCTTCGGCTCGGAGGCCTTCTTCCGCCGCAGTACAATACTCTCGAGCAGCAAATCGACCGCGTCTACGAAGGCTTCGTCCAGGCGCCGACCGACATCGACAAGTATCAGTATTTGCGAAACGTCCAAGAACGACAGGAGATTCTCTTCTACGCGTTGCTCGAGAAGCATCTCGAAGAAATGTTGCCCATCGTGTACACGCCAACCGTCGGCGCGGCGGTGCAACAGTTCAGCGCGCTCTACCAAAACCCTCGGGGCCTCTCCTATTCGCCGCTCAATATCGATCGCGCTGATCAAACGCTCGATTGCTACCCGATGGAAGACGTGCGCATGATCGTCGCGACCGACTCGTCGGCGATTCTCGGAATTGGCGATCAGGGATATGGGGGCCTGGCTATCCCGATCGGGAAGATGGCGCTTTACACGGTCGGGGGCGGCGTCAGCCCGTTCCACACGATGCCGGTGGCGCTCGACGTGGGCACCGATCGCATGGACTTGATCAACGACCCGAACTACCTAGGCGTCCGCCAGAGGCGTCTCCGAGGTGAGGACTACTACAAGTTCCTCGACAAGTTCGTCGATGCAGTTTGGACGCGCTGGCCCGATGCAGTGATCCAGTGGGAGGATCTCTCGAAGACCGCTGCGTTCACGGTGCTCCAGCGGTATCGGGACCGCGGCCCGTCGTTCAACGATGACATCCAAGGAACGGGCGCCGTGGCGCTTGCTGGCATCCTCGCGGCTTGCCACCTCCGCAACGAAAGCCTGAAGGACGAGGTCTTCGTGATTCATGGAGCAGGGGCGGGCGGGGTCGGTGTGGCATGGGCGATCCGGGAAGGCCTGGTTCGAGCCGGCCTAAGCCGCGCGGAAGCGAAATCACGGGTCTTCGTGCTCGATTCCCAGGGTCTTCTGCTCACGGACCGCGACATGGAAGAGTACAAACGCGGCTTTTCGCAGGACCGCGCGGTCACCCGAGGCTGGGAATTCGAGGGCGACACACCCGACCTGGTCGAGACGATTCGCAATGCTGGCGCGACCGTTCTCCTCGGCCTATCGGGCCGGCCCGGCGCGTTCGACGAACAAATCGTGCGCGCGATGGCGGACAACCACAAGTGGCCGATCATCTTCCCGCTCTCGAACCCGACGAGCTCGGCAGAGGCCAAGCCCGTGGACATCTTCCGCTGGACCGACGGCAAAGCGATTGTCGCCACCGGCAGTCCGTTCAACCCAGTCATGATGGGCGGCGTGACTCACCCGATCGGCCAAGGCAACAACGCCTTCATCTTTCCTGGGCTCGGTTTCGGCGCCATCCTCAGCGACGCCAAGTCGATCACCGACGGCATGGTGTTGGAGGCCTCTCAAGCATTGGCCGACTACACGATCGAGAAATACGTCGACGGCGGCCTCATCTACCCGCCGGTTGACGACCTCCAAGAAACCTCAGTCCGCGTGGCCACCGCTGTCGTCAAACAAGCCATCGCCGACGGCGTAGCCCGCCGAGAAAACATCCCCGAAGACCTCGAGACTTTCGTAAGAGAACGCTTCTGGCACCCAACCTACCTCCCCTTCGTCCGCGGCCACCTCGACTGAACAGGGGACAGCCCCCCACCGCAGAGGAGAGGTGCGGACCGACAACGGGTTCTTGGGCATCACGGTCGACCGGACGTTCGACGAGGTGCCAAGTCCCGATATCCTGCTGGTTCCAGGTGGCATCGGGACGAGGGTCCTCGTGCATGATGACGAAATTCTCGACTGGATTCGCAACGCTCACGAGACGAGTCGGTTTACGACCTCAGTATGCACTGGATCGTTGCTCTTGGCGGCCGCGGGCTTGCTTCAGGGGCGAAGAGCGACAACCCATTTCGCTGCCCGCCCTCTTCTCTTGAAGTACGGCGCAACTCCTTCCGAAGAACGTGTGGTTCAAGAAGGAAAGATCATCACGGCCGCCGGAGTGTCGAGCGGGATTGACATGGCGTTGCAACTCGCCGAACAACTCACGGACGCCACGACCTCGAAGGCTCTACAACTCATGATCGAGTACGACCCGCAGCCACCGCATGATGCTGGGGCGCTCCACAAGGTCGACGCCAGCGTTCTTGCCCGCGTTCAAGAGCTCGCGAAGTTGAGAAACTAAACGAGCGTCGCCGAAATCTCGTGGTGTGTACCCCCATCGGCCCCACTCCGCCGCCCCCAACGCGAGCACCTAGCTCAGGGCGCCGCCGTCGGCTCGGATTTCGGTGCCGTTGATGTAGCGGGCGTCGTCGGAGGCTAGGAAGGCGATGACGGATGCCGCGTGTTTGGGTTTGGCAAAGCCGACGAATGGCATCGCGCCTTTGAGGAGCTCCATGTCGGCGCCTTCGGGGGCTTTGAAGTCACCGTGCAGCGACGTGGCGATGCCGCCCGGAACGACGCAGTTCGCTCGGAGCCCTTGCTTCACGTACTCCTGGTAGAGAGCGCGGGTCATCGAAAGGATGCCGCCCTTCGATGCCGCGTAGGCGCTCATCCAGGGGTGGCTGCCCAATGCAGACGTCGACGAGCAATTGACCAGCGCGCTGAAACGGTTCTTCAGCAAGTGCGGCAGCGCGGCGTGGTTGACGTAGAAGGTGCCATTGAGATTGATGTCGATGATCTGATGCCACTGATCGAAAGTCATCTGGTGCGTGTGGTAGGTGCGTAGGATGCCAGCGCAATGACAAAGTGTGTCGAACCCACCCATGTCTTCCGCGGCCTGGTCGATCACCTCTTTCACGCGGGCGCCATCGGTAACGTTGCACTCGTAGGTCCAGGCCTTGACTCCGTGCGCTTCCGCCATCTGCCTGGTGACTGCGAGTCCCTGGGCGTTGATGTCGATGAGAGCGACGTTGCCACCCTCCTCGGCGATGCGCTGTGCGGTGGCCTGTCCGATGCCCGCTGCCGCACCGGTGATTACAACATTCTTCCCTTCAAACCTTTTCATTGTAGTTCTCGCTCTTCCTTGGTGATCGCTAATACCCGTGAAGCTCCGCCCAACGCTGCCGGTGCTGCGAAGGCTTTCCAAAAGTCATGTAGGTCGCTTGTGCGCGCTTGATGTAGAAACCGATGTCGTGTTCGTCGGTCACGCCGATGCCGCCGTGCATCTGAATCGCCTCCTTTGCGGCGTGCATGAAGGTCTCCGAGGCCGTGGCCTTCGCGAGTGAGGCGAGCTTCGGCACATCCTCGGGCGACTCGTCGATCGCGCGCGCGGCCGCGAGAACGACCGAACGTGTCAACGCGATTTCCGTGTACACGGACACCGCGCGGTGTTGAAGCGCCTGGAACGACCCAATCGGCACACCAAATTGCTCGCGCTCCTTGATGTAGTCGATGGTGTCGGCAAATGCCTGCTCGGATGCGCCGAGCATTTGCGCTGCCAGGCCCACAGAAGCGCGATCGAAGACCGACTGCAGGAGCGCCGCTCCCCCATCGAGCTCTCCGACAACGGCATCATTTTTCACCGACACGCCTTGCAGTCGCACGATGGCCGCGTTCAGGCCGTCGATCCGACACTGTCGCTTGGTCGTAACGCCAGACTGCGTCGGGTCGATCAAGAACAACGTGTAACCCGACTCCGAAGTCGCGGCTGATACGATGATCCGGTCGGCAAGATGACCATCGAGAACCTGAAGCTTTTCGCCGTTCAGGTCGAAACCGTCGGCCGTCTTCCGCGCGACGGTTGCGACGGACGAAGCGGCCAGTTGCGCGCCAGCTTCCTCGTAGCCAAGCGTCACCAAAGTTTCCCCGGTCGCGATGGCAGGGAGCAAAGCCTTCTTCTGCGCATCGGTACCGCCCAGCAAGAGCGCTTGCGCCCCGAGCAGCAACGTCGACACGAAGGGCTCCGGCATCAGCTCCCGCCCGCTCTGCTCGAGAACGACACAAAGGTCGAAGAAGCCGAGACCCAAGCCATCGTACGATTCCGGGATCTGTAGACCGAGCCAGCCGAGCTCTGCCATTTCACTCCAGAGCTCACGGGAGAATCCGATCTCGTCTTTCGAGTCCCTGAAGGTTCGAATGCGAGCTGCGGGAGCGCGCTCACGGATGAACTCCTGCGCCGTCTTCGAGAGCATCGTTTGCTCATCGTTCAGAAGAAGCGAGGGCGCTCGATGCCCACTCATTTCTTCCCCTCCGGCAGCCCAAGCACGCGCTTGGAAACGATGTTCTTCTGAATTTCGGACGAACCGCCTTCGATGGTGCTCGCGCGGGACCGCAACCAGTCCCGTGTGTACTGAAGATCGTCTTCGTCGAAGCCTGGCCCTTCCCAGCCGAGGCCTTGCGTGCCGGCGACCTGCATGCCGAGCTCGAATCGTCTTTGCTTGAGCTCGGTTCCGACAATTTTCGCAATCGAGCCCTCTGGCCCGGGAGCACCACTTTCAGCGCTCTGCTGAATGCGAGCAAGCGTGAGATGAAACGCCTCTTCGAGCATGCCCAGTGACGCGATTTCGTCGCGCAGGAGCGGATCGGAAATGGCACCGTCCTCTACCCGGAGGTGCTTTCGCGCCCTTGCAACGACCTCGCGCTGCGCCGAACCCGGCTGCCGCGCGATCGATCGACCGATCGACGCACGCTCGTGCCCGAGGATCGCTTTGGCGATCGTCCAGCCTTCGTTCTCGGCGCCCACGAGATTGCCAGCGGGCACGCGGACGTCGTCAAAGAAGGTTTCGCAGAACGGCGAAAACCCACTGATCAAGTCGATTCGGCGAACGGTAATCCCCGGTGTGTTCAGGTCGGCCAGAATCACCGAGATTCCCATCTGCTTCTTCGGCGCGTTTGGATCTGTTCGGGTCAGGCAGTAGATCCAGTCACACAGGTGCGCGTGCGAGGTCCAGATCTTCTGACCGTTCAACACGAATTCGTCGCCATCGCGTTCCGCTTTGAGTTGAAGGTTTGCCAGATCGGAACCGGCGCTTGGTTCCGAGTACCCCTGGCACCAACGCACCTCACCGCGGGCGATGCCGGGCAGGTGTTGCGCCCTCTGCGCGTCGTTTCCGTACTCGAGCAGCACAGGACCAAACATCGCAAGGCCTTGCCCCGCCACCGGACGGGGCACGCCGATCGCCTTCATCTCCGCGTGGATGATGTTCTCCTGCTCGCGACGGAGACCTCCACCGCCATACTTCTTCGGCCACGCGGGCGCCGTCCAAGTCTTCTCGATTCCGAGGTCACGCCAGCGTAAGAGATCCGGATCGGTCTCCTCACACTTCGAACCGCCCCAATACCCCTCGAACGGGCCGCTGCCGCTAGTACCCCAGAGCGATTTGGGGGCGTTTTCGCGAACCCAGGCGCGCGCTTGTGCGTGGAATGCTTCCAGATCACTCACGCGATCACTCCGCGGCTCCGGCCTTCTTCATGTCGAGGGCAACGTCTTCGATCATGTCCTCTTGCCCGCCGACGGTCTTCAGCCTTCCGAGTTCGACGAGAATATCGGTCGACTTGAGGCCGTACTTTTCCGCTGCACGCTTCGCGTGAAGCAGAAAGGACGAATATACGCCCGCGTATCCGAGCGTGAGCGAATCACGGTCGACGCGAACCTTGTGGGTCATCAGCGGGTAGACGATGTCTTCGGCAACATCCATCAGCTTCCACATGTCGATTCCGGTCTCGACGCCCATCCGCTGAAGCACGGCCACGAACACCTCGAGCGGCGTGTTCCCGGCGCCGGCTCCCATACCTGCTGCCGAGCCATCGATGCGTATCGCGCCCGCCTCGACCGCGGCAAGCGAGTTTGCAATCCCCATGTGCATGTTGTGGTGCCCGTGGAACCCGACCTCGACGTCGGTATCGAGCTTCTCGCGAAGTAGACCAACACGCGCCGTCACGTCGTCCGGCAACATGTACCCAGCCGAGTCGGTGATGTAGAGACAGTTCGCACCGTAGCCTTGCATGAGCTTAGCCTGCTCGAGGAGCTCCGGGGGCCCGATCATGTGCGCCATCATCAAGAACCCCACGGTATCCATCTGCATCTTGGCGCCAAGGACGATGTGCTGCTCCGACACATCCGCTTCGGTGCAATGCGTGGCCACTCGAATCGTGTGCACGCCGCAATCGTGCGCCATTCGCAGGTGATCGACCGTGCCAATGCCAGGCAGCAACAAGGCCGAAACCTTCGCGTTCTTCATCTTGGGAACTACGGCGCGGAGGTACGCTTCATCGGTCGCCGCCGAAAAACCATAGTTGACCGAGGCGCCGCCTAGGCCGTCGCCATGAGTCACTTCGATGAGCGGTACACCCGCGGCGTCGAGAGCGGTCGCCACCTGGATCATTTGGTCTGTCGTGAGCTGGTGGCGCTGGGGATGCATCCCGTCGCGCAAGCTCATGTCGTGTAACGTGACCTTCTTGCCTTCGAGATTCATGCTGCCTCCGCGCGCTGAATTTCTTCCGCGATGAGCTCCGCCGTTCGCAGACCGGCTGCCGTCATGATATCGAGATTGCCCGCGTACTTTGGCAGGAAGTCTCCGAGCCCTTCGACCTCCATGAAGAACGACACGCGGTTGCCATCAAACACCGGGCCGTTCTTGAGCGTATAGCCTGGAACGTACTTCTGAACCTCGGCGATCATCTGCTGAGCCGATTCGATGATCTCCGGTTGTTTCGGAGCATCCTTGGTCAGGCAATGGATCGTGTCGCGCATGATGAGCGGCGGGTCAGCCGGGTTGATGATGATGATTGCCTTGCCGCGGTCCGCGCCTCCGACGACCTCCACGCCCTTCGCCGTCGTGCGCGTAAACTCGTCGATGTTCTTGCGCGTCCCGGGACCGGCCGACCTCGAAGAAACCGTTGCGATGATCTCCCCGTACTCGACCGGCTGAACGCGGCTCACGGCGGCAACCATCGGAATGGTCGCCTGACCACCGCAGGTCACCATGTTCACGTTCTGTTCACCGCGCCCCACCATCTCCTGTAGGTTGACCGGTGGCACACAGAAGGGGCCGATCGCGGCCGGGGTGAGATCGACCATCTTGACGCCATACTTCTTCACGAGCTCGTTGTTCGAGTCGTGCACATAAGCGCTCGTCGCGTCCCAGGCGATCTGAACTTTGTCGTCGATGATGTGCGGCTCCATTCCCTTGACCCCCTCGTGGGTCGTCTTGAGGCCAAGCTCCTTGGCTCGCTTGAGCCCCTCCGATTCGGGTTCGATGCCGACCATCCAAACCGGTTCGATGATCTCGCTTCGAAGCGCCTTGTAGAGCAAATCGGTGCCAATGTTTCCCGAACCGATGATCGCTGCCTTCACTTTCGTCGTCATCTCCCTACTCCTAAGTGAACCGCACCGAAGCGGTCCCAATCCCTTCGACTTCGAGGCGCATTTCATCACCCGCAACCACGGGCTCGAGGGGAACCAGCGAGCCAGAGAGCACCACATCGCCGGCATTGAGGCTGATGCCGAACTCGGACAAGGTGTTGGCCAGCCAACTCACGCAGTTGAGCGGCGAGTCGAGCGCCGCCGAGCCCAAGCCCTCGCTCAGGAGCTCGCCGTTCTTGTAGACGCGCATCTTCAGATTCGGAAAGTCGAGCCCTCTCGGGTCGGTGTGCTCATCACCGAGAACGAACAAGCCGCAACTCGCATTGTCGGCGACGGTGTCCTGGATTTTGACCTTCCAGTCATGGACACGGCTGTCGACGACCTCGAAACACGCCATCACGTATTCGGTCGCGTCCAGGACATCTTCGTTCGTGATGCCCGGCCCGTTCAGATCCCTCTTCAGCTTGAAGGCGATCTCCCCTTCGGCGCGTGGCTGAATCAGTTGCTCACTGATAGGCATCGGCCCCCCGTTCGGATACATCATCTTGTCGGTGAGATAGCCGAAGTCCGGTTGAAAGACACCGAGCATCTCCTGCACCGCGCGGCTGGTGACCCCGATCTTCTTGCCGATGATCTTCTCGCCATCGTCTTCGATTCGTCGATTCACCATCCGCAGCGATACGTGATACGCGTCTTCGATCCGAATCTCCGGCCAGCGCTCGGTGAGAGGCTTCAACGTCCGACGCGCACGCAATGCAGCGTAGAGCTCGTCTCCGAGCTCCTCGATCTTTTGTCTGCGCGCCGCATCGTCCATGCCTAGATGAAGAAATCGGTGTTCTTTTGCCCAAAGAGCACGCCACCCATGTTGGAAGCCGGTGTGTCGGGACCGTTGGCGTGGTGGAGACGGATCGTGTGCACGTCCTGGAAGTGCCGGTTGATGGGATGGTCCTCGAATGCAGCGCGAGCGCCACAGGCGACGAAGAGCTGCTCAACGACTTCCGTGGACACCCGAACCGCTCGCGCGGAGTCGTTGCGGAAGTGAACCCTTCGGTCGAGCGGGATCTTCTCGCCACGTTCCAGATAACCGGACATTTCCTCGAAGTTGCGGCGTAGCGTGAGCACCTCTCGGTCGAGCACGGCGGTTGCCTCCGCCGCAACGACGCTGTTGGTGAAGGAGTCTTTGGCCTTACCGCCGGTCGCCTGCGACACCTTCGACTTCATGAACTCGATGTACGAGTCGAGGGCGCCAAATGCCGCCCCGACCGCCGGGGTGGACACCGAACGGACGTGGATTTGGCCGAAAGGGTACTTGTAAGCGGGCGATGGATTGATCTCGTTGCCCGGGCTTTGCTGCCGGAATCCGTCCGAGAACTTGTGCATGCGGTGGTCCGGAACGAACGCGCCGTCGACGAGCACGTCCTTGCTGCCCGAGCCCCGGAGGCCCGAGACATACCAGTTGTCGATGATCTCGTAGTCGACACGCGGCACCAGGAACGTGCGCATGTCGGGCGGCTTGCCCTCTTCGGTGGGCACGAAGCCACCGAGGAACACCCACTCGCAAGCGTCACAGCCGCTCGAGAACGACCAGCGGCCGCTGAGCTTGACACCGCCGTCGACCCATTCGGTTTTAGCAACGGGCATATATGACGACGAGATCAGCGTCTTGGGATCTTCACCCCAGACTTCGTCCTGCGCTTCGGGCGCAAAGAGCGCGAGCTGCCACGAGTGGACGTTCAACACCCCGTACACCCAGGCGCTCGACGCGCAGCCTCGGCCGAGCTCGAGTTGCAAATCGAAGATGATAGACGGGTCCATCTCGTACCCGCCGTAGCGCTTCGGCTGCACGACTTTGAAGAAGCCCAGCCGGTGGAAGTCTTCAATGGTCTCCTCGGGAATCCTGCGGAGCTCGGCAGCTTTCTTCGATCGTTCCTGCAGCGTGGGAGCAAGATCGCGGGCGCGCTGAATCAAGTCTTCGCGTGTCGGCATGGGGCTCTGATCTCCGTCCATTGTCGTGTCTCCAGGCGCCATCGGCTGGGGGCCTCCGGCAGTCGATGCGTCGTCGAGTCCCGGCTTTACAGATGGGCCGCCTCAGGCCATAAAGTAGAACACGTTCTAGCCCACGGGCCGGGACATGTCCAGCAGGCTCATGCCAACATAGAGCTCAGCCTGGGACCCGGAAAGGACGCGATTTCATGCCGATACCGACTGGCCTCGAAGCCATCGACCTGATGATGAACATCCCCGACGGTGACCCCACCGCCTGGTACGAGTTCATCAAGCCGCTGCTGCTCGATGAGGAAAGCCGCAAGGTCTTCCAGATGCCGGCGCAATACATGTTCAAGGACATCCCGCAGATCGGCGACCAGAAGGATTATGTCCAGTACGCGATCGGCGAAATGGACAAATGGGGCATCCAACAAGCGATGCTTGGCATTTCCGGGCCGAACTCGACGAATCTCGAAGCGTGCAAAGAGCACCCCGACCGCTTCTTTCCGTCGTATGGCGCGAACCCAAACAACGGCATGGAAGAGGTCCGAAAAATCCGGAAGCTGCACAAAGAGCACGGCCTCAAGGCCGTCACCGGCTTCCCTTCCGGCCTGTGTCCGCAAGTTCCGCTGAACGACAAAAAGTACTACCCGATCTACGCGACCTGCGTTGACCTGGACATCCCGATCTGCCTCTGCGTCGGCGTCCCTGGCCCTCGCATCCCGATGGCGCCGCAAAAGGTCGAGCACATCGACGAGGTATGCTGGTTCTTCCCAGAGCTCAAGTTCGTGATGCGCCACGGTGGCGAGCCCTGGGTGGACCTCGCGGTCAAGCTGATGCTCAAGTACCCCAACTTGTACTACAGCACGAGCGCCTTCGCCCCGAAGCACTACCCGAAGTCAATCATCCACTACGCGAACACGCGCGGCACCGACAAAATCATGTACGCCGGCTACTTCCCGATGGGGCTCTCACTCGAGCGCATCTTCACCGACATGCAAAACGTTCCCTTTAAGGACCATGTCTGGCCGAAGTTCCTCCGCGAAAACGCCATTCGCGTGTTCAAGCTGGACGCCTGATCCGATTAGATGGCGAACGTAATGCCCAGCGGGAATACGAACTGAACGCCGTAGCGCGCTTGGCTTGCGGTCACGCCGAGCAGGCCACCCACAAAACCTCGCGGCCTGGACGGCGCGGCGCCCTCATTCGACTGCGCCCTCCCTTCCACTGCGCAACACAGGAACCCAAGAGCAAGCAGCGCAGCGAAAACCGTCTTCATCTTCTGCCTGGCAATGCTCCCGAGCTTATCCGCAAAAAGGGGACTGTCCCCTTTTCGGAAGGGTTAATTCGTTCTTCGGAGGAGGAAGGCTTGGAAGGGGTAGCGGGTGAAGTCCTCGGGGACGAATTGCTTCGTTGCGTTCTCTACTTGGAAGCGCTTGGTGATCGTTTCGTCTAGCTCGAAGGCTCGGGCGTGGGTCGTGAACAAGAGCTCGCCCTTCTTGTCGAGTGAGCGCATCGCATGGTCGATCAGGCTTACGTGGTCTTTGTGGATGTTGAAGGCCCCCTTGCTCATCTTGGAGCGCGAAAACGTCGGCGGGTTGATGAAGATCCAGTCGTAGCTGTTCCGATCCCTGGCAATCCAGCGGGTGGCGTCGTCCCGGATGAAGCGGTGCTTGGCCGGGTCCAGGCCGTTGGCTTCGAAGTTCTTCTTGCCCCAGTCGAGGTAGGTGTTCGACAGGTCAACGCTGCTGGTCTGCTTGGCTCCACCCACCGCAGCTGCGACGCTGACCGAGCAGGTGTATGCAAACAGGTTGAGCATGCGCTTGCCGTTGCAGTGTTCGAGAGCGTAGGCGCGGACCGCTCGGTGATCCAGAAATAGGCCGGTGTCGATTCGATCTTCCAGGTTGACTAGGAAACGAAGGTCCCCCTCGCTCACGACAATGTTGCTGTCCTGCTGGGCGATGCGCGCGTACTGGTCGCCCTGATCGTGCTTGCGTCGAACCTTCACCACCAGGTCCCCGGCATCGATCCCCAAGGCTTCGGGAAGCGTCAGCAACACGTCTTGAACCCGTTGCTTAGCGCGATCGTTGTCCGCGTCGCGCTCCTTCTGGAAGATATGCACGACTGCTTTGGATTGATAACGGTCGACGGCAACGTGGTATTCGGGGATGTCAGCGTCGTAGATCCGGTAGCATTCGATACCGTTGCGCTTTGCCCAACGTCCCCACTTCTTCTTGTTTTTCTTGATCCGGTTGGCGAACATCTGCGCCTTCTCGCTGGGCCTTCGCCAAGCGGGCGCCTTGGCTGATTCGCCACCAGCCACTCCACGCACGGGGATCTCGACGAGACGGCACTCGATCGCTCCGTTGTAGAGAACGTGGCGGCGGGCCGGGCGAAGGCCAAGGTGCTTTAGGTTGCCCCCGTGTGCTGCGAACACGTACGCCGTCCATCCGTCAAAGGCTTGCTTGAGCGTGTCCCCTAGCGCCTGATAGAAAAGGAACAGCGTGCCCTCGTCGCCTAACCGATGACCGTACGGCGGATTGCACACCAGAATCCCTCCCGCGGCTGGCTTTTCGATCGTAGACAGCTCTTGGACGGCGAGCGAGACGTGCTGCTCGATACCGGCGGCCTCCAGGTTCTCGCGAACCAGACACAGGGCCGTCTCCGACGCGTCGCAGCCGTAGATCCGTGCCGGACATTCAGCCTTCCGAGCGGCCAACGCCGCCTCTCGCTCCGCCGCAAAGGCATAGGCGTCATGCTTCAACCAACGCTCGAATCCGAAGCGCTCCCGCAGGAGCCCGGGTGCGCAGTTCGTCGCCATCAACGCCGCCTCGATCAGGAAGGTGCCCGAGCCGCAGGTCGGATCCATCAGCGCGAGACCTTGGCGGGCCGCTTCAGGCCAACCGGCAAGATAGAGAATTGCTGCTGCCAAGTTCTCCTTCAGAGGCGCCTTCCCGCCCGCTTTGCGGTAGCCGCGCCGGTGGAGCCCTTCGCCGGAGAAGTCTAGAGAAAGCTCGTGGTGCCGTTCGCCAATGTGCAGATGCAGGCGAATCGCAGGCGCTTCCTTGTCGATACTCGGGCGTGCCCCTGCGTGGTCGCGAAAGCTGTCGACGATCGCATCCTTCGCACGCTGCACCCAGTAGTGCGAAGGAAACGGGCTCTTCGGTGCCTGAGAGCTCCAGATTGCAAAGGTCTGCTTGGCATCGAAATGCTCCCACCAGGGTACGTCTCGGAGCGCCTGGTACAGCGCAGCGTCATCGTCGGCAGCCAGCTCGACGAGCGGGAGCAAGATCCGGGACGCTACGCGCGACCACAAACACAATCGGTAACCTTCCTGCAGCGTCGCGTGCACGTGCACCGCGGTCGGACGCACGTCGGCGACCTCGATGTCCAGGTCCTTGACCTCCTGGGCTAGCGCGTTCTCGCAACCCTTCGGGCAAGGAAGCACCCACCTGAATCGCTGCGCCCTGTCGATGTGCCCTCGCCTACTCCGCCAAGAGAAGCGCGGCCGTCTTGTCGATGTCCGCAAGCAGCTGGGGCGCGTCGTGCAATCCACCGGCCCAGCCTACGAATGATGCAAACCAGACGTTCTGCAAAATCGAAGCAATGGTGCGCTCGCGTTCGTCGACATCGCCGCCCCACTCTACCTGCTCAGACGGAGCCTCGCCGCGAATAGCCGCCATCACCATCGCCGTGATCAGTGCGTGGAAGCTAGCGACCCGCTCCGTGAGGTTTGGGTCTCCGGATGCCAGCGACCGAACCAATGCCTTCGCGAGATTTGGCCGGCGCAAGAGTCCCTTGGTCAGCGCCGAAAAGACGAAGTGCACGCGCTCTCGCGGGCCGTTGCCGGGAACCGGCTTCTTGCCGATCTTGGAAACGAGCTTCTCGCTCTCTTGCTCGAGGGCCGCAATGAGGATCTCCTCTTTACTCGCGAACCGCTTGTAGACGGTGCCGAGCGCAACCTGTGCACTGGCCGCGACGTCCCGCAGCCTGACCGCCTGGTATCCATCGCGCTCTGCAAGTGCGACGGCCGTTTCAACGATGCGCTTGGCTCGATCATCCATGGCTAATATCCGACCTCTGCTTGGGGCATGTAGAATTTCTGATACCAGCGGCGCAAGGCCCCCACATCGCCATCGCCATCGCAGAGGACCGGTCGCGTTCGGTACTTCTTGTTCTCCCAAATCGCGATGTCTTCTTTGAAGCCGACGATGATGTTCTCGCGGTAACCTTCCTGGAACTGTTCTTTGCCCTCTTTGACGTTCGAAATGTCGATCATCGCGCCAATTCGAACGTGAACTTGGTCCTTTTCCACGGGCGTGTGACACAGAAGCATGATGTTCGGCAGCACGCTCTGCATCTCGGTGAGCATGTAGCCAGGACCGTAGTACGTGGACTGGAGCTCGAAGTGGTCTTCGCCTCCGCCGCGCGGATACGCGACACCCTTCACGCGTTGAATGCCGATGTGGTCTTTGAACTCGTTTCCAAACTCGTTCGCCCAGGTGCCGTGCACTGGGCCGAAGTGTCCCTTGTCGGCGAGGTTCTCCACGATCTCCTTTGGGTGCGTCTTGATGTCGATCAGCGCCGAGCCCCAATCGGTCCAGCCGTCGCTGCCGTATTCAGGGACGTCGGGGATCTCCCAGGTCGGCTCTTCGCCTTCGACATGGGCGTTCCACATGAAGATCAGGCCGTTGTGCTCCTGAACCGGCCGGTTCTTCACGCAAGCGCGGGGTGGGATACGCTTGGCATAGGGGACGTCCACGCACTTGCCGGTTTCGTCGAAGCGCCAGGCGTGGAACGGGCATTGGATCGTCTCGCCGACGACTTTGCCTCCGTGCCCGAGATGCGCACCGAGGTGCGGACAAAAAGCGTCGTGCACGATCGCCACGCCGCTTGCGCCACGATACAGGACCATGTCCCGCCCGAAGTATTTGATCGGTCTAACATCGCCGGCTGCTAGCTCGCTCGACACTCCGATGACGAACCAGCCACGCGGATAGCCAGGAAAAAGCTCCTCTTCTTTTTCTTGTACTGTAGACATGGTTTCTCTCGACTTGATGGCTCGATTGCTCGCGTCTAGGCGCTCGCCTGCTCGCGGGCGATCTCCTCAGCCCATTTATAGTCCGGCTTTCCGCTCGGCATGCGGGAAACCGCATCCGTGATGGTGATCTGCCGCGGAACCTTGTAGCCCGCGATGTGTTTGCGGCAGTGCTGTTGCACCTCCTCGAGAGAGAGCTGCTCGTTGCCGCGTGTGTTGAAAACAGCAGCGACCTTGGAGCCGAACCGGGGATCCGGGACAGCCACCACGAGCGCGTCGATGATGCCGGGGTGCGCCTTGAGCGCTTCTTCCACCTCTTCGGGGAACACCTTCTCGCCACCGGTATTGATGCACTTGCTGCCACGGCCGAGGAAGGTGATGCGACCGTCTTCCTCTATGGTGGCAAAGTCGCCGGGGACGACCCAGCGCTGACCTTTGAACTCTTTGAAACGCTCGGCGGTCTTTTCTGGATCTTTGTAGTAGCCAACCGGCAGGCGACCGGAGCGAGCGACCAAGCCGATCTCACCGGAGCCCGGCTCGATCTGATTGCCCTCCTCGTCGAGCACGGTGACCTCATCACCCATGTAGAACGACGGTCGATTCTCGTGACTCTCCTCGTCCCCCGCGGCCCGCCCGAGGTCGCCCGATTCGCTTGTTCCGAAGCTGTTGATGATCATCACGTCGGGAAGCAGCGCTTCGATCTCCTTCTGAATGCTCGCGGAGAGAATCGCGCCAGCCGACGCGATCACCGCCAGGTTGGACATGTCGTAGTCGCCAGCCTTGAGCTCTTCGACCAGAGGAATCGCCATCGCATCGCCTACGAGCGAAATGGTCGACACATCCTCCTCGGAAACGAGGGAGAGAATCCGCTTCGCGTCGAAGCTCGGCCCGTTTTGGAGAACGAGCTTCCCGCCGGTCAGATGACAGATGAATTGCGTCCACTGCGCAGCGCCATGAATGAACGGAGCGCAGGGCAGCATGGTCACCGTGTACCACCCCTCCTTGGCCTGTTCGATCAGCTGCTCGGGGGACTCGACTGGGTCCCCTCCGGGTGCGCCACCCTGGAGCCCGCTGAAAAACACGTCTTCGTGGTGCCACATGACGCCCTTGGGCATGCCGGTCGTGCCTCCCGTGTAGATGATGTAGAGGTCCTTGCCAGAACGGGGCCCGAAACCACGCTCTTCCGAACCTTGCACGAGCGCAGATTCATATTCGATCGACTCCTGGTTGGCGACGCCGTCCGCTCCGTCTTCGATCACGACGAGCGCCTGAAGCGGATCGAGGCCTTCCATCGCTTCGTTGATGACGGGAAGGAAGCGGCGCTGAGTCACCACCCCTTTGAGATCCGCATTTTCGATCATGTAACGGACTTCGGGCCCCACGAACCGATAGTTCATGTTGATGCCCACGGCGCGAATCTTGAATAGCGCGAGAATCGCTTCGACGAACTCGTGGCCGTTGAACAGATGCAAACCTACGTGGTCGCCCGCACCGATGCCGCGCGATTCGAAGTAGTGCGCTAGGCGGTTGGCGCGCTTGTCGAGGTCTGCGTAGGTGTGGTGAACGTCGCCCGAGGCTAGAGCCATATTGTCGGGAACCGTGTCCGCGATGGCCTCGTAAAGATCTGCAAGGTTATATTCCATCGATTCTCCTGCTCAACGCTCCGAGCTCACGATCCACATCGCGAAGAATTGCGAGCCACCGCCATACGCGTGACCAAGGGCGACTTTGGCGCCATCTACTTGATGTCTTTCCGCTGTCCCGCGCACTTGACGCGCTGCTTCCGCAAACCGAAGCATACCACTGGCGCCAATCGGGTTGGTGCACATGACGCCACCGGACATGTTCCACGGCATCTCGTCGCCGATCTTGGTCTTGCCTTCCATCGTCATCTTCCAGCCCTCGCCTTCTTCGGCGAAGCCCAGGTTCTCGAGCCACATCGGCTCGAACCAGGAAAACGGCACATAGACCTCGGCGCAATCGATCTCCTTGAGCGGGTTACGGATCCCCGCCTCATCGTAGACGTCCTTGGCACAGAGCTTACCTGCGGCCGGGTTCACCTGATCGCGTCCCGCAAAGAACGTGCGTTCGGTTCGTACAGACGTGCCCTTGACCCAGGCCGGGTTCTTCACGCGGCCGGCGTGCTTTTCACTCACGAGAACCATCGCCACTGCCCCATCCGACGACGGACAGGTTTCCGAGAACCGAATTGGATCCCAGAGCATCGGCGAGGCCTTCACCTGTTCGAGCGTCTGGTTGAGATGAAGGTGGGCGTTCGGGTTGAGCATCCCGTGCTGGCGGTCCTTGACCGCAACCATGCAACCGGTGTCCGGATGCGCGTCGGAGCGACGTATGTACGACCGAATCAGCGGTGCGAAGTAGCCACCAGCGCCCGCAACGAGCTGCGGCTGGAAAGGAATCGTCGGCGACAGCGCCCACATGGCGTTGGCCTCGCTCTGCTTTTCGAATGCGAGCGTGAGGACCTTTTCGTGCACTCCACCTTGAACGAGGTGAGACGCCACCACGGCGGTCGATCCCCCCACCGACCCGGCGGTATGAACGCGGAAAATCGGCTTCCCCGCGGCGCCGAGCGCGTCCGACAGCCAAAGCTCCGGCATCATGACGCCTTCGAACATGTCGGGCGCCGTGCCGATGACGATGGAGTCGATGTCCTTCCAGGTCATGTCCGCGTCTTGCAACGCGCGAAGCGCTGCGTCTCGAACTAGGCCCGGGATTGACAGATCGCGCCGGCTCTCCCGATGCTTGGTCTGTCCGATCCCGATGACTGCACACTGCTCAGCCACTATTCCCCCTCCAAGACGGCAACGAGGTTGTGCTGAAGACAAACACCGTTCGTCGTATGCGCCACGGCGCGGTTGGCGTCTCCAGAGAGGATGCGCGCGGCCGCCTCGCCGAAACGAATCAGTCCGGCGGTCATCAGCGAGTTGGCTGCCAATGCGCCGCCCGAGGGATTGATGCTCACCTCGTCGCCGAGGCCCATCGCCTCGCGCAAGATGATCTCCTGATGGGCGAAGGGAGCATGGAGCTCCGCGACGTCGACCTTTCCCTTGCCGACGCCTGCCTTCTCGGCGGCCAATTTCGCAGACGGCGAAGCGGTGAGGTCGCGCTGGCCAAGCGCATGCGGCTCCGTTCGGTGGTCGATGCCGCGAATCCAAGCAGGTTTCTTCGCCAGCTTCTTTGCCGTGTCCCCCGCAGCTAGCACGATGGCGGCTGCCGAGTCGGACAGCGGCGGGCAGAAGCTCTTGCGCAGTGGCGAGCTGATATACGGCTCTTCGAGCATCTCATCGATGCTGAAGTCACCCTTGATGTGCGCGTTCGGGTTGTCGATCGCGTTCCTGCGGTTTCGAGCCACGACGTCTGCGAAGTCGCGTTCGGTCGCTTTGCCCGCGTCGATCATCGCCTGTGCTTGAAGCGCGGCAGCGCTGATCGAGTCGAGCCCAAGAGGCTGCACGTAGTATGGATCGTTTTGCAGATTCAGAACGTCGGGGACCGGACCAAGCGAGCTCTTTCCAAATGAAAATACGAGCGCCGTATCGATGTCACCGTGCATGAGACGAACCCACGCCTCATAGAGCGCAAAGGCCCCATCCATCTCGACGTGCGACTCGCGAATCGGAGGCCAGGCCTTGAGGCCGTCCACCGCTGCGACGAACGAAAACGGACGCCCGGGCAGGTAATCGGTGCTGCCCGAGCAGGTGAAGCCGATGTCGTCTTGCGTGAGACCGACCTGTTTCATCGCATCCGAGGTAACCGGCTGAACGAGCTCTGGCTCGTCCGCGGCGTCGATGGCCTTCACCGACGGAAGCTGCGAGAAGGAAACAATCGCGACGTCGCGCATTTAGAGATGCTCCTTGAAGCTATCGAACGGAGCATCGGGCTCTCCGGTAGGTTCAAAGTAGAGAATGTTCTCGAGTGAAGTCTCCCATTGGTCCTGGGGTTTCCACTTTGCTTTCACGCGCATCCCCATCCGAATCTCGTCGTGCGGAACGCCGCTGATCAAGTGATAGATGGGGCTATCGGCGCCATCGAGCACGATCGCGCCGAAGCAATACGGTGGCGTGAGCTTCTGACCCTCGAATGGGATTCGAATGATGGCAAACGTGGTGAGCACCCCGACGTCGGCCACTTCGACGTACTCGCTCGTCGGATTTCCGGTCATTGGGTCCGCCCCACGTGGCGGCACGTACACGTTTCCAGCTTCCGGGTCGCGGCCGCCAATGAGCTTGCCTTGCTTCAGGCCGCGAAGGTACGCGCTGTAGTGCTCGCCGGGATTCACGTCGTACTCGAGGTGAACCGGCCCAGGCGTGAATGGAGCAATCGGCTCGAAGCAGGCGATGTCTCGAATCGTCCCATCCTTTTCATCGGCCCAACGCAAACGCACCCGCATCCCGGTCCTCATCCGCTTGGCCTTCCCGGCGTCGACGGCATGGACCATGGCATTGTCGGTGCCGTCGACTTGAATGAGGGCCCAAGCGAACGGACGATCGAACGGATGCCCCTTTCGGGGCTCCTGCACCCATGACCAAGACTTCACCGTGCCGGACGGCCGCAACGTGACGAACTCACCTGTCGTGGGTTCACCGTCCTCGTCGTATTCGAGAGGTGGGCAAAGCACACGACCGTCCGCCGTCTTGACGCCTTCGAGCACCTCGTACCGAAGACTTTCCAAGAAGCGTCCGACTACGGGCCCGGTGCTTCGGGTGTACGTGTACTCGAGCACGTACGGAGCCGAAAGGATTTCGCTCATGGCTGGGTTCCGCCTGACTGCTGGCGATTAGCCTTGGGGGAAGAACTTCTGCATTTTTTGGGCGAGAGCGATGTTGCCCTTCACCTTGAGCTTGCGCGTGAGGAATGCCTTGCGGCCATCCAGGTCTCCGTTCGCCATCTCAACGAACTTCGCCGCGTCCATCATCACGTTGAGCGTCGGCTTTTCGACGCCGCCGGTCTCCACGCCCTTGAACTCCCCGTCCGCAATCGTGATGGTCCACTCGCCGCCACCATCACCGGCCAGGGTGTACTGAATCTGGGCGTTCACCCCCTTGGCCTGCTCGGGCTCGAAGCGATCGGCAAGGGTGTCAAAATACTCTGCTGTGTTGGCTACTTTGGCCATGTCCACCTCCCGGTTTCGGGTAGAAAAAGGGTCAACTAGAAGTGAAACGTGTTCTATTTTGCCAAGGCCGCCTCGTCAAGCCGGCACTTCGGCTCCCTTGGCTGGGACCGGCAGTATTGCAACGCGTAGCGAGCTACGGCTGATCTGGCGGCGGCACGATCGATCCGACCACGTGGAGCCCTGCTACGCACTCTTCGCCGACCCTGCGAGCCCAAATGACCCGCGCCCGCTTGAAGATCACCCGCCCCGTGTGGGTTGTAATGCGCAAATCGCAGAGCGCGCCGGTCGAGAGCCACCTGTCGAGGGCAACTTGAACGCCGGTCGCGCTCACGTCCAAAGCCGTCGCGTGGGTTTGGATGGGCGCGAGAATTTCGATCCTGGCGTCGGACGCCCAACGGACAGAATTGCGCCGCTCACGAGGCTGCGTGGCGGGCCGAACCTCCGAGCCCTTGCGGCCCGGAGGGGGTGGACTGGAACCTTGTCTTGGGAGCTTGGAGCTCATGCGACGCCTGGACTTCCATGATGCCGAGCCGATCTGGGAATGTCGACTAACTCACGAATTCGTGTGGGGCACGTCACACCCCGCATACGAACCGATCCCTGGAAAGTGAGTTCAGTCCCTAACCAAGGACTCAGCCCAAGTCAACCCAACCGCTCGATGATGGTGACGTTCGCCTGCCCGCCGCCCTCGCACATCGTCTGCAGACCGTAGCGACCGCCCGCGCGCTCGAGCTCGTGCAGAAGCGTGGTCATGAGCTTGGCGCCAGTTGCACCGAGTGGATGGCCGAGCGCGATGGCGCCGCCGTTTACGTTCACCTTCGCGAGGTCGACGTCGAGCTCCTTGGCCCATGCGCAGACGACCGGCGCAAACGCTTCATTGATTTCGACCAGATCGATGTCGTCGAGGCTCATGCCCGACTTCTCCAAGGCATACCGCGTTGCTGGGATTGGAGCGGAGAGCATACGAATCGGATCCTCACCGCGAACGCTTAAGTGATGAATGCGCGCGCGGGGCGTGAGGTTGTGCTCCTTCAGCGCCTTCTCCGAGACGACGAGAAGCGCCGCTGAGCCATCGGAGATTTGGCTGGCCACAGCCGCCGTGAGCCGTCCACCCTCCATGAGAATCGGAAGCGCGGCCATCTTCTCGAGCGTGGTGTCGGGACGTGGGCCTTCGTCGGCCTTCACGTCACCAAAGGGAATGATCTCGCGATCGAAGCGGCCTTCCTTCTGGGCTTGAATCGCGCGGCGGTGGCTTTCGAGTGCGAACTTTTCGAGCTCCTCCCGGGAGAGATCCCAGTTCTTGGCGATCATCTCGGCGCCGTAGAACTGATTGACCGGCCTGTCGCCGTAGCGCTCCGTCCAGCCAACCGATGTCGAGAATGGGTCCGGAATGCCGAACTCCTTGCCGGCGATCATCGAGGCGCCGATGGGAATCATGCTCATGTTCTGCACGCCACCGGCGACGACGACGTCCTGCGTGCCGCTCATCACGCCCTGCGCGGCGAAGTGAACTGCCTGTTGCGAGGACCCGCATTGGCGGTCCACCGTCACACCGGGAACGTGCTCCGGGTAGCCGGCAGCCAACCAACAGGTGCGAGCGATGTCACCAGCCTGGGTAGCCACCGAGTCCACGCAGCCAAAGACGACGTCGTCGACGGCACCCGGGTCGATCCCGGTGCGCTCGATCACGCCCTTGATGGCATGCGCACCGAGGTCGGCGGAGTGGACTTTGCTCAGGCCACCCTTCTTTCTTCCAACGGGCGAACGAACTGCTTCGACGATATATGCTTCGGGCATCTGAACCTCGCTATGATTGTATTTCTAAATGGAGCGGACATCGCCCGCAAGGCGCCGCCCCGTAAGCTCAAAGAATGTGACGGCCTATCCGCTCGCGGTGATGGGCGGCATCTCCGTGTGCCGCGGCGAGCGCCCAAGCGCGTTTCATCCACATGTGCAAGTCACATTCGATCGTGTAGCCGATTGCGCCGTGTACCTGCAGCGCTGCTTTGGCCACAAATCTTGCAGCCTGGCCTGCATAGATCTTCGCAAGGGAGACATCGATTTCGATGTCACGCGCAGAGGTCGCCATCGACCAGCCCGCGCGGCACACCATTGGCCTTGCGAACTCCTGCTCGATGAGCGCGTTGGCGAGCCGGTGCTTGATCGCCTGCTGCGCGCCGATAGGTTTGCCAAACTGCTCGCGATCCTTTGCGTATTGCACGGCCATGTCGAGCATACGGCGCGATAGTCCGACCAGTTGAGCGGCAGTGCCTAGCGCGGCTCGTTCGCGGCCGAGCGCAAGGAGAGCTGCGGTGTTCACGTCCTCGCGCATGCGGAATTGCGCGTTGCGCTCGAACGACACTCGACCAAGCTCGCGCGCGCGATCGACCGACCGTTCCGGGCTAACGGAAACGTCGGCGATAGGCACGCAGTACACCGCGCCACCCCGCTCTGCAATCAAGACGTCGGCAGAAGCCGCGTGCGGAACGATCGCCTGGTCTTCGAACGAGACCACGATGCGAGCCTCTCCGACGGTGGCGGGGCCGAGCCAGCGCTCTTTTTGCACGCTGGTGCCAGCTGCTTCGAGCAGCGGAATCCCAACGGCAACGGTGTCGACGATCGGCCCTGGCAAGGCTGCGTAACCGGATTCCTCCAAAGGAAGCACGAGGTCGAGCTCGCTCATCCCCATGCCGCCGGCCTCTTCGGAAGCGGTCATCCCGATCACACCGGTCTCTGCGAGCGTGTCCCAGACCGCGCGAGCTCCGTCGGGGCGCCCTTCCCAGGCGGCGCGCACGACCTCGGGCGGACACTCACGCTGCAAGACCTCGCGTACCGTGTCGCGAAGCATCTTTTGATCGTCGGTGAAAGCAAAGCGCATGGGGCTACTTCCGCGGGAGGCCGAGGACGCGCTCGGCGATGATGTTGCGTTGGATTTCGTTAGTGCCCGCGTAGATGGGGCCGGCGAGGGCAAACTGGAAACCCTTCATCCAATGGCCCGCATCGACCGCGCTCTCCGAGCCTTCGTCGAGCTCGAGCGCGTCCCCGATGATCGCGAGCGCGGTTTCGTGCGTGCGGACGTCCATCTCGGACCAGAACACCTTGTTCATACTGGAATCAGGCCCGATCGACTCGCCCTGCATCATGCGACTCACCGTCTGGAAGGTGAACCAGCGGTAGACCTGCGCGTCCATCCACGCTTGAACTACCTGGTCACGGAGGACCGGGTCGGAGCGATCACGGTAACGATGGTACAGGTCGATCAAGCGCGAAGCCGTCGCCATGAACCGGCCCGGGCTCCGCAGGCTCAGGCCTCGCTCCGAGCTCGTGGTCGCCATCGTGACTTTCCATCCCTGATTCACCCCGCCGATGACGTCGCTGTCCGGGACGAACACGTCTTCGAGGAAGATCTCGGCAAATCCTTCGTCGCCGTCCAAGCGATCGACGCCGCGCACGGTGATCCCCTCGGCATGGAGGGGAAACATGAAATAGGTCAGCCCGCGATGGCGCGCCTGCTCGGGATCGGTGCGAAACAAGCCGTAGGCCATGTCGCAAAACGCCGCACGGGTGGACCAAGTCTTTTGGCCGCTCAGATGCCAGCCACCATCGACGCGGCGGGCCGTGCTCTTGAGTGAAGCCAGATCACTTCCAGCGTTCGGCTCCGACCAGGCCTGCCCCCAGGTGACATCGCCGCGGGCCATGGGACGGAGGATCCGGTCCTTCTGCTCGTCGGTACCGAACTCGAACAAGGTTGGCGCCAGGAGAAAGATGCCGTTTTGGGTGACGCGGCTCGGTGCGCCGACGCGGTAGTACTCCTCTTCGAAGATCAGCCATTCGACGAGCGTGGCCTCTCGCCCGCCGTACTGCTTCGGCCAGGAGACCGCAGCCCAGCCCGCATCGAAGAGCTTGTGCTCCCATTCGAGGTGCAGCGCGAAACCTTCTTTGGTGTCGCCCGAAGGGAGCGATTCGCGAGGCACATTGGCCTCGAGCCACGAGCGAGACTCATCGCGGAAGGCATTCTCTGATTCGGTGAAGTCGAGATCCATCGCTCCGGCTCAGGCGCCCAGCCGTTCGAGTGTTCCTTCGGCCTCGGCCATGATGCGTTGCAGAAGCTCGGCGACCGTTGGGATTTCATCGATGACACCGGCGATTTGACCGGTCGGCAAAATGCCCGCCTCGACCCTGCCATCAACCATGGAAGCCTTGGTCAGCATCGGTGCGTTGGCCGCCATCGCAAGCTGCGCCCAGGTGAGATCCTGGTTCTGCTTCATCGCAATGCCTTCTTCAAGCAGCTCGGGTAGCGAGGTGCCGGTGACTCTCATCAACGACAAGGCGTTCAGCGCGGCCCGCGGGAATCTGGTTATCGGGTTCGCCTTCTCGAGCTGGTCGATGAGGAAGGTACGGATGACGCGCTGCGGGTGGCCGTCGACGGCCCTGGTCACGACGGTTCCGTTCGCCTTGGTCTTCAGGTAAATCTGCTTGACGTGATCGGGCACTTGGCTGTCCTGTGTGAGCAAGAAACGCGTGCCCATGGCGATGCCCTCGCCCCCGAGCGCCAACGCGGCAACGAGACCTCGACCGTCGCGGAACCCGCCCGCACCGACAACAGGTATATCGACCGATGCCGAAACATCCGGAATCAAGATCGAGGTTGGGATCTGCCCGGTGTGCCCGCCACCTTCCTGACCTTGGGCGATCACCGCATCGACGCCCCAGGCTTGCACCTTCTCGGCATGACGGCGTGCACCGATCGTCGGCATCGTGAGGACACCGGCGTCCTTGAGCGTCTTGATGACCCGCTCGCCGGGCGCCTGCGCGAAGCTGGCGACCTTGATCTTCTCACGAATGAGAAGCTGGACGCGCTTCATGACGTCGGACTGATCGGCGCGCATGTTGACCCCGAAAGGCTTCTCGGTGCGGCTCTTCACCTTGGCGATCGTCTCTTCGAGCTCACGGAAGGTCATCGTCGCAGCGGCCAAGATGCCGAGACCCCCGGCCTCGCTGGTCGCGGAGGTGAGACGCGCGCCGGACACCCAGCCCATGCCGGTCTGAATGATCGGGTACTCGACCCCGAACATCTCGCAGATGCGAGTGTGCAGCGCCGATTTGGCTTTCCCAGCCTTTTTGGGCGCAGACGCGTCGACGCTTTGTACGCGAACCGGTGGCTTGCTCTTGCCCGTCGTGTGTCTAGGCTTTGCTTTGGCCTTGGGCGCTACCGACTTGCGCTTCTTCGCGGGCGCCTTGCTAGTTCGCTTCGCCTTGGGCGGCGCGGGCTTCGCGGGAGGTTTCGTCGTTCGCTTCGCCTTTGACGCCGCGGACGCCCGCTTTTTTGCCGGCGGCTTCGTCGTTCGCTTGGCCTTCGGCGCAGTGGACTTCCGTTTCCTTGCGGGCGGCTTCGTGGTCCTCTTCTGAGCGCTCATACAACGATTTCTTTCTGCGCGTAGCCTTGCGAGTCGAGCTCGCGTAACACGCCAATGACTTCTGGGGTCGGAACGGGGGTCGTGTCTACCCCGTCCGGGACTACGAGCTCGAAGCCCGTGCTGTCGATGACCTGCTGAAGCTTCACACCCGGATGCAACGAAACCAGGCGCATGCGGTGATCGGGCGTGTTGAAATCAAACACGCCGAGATTGGTGACCACGCGCCGGATTTCGTGGAAGCGGCTGCTTTCAGGCCCGAGGGCGGCGGCACGGTCGTACCCCACCCCGCTCACCATATCCACTTTCGCCACAAGCGCACGGGCGTTGTGATTCGGAACCCAGTAGCTGGTCACGTGGTTGATCGTGTTGCCCGGTGCCCCACGCACGCCGAGGAGCTGCGCCTTGGGTTGTTCCCAGGGGCCGATGCACGCGATGTTTTGGTTGCCGAACTGATCGATTTGCGATGCGCCCATCATGACGTGGCGGCGTCCCCACCAGAGCGTGTCGAAAACCACGCCAAACGGCATCCAGCCTTCGACGTCATCGTCGCTCGGCTTAACCCCCAGGGGAAGCGCACGGCGGAGCAGAAGATTGAACCCGTCCGTCATCAACAAGTCAGGCTCGAACGTCGACTTTGCGAGGCGAGCGCCCAAGCTCGGCGTGGTCCCCATGGCGCTGACCATGATCTCCCCGTCGTCGCGGAAACACTCCGCGACGGCCAGGGCACAGACATCAGCTCGGGTAGCTTCGCTGCTACTCATGACGTTACCGCCTTTTGGTACTCAGCCTCGCTCACGTCGAGGTACTTCGCTCGAAACGCTTTCCACGCTTCTTCGTCTTTGGCGGTCGCGGCGTACTCACGCTGGAGCTTCTCGTCTCGCGGGTAGTCAGGCGAACACTCGGTGAAGTGCGTACCACCTGGGGCTTCGACGACGCCGCTCACCATCATGCGGTTGATCAGCAAGCTCTGAAGCGGTCCCCCACTGACGAGCTCGTCGGTCGGCACGATCTTCTCACAGCTCATGTAGGCCTTCTTGGCGGCCATGCAGAAGAGGTTGTCGAAGTATGGGTCGCGGCCGAGGGCTTGCCCGTTTCCCAACGCGTCGGCGCGATTCATGTGGATGAAGGCGACGTCGACGTTCAAGGCGGGCACTGCGACCAGCTCCTCGCCATCGTCGTATGGCGACTTCACCGTCTTGAGGTGCGGATTGATCTTCAGGACGTCGGAGCCGAGCCCTGCGCGGGTCGGCAGGAACGGCAGCCTCTGTGCGGCGGCCCGAAGCCCGAGAAGAAACATGCCTTCATCGAGCTCGACCGCTTCGAGCGTGCCGTTTTGCCGGGCTTTTCGGAAATGCGGCTCCAGCGGAATCGAATCGAGGGACACGAAGCCGTACACGGCCTTCTTGAGCTGCCCGGTCGCGCAGAGAATCCCGATATCCGGACCACCGTAGGAGACGACGGTCAGATCTTTGACACCTTTGCGGACCAGCGCTCGCACGAACGCCATCGGCTTGCGCCGTGAGCCCCAACCTCCGATGCCGATGGTCATTCCGTCTGTGACCTCGGCGACGGCTTGTTCCACCGTCATGCGTTTGTCTGTCACGAAGCTACCTCACTTCTCGTCGGCATCAGGGTCGCGCTTACCCACGAACGCATCCCGGGCCTCGTCGGCCACACCCGACAAGTTGAGCTCGAAGGTGAAGCCCTGCTCGAACCGGTAGGAACGATTCACGTCCACCGGGTCGATGTTGTTCAGGCACTCCTTCGCCACGCGCACGACACGCGGGATCTTCTTCGTAAACGTGCGAGCGACTTCTCTCGCCTTATCGGCGAGCTTGTCTTGTTCGACGACCGCGTAAACCGAACCCCAGTTGTGGAGCTCCTCTGCCGTCGCAGCTTCGCAGGTCAGAACCATCGCCCGCATCTTGAGCGGCGGGACCAAACGAGCGAGGTGGGTGGCCGCCCCGAGCGCGCCCCGGTCGACCTCGGGTAGTGCGAACTTGGTGCCCTTGGCGGCGACGATGATGTCCGAGTTGCCGGCCAGGCCGATGCCTCCGCCGACGCAGTAACCATGTACCGCGGTGATGACAGGGACCTTGCACTCGTAGACCGCCTTGAAGGATTCCCAACAGCCCCGGTTGGCCCCGAGGAGCGCGTCGAAGCCTTCGGTGTTTTGCATCTCCTTGATGTCGACACCGGCATTGAAGCCCCGGCCCTCGGCTCGAAGAATGACCACCCGGGTGTCTGGCTCGTTCCCCACGGCCGTGATGACCTCGGCGAGCTCGAACCAGCCGCTCACGGGAATCGCGTTGACCGGAGGATAGTCCACGACGATTTCGGCGATTCCATCAATGATTTCGTGCGAAATGCCCACGGCGCGTCCCTTCGAAGCAGGGCCGAAGTGAAACGCGTTTCAGTCCGCCGGTCAAGCCGACGAGGGGCCACTCAGCCCAAGAGACCATCGAGGAAGGCCTCGATTTCGTTTGTAATCGGCTGCCCGATTCGCTCGAGCTCGCTCCGAATCGCATCGGTCGCGCCCAGCACATCGGGGGAGGTTGTGGTGCGGACTGGCGGCGTCCGAAAGCGATATACGACGCGCAGCACCGCACGATAGATCGCTTGGGGCATCACGACGACAACCCCGGATTCACCGCGCTTCAGCGCTTCGCGGCGCACCTCCAACCAATCGGTAAACGTCTTACGGTGACGTGCCGCAATGACGCCGGTGCCGTGATGGTGCTGAACGAGGCCTACGCAGGGAAGGCCGCGATCGAGGTGGAAATCAGCAAGGCTGAGCATCAGCGAGATCTCGTGGTCCGAGATCTGCCGCGGCAGCCTCATGTCGAAGAAAACCGTCGGCGACAGTGTCGCGTCGATCCGTATGCGCTCCGAATCATAGGTCGGATGCGCCTCCCAATCCCAGTCCATATTTCAAGCCATTCGTAAGAAGTAAGTGCCATAAGATCATAAGTGAGGGATCCTCATACGAAGAAGACGCCCCCAGAAAGCGGGCGTAATATGACCACATTACGGGCATCGTCAATCCGCGAATGGGGATGAAATAAATCGCGACCGACCGGTGGTGTGTTGCCCCTGTCTGAGGTTGGCGATATCACGGGCGCCGTGGTCCGGACGATTCCCGACATGATCGCGCAACAGGCTGAAAACCTTGGCGATCAGCCGGCCATCGTCGATGGCCTCACAACGCTGACCTTTGCCGAGCTTGGCGAGCGCGTCGATGAAGCGGCCCGCGCGCTGATCGCTCGGGGGATTCAGAAAGGCGACCGGATTGCGATCTGGGCGCCAAACATGTGGGAGTGGATCGTCTGCGCGCTGGCGAGTCACACGGTGGGTGCCGTGATGGTTCCCGTCAACACACGGTACAAGGGAATCGAAGCAGCCTACTTGCTCGGCAAGAGCGGAGCGAAGGCGCTGTTTACGGTGACGGGGTTCCTCGATGTCGACTACGTAGCGCTGCTCCACGCCGCAGACGCCGACTTGCCAGAGCTCGAACAGATCGTCGTGCTCCGTGGGGACGCGCCGCAAGGCACGCTGGGCTATCAGGACTTCCTCGCACTTGCGTCGGAGGTTTCGCCGACAGCGGCAAACGAACGCGCGGCCACCGTCGGCCCCGATGACCTCGCTGACATCCTCTTCACATCGGGTACCACGGGTAAACCCAAGGGCGCCATGTGCACGCACGCCCAGAACCTACGCGTCTTCGATCAATGGAGCTCGATCGTCGGGCTTCGCGAAGGCGACCGATATCTGATCGTGCTGCCCTTCTTTCATAGCTTTGGCTACAAAGCGGGTTGGTTCTCCGCGCTGATGCGCGGTGCGACGGTGTTCCCGGAGCCGGTCTTCGACGTCACGGTCGTGCTTCGGCGCATTCAAGCGGATGCGATCACGATGTTGCCGGGACCGCCTGCATTGTATCAGTCGATTTTGCTCCATCCGGATCGTGGGCGATTCGACATTTCGAGCCTGCGACTCGCAGTGACGGGCGCGGCGGCGATCCCGGTCGAGCTCATCCATCGAATGAAGAACGAGCTCGGGTTCGAGACGGTGATCACGGCTTACGGCCTCACCGAGAGCTGCGGGGTGGTCACCATGTGCCGGCTCGACGACGATGCGGAGACCATCGCAACGACCAGCGGCCGGGCCATTCCTGACGTCGAGGTTCGGATCATCGATGGCGACGGCGGCCAGCTGCCCGCGAACGAACCCGGCGAAATCGTGGTGCGGGGCTACAACGTCATGAAGGGGTACTTCGACGCCGGCGAGGAAACCCGGAAGGCCATCGATGAAGATGGCTGGCTCCATACCGGCGACATCGGAACCATGGACGAGCGCGGCTACATCAAAATCACAGACCGCCTCAAAGACATGTTCATCGTCGGCGGGTTCAACGCGTATCCGGCGGAAATCGAAAACACGCTGTTGCAGATGCCCGGCGTCGGTGAAGTGGCCGTGATCGGTGTCCCGGACGAGCGGCTTGGGGAGGTCGGGATGGCCTTCGTGGTTTCCGCTCCGGGTCAGTCTCTCACGGCCGACGCAGTCATCGCTTGGAGCAGAGAAAACATGGCGAACTTCAAAGTACCTCGGCGGGTCGAGATCCTCGACGCGCTTCCTCGCAATGCCACGGGCAAGGTCGTGAAATTTGAGCTTCGGGAGCGGGCGAATGGCTGACTTTCCTGAAGGCGTCGCGCTGGTCGTCGGCGGAAGCGGCGGCATTGGAAGCGCGATCGCGCGTGGGTTCGCGGCTGCCGGCGTTGCGCTCGCGATTACTTATCGTCGGAACAAAGACGCGGCCGACGCAGTGGCAGAGGAAATCCGAAGCGCTGGCGGCGTTTGCTCGGTGCATCAAGTCTCGCTCGGCGATCTCGACTCGGTGAAAGCCTGCCTCGATCAGCTCTCCGAAGAGCACGGGTGGATTCATACCATCGCGCACGCTGCCGGCACCCACATCGACCAGCCGTACATCAGCCAGGTCACTCCGGAACAGTGGCGAAACACGATGGACTGGGATGTGAATGGCTTCTTTCACGTGGCACACGCCGCTCTTCCGTACCTTCGCAAGAGCAAGGGCTCGATCGTGTTCGTCAGCTCGGCCGGTCTGAATCGATTTCCGCCGGGCGACGTGCTGTCCGTAGCGCCGAAGGGCGCGATCGAAGCGCTGATGCGAGGAATCGCTCGCGAAGAGGGGCGGTACGGTGTCCGGGCAAACAACGTGGCGGTGGGCGTCGTCGACACCGGAATGTTCCCGAAGCTCGTGGAGCGAGGCGAGCTCAGCCAGGAATGGATCGACGCGGCCACGCGCAACACGCCACTTCGACGTTTCGGCACGTCCGAGGAGATTGCCGATGCGGCGGTGTTCCTGGCATCGTCCCGAGCCCGCTACATCACCGGGCAGACCCTCTTTGTCGACGGCGGCTACACGTTGTAGCGATTGGGCGAGCTGAGTAGACTTTCGGCGGCAGCGAGGCTTTTCGTGAACGAACCCAAGACGACACAAACGAGCCGCCTCGCAGCCGTCGAAGCACAGCTCCTCGCGCCAGGCGGACCGTTCGAGCTAGCCGAGGAAGAAGTGCTCGGGGAACGCGTTCGGGTGTTTGCCAATCGCGCGCGCTCGCTTCGTGACGTCTTGTTGCGAGCGCGAGAGTTTGCGGACGCGGAATACATGGTGTTTCGCGATGGTGAGCGGGAATGGCGATACAGCTTCGGTGATCACGAGAAGCTGGTTGCGAGCGCGGCCGCCGCTTTTGCGGATCGCTTCGGAGTCGGCCCCGGCGACCGAGTCGCGATCCTGGCGGCCAACTGCCCGGAATGGATCATCTCGTTTTGGGCAACAGTGAGCCTGGGGGCCATCTGTGTCGGGCTGAACGGCTGGTGGACCGAAGAAGAGATTCGCTATGCCCTCGGCCACAGCAAGCCGAAACTGCTAATCGCGGACCGCAAGCGCGCTGCACGAATCACGGGTGACCCGGGTGTGCCGATCGTGACCGCGGAGGACGGCTTCGAAGAGCTGCTCGGCGCATATCCAGACGCCAAGCTTCCGATGCAGCCCATCGCGGAAAGCGACCCGGCAATCATCTTGTATACGAGCGGCACGACCGGCCGAGCCAAGGGCGTGGTTCACACGCACGGCAACGTGACGAACATGCTCATGGTGGCCTTCTTTCACGGCGCCCGGCTGATGATGGCCAACCCCAAGGCAGCCGAGCTGCCACAACTCGCGAACAGTATCCTGGTGACGAGCCCGCTCTTTCACGTGTCGGGATTGCACTGCGCAGCAGTGACCGCCCTGGCCGGCGGCGCCAAGACCGTCTGGCCGATGGGCCGCTTCGACCCTGAGACGACGCTCGCCCTGATCGAGCGCGAAAAGATCACCGGCTGGGGGTACACCGCCACCGTGCTTCACCGACTGCTCAACCACCCGACGGTCGGCGAGTACGACCTGGGCTCGTTCCGGTCGGTTGGAGGTGGCGGGTCGCCCATTCCCGCGCCATTGATCGACAAGGCAAAATCGCTATTTCCCCAGTGCAGCCACACAATGGGGGTAGGCTACGGCCTGACCGAGGGCACTGCTTTTGCAACGCTGAACGCGGGTGAGGAGCTGACTGATGATCCTGCCTCGGTTGGTCGCCCCGTGCCGATCGTCGAGGTCGAGATTCGCGACGAGGATGGACGCGCCGTGTCGGAAGGCGAGGAAGGTGAAATCCACCTTCGGGGCCCGCTGGTCATGCGCGAGTATTGGGAAGATCCCGAGGCAACCCACGCCGCCATCAGGCCTGGACGATGGCTCAACACGGGCGACGTCGGGCGGCTGCAGAACGGCAAGCTCTACATCGCTTCGCGCAAGCGGGACCTGATCCTGCGCGGCGGAGAGAATGTTTACCCTTTTGAAATTGAGCAGCGCCTCGAAGCGCACCCCGCCGTTGCGGAGGCCGCGGTGATCGGCATCGATCACGAAGAGCTCGGTCAGGAAGTGAAAGCGGTCGTCGTCTTCGAGGCCGGCCGAGAGGTCGGCATCGAAGAGATGCAGCGCTGGGTGGCCGACGCCCTTGCCTATTACAAGGTTCCGAGCCAGTGGGAACACCGCAGCACGCCCCTGCCCCGCAACGCGACCGGAAAGGTGCTAAAGAACGCTCTGCGCGACGCGCAGGATTCGATGTTCATCGAGGAGTAAGTCATGCCCGAAGCCGTGATCGTTTCAACCGCGCGGACGCCAATTGGCCGTGCTTTCAAGGGGTCTTTGATCGAAATGCGGCCCGACGACCTGGCTGCAATCGCGGTGAAGGCGGCCTTGGCGAAGGTGCCGAACCTCGACCCGGCAACCGTCGAAGACCTGATGATCGGCTGCGCGCAACCCGCTGGTGAGCACGGGTACAACATGGGCCGGGTCGTGAGCTTGCTGTCCGGCCTCGATTCGCCCGGCACGACCGTGAACCGCTATTGCTCTTCGTCGTTGCAGACGATCCGCATGGCGGCTCATGCGATCAAGGCCGGTGAAGGCGATGTGTTCGTCGCCGTCGGTGTGGAGTGCGTCAGCCGCTTTGGCCTTGGGAAGTCCGACGGCATGGAGAACACCAAGAATCCGAAGTTCGCCGAGTCCGAAGAGCGGATGGCGGAGCTCATGACGCCGGACGGCGGCAACTGGCAGCCGGCCGGCGGCCTGCCCGATGTCTACATCACGATGCTTCAGACCGCCGAAAACGTCGCGCAGTACATGGCCGTGTCCCGCGAGGAGCAAGACGAGTTCGCAGCGCTTTCGCAGCAGCGGGCCGAAGCCGCACAGAAGTCCGGATACTTCGCCGAAGAGATCACCCCGGTCACCACGCCAAGTGGCAACGTAGTCGACACCGACGACTGCCCGCGCCACGGCACGACCGCACAAAAGCTCGCGGGGCTCAAGCCAGTGCTCCTGGGACAGATGGGTGAGAAGGCCACGGTCACCGCGGGTAACGCCTGCCCGCTCAACGATGGCGCAGCCGCGGTCATCGTGATGAGCAAGACCCGCGCCAAAGAGCTCGGCATCACGCCTTTGGCTCGCGTCATTTCGACCGGCGTCTCTGCGCTCAACCCGGAAATCATGGGTCTCGGTCCCATCGACGCGACCAAGCAAGCCCTTGGGCGCGCTGGCCTCACGATCAAAGACATCGACCTCGTCGAAATCAACGAGGCCTTCGCCGCTCAGGTCATTCCGTCCGCCCGTGAGCTCGGCATTCCGGTCGACAGGCTCAACGTCAACGGCGGCGCCATCGCCCTAGGCCACCCCTTCGGCCAAACCGGCGCTCGCATCATGACGACCCTCATCCACAACCTCCAGTCGCGCGACGTTCGCTACGGCGTCGAAACGATGTGCGTCGGCGGCGGCCAAGGAATGGCCGCGGTGATCGAGCGGTTGGGCTGAGTTGAGGTAGAATCGGCAGCGAGATCGCCGGGCGCTGGCCGGTCTTCCCGCAGGGTGCCTGAAGGCGAAACGCTTGAACAACACGCGAACCGAGATCGAAAGCGGGGCATTCTGGCGCTTGGCGGCGGCGTCAGTCGCCGTGCTCCTGCCTTTGAACTGGAGCTGGCACGTCTGGGGTCGCCAGATTCCTGGCTCACTTGCGGTCTACATCGTCGTCGGCAGTGTTCTTTACTTCGCGCTGCTCCGCTGGCTGACGGGCGTTCGCTTCTCCGACATCTCCTACGATGCTCGCTTCATCGTCATCAGCTCGATGCTCTTGCTGATCCTGTTCTTGGCGTTCGGTCGGTCCAACACCTACCAACGGCTCTTCGCGCAGTTCGTGCCCGAGGATGTGCGGACGCCACTGATCGGCTTTGCGTACTTCGCGGGTTGCAGCGTGCTTCTTCGCCTCGTGATCCCGTATCTCCTCTTGCGATTCAAACTGCGGCAGCCGCCTCGCGAGTACGGCTACGTCGTGCGCGGTGGCACACGAATCCGCTGGGTCTACTTCGGCCTCTTCGTCGTGATGATTCCGCTAGTTATTTGGGCATCGACCCTTCCAGACTTCCAAGCGAGTTACCCACAGACTCGCGGCGTGGTCATCGGCAACGAAGCCTCGATTCGGCTGTTCATCCTCTACCACGCCGCCTACTTCATGGTGTTCCTCTCCGGCGAGAGTTTCTGGCGCGGCTACATGACCTTCGGCCTCGGCCGCAACCTCGACGTCGCCGCGCTGCCCTGGATGGTCATGATGTACAGCATCGGCCACTACGGAAAACCAATCCTCGAAGTGAACGCCTCGATCGTCGCGGGCTTCGTCTTGGGCTACCTTGCGTTGCGCCATCGATCGTTCTTCTTGGGCGCCCTGCTCCACTGGTCGATCGCGCTCACCATGGACTTGGCGGTCCTCTGGCAACGCGGCGTCACCTGGCACTGACCGTCACGTCAACCACGCAATCGGAGAACGGCTCGGGACGGGCGTGCTCGGTCGCGGGGTACCCGCTCGCCCGGCTCCACACGTCGCTACACGCCGAGGCTCGCCCCCCACTCCCTGTGCTGCCCATCCCGAGCCGTTCTCCTGTGTAGAAGTCGACTCCCGGGAGGCCGTATGGGTGGGCACTCGCGTTGGGGGCGGCTTGCAGAAAGTGAAACATGTTTCAGTCTAGAGGGCCGTGAGTCAGGTCAACCGGCAGATTCTCTTGAAAAAGCGGCCCGTTGGGGTGCCAGCTGCCGGGGACTTTGAAGCTGGTGAAGGGGCTGTCGGGGTGCCTGGGCCCGGCGAGGTTCTTCTCAAGAATCTCTATTTGTCGATCGACCCGGCGATTCGCGGGTGGATGAGTGATGCGAAGTCGTATCTGCCGCCGATTCAGATTGGCGAGCCAATTCGCAGTGGGACGCTTTCGCAGATCGTCGCGTCGAACGTAGACGGCTGGCCGGTTGGGCAAATCGTGCAGGCGCTTGCGGCCTGGGAGTCGTACAGCGTTGTTTCCTCTCGGAGTCTTCACGGCAAGGTCAAGGCCATCGAAGGGATTCCGCTTCCTACGATGTTGAGCGTGCTCGGCGGAACCGGGCTAACGGCGTACTTTGGTTTGCTCGATGTCGGGCAGCCCAAAGAAGGTGAGACCGTGCTGGTGTCCGCTGCTGCAGGCGGTGTTGGATCGATCGTCGGGCAGATTGCCAAGGTCGAGGGCTGTCGGCCCGTCGGGCTGACAGGCAGTGACGAGAAATGCGCGTGGCTAACCGACGAGCTCGGTTACGATGCTGCGATCAACTACAAGAAGGCAGACCCGCGGATTGCGCTCAAAGAAGCCTGCCCCAAGGGGATCGACGTGTTCTTCGACAGCGTTGGCGGCGAAATCCTCAACACTGTGCTGACTCGTCTCAACTATCACGGCCGCGTCGTGGTTTGTGGCGCGATCTCGCAAATCAACGAAGCTGAGCTGCCTCCCGGGCCGAGCAATTATCTGCAGCTCCTCGCCAAAAGCGCCCGCATGGAAGGCTTCACGACCTTGGATTTCGCGCCCCGCTACGACGAGGCGCGCGCGGACCTCGCGCGTTGGATTCGCGGGGGTAAGATTCACTATCGCGACGAGATTGTCGAAGGGCTCGACGAGGCTCCGGCACACTTGTTTCGACTGTTTAGCGGTGAGCATCGAGGAAAACTGATGGTCAAGCTGGCCGACGCAGAGGTTTGAAAATGACTGGCATTTGTGAAGGACGGGTCGTGATCGTAACAGGCGCAGGGCGCGGCATCGGCCGTGCGCATGCGCTCGAGCTCGCACGACAGGGCGCGAAAGTCGTCGTCAACGACCTCGGCGTCAGCAACGCCGGGGAAGGCGGAGGACGGGGGCCGGCAGATGAGGTCGTCCAAACCATCCGCGACATGGGGGGCGAGGCCGTCGCTAACGGCGCCGACGTTGCAGACTGGGAACAGACCGAAGGGCTGGTGCGGCAAGCGATCGACGAGTTCGGGCGCCTCGACGCGGTGGTCAACAACGCGGGCTTCGTTCGGGACCGTATGTTCGTGAGCTGCAGCGAAGAGGAATGGGATGCCGTGATTCGCGTTCATCTCAAGGGGCACTTCTGTGTCGCCCGACACGCAGCGGCATATTGGCGAGGGCAGGTCAAAGCCGGCAAGGAAGTGGACGCCCGCATCATCAATACGAGCTCCGGGGCAGGCGTGCTCGGAAGTGTCGGCCAGTCGAGCTACTCCGCCGCGAAAGCGGGCATCGCAACGCTGACCCTGGTGCAGGCCGCGGAGCTCGGTCGGTACGGCATTACCGCCAATGCGATTTGTCCCATCGCACGTACGCGAATGACGGAAAGCGCCTTTGGCGATGCGATGAGGGCGCCTGCCGAGGGCTTCGACGAAAACGACCCGGCCAATGTCTCGCCGTTCATCGCTTGGCTTGCCAGCTCGCAATCGCGCGAGGTGACCGGCCGCGTCTGGGAAATCTTCGGTGGAACGGTCACGGTATTCGACGGCTACCGACGGGAGCAAACGATGGACATCGGCCAGCGCTGGGACGCGGCCGAGCTCGGCCCCGCCGTGAAGGGCCTGCTGTCCAAGGCGCAGCCCCTGGTCAAGGTGTACGGCACATGAGTAATCCTCTCGATTTCAGCGGCCGGGCGGTCCTGATCACCGGTGGCAGCCGCGGTATCGGCAGAGGCATTGCCGAAGCCTTCCTCGCGACCGGTGCCAAAGTTGCGGTCTGCGGTCGCAAAGAACCCGATGAGCTTCCCAACGCCGCCGGCAAGTACGCCATCTTCGTGCAAGCTGACGTTCGGGATGCGGAGCAAGTCGAGAAGATGGTGAACGAAGTGGTGGAACGCCTGGGGCGTCTCGACGTGCTGGTGAACAACGCCGGTGGGGCGCCCTTTGCGGAAGCGGCGACGGCATCTCCACGCTTTTCGGAGAAGATCATCCAGTTGAACCTCACCGCTGCGCTTCACTGCGCGCAGCAAGCCAACCTCGTCATGCAGGGCCAGGATTCGGGCGGCTCGATCATCAACATCGCCAGCGTTTCCGGCGTACGCCCTTCTCCCGGCACCGCCGCGTACGGCGCAGCCAAAGCAGGCCTGATCAACCTGAGCGGGACGCTTGCGATCGAATGGGCTCCCAAGGTTCGGGTCAATTCAATCGCAGCGGGTCTCATACGCACCGAGCAAGCCCACCTGCACTACGGCGACGAAGAAGGCGTCGCACGTGTCGCCGGAACGGTACCGCTACAACGCCTTGGCACGCCCGAGGACATTTCGGGAGCGTGTTTGTTCTTCGCGTCCCCGCTCGCGTCCTACGTGAGCGGAGCCAATCTCGTTCTGCACGGCGGCGGGGAAACACCTGCATTCCTCTCGGCCGCCAGCGTCAACCGAGGAGAGTGAGCGAATGGAGATTTCGTTCTCAGAAGACCAGAACGAGCTGAGAAGAGCGGCGCGCCGGTTCTTGGAGGTCGCGTCATCGGAGGAAAGGGTTCGGGCCGCGATGGAAACCGAACGAGGCTATGACGTTGCGACCTGGGCGCAACTGTCCAAGGAGCTCGCATGGACGGCGCTCACCATTCCCGAACAATACGGCGGGCTCGGTATGAGCTACCTCGATTTGCATTCGCTGATGGAGGAGATGGGTCGCGCGCTTCTGTGCTCGCCGTTCTTCTCGACGATTTGCCTGGGCGCCAACGCACTCCTGCTCGGGGGCAGCGAAAGTCAAAAGGAGCGCTACCTGCCGGGAATTGCCGGCGGCGAAACGACGGCGACTTTGGCATTCGCAGAAACGAATGGTCGGATGGACGCCGAAGGGGTCGAGGCAAGCTACAGGCGCAGCGATTCTGGCTACATCCTCGACGGTGACAAGAGCTACGTCCTCGATGGACACACCGCTGACGTTCTCATCGTTGCTGCGCGCTCAGAGGGCAGCAACGGCGCCGGAGGCGTGAGCCTATTCCTCGTGCCGGGTGATGCAGACGGGGTGAAGCGGGCCTGGCTGCCAACGATGGATCAGACCCGACGCTTGGCATCGATCGAGTTAAGAGGCCTGGCCCTACCTGACGACGCCCTCCTTGGCGAAGAAGGGCGAGGCTGGGACCTCTGCGAGCGAACCTTGGATCTGGCCCGAATTGCGCTCGCCGCTGAGCAAGTGGGCGCCGCCGAGATGTGTCTCGACCTGTCCGTCGAGTACGCGAAGGTGCGCAAGCAGTTCGGAAGGCCAATCGGCTCATTCCAGGCGATCAAACACAAGTGCGCCGACATGCTCATGATGATCGAGTCGGCACGCTCCGCGGCGTTCTATGCGAGCGCACTCGCTGCGCAGGGTGACTCCGACCTCGAAGAGGCGGCCTCGAGCGCCAAGGCGTTTTGCTCGGACACTTTTTTTCACTGCGCCGCCGAGACCATCCAGATTCACGGAGGTATTGGTTTCACCTGGGAGCACGCTGCCCACATGTACTTCAAGCGGGCCAAGGCGACCGAGACTCTCTTCGGCGATCCCGCTTTTCACCGCGAGCGAGTCGCGAAGTGCATGGGGTTGTAATGGAGCTGCAGCTGAGCAAGAAAGAAGAGGCGTTCCGTCAAGAGGCCAGAGCCTGGCTACAGGAACAGCTCAGCGGCCCATTCAAGGACCTTCAGGGCCGCGGTGCCTCGGGCGATCAAGACACGTACATCGAAGAGCGAGTTGCCTGGGGCAAAGTCATGGGCGCCGCCGGCTGGAACTGCATCGGCTGGCCCAAAGAGTTCGGCGGGCGCGCGTGCTCCATCAAGGAAGAAGCGGTTTTCAACGAGGAATACGTACGCGCGAACGGTCCCGGCAACGTCGGCCACATCGGCGAAACGCTGCTCGGCCCGACTCTGATCCACTTCGGCTCACCGGAGCAGCAGAAGCGCTTTCTACCACCCATCGTGTCCGGCGAAGAGATCTGGTGTCAGGGCTACTCGGAGCCTGGCGCGGGCTCCGACCTGGCGAACGTGCAGACGAAAGCCACGCTGGTCGGTGACGAGTGGGTCATCGAAGGGCAGAAGATCTGGACCTCGGGCGCTCAGTATTCGGACTGGTGCTTCGTGCTCTGCCGTACGGATGCCGAGGCTCCGAAACATCGGGGCATCAGCTACATTCTGGTTCCGATGAAGCAGGACGGCATCGAGGTGCGGCCGATCAAGCAAATGGGCGGTAGTGCCGAGTTTGCGGAGGTCTTCTTCGACGGGGCCAAGGCTCAGAAGGACCACGTCGTTGGCGGCGTCAACAACGGTTGGAAGGTGGCGATGGGCACGCTCGCCTTCGAGCGGGGCGCATCGACGCTCGGACAGCAGTACCTCTTCCAAAAGGAGTTCGAGCAGGTCATCGCTGTCGCCAAGCGTACAGGCGCGGCAAATGACCCGGTCTTCCGTCAGCGAATTGCCGACGCCGGAATCGGTCTCAAGATCATGCGGGTCAATGCGCTCCGCATGTTGGAGCACGAAGGCGCCGACCTGAACCGCGAAGCCCTGATCAGCAAGCTCTACTGGTCGAACTGGCATCGTGACCTCGGTAAGCTTGCGATGGACCTGCTCGGCCCCGAAGCCGAGCTCCTCGATGGTGCGCCTTACGAGCTCACTGCCATGCAAAAGTGGTATCTCTTTGCAAGAGCCGACACGATCTACGCCGGCTCGAACCAGATTCAACGAAACATCATCGGCGAACGAGGACTCGGGCTGCCGAAGGAGCCGCGATGACCAACAAACCCACGTACGTCGGCGGGCACGGCCTGCTCGAAGGCAAAACCGTTCTCGTCACCGCAGCCGCAGGCACGGGCATCGGATTCGCAACGGCCGTCCGCTGCGCCGAAGAAGGTGCCTCCGCGCTGGTGATCAGCGACATTCACGAGCGAAGGCTTGGCGAAGCAGCCGACAAGGTCGAAGCTGAAACCGGCGTGCGTCCCGAGACGCTCATGTGCAACGTCACCAAAGAAGACGAAGTGCAGGCGATGTTCGAGTTTGCCATCGAAAAGATGGGGCAGGTCGACGTGCTGATGAACAACGCCGGGCTCGGCGGCTACGCGAGAATCGTCGACATGACCGACGAGCAGTGGAATCATGTGCTCGACGTGACGCTCAACGGCTGCTTTCGCTGCACCCGCGCCGCCCTCAGGCACATGATGCCGCGCGGCAACGGCGCAATCGTGAACAACGCCTCGGTGCTCGGCTGGCGCGCACAAGAGGGGCAGTCGCACTACGCCGCTGCGAAGGCGGGGGTAATGGCGCTGACCCGATGTGCGGCCATCGAAGCTGCCGAAGGCAATGTACGCATCAACTGTGTCTCGCCTTCTCTCGCGATGCACCCTTTCCTCGAAAAAGTGACCCCACCCGGTCTGCTCAAAGAGCTCGAAAAGCGCGAAGCGTTTGGCCGTGGCGCCGAGCCATGGGAGATCTCCAACGTCATGGTGTTTCTCGCGAGCGACTACAGCTCCTACATGACGGGCGAGGTACTTTCGGTTTCGAGCCAGCGCGCCTGAAGCTACGCATGGCGCTTTCGGGCTTGCCAGGCGTCGGAGTATCGCAACATGTACCAACGGATGAGCGGCGAGCACATCTGTGCCAGCGGCCGGGTGAATCGTGATGCCTTTCGCATCCGACCGATGAACTCGCCGAAGCTGATGCGCTGGTAGCCCAAGAGCGATTGGCTCTCGTCGGTGTCGAGCCAGTCGCAATAGTACGCGCCGCTACCATAGGCCTCCGGTGGGAACCGCCCCACCCCGGTAGCTTCGAACATCGCGCCGTAGAAATCGCGGAAGGTCAGCCGGCACGCTTCACCGCCGCCGATCATCAATGTCTTCCCAACGGCGTCTGGGTTTTCGATCGCGCGAACCTGGGCGAGCGCGACATCTTTGGGGTGCACCCATTCGAGGCGCGCGTCCGGGTTGATGCTGAACAGCACGCGAAAGACATCCGGAGAAAGATCACCGGCCGCTGCTTTGGCGCCTACCGACACGCCAATCCGAAAGATCACGTACGGCAGGCCGGACGCCCGAAGAAGCCGCTCGCACTCGGCTTTGTTCGAAGTGTACTGGTCAGTGCCAATGGCGGGGTGATCGCCGGTCAACGGCGGGCCGCCTGGCAGACGAGGGCCGCAGACCGACAGCGTGGACGCAAAGACGATGACCGGCGGCTGGCCGCTCCGTTTCATCGCGTCGAGGACGTTCTTCGTGCCACCTACGTTGACCGCATAGGCCAGGTCCGGATGATTCTCGGAAGCCGGCGCCAGCACACCGGCGTTGTGAAGGATCGCGTCGCAGTCCGCTACAACCGAGCCAATGTCAGCCGGCGAACGGATGTCGCCCCAGACGATTCGAATCCGGTCGGCAAACCGCCGAGCGGCCTTTCGATTTCGCCGGGTCGGCACGTCGAAGGCGATGACCGAATGCCCCTCTTTCAAGAGACGCCCGACGCCCTCGAACCCGAGCCGTCCAAAGGCCCCAGTCACCAACACGCGCATCTGCGCAGGCTGACCTGCACCCGCGCCCGCTTCAAATTGAAACAGGTTCTCCTACCTGATAGGGTCCCGCACTTTTCGAAAAAGGGGACAGTCCCCTTTTATGAAGGGTTAACCCTTTTTTAAAGGGGACTGTCCCCTTTTATTGGAGTTGGTGATGAAGCTCGGCCTAACACTGGGATATGCGGGTCCTCAACTGAACACGACGGTCCAGGACCTCGTGAACATGGAGAGGATCGGCGAAGTCGAGAGGCTCGGCTACGACTCGATTTGGACGGCGGAATCCTGGGGCAACGATGCAGTCACGCCACTTGCCTGGGTTGGGTCTCAAACTTCGACAATCAAGCTCGGGACCGCGGTCATGCAGCTCCCGGGACGCTCGCCGGCAAACGCGGCGATGACGGCCATCACGATGGACTCGCTTTCGAATGGTCGCTTCATCATGGGGCTCGGCACATCGGGGCCGCAGGTCGTCGAAGGTTGGCACGGAGTTCCGTTCAACAAGACGCTCACTTGGCTGCGCGAGTACGTCACCATCGTGAAGCAAATCTTCGCGCGCGAAGCGCCACTCGAGTTCGACGGCGTCCGCTACCAGATTCCGTATCGTGGCGAAGGCTCCTCGGGCCAAGGCAAACCGCTCAGGAGCATGATCCGCGGCCGCGCAGACCTTCCGGTGTACACCGGGTCGATGGCGCCAAAGTCCCAGGCGATGTCCGCCGAGATTGCCGACGGCTGTTTGCTCACCTGCATGCACCCCGACCGTTCCGAAGTGCTGATGAAAAACTTCAACGAAGGGTTCGAGAAGGCCGGGAACGGCAAAGGCATCGAGACCTTCGACATCGCGCCCACGGTGGTAGTCATCATCGGCGACCCGCAATACGCGATGATGCCTTGCAAGATGCAGCTCGCGCTCTACATCGGTGGCATGGGCTCGAAGAAGAAGAACTTCTACAAGGACTACCTTAGCCTCGTTGGTTTCGAAGAGGCCTGCGAGAGAGTTCAAACCTTCTTCCTCGACGGCAAGCGCAACGAGGCGATTGCGGCCGTGCCCGACGAGATGGTTGATGCGATCTATCTCGTGGGCTCCAAAGACCGTATTCGCGACCGATTCCAGCGCTGGAAGGATTCGCCGGTTGGGACTCTGATGGTCGGCTCGCAAGACATGGATACGCTCCGGTTCGTGGCCGAGCTCAACTCGTGAGGCAGCAATGAAGATTGGAATCGTAGGTGGCACCGGGCGTGAAGGTCGAGGCTTGGCCGTTCGCTGGGCGAAGGCCGGGCACGAGGTGTTCATCGGGTCTCGCCAAGCCGAGAAGGGAGCCGCGAAGGCCGCAGAGTTCTCGGGAGAGTTCGGGGTCAGCCTGCGAGGTGCCGACAACGTGGCCGCATGCGAGCACGCCGAGCTGATCATCGTGACGGTTCCTTACGGCGCGCATCGCTCCACCTTCGAGTCGATCAAAGACGCCGTGGGCCACAAGGTGATCGTGGACATCACAGTGCCACTTCAGCCGCCCAAGGTTCGCTCTGTGAACCTGCCAGAAGGGCAATCGGCGGCATTGGAAGCGCGGGCGGTGCTCCACGACGGTGCGCGCCTCGTGGCAGCCCTGCATCACATCAGCTCGGAGCACCTCAGCGACCCCGCGCACAGCTTCGACTGCGACGTGTTGGTTTGTGGTGATGACAAGGAAGCTCGCGCCCAGGTAATTTCGCTGGTCTCGGATCTGGGCCTTCGTGGTGTCGACGCAGGTGTCCTGAGAAACGCCATTGCACTCGAGTCGCTCACGCCGGTTCTCTTGCACATCAATCGCCGCTACAAGAGCGTTGGCTCGGGTATCCGCATCACGGGTATCCCGGAGACGGAATGAGCCACGGCGAGCCAGCCTCGGGCGACTTTCGCGTCAGCTCGGAGCTCCTGGTTCGCGCGATCGTCGGCGTGCCGACGATCGAAACGGGCGACGACCTCTTCGAGGTGATCGCATCGAGCCTCAGCCGCGCCGAGATCGAGCTCGCGGACGGAGATGTGCTCGTGATCGCAAGCAAGATCGTCTCGCGAGCAGAAGGCTGCTTCGTCGACCTCGGGAGCGTCGCTCCGAGCGCCACGGCAAGCCAACTCGGTGAAGAAGTCGAGAAAGACCCGCGTCTGGTGGAGCTCATCTTGCGAGAGAGCGTGGGGATCTCTCGAAAGACGACCGGCGCTCTGATCGTCCGCCACCGCCTGGGCTTCATCTCCGCCAACGCGGGCATCGACTCGAGCAATGCCGCGCCCACCGATGCGCCGGAAGGCAGCGGCCCCTGGGTGCTCACCCTGCCCCATGATCCGGATGCCAGCGCGGCGTTGCTTCGGAGCAAGCTTTGCGAGCGTTTTTCCACAGAGGTCGCGGTCCTCATCACCGACTCCTGGGGACGTCCGTTTCGGCGTGGCACCGTGGGCTTTGCGGTCGGCATCGCGGGTCTGCCGGCCGTCTGGGATCGACGCGGCGCGATCGACCGTCACGACCGTGTGCTCGAGGCTACCGAATCGGCGATCGCCGACTCAATCGCCGCGGTGGCAGACCTCGTGGCCGGGCAAGCCGACGAAGGACGTCCGGTGACCTTGGTGCGTGGGCTTCGTTTCCGGGCGTCACACGATTCGGCCGCGGTCTTGCTTCGCGATCCCGAAAACGACCTATACGCATGACCAACGCAGCCCAGACTGACCTTTCGGTCTTGGCCCTTGCTGGAGGTGTGGGTGGCGCCCGGCTCGTCGACGGGCTGGATCGCGCCCTCGCTCCGGGCTCGCTCACCGTCGTTGTGAACACTGGCGACGACTTCCAGCATTGGGGGCTCCACATCAGCCCTGACCTCGACACGGTCATGTACACGCTTGCCGGGCTTTCCCCAGAGGAACGTGGCTGGGGCATCGAAGGCGACACGTTCGAGGTTCTGGCGGAAGCGAAGCGCCGCGGCGTCGACGACTGGTTTCGACTCGGCGACCGTGATCTGCTGACGCACCTCTCGCGCACGAGCGCGCTGTCCCACGGCGACTCTCTGACGCAGACAACTGCAGAGCTCTGCAAAGCGCTCGGCGTCGGTCGGCCGATCCTGCCGATGAGCGACAGCCCCCAGCCCACGAGCATTGTCACCAAGAGCGGCGAAGAGCTCCTGTTTCAGGAGTGGCTGGTGAAGGCACGAGCAGCACCTGCGGTGAGCCAAGTTCGCCTGGGCGGGGGCGATCAAACGACGCAGGCGGTCCTCGATGCGCTGGACGCCGCAGACCTAGTGGTGATTTGCCCTTCGAATCCGTACGTTTCGATCGACCCGATCCTCGGCCTGAGCGGCGTCTCGGATGCCCTTCGCCAAACGACAGCCGTGGCCGTCAGCCCCATTCTTGGGGGCAAGGCCGTTAAGGGTCCGCTAGCCGCCATGATCTCTGAGATCGACGGCCGCCGGCCCTCAGCGAAAGCGGTTGCCCTACACTACCAAGGGCTGCTCGACGGATACGCGGTGCATCCGGGAGATGCCTTCGGTACGGCCTACCCGATTCTCGAAACAAACATCCTGATCCAATCGAAAGCAGATCGGGTAGGCTTTGCCCGAGAGCTGATCGAGTTTGCGCGGAGCCTGAAATGAGCCGCTGGGCATTGATTCCAATCAAGGGGTTCGACCGAGGGAAGTCCAGGCTCTCCGAAGTCCTGGCGCCATGCGAACGTGCACAGTTGGCGCGCAGCTTGTTCGAGCACGTGGTGCGCGTGCTCCGGGAGTCTCCGGACATCGACGAAATCGCAGCCGTCAGCGACTCGGCCGAAGCTCGTCGGCACGCCGAGCAATTGGGCGTGGTGGCGCTCGCGGACGCAGAGGGCAGTCGAGGCCTGGCGGACGTCGTCGATCACGCGCTTCGGGATCTGGCGCGGCGTGGCGCAAGCAGCGTGATGATCTGCATGAGCGACCTTCCCGACCTGAACGCGCAAGACATCGCCAGCGTCGCGAGGCAGCTCGAGCAGAGCGACGTTGTGCTCGTGCCCGATCTCGTGGAGCAAGGCACCAACGTCGTCGCGGTGAAGCCGGCAACAGGCCTTCCGAGCTGCCTCGGCCACGAAGATAGCCTGAAGCGTCACCATGCGCGCGCCCGAGAGCTGGGACTCACCGTGAGCATCCAGCTCAGCAGCGGCATCGGATTTGACGTCGATTGCCCCGGTGACCTCGATCGACTGCGCCGACGCTAGTGCCCCACCGAGAAGCGATCCATGAGCAGCCCGAGGAAACGTGTCGCCAATCTACGAGGCAGCAGGCTCATCGTGAAGGCCATGAGCTTGTTGAGGAAGCCTGGCACGACCGTCACCCGCCCCCCGAGAGTCTGCAAGCTCGTCGTGACCACCGCAGTGGGACTCGCAAAGATCAATCGCGCGAGCGGACCGAAGTTCCGCGGGTCGAGACCCGCGACTTGCTGGAACTCGCTGATCGTGCCTCCCGGACAAAGCGCCTGCACGTCGACGCCATAGGACCGGAGCTCTTCGGCGAGGCCCTCGGCGAAGAGCAGGTCGTACGACTTGGTTGCGTTGTAGTTGGCCATCCCGCGCGCGGCCGAGAATGCGTTGACGGAGGAGACGAAGATGACGCCACCTCGGCCCCGCTCACGCATGCCCTGCACGATTTCGTGGGTCAGCAGCATGGGTGCGCGGCAATTCAAGTTGAGCATGGACTCTTGGACGCTTGGGTCCATGTCGAGAAAAGGACCGCTCGAGGCGAAGCCTGCGCAATTGATCAGCAGCCCGATCTCGATCTCCGCGAGCGCCGGTTGCAAGACCTCGACGATGTCACGACAAGCGAGGTCCGCTGGCGCAACGCGCACTTGAACTTGGTACATGTCTTCGATCGTCGACGCGAGCGCCTCCAGACGGTCGCGACGCCGTGCAACCAGGACGACGTTGATACCGTGCTCCGCAACGCGACGCGCGAATTCAGCGCCAATGCCCGCAGAAGCGCCAGTGACGACGGCCCAAGGTCCGTACCGCTCAGCCAGCTTGCTCATGGCCAGGCAGCGTACCATGCGGCCCGGCCGAGCACAGCCGCTAGCTCACCACTCGCAAGCCACGAGGCTCGTAGTGAAAACGCGAGTCGCGGGTCAACGCCTCGTACGAGCCAAACACTTGATCGGGATCTTGAATCGCGTCGAGCGGCTCGGCCGGATCCTGATCGGATGTATCCCCAAACTCGCGGATGACACGATAAGCCGTATCGCGCTGCACCGGAACTCGCCCCGCGTCGCGAATGACCCTTCGCAGCGTGGCGGGTGTCATCAACTGCCCGTGACGAGCACCAGCTGCAGTGGAGATACTTTCGTTCATCAAGGTTCCGCCAAGATCGTTCACGCCGCACCTGAGCAGCAACTGCGAAGTGCGAAGGCCTTCTTTGACCCAGGACGCCTGGAGATTGGGGATGTCCCGCCCGAGCATGAGGCGAGCGGTCGCGTAGAGACGCATCACCTCGTCGCCGGTCGGCCCTGGACGCACGCCCGGCACGTCGCTCGCAGCGAAAAGCGGCGCTTCCTCGTGGACGAACGAAAGTGGGACGAACTCGGTGAAGCCGCCCGTCTCTCGCTGAACGCTGCGAAGCAGGTTCATGTGCCGCATCCGATCCTTCACGGACTCGACGTGCCCGAACATCATGGTCGACGTCGTTGCAATCCCAAGCCGATGGGCAGAGGTCACCACATCCAGCCATTCGCTAGTCGTGATCCGCGTCGGTGAAATCGCTTTGCGCAGTCGGTCGTCGAGAATCTCGGCGGAGGTCCCGGGAAGCGTTCCCAAGCCGGCCTCCTTGAGCTCAGCCAAGTACTCCGTGTACGAAACGCGCTTGAGCGAAGCACCGAACTTCACCTCTTCCGGTGAGAATGCGTGAATGTGAACCTCCGGCGCGGCGTCCTTCACGACCCGGCAGAGGTCGACATAGCTGTCGCCGGTTAGATTGGGCGAGAGCCCGGCCTGCAAGCAGACCTCGGTGGCGCCCATCTCCCAGGCCTGCCGCACACGCCGTGCTACCTCTTCGTGGGGAAGGAAGTAGCCCTGCTCCGAACGCACCGTGCGAGCGAACGCGCAGAACTTGCAGTTCTTGATGCAGACATTGGTGAAGTTGATGTTGCGATTGACGACGTAGCTGACCCGCTCGCCGACCTGTTGCCTGCGCAGCTCGTCGGCAACCATGCACAATGCGTGGAGGTCCCGACCTCTCGCCTCGTTCAAGGCGATGCCGTCTTCGATGCTGAGCTCTCGGCCGCCGAGGCTTCGCTCTAGGATCGCGCGAACATTGGCGGTGACCGGTCGAAGACAGGTTTCGAGGGTGGCGGTCATGGGGTGGCAAGCTCCATCTGAAGCTGATCGATATGGGGGCGCAAGGACGGATCGACAAAACCCGGCGCTTCGAGGTGGCTGGGGTATACCGGCAGCCTTGGTTGGAGTCGAAAACCCCGGGCTTCACAGGCTTCGCGAAGGCGTTCGAGGTACGGCCAGGGATGCTGCGGGTTGATGTAGTCCGGGCTTACCGGGGAAATCCCGCCAAAGTCGTTGATGCCGGCGTGAATCAGAGTGGCGGTCGACGCCGGGCTGAGGTTCGGGGGCGCTTGGACGCTCACGTCATCGTCGAGGATGAGCCGCGTCAACGCGACCGTAGCGGCAAGCTCGTCGGAGCTGGGCTCCCCGGCCAGACCCATCGGCGTATCGGGATGCGATCGGAAGTTCTGGACGATGACTTCTCCGATGTGACCATGCTCGCGATGCAAGCGCCGAATCATGAGGATGGTATCGACGCGTTCTTCGACGGTCTCACCGATTCCGATCAAGATCCCGGAAGTGAAAGGAATCTGGAGCTCCCCCGCCACCTGGGTCATCTCAATGCGCTTAGCCGGCCGTTTGTCGGGCGCGCGATGGTGCGGCATGCCCTTGCCACACAACCGCTCACTGACGTTCTCGAGCATCAAGCCGAGGCTCACGTTCACGGGCCTCAACGTGATCATGTCCTCGCGCGATAGGATGCCCGCATTGGTGTGTGGCAGGAGACCGGCCGCCAGGGCTTCTTCCGCCGCCCATCGAAGATAGTCGACCGTCCGCTCGTGACCCCAGGAACGCAACAACGTGCGGTAGTCCCGAAATCCGGTCTCCGGCGTATCGCCGAGGCAAAATAGCGCCTCGATGCAACCCTGCTCGCGAGCTCGATGAAGCCAGGTGACAATTTCATCGGGGCTCATCGTCCACTCGCCGGGATCGCCTGGCGAGCGACGGAACGAACAGTAGTCGCAATGGTTCCGACAAAGGTTCGTAATCGGCAGGAACACCTTCGGAGAGTACGTGATGGCGTTGCCCCAGACTCGATCGCGCCGCAGGCGCGCCGCTTCACAAAGCGAACCAGTGTCGAGCTCGGTCAGGCGGTAGGCATCCTGATCGCTGACCGGCTCGCGACTCGCATGCTCCAAAATCGTCGGCATCGGGCTCATTGCATCTTGGCGATGACGGTGTCCGCGAATCGGTTCAGCCCGTCGATGCGCCCCTGTAGGGTACCGCCCACCATTGGAGTTCCGTACATGAGCCAGGGGACGGTGATGATGTCGGTGACGCCTGCTTCCTCGAGGCGTTTGTAGCCGTCGGCATCCCAAACGTCGGTGACCACCGCCTGGTACTCCATCGGCAAATGATCACGGCCGTACTCCTTGCGGAACGCTTCGATTTGGCCGATCAGATCCAAGAGCTTTTTCGATGTCAGCATCGCCGAGGACCAGCCATCGCCGTATTTCGCAGCGCGCCGAAGACCGGGCTTCGTGTGGCCGCCGATGTAGATCGGGATTGGCTTGCTCGGCGCCGGGCTCATTTGGATTTTGCCGAAGTCGTAGTGCGCACCGTGGTACTCGACCATCCCGCCGCCCCAGATGAGGCGCAGGATTTCGAGGCACTCGTCCATGCGCTTTCCGCGGGTCTCGAAGTCGGTGCCGCACCACTTGAACTCCTCGGGCAGCCAGCCAAGCCCGCAGCCGAAGCCAAAGCGGTCTTTCGAAAGCGCCGCCAACGACGCTACTTGTTTCGCAACCAAGACCGGATGACGCACCGGGAGCTTCACGACGCTGGTGTAGAGGAAGATCGATTCCGTTGCGGCTGCCATCGCGGCCGCGCCCACGATTGGCTCGATCCAGGGGGTCTCACCGTCCCACATGCGACTGCCGTCTTGCGTGTACGGGTACGGCTTGCTGACCTCCTCCGAAAAGAAGATCGAGTCCGGCAGCACGATGGCGTGGTAGCCGAGTTTCTCCGCCTCCTGAGCGACCGGGATGTAGTGCTCGGGCGGCGCCATGGCGATCGACGCGCTGAATTTCATCGGGCGGAGCGTAGCATAACGCGGGAGTGCTGTAGAGGATCGCGGGGATCTTGCTCCTCCACTTGCTACGCCCGGTCTCGGGGAATTCGCGTACCGATGACCCGCATCACGTTCAGCCAGACGAGCATCCGCGCCGACAGGAGCGGCTTGCCCGTGTTCATGAAAGCAACACTGATGTCGCGATCGGGGTCCGCCCATCCGAGCACGTTGGTGAAGCCGAGGTGACCGAAGGCATTGGCCGTGCGCGGTCCGTAGAATCCAAAGCTCCGCAAGCCAAGCATGAATCCCATCGAAAGCGGGATGGGCATCATCAAAACGCGATCGACCTGCCCTGTCACCTGGGGTTCGATGGCGCGGGCGACGGTGCGCTGCTTGAAAACGCGGCGGTCTTGATAGGTCCCACCGCAAAGAAGCGTCTCGAAGAAGCGCGAAATCTCCTCGGGGGTAGCGATGATGTTTGCCGCCGGTGCAACACCGGTACGGAAACGTGGGTCGTTGCCCAGGTCGACGAGCTCACGCATCGAAGCACCAAAGGCGACCTGGACCAGATTCTTGTACGGCCAAGTCGGCGTCGGCCCGGTAAAGGCATCGACTGCGACCTCGTCGAGGTGCTCCGGAGCCACGCCATAGTTGAAGTGCTTCATCTTCAATGGCTCGCGAACACTGGCTGTCAAGAAGTCCCGAATGTTCTGCCCGGTCACCCGCCGGATGATCTCACCAAGGATGAACCCGCTCGTGACTGCTTGATAGGCTTGCACGCTGCCGGGTTTGTGCGTGGGCTCCAGCTCGCAAAAGGCTCGAACGATCTCCTCCGGCTTTGAAAGCAGGTCGAGGTTGATCGCTTCTTCCGGCGTCAGCGGAATCCCTGCACGATGCGTGAGGACGTCACGAATGGTGATGCTGTGCTTTCGCCGCTTGGCGAACTCGGGGATAAAGGTCGCCACCGGCTCGTCGACGTGCAGCAGGTCCTCTTGCTGCAAGAGATGAATCAGCATGGCAGTGACGGACTTCGAGCCCGAGAAGAAGTTGTACAGCGTGTCAGGGGTCGCCTTTACGAGGGGCGTGCCCTCCGGATCTTCTGGGCTGTTTCCGCGAGCATGACCGATGGCGCGATCGAGAATGATTTCGCCTCTGCGTCGGATACAAAGCGCAATTGCCGGGTGCAGGCCGGACTTGTAGAAGGAGACGACCGCGTTCCAAATCTCGTCGACGTCCTGCGTCCTCAGACCTACGCCGCGCGGATCCGTTTCGCGGTGACTCCTGGTGGTCACCTCCTCCGGATCGAAGGTACGGACACTAACCGGCAGCAGATCTCGAAGCCGGGATCGCTGCATCAGTCGCCTCGCTGATAACCGAGATTGGGTTGCAGCCAGCGCTCCGCTTCTGCAACGCTCATCTGCTTTCGGCGGGCGTAGTCCTCCACCTGCTCGCGATCGATGGGGCCCACCGCGAAGTAACGGGACTTGGGATGCCCAAGATAGATGCCGCTGACGCTGGCGCCCGGGTTCATCGCGTAGTGCTCAGTCAGCGAGATACCGATTTCGTCGGCGCGAAGCAGCTCCCAGAGGAGCTTCTTTTCGGTGTGGTCGGGACAGGCTGGGTAGCCAAAGGCAGGCCGGATGCCACGGTACTTCTCCGCGATCAGCTCTTCGTTGCTGAAGCTTTCATGGGACTCGTAGCCCCATTCGCGGCGCGCTCGCTCATGCAACAGTTCCGCAAAAGCCTCGGCCAGTCGGTCCGCAAGCGCCTTGACCATGATTGCATTGTAGTCGTCGTGCTCCCGCTCGAAGGTCCCGGCGAGCTCTTCGACGCCGATGCCCGTCGTGACCGCAAACGCCCCGAGGTGATCCGCCACGCCCGAGCCAAGTGGCGCTACGAAATCTGCAAGGGAGAAGTATGGCTGCTCGTTCGGTTTGACCGCCTGCTGACGCAGCATGTGAAAGCGTAGCTGCTCGCGGCTGCGGGCCTCGTCGCCCCAGACGACGATGTCGTCGCCGTCCCGGTTCGCCGCCCAGAAACCGTACACGGCGCGCGGCGTGATCAGCTTCTCCGAGACGATGCGGTCGAGCAACTCGCGGCCATGCTCGTAAAGCTCTCGTGCCGCAGCACCGTGGCGCTCGTTTTCGAGGATCTTCGGGAACTTGCCCTTCAGATCCCAAGCGGAGAAGAAGAAGGTCCAATCGATGTACGCGGCGATTTCCTCGAGACTGACGTCCTCGACGACCCGGCGACCCAGAAACGCCGGGGTCGGCAGCTCGTCGCTCTTCCATTCGATCGCTGCGCCGTTCTCCCGTGCGATTTCGAGAGAGACTAGTTCCCGGTTCTGGCGGTGCTCGAAGAGCTTGCGCGATTTCTCCTGCTCAGTTCGGTTCTTCGCATCGATTGCGACCCGGCGCTCCGGGCTCATCAGGTCAGACACCACATTGACGACGCGAGACGCGTCGAGGACGTGCATCGTGCTGCCGTCATACGCCGGCGCGATCTTCACAGCGGTATGCGCCCGGCTGGTCGTCGCGCCGCCGATAAGAAGCGGGCTGCTCATGCCTCGGCGCTGCATCTCCGAGGCCACGTAGACCATCTCGTCGAGCGAAGGTGTGATGAGACCGCTCAAACCGATGATATCGCAGCCTTCGGCCGCCGCCACATCGAGGATTTTCTCGGCGGGCACCATGACGCCCAAGTCGACGACCTCATAGTTGTTGCAGCCAAGCACCACGCCGACGATGTTCTTACCGATATCGTGAACGTCGCCCTTGACGGTCGCGAGAAGCACCTTGCCCTGAGCGGAGCGTTCACTCTTCTCGTCTTCCATGAACGGCTCTAGATGCGCAACGGCCTTCTTCATGACCCGCGCGCTCTTGACGACCTGCGGGAGGAACATCTTTCCGGAGCCGAAGAGATCCCCAACGACGGCCATCCCGTTCATCAGCGGGCCTTCGATGACATCGAGGGGACGCGCATGCCTCAGACGAGCTTCCTCGGTGTCATCGACGACGAATTCGACGACGCCATTGACCAGCGCGTACTCGAGCCGTTTTTCCACCGGCGCCTCGCGCCAGCTGAGGTCGTACTTCTGGCGCTTTCCTCTGCCCTTAACCTTCTCAGCAAGCGCGACCAGGCGTTCGGTCGCGTCGGCGCGGCGGTTGAAGAGCACGTCCTCAACGGGTTCCAAGAGCTCCTTGGGCACCTCTTCGTAGACCTCGAGTTGGCCGGCGTTGACGATGCCCATGTCCATTCCGGCGGCAATCGCATGATAGAGAAACGCAGAGTGCATGGCCTCGCGGACCCGGTTGTTGCCGCGGAACGAGAAGCTGAGATTGCTCACTCCACCGCTGACCAGGGCTCCGGGGCAACGTTCTTTGATCTGGCGCGTCGCCTCGATGAAATTGATCGCATACGCGTTGTGTTCTTCGATCCCCGTCGCAACCGCAAAGATGTTGGCATCGAACACGACGTCGGTCGGCGCAAAGCCCGCCTTCTCGACGAGCAGCCGATACGCGCGTGCGCAGATTTCGACCTTTCGCTCCGTCGTCTCAGCCTGTCCCTCTTCATCGAAGGCCATCACGACCGCGCCGGCGCCGTAGCGCCGCACTTGGCGGGCTTTGTCGAGGAACTCCGCTTCGCCTTCTTTCAGGCTGATCGAGTTGACGATTGCTTTGCCCTGCACGCACTTCAGACCCGCTTCGATCACGCTCCACTTGGAGCTGTCGATCATGATCGGCACGCGTGAAATCTCGGGCTCGGAGCCTATGAGATTCAAGAAGGTGGTCATCGCCTGCTCGGAGTCGAGCATGCCTTCGTCCATGTTGATGTCGATGATGTTTGCGCCGCTGCGAACCTGCTGGAGCGCAACCGAAACCGCCTCCGGGTAGTCGCCCTCGGTGATCAGCGTTCGAAACTTGGCCGAGCCGGTTACGTTGGTCCGCTCGCCGACCATGATGAAGTTGGTCTCGGGCCGGATGATGAGCGGCTCGAGCCCACTGAAACGCGGATAGTGCACCTCGCGCTCGGGCCTCGGGCGTGGTGGCACGTCACGAACCGCTGTTGCAATAGCCCGGATGTGATCCGGAGTCGTGCCGCAGCAACCACCGATGATGTTGATCATCCCGTCAGCCGCGAAACCGTGTAGTAGCTCGCTCATCTGCTGCGGGGTTTGATCATAGCCGCCAAACGCGTTCGGAAGGCCTGCGTTGGGATAGCAATGCACGTAGCAATCGGCGATCCCGGCCAGCTCCTTGAGGAACGGTCGCATCTCCTGTGCGCCCAGCGAGCAGTTGATCCCGACCGCCAAGGGCCGCGCATGCTCGATCGACAGGTAAAACGCTTCGACAGTCTGGCCAGAGAGCGTGCGACCGCTCTTGTCCACGATAGTGACCGAAATCACGATGGGAAGTCGGACGCCTTTCTCGGCAAAGACGTCGTCGATTGCGCAGAGGGCAGCCTTGGCGTTGAGCGTATCGAAAATAGTTTCGACGAGCAGAAGATCGGAGCCACCGTCGATCAAGCCGCGTACCTGCTCTGCGTACGCTTCGCGCGCCTCGTCGAAGGTGAGCGCCCGATAGCCTGGATCATTGACGTCGGGGCTGAGGCTCAGAGTCTTGTTCAGCGGGCCGATTGCGCCCGCAACGAAGCAAGGCCTGCCGCGACGACTCGTGGTCGCTTCTTTGGCGAGCCGCGCCGCGGCAACGTTGAGATCGTACACCACGTCCTGCAGGTCGTAGTCCGCTTGCGAAAACGCATTCGCGTTGAACGTGTTCGTCTCGATGATGTCCGCACCGGCATCGAGGTACGCTTCGTGGATCCCGCGGATCACATCCGGGCGCGTGAGAACCAGAAGGTCGTTGTTGCCCTGTAGGCTGCCCTGATGGTCAACGAAACGCTCGCCCCGAAAGTCGGCTTCTTCGAGGCCGGCGCGTTGGATCATCGTGCCCATCGCACCGTCGAATAAGACGATTCGTTGCTCGACCAGTCGCTCCAGTTGCTCTGTCGTCGCGTCGTCGCTCATGCGCGTCTAACCTCACCGAGAAGAACTGCCGTAATGACCTTAAAAGGTGGCATGCGCCCGTGGGCCAGCACCCGCAGCGCGGGACGGGCAGCCAGCCTCCAGCCCTGATATAATCCTGATGGGTTAAGGTAGAATGCTTGGACTGGTGCGCCTGCGATGAATTCCAACCGATTGGCTTTTGGTACGGCGTGGGTTCGCTTCTTGTTAGCGGCCTGCGGGATCTGGCTCGTCCCGCTCCTCTATCCACCGATGGCAGCGCATCGCTGGGTGTTCATCGCATACGCTGGGGTGGCGCTCGTCGAGCAATTCTTGATTTGGCGCGATATCGCCGGCCCGTGGCGCGCGATTCTCGGTGGCATTCTCGATATGGCGTTGCTCACCTTCATCGTCCAGCGGGTCGGCTCCTCCCGCACGGTGATGGTGGCCCTCTATTTCGTCGCCGGTATCGTCAACTCGCTCGTGGTGACACCGAGGATGGGCGTCCTGGTCTCGAGCATTGGCGCTGCGATGTACTCGGCGGTGGTGATGATGGAGGTGCGAGGCGTGCTGCCATTCGCACCGGACGGTCCTGCCTGGATGCAGTCGGGGCGACCGAGTCCAATCGACGGATTCTTGCAAGCCGTATTGGTCACGGTGCTGCTGATGTTTGGCACCGCGATCGTCGCAACCTTGATCCGGAAAATAAACCAGCGCGAGACTGAGCTGGTCGTGGCCAACGAACGACTGGGCGAGCTCTCACGGCAGGACCCGTTGACCAAGCTTTGGAATCGCCGGCACATCCTGAGCCACATCGAGCAGGGCCTGGCCTGGCTGAATCGCGGGCGACCGATGGCGGTGGTGATGATCGATTTGGACCAATTCAAGAGGGTCAACGACACTCGCGGGCATCTAGAAGGCGACCGGGTGCTTCAAAACGTCGCGGAAGCGCTTCGAAGATCGACGCGTGAGGTCGATGTCGCCGGCCGCTATGGCGGCGACGAGTTCGTGGTCGTGTTGCCGGACACCAATCAAGAAGAGGGACGCGTGGCGGGAAATCGATTCGTCGCGGCGATCCGGGAGGTTGGGACGAAGTTCGACGCGGTGAAACCGGTGACGGCCAGCGCCGGGCTGAGCATCGCCCGCCCCGGAGACACCGTCGAAGCCGTCTTGAAACGCGCTGACGATTTCGCATATTCCGCCAAGGGCAAAGGCGGCAATCGCCTTTGTGGCTGAGGCATGCCTGACAAGATCTTGATTGCCGGTTGCGGCGACGTGGGAAACGCGCTCGCGGCCCGACTACTCACCGAAGGCTGTGAGGTCTGGGGCGTGCGCCGTCGGATCGAAGCCCTCCACGAAGGGATCCAGCCGTGGCGCATCGACCTGACCGACGCGAATACCTTCGGTACACCCCCCGCCGCCTTCGACTACTTGTTCTACACGGCCAGCGCGGACCGTCGGGACGAAGCGCACTATCGTTCGGTCTACGTCGATGGACTCCGTGATCTTTTGGGCACGCTCCGAGGTGTCGGCTGCCGGCTCCAACGGATATTCTTTACCTCGAGCACCGCGGTTTACGGTCAGAGCGATGGTGAGTGGGTCGACGAAAGCTCACCGACCAAGCCGCTCCGCTTCAATGGAAGCGTTCTGTTGGAATCCGAAGCCATCGTCCGCGATGCACCGGAGACCGGCATCAACCTGAGGCTATCGGGGATCTACGGGCCGGGGAGAACGCGGCTCGTTCGGAAGGTTTGGAATGGAGAGGCCAGCGCCACCGGTAGCTGGACCAACCGCATCCACGTCGAGGACTGCGCAGGGGCGCTGCACCATCTGATGCGAGTCGAGAATCCGAAGGCGCTCTACCTGGGTTCCGACGATGAGCCGGTGACGACGGCGGAAGTCGTGACCTGGCTCAGCAACGAGCTAGGCGTGCCCACACCGCCGGCGGCTCAAACCGATCGATTGAACAAACGTTGCCGGAACGAGCGACTCCGAGAGTCGGGATACCGATTTGAGCAGCCCACCTTTCGTGAGGGGTATCGGCCAATCGTCCGTGAGTTTGTCAGCGAGCAGGGCCGAGCCAAGTAGGCGGCTAGCCAGTCCGGCGAATTATGTGAAAGCCGAACGGCGTTTCGACGACTGCGCTGGTGTCCCCGACGCCCAGAGCGAACGCGGCATCTTCGAAACCCTTGACCATCTGGCCGCGACCAAACCCACCGAGGTCGCCTCCCGCTTGTGCCGAACCGCAATCGGAGTGTTGGCGCGCAAGGGCGGCGAAATCGCCACCGTCCTGAAGCTGCTTCGCGATGTCGGCGATTTGCGATTGAGCTTCGTCTTTGCTGCGCGTGGCGGAGGAACGCTCCGAGCCTGCGTACATGAGAAGGATGTGTGAAGCGTTGATCTGATCTGCCATGCTCGTCTCCCCTGACGACCGAACCCTAGCAGCTCTCGACTCCGCCCACAGCGTCTAAAACGGCTGCAACTTACCCGAACACCGGGCTTTGACCGCCGCGCGATCGACCTTCCCCGATCGATTGAGCGGAAGTGCGTCGAGCTCGCAGATTCGCTTGGGACGCTTGTGAGGCGCGAGCTCCGCGGCGAGCTGGTCTCGAAAGGTATCGGCGCTGTATTGCGTGGAGTCGGTCACGATCGCAGCGACCACTTCTTCGCCCCAGTCGTCGTGCGGCAGAGCGAAGACACACGCAGCTGCGACTCCCGGAACCGTTTCGAGCCAGGCCTCGACTTCTTGAGGCGCTACGTTCTCGCCGCCGGTGACGATGAGATCATCGAGGCGGCCCAGAACGAGTAGCTGACCATCCGGTAGAAAGGAGCCGAAGTCGCCGCTGCAAAGCCAGCCGTCCTGCGTCCAAGGCGCACCGCTGCGGTCTTCGCCGAGATAGCCGTCCATCAGTATCTCGCCACGAATCTGGATTTCGCCCTGCTCGATCCGAACCTCGATACCAGGCAGCGGCGCGCCTGATCCACGCCGTTGGCTTTGGTCTCGCGTTTGCGTCGTCGCCTGAGAGCAAGCCTCTGTGCATCCGTAGGTTGCAAGAGTCGGAACGCCTCTACTGACGGCGTCCGCCCGAAGCGCATCGGGAAAGGGCGCGCCCCCAACCAAGACGGCGCGAAGCTCGGAGCTCGGCACCCAGCCGGGCTCTTCCAAGCTCAGCAAGCGGCGAAGCATCGTGGGCACCACGCTCAGCAGCGTCACCCGATCCTTCTCCATGGTGCGGGTCAGCTCGCGGGGGTCGAAGGGTCCGGGGCTCAGAACGACACTGCGCCTGGCGATCAGTGAGCGGGTGAGGATCGAGAGGCCACCGACGTGGGCGGGCGGCATGCACAAGAGCCAACGATCGTCGGGCAGCCAGCCGAGGTTTGCCGCATGCGCGGCCTCCGATGCAATGAACGCGCGCCGAGACAGGCGAGCCCCGCGGGGTGTGCCCTTCGAACCGGACGTGTATGCAATTGCCAGCACGTGCGAGGCCGAAGTCAAAACGGGCGGCCTGTCGTCCCCGGTAGGCGCCTCGTCTGGAACCCGGTCACCGATCAGATGCGCAGGCTGCGCCTCCGCGAGGACGACGGCACACTCGCGATCGCTGAGTCCCGGGTGCAGCAGCACGGCCGGACAGTCGATCTCGAAAAGTGCGTACAGCCAGAAGACCGAGTCGACGTCGACTTCGGGCGCGAGCGCAACTCTGTCCCCTGGCTTCACCCCTTGCGCCTCTAGGTACGCAACGGCCGCGCGCACGCGCGACGCCACATCCCCGTACGACCAAACTCGGTCATCGGCGATGAGGCAATCGCGGGTTGGATCTTCGCCTGCGGCCGCGAGTAGGCTCAGCTCATGCATCGAGGTCCTCTTCGAGCTGCAAGCCCAAGCCAGGCTCCGCATGCGAAACGATCTGCCGGTTGTGAATCGCCGCAATCCGGTGTGGCGGCCAGAGCCCGAGCGCCGGGTGCTCGCCAAGGCCTGCCGCAAGCTCCGTTTGAAGCGCAAGCGCGAGCTCGGCAGTCCCCGCGCGTGCGATCGGGCCGTCGAAGGTGTGCGACACCAGATACTGCGCGCCATGCGCTGAGGCGCGTTCGGCGATCTCGAACGAGGTCCGCAGGCCGCCGACGACCATCGGTTTGATGACGACGGCACGAATCCGGCCGCTCTCGAGTAGTCGCTGCGAAAGCGCCTCGTCGCGAAGCGTTTCATCGAGCGCGAAAGGCAGCGGCAGGTCCAGGGCAATCGGCCAATCTTCAGGTGCAACGGGCTCTTCGATCAGCTCCAGGTTCAGGGCCTCTAGCGATTCAGCGTGGCGGCGAAGCGCTGCGACGGGGATGCGACGATTGGCGTCGAGGCGCAGGGGAAGATTCGGATGGGCGTTTCGAATCGAACGAAGCGCTTCGAGCTCTGCGTCGAGGTTGGAACCGATCTTGAACTTCACGTGCGTCGCGCCATCCGCTAGCAGCTCGTCCGTGCGTGCGGGCCATGAGTTGGCCTCCGTGGTCATGACGAGGTCGGCGATGGGTATCGCTCGCCGTTCGGCGTCCCCGCCGAGGACACGATGCACCGGTTCTCCGCGCGTATGGCCGAGCCAATCGAGCAGTGCCGTTTCGAGCGCAAAGCGAGCGGAAGCCTGCTTCAGCGGGTGCGCGGCAAACGTGTCCACGAGGAGCTCCCGCGGGCTCGCGAGAGGGTCCACGACAACGGGCGCTTCGGCGAGGCGCCGGAGCTCGTTGGCAACATCGCTGATCGAATCGGAGGAGTACCCCGGCAGTGGGGAAGCTTCTCCGAGCCCCGCCGTGCCGTCGCTGCGCATCAGCCGAAGCACTGCAAAGGCCCGTTTGGACAGGCTTGTCCCGCCGCCGACGAGCAATTCCGAAAGCTCGCCTTCCAACACGTCGATTTGCGCATGAAGATCGGTCACAACACGATTCCGATCGCGAAGAGCACGCCGAACACGGAAAGAAGCTTTGCCGTCCCCGCCAGAGTTTCATTGAGAGCGACTCCACGATCGTTCACGACCGAACGAAACAGCCGGACGGCCCAGGGGATGGTGAGCAAAGGAAGGCAGACCCAGGCGCCACTCCAGCCGAGTAAGAACATGACGATGGGCGTTGTGTACGAGGCAACCAGCAGCAGAGCGTACTCCTTCACGCCGCCCCGCCTTCCGAATCGAACGACGAGCGTCGTCTTACCCGCACGACGGTCTCCCTCGAGGTCGCGCACGTTGTTCACGACGAGAATTGCCGTCGCCAAGGCGCCGATTGGGATCGATGCGGCCCAGGCGATCTCGGGCACGAACAACGCCTGCACCCACGCCGTCCCGCAGACCGCTACAAACCCGAAGAACAGCATGACGAAGGCGTCGCCGAGGCCATTGTACGCGAGCGGAAAGGGGCCGCCGGTGTACGCAAGGCCGGCGGCCATTGACGCCAGTCCAATCGCGACGACAACAGGGCCGGCGATCCACGTGAGATAGACGCCGGTCCCGAGGGCAAGCGCGAAGGCGACGATTATCCCCCATCGGAGTTGAGCCACCCTGAGCAGGCCGGCCTGCGCCGCACGCGTCGGTCCAAGACGCTCTTCGGTATCGGCCCCTTTCCGGAAATCAAACATGTCGTTCGCGAAGTTTGTCCCGATCTGAATCAGAAAAGCGCCGAGCAGCGCTGCAAGCGCGGCATCCCAACGAAAACCACCGACGCGCCACGCCGAGGCGGTACCCACAGCCACCGGCGCAAATGCGGCTGTGAGGGTCGCCGGGCGCGCTGCAAGGATCCACGCACGAGCTGAGCCTGGCGCGACCTCGGTCATCGGCATGAGCTGTCCTCCGCGGACTTCAATGCAGCAACGACCGCGTCCGGCGCTTCGAGCAAGACATTGTGACCGACGCCATTCACCAACGCGACCTCGATACGAGGGTTGCCCTTTGCCAACACCTTTGCGATCCGAGAAAACTTCGGGTCGAGCGAGCCCGCCATGATCGTGATTGGGATCTCGAGAGATGCCAGGACGGGACCGTAGTCCGGCATCGCGGCCAAGCCGAGCACCTCGAGCGATCGCGCCAAACCCTCGGCATCGTGAGCAAGCCGGCTCTCGCGTTGCTCCGCCAGGACCTCAGGGGAGAGGCCGCGCTGCGTCGCGAACAGCGGAAGCTCTTCCCACTCGGCGACGAAAGTGGCGAGTCCTTCTTCTCGAAGCAGACGCGCGCGGCGAGCATCGATTTCACTGCGTTCGGCGCGAGCCGCTTCCTCGCTGAGCCCTGGGTGAACCCCGATTAGGACGGCTGCATCGAAGAGGTTCGGTTTGCAGGCCAGTAGACCCAGCGCAACTCGCGCACCCATCGAATAGCCGCAGAGCAGTCGAGGCCGGTCGGCGCTCGAAGCAAGAGAGGTGAGCCGCGTGACCTCGCCCTCGAAAGACGCGACGGTCCTAGCCCGCCAACCTCGGCCGTGGCCTGTCAAGCTGGGGATCAGGGTGGGGCCTAGATCTGCTTGCTCGACGACCCTTTTCCAGCTCTTGGGCGAGCCGGTGAAGCCGTGCAGCAGCGTCCACATCAACAGGCCTCGCGTTGAAGCGCGCGCTCAACCCGAGCAATGAGGTTGCGGCCCTGTGTGAGCGCGCTCTGCGGCGGCACAACGGCCTCGATCACGGTGCAGCCATCTCGAGCGTAACCAAGCTCGAGCGCCTTCCGAAAGTCCGTCACCGTGTCCACACGTTGGAATTCGCATCCATAGAGCGACGCGGCGCCCGCCAAGTGGGCGTGATGCGGCGTGGTGAAATAGGGAAGCCAGGCCTCATTGCCGTCCCGCGCGATGGGCAACTGCTCGAAGATCCGGCCACCTCCGTTGTTCACCACCACGATCACCAAGGGAGTGGTGAGACGGGATGCCAACTGAAGCCCATTGATGTCGTGCAGGAAGCTGACGTCGCCGACCAGCAGCGTCGTAGCTCCCGCCACCGAGGCGGCTACGCCCGCGGCACCCGACACGACACCGTCGATTCCACTCACACCGCGCTGGCAATACACGGCCAGTAGCTTCTCGCTCGGCGGCGCCCAGGTGTCCACGTCGCGAATCGGAAGGCTGTTGCCCAAGACCAAGGCGCTAGGGTCGGGGACTGCTTCGAGCAGAGCGCCGGAGGCGCCAGCCTGTGTGAGCGCATCACCGGCGAGGCCAATGATCGCGAACACTTCGTCCCAGACTGCCGACTCGGCCCAGTCGAACCCAGCAACGAAATCCTGGTCGCGCCGAGCCGGGCTGTAGGTGAATTGGCCAAGGGCCGTGAGAAAGGAACCGATATCGGCTTGCACAATCGCTTCGGCGCTCGAGGCAGGATCCGCCCAATCCCAAGGATGCACGACAATGCGACGAATCCGGTTCGTCGCGCAAAGCTGCTCCCACCCCTTGGAGATCGGGCTTGCGCCAAGTTGGAGAACGAAATCGGGTAAACACATGGACCTCCCGCTCGCCGTTCGCCAAATGGTATCGAACGCGCCCAATGCCCGGGACGCCGCCCGGCATCGGAATTGACTCGTGGTTTCCGCGAGCAGGACAGCGCCCAAACGTTCGACCAGCTCGTCGAGCACATCGACGAACATCGCGCTACGAAGGTCCGCGGGACCGCAGAGAATGACCGGACGCGCGGCCGCATCGAGCGCTTGGGCCACGGAATCGACGACCAAGGGGGAGACGGGCTCGACGAGTTTGGGATCGAGGGGACGTATGCGATGCAATTGCGTGAGCGGCTCGCCCAAGATCGCATCCACTCGCGCCTGGATCTCGCCGTGCGATCGTGAGGGCTCGAGCGGTTTGCGGGCTGGCGCATTGATGTGGACTGGACCCGGTTTGATGCCCAAGGCTTCGGATACCGCCTGTGCCACGATGCGCCGACCGGCGCGCAAGCTCAACGCGTCGTCGCGCGGCTCTCCGAGGTTCGCGAAAAAACGAACCTTGTTCCCGTACAGCCCGATCTGATCGGTCGTTTGGTTGGCTCCGCAGCGATGCAGCTCGGGCGGTCGATCTGCCGAAAGCACGATGAGGGGCACTCCCGCCTCGCTCGCCTCGATGACCGCAGGAAAGTAGTTCGCCGGCGCGCTGCCGGAAGTGCACAAGAGCAGCGAAGGACGCAGCGAACTGCGTGCCTGACCTAGCGCATAGTACGCGCCTGAGCGCTCATCGAGCGCGCTCGTGCAACCGAGCCCCTCGTGTTCGAGGGCGGCGATCACAAAGGGTGTGGAACGCGACCCTGGACTGATAATCGCGTCGCGGACGCCGGCTTGGACGAAGCTGTCGATGACGAGCCTCGCCCACTCGCTCTGTAGATCAGCGGCTGTCCCCATGGAGCGCTCCTAGAAGCGCCTGCATCTTGAGCTCGGTTTCCGCGTACTCGGCATCGGGATCGGAGTCGGCCATGATCCCGGCGCCAGCATAGACCCAGGCCTTTCCGTCGCGGAGCAGCCCGGAGCGAAGCGCGACGACGAACTCGCCATCACCTGCTGCGTCGGTCCAACCGACGGGAGCGCTAAACCAACCACGGGCCAACGCCTCGTGCTCGACGATCCACTGAATTGCGTCGTTCGTCGGGACGCCGGCCACTGCAGGCGTGGGGTGCAGGGCTTGAACCAGCGCGAGGATGTGCGTCGGCTCGCGAAGGTGCCCTTCGATGGAGGTCTGCATGTGTAGAACGTTCGGAAGCTCGCGCACGCTCGGTTCCGGAGCGGAACGAAGTGAATCGCAAAATGGCTCGAGCGCCTTGAGAATCGCGCGGACCACGAGCTGATGCTCTTCGCGTTCCTTCGAGCTCGCCATCATTCGCGCGGCATCGCCATGTGCGGTAGAGCCGGCCAGAGCCTCACTCAGGACAGCGGGACCTCGGCGTGAAATCAGGAGCTCTGGCGTAGCGCCGAGGAACGCCGCATCGCCACGCCACAGGGCGAATCGAGTGCATCCGGGAAATCGCTCTTCGAGCCGTTTGAGAACGTCGAGGGAGCCGGCGCCCGTCTCGAGCTCGACGACGCAGTGCCTTGCTGCCACCACTTTCTCGACGACGCCGTTTCGGATCTTCTCACGAATGTCGCCGACTTGGCGCGACCAGGTTGCATGATCGGCTTCTTCGATGCGGCACACCGAAACTGGAGAAGGAATGACACCGATCGGCCGTTCGAGGCTGTCCCAGATCGTCTCAAACACATCGAGCGCCTGCTCGGGGGACGGGCCCTCCGGCTCGCAGACCGCAAGTGAGAGCCAAGCCCGCTCCCCAACTTGATAGGTCCAGGTTGGCAGGAGCAGGAAACCGTCTCCAAAACTCTCCCAAGGCATCTGCGTTGCAGCACCCGGCGCGAACGAGGCACCACCGAATACGCGGGGCGCGGGGCTCGTTTCGTGAGCGATGTGTTCCGTGCGATCAAAGAAGTCGCCGATGGATGGCGCATTCGGCGCCAGCGTCATCGCCACACCGAGTCCGGAGCATGCGGTGCTCTGCGGCGGATCCCAGAGAATGCTCGCCTCGTGCGGAAAGGCGCGAAGCAAGGCATCGGGCGGCGCAACCGGCGCAGGAACCGTCACGATCAGATGATGGTCCTCGGTGCTACGGGCGCGGAGGGCCTGCTCCAGGAACGCCCGGGAGGATTCCCTGGTCGCTGCGCCTTCGAAGGCAAAGGCTGCGCTTTGCGACCTCATGATTCGGCCCCCTGCGGCTCCGCCACGAACAAGTTGCACGCGCCGAAGGTCAGCGGTTTGACGTCGAGGACGTTCAAGCCGGAGGCCCGCATTTGCACGGCGAACTGGTCGGCCGGCGGGAACGCGGCGATCGACTCCTGAAGGTACTTGTATTCACGCGAGCCCGAGAGCATCCCTCCGATCCGCGGAATCACTTTGCGGACGTGGAAGCGTGCAATGGGGCTGAGCCAACCTACGCTCGGCTCGCCGAGCTCCAGTACGGCGACCCGACCGCCGGGCTTGGTGACCCGCGCCATTTCTGCAAGCGCGGCGCCTCGATCGGGAACATTGCGAATGCCAAAAGCGATGCAGCAGCCGTCGAAGGAGTCGTCTTCATAGGGAAGTGCCTGCGCATCGCCGAGTTCGAGCCGTACGCGATCGGCAAGGCCATTGCGGGCAACCTTCTCGACGCCGACTTCCAGCATTCGGCTCGAAGGATCGCTCCCTACGACCTGCGCGTCGGGATGAAGCCGGGCGATCATGAGAGCCAGGTCTCCAGTGCCCGTGGCGAGATCCAAAACGCGAGCACCGGCGGGCAGCCCGAGCGCAGCAACGGTCTTGCGGCGCCACGACTGATCGATTCCCATCGACATCAACCGGTTCAAGAGGTCGTAGCGACCCGCGATCTGATCGAACATCTCCCCGGAGCCAGGGTTCGGCGAGCTGGACTGCTGGACCACTTCGCTCACTGAGCACCCCGTTCGAGCTTCTTGGCCTGAATGCGGGCGTTCTCCTGCACTTCTTGCTTGCGTGAGTGGAGCCGCATGTGACCGCGTTGAATGCCCTCGCCGGCAAGCGCGCGAAGCGCTGCCAGGTTGGACGCCATACCGGCTGCGCCCATGACGATGGCGAGCTCACCGGCGTTCTGGATGCCCATGAGCTCGAAGCCGGCGCAAACACCACGGTGGACTCGTGTCGATCCACCGACCGTTCCGACCGCCAGTGGCATGTCGAGCTCGCCGTGCACGCCGCTTTCGGTGCGGCTCCAGACGACGAGTGGCTTGTAACTACCGGTCACCGAGGCGAATGCATGTGCCCCCGCTTCGATCGAGCGCCAGTCCTGCCCCATGGCTAGGGCGACGGCGTCTATGCCGTTCATCACACCCTTGTTGTGGGTAACCGCGCGGAAGGGGTCGAGCTCGGCAAAGCGACTGGCTTTCACGATGCCGTCCGCAAGCTCCGGACCGCCGAGCGCATCGACGCTCACGTCGCAATGCACTTTGATCCGGCGCCGCAGGGGCAGGTTGCTGAGGATGCGCAGGCCAACAGTGCCCCCGGTGAGCTCGCGAATTCGCGGAGCCACGGCTTCGGCGACTGCATCGACGACGTTGGCGCCCATCGCATCGCCCACATCTACGTAGAGGTGTACGACCAAAACGCCGTTGTCTTCATCGAGCACACGCACGTCGAGGTCACGACAACCTCCGCCGCGCTTCACCATGCCGGGGATCGCTTCGTCGGCGATCCGGAAAATCAGATTGCGCTCCGCTTCGACGCGAACCTTTGCCTCGTGCGGATTGGGCACGTCGTCAAACTGCACTTGGGTTGTCATGATTGGTGCCGTGGCCTCACCGAAGAACCCGCCGGTCATGCGGACCTGACGCGCGGCGTTCGAGGCGGCCGCAACGACGGACGGCTCTTCGACCACCATCGGCACCAGAACATCGTTGCTGTTCACGCGAAAGTTGAGTGCAATCGCGAGTGGCAGGCCATGCACGCCAATCACGTTTTCACTCATGCGATCGGCGACCTCGAGTGTGAGGCGTCCGCCATCCTGCAAGTGCCGAACCGAACCTTCGGAAAGCAGGCCAGTGTCGAGCATGGTGCGAAGCCGTTGTTCGACATGCTCGCGGTAGAACCCCGGGATGCGGCTTGTCACGGTTGGTGGTTGCTTGGACATCGATGACTCTTTCTTCGTTGCTCGCTAGGACTCCCGGTGAACAGTGGCGCGTGCCACGGTAATCAACGCATCTCGCGCCCGGCTCTCGGGCAGCCCGCCCAAAGCCAAGCAGGCTTGGTCGGCCTTGCGAACGGCAAGCTCGCGCGTCGACTCGAGTGCGCCTGTATGATTGAGCGCGGTCAGCAATCGCGACTTCGCCTCTTCTGGGACCTCGTCGACAGGGCTCGCAACCAACGCGTCCAGAATAGGCCGGAGCGAAGGGTCGCGCTCTAGGGCAACGATCACCGGATGAGTCATCTTGCCTTCTCGCAGGTCGGCGAACGGCGACTTCCCGATCGTCGAACCGTCGCCCGCGTAATCGAGATGGTCATCGATCAACTGAAAGGCGACTCCGAGGTGGAGCCCATACTCTTCGAGCGAAGTACATGCTTCCGAGTCGAGGCCACCTGCGCGGGCGCCAGCAAACATCGCCCAGCGGAACAGCGCAGCTGTCTTGCCCTCGACGACCTGCATGTACGTACGCATGCGCGCATCGATACGGCCACGGTTTTCAAGCTGAATCGCCTCGGCAAAGATCATCTCGTCGATGATGTCGAGCAGTCGAACCAAGACGTCGGGCATTTCGGCACTGCGAACGCGTCGCAGCGCGTCTACGAGGAGCCAGTCGCCCGCAAAAATCGAAGCCGCGTTGCCGTACAGCGTGCGCGCGGCAGGCACGCCACGGCGTTGGTCACCCGCATCGACGACATCGTCGTGCAACAGCGTGGCGCAGTGCACCAGCTCGACCGCCACGCCGAACTCGCGCGTCTTGTCGTCGAGGCCCTCCCCGAGCCGCGAGGCCAACACGACACACATCGGTCGGAGCCGCTTTCCCGCAATTTCCAGCAAATGGTGTGCACTCTTGTGAACGACGCTCTCGCCCAACGGAAGACTCTGAATCCCCTTCTCCAGCTCCCTCATGTCCCAGCTCACCAGGCCGGCAAGATCGGCCAAGTGGGCGGAAAGGTCTCCAAGCCCCTGCGAATCGCAGACCGCTCGCAGGCTCGTGAGCACATCCGATGATGCATCCGATCGAACTGCCGCAATCAACGACATCCCACGCCTCCGCTGAGTCTCCCCGGGTGCATCAGTTTTCTTCTTCCGCGGATTGCAGGTCTGCAGGGTTGAGCATGCGGCCCGCAACCAGAAGCCGCACGAGCCGTTCGCCGGCCTTTGATAGCGCACTCAGCCGTGAAAGTCGCTTGCGCATGTAGTCCACGCGCTGGCGATCCGCGGGCCCGAGCTGGCCCCGCGCCTCATCGAGATAGCGCTCCGCGTCGCCGAACGCATCGGTCGCCTCGCGTATGAGATTCAGCTCGCGACGCTCGTACACTCGACGAAGCAGCTTCCAAACACTGCTTTCCGCCTGGTAGAAGTCCTTTCGCTCGCCCGGGAGCCAGGTCTTTCGGACTGCGCCCCAGCGAACGAGCTCCCCGAGCGACAGGCTCACCGCACTGCTGCTCAACTGAAGCGTCTCCGAGAGCTCCGCAGTGGTCATCGGCTCGGGCGAGAGATAAAGGATCGTCCACAGCCGGCCCATGTGGCGGCGAAAGCCCCAAAATTCCATCAATCGGCCCATGGCGTCGGCCGCACGAAGCTCGGCACCGCGCCACAAGGGCTGAGAATCATTGGGTTGTTGTTGTTTCGCGGCGGCTGTGGGCACTCGGATAGCTCAGTTTGTTCAAATTTTCTTGAACAGACGTAGGACCAGGGCAAGAGCCCGTCAAGCCAAGGCGGGCCGTGGCGAAGCGGGGGTTTCCCGGTGCTAGACTTCGCAGCCCCCATGCGCAGAAAACTCAACAAGTACAGCAGCCGCATCACCCAACCGCCATCGCAAGGCGCATCCCAAGCGATGCTGCACGCGACCGGCCTCTCGCGCGCCGACCTGGACAAGGCCGAAGTGGGCATCTCGGCGGTTTGGTACGAGGGCAACAGCTGCAACATGCACCTGAACGACCTGGCGGCCGTCGTGAAGCGGGGAGTCGTCGACGCAGGGCTGGTCGGGATGCGCTTCAACACAATCGGAGTGTCCGACGGAATCTCGATGGGCACCGACGGGATGAGCTACTCGCTTCAGTCGCGCGACTTGATCGCCGACTCGATTGAAACCGTCATGGCCGCGCAGTGGTACGACGCGAACATCTCGATTCCCGGCTGCGACAAGAACATGCCGGGCTGCATGATCGCGATTGGGCGACTCAATCGCCCCGCCCTGATGATCTATGGCGGAACGATTCGCGCCGGCCGTGGCAGCGGAGGCGAGAAGCTGGACGTGGTTTCCGCGTTCCAGTCGTACGGCGAGCTCCTCGCAAAATCGATCGACGAGGACAAACGCCTCGACATCATCGAGCACGCCTGCCCGGGCGCAGGCGCCTGCGGTGGCATGTACACGGCGAACACGATGGCGTCCGCGATCGAAGCGATGGGGATGTCCCTGCCCTACAGCTCCTCGACGCCCGCAGAAGACCCCGGAAAACACGAGGAATGTTTGCGCGCCGGCCAGGCGATCAAGCTCCTGCTGGAAAAGGACATCAAGCCGCGCGACATCATGACGCGCGAGGCCTTTGAAAACGCCATGGTGACGATCATGGCGCTTGGTGGCTCGACCAATGCCGTTCTGCACCTCGTCGCGATGGCGCGGGCCGTCGACGTTCCCTTGACGATCGACGACTTCCAAACCGTCAGCGACCGCGTGCCGTTTCTCGCGGACCTGAAACCGAGCGGGCAGTACGTGATGGAAGACTTGCACGAGGTGGGCGGAACACCGGCGGTGCTTCGGTATCTGTTGGCGCACGGTGCGATTCATGGAGATTGCCTGACCGTCACCGGCAAAACGCTGGCTGAGAACCTCGCATCGCTTCCTGACCTGAGCGAGGGACAAGACGTCATTCATCCATGGGACGCGCCAATCAAGAAGACCGGCCACCTCACGATCCTGCGCGGCAGCCTCGCACCGGATGGTTCGGTTGCAAAAATCACCGGCAAGGAAGGCTATCAATTCAGGGGTCCGGCCAAAGTGTTCAACTGCGAAGAGGACATGCTGGCAGCGATGGAGCGCAACGAAATAGGCAAAGGCAACGTCGTCGTCATTCGGTACGAGGGACCCAAGGGCGGACCTGGGATGCCCGAGATGCTCTCACCGACCTCAGTCATCATGGGTGCCGGGCTCGGTCAGGACGTGGCACTGATCACCGACGGCAGATTCTCTGGCGGCTCGCACGGCTTCATCATCGGGCACATCACGCCCGAGGCGCAGGAAGGAGGGCCCATCGCCCTGGTGCGCGACGGCGATATCATCGCCATCGATGCCGAGAAGCGATCCATCGATCTCGAGGTAGACGCAGCCGCGCTAGCGCAACGTCGAGCCGCCTGGAAGGCGCCCGAGCTCAAAGCCACGCGCGGAACGCTTTACAAGTACATCAAAAATGTGAAATCCGCGTCTGAAGGCTGCGTAACCGACGAATAGACGCCCCGTTCACTCGGGAGCGAAGACCGTTCGACGGGACCGGAGCACCATTCGCCCGGTTTTTCCAGCAATTCGGTGGTCCGACCCTACACTGTGGTGGGGCAAGTCAGAGACCTAGCCGCAAGGGAACCACGATGTACATCAATAAACGGGGCCTCCGAGAGATCGGGAACGTCCTCTTCAAGAAGCCGACCGTCGGCCGGCTGCTAACCACCGCTTGGGTCGCCCCGATCTACGTCGGCCTGCGCCAAACGGCGGTGGCGTTCCGCGCCCTCGACGAGCTCGTCTGCCCCGAGTACCGCGATCAGAAGGTCGAGCGCCCGGTTTTCGTTTTCGCCAACCCGCGCAGCGGCACCACCCTTGCCCACCGCCTCATCAGCATGGACGACGAGGTGTTCACCACGGTGAAGCTCTACCAAACGATTTTCCCGGCGGTCACGGCGACCAAAACCTTCAAGCGGCTAATCGAGCTCGCACAGACCAGCGTCGGCTCCGTGCTCAACCGCGCGTATGACTTTTTCAACGCGCCGCTCGAGAACCGTTGGCAAGAGGTTCATCACATCAGCCTCGATCAAGCCGAGGAAGACGTTTGCACCCTGCTCTGGAACCTAACCTCGCCCGCGTCCGGCCTGCTGCTTCCTTTCATAGAAGACATGCCGAGCCAGACCTGGATCGACCGTCAATCTCCCGAAGATCGGCGGGCGTTCATGGACTCCTACGAGAACACGATCAAACGCCATGTGTTCGAAGCGGACGGCAAGCGCTTCTTGAACAAGAACGTGTTTTTCTCGACCCGCGTTCGTTCGGTCTACGAAAAGTTCCCGGATGCAGCATTTGTGTATCTGGTTCGCGACCCGCACGACTGCCTGCCCTCGTTTTTGAACATGTTCTACCAGGCCTGGAAGGCGCACTCGCCTAGCATCCGCCCCGATGGCGAAGAGATTCAAGCGCTCAAGCGACTCGGGTATGACTACTACCGTTACGCGCTCGAGTGTCGCAAAGAGATCCCCGAAGACCAGTTCATCGTGATTCGCTACGAGGACCTGATTCGGGACCCGAAGAAGACGATCTTGGGTTTGTACGGCCGCCTCGGCATGCCGGTCAGCGAGGACTTCGAAGCCAAGCTCGATCAAGCCGTGGTCGCGCACCGAGAGTACGAGAGCCCGCGAAACTTCGAGCTCGATTTCTTCGGCATCAGCCCTGACGAGGTCTCAGAGGAGCTCCGCGAGGTCTTCGAAGAGTTCGGCTACGACACCCCCGAAGACGCCCACTACCTCGAAGCGGCCGAATAAAGGGGACAGTCCCCTTTTTGAAAGGGTTAACCCTTCGAAAAAGGGGACTGTCCCCTTTTTCGAAGGGTTAATGGGCGGGTAACTGGGCGGGGCGGGTGTTGTACATTGAGCACTCCCAGGAGGCTCCATGGCAAGAGATGTCGAACGATTTGAGTTTGCAGGTGGCGATGGTCAGATGCTGTCGGCTCGGATTCATCTACCGGCGGTGAACCCGATCGCCTGCGCGGTGTTTGCGCATTGCTTTACCTGTTCGAAGGATAGTCGGGCGGCCAGGTACATCAGCTCTGCGCTCGCCGAGAAGGGGATCGCAACCCTGCGCTTCGACTTCACCGGACTCGGCGAGAGCGAAGGTGAGTTCGGCGGCACGACCTTCTCTCACAACGTAGACGACATCGTCGCCGCAGCAAACGCGCTTCGAAGCGCCTATGGCGCACCGGCCTTGCTCGTCGGACACAGCCTCGGAGGTTCCGCAGTTCTGGCGGCCGCTGCCAAGGTTCCCGATGTCGTCGCGGTCGCAACCATCGGGGCACCCTTCGAGCCGAAGGACGTGGCGAAGTTGTTCGAAGCGTCACTCGAGGAAATTGGTGCAAAGGGGCAGGCAGATGTGGACCTCGGAGGGCGGTCCTTCACGATCCGCAAGGCATTCATCGAAGACATCCGGAGCCACTGCAGCGCGGAACAGATCGGCAATCTCAAGAAGGCGCTACTGGTGTTCCACTCGCCGCACGACAAAGTGGTCTCCATCGAGAACGCGCGCCTGATCTACCAGGCAGCGCGTCATCCGAAGAGCTTCGTGTCCCTGGACGGCGCGGACCATCTACTCGGCCGCCCGAGCGATGCGAGGTACGTTGCAGAGGTTCTGGCGGCCTGGGCGAGCCGATATTTGCCCGAGCAACCTATCGATGAGGTCCCCGAGGACCTACCGGAGGGCGAGGTCGTCGTAGAGGGGAAGACCAGCAGTTTCTTGCAGCGCATTCAGGCGCGCAATCTCACTTTCGCAGCCGACGAACCGCTCGACAAAGGCGGGACGAACCTGGCTCCCAATCCCTACGAGTTGCTCCTTGCCGGCCTTGGCGCTTGCACATCGATGACCTTGAAGATGTACGCAGGTCGGAAGGAGTGGCCTCTCGACGCCGTACGGGTCACCCTTCGCCACGATCGCATCCACGCCAAAGACTGCGAGGACTGCGACAAAGACACGGGAATGATCGACGTAATCGACAAGACGCTCGAGCTTGATGGCGAGCTCACCGAGGAACAACGCGAGCGGCTTCTCGCGATTTCCGCCCGCTGCCCCGTGCACCGTACCCTGCTGAACGAAATCAAGATCCGCTCGGAGCTGGCTTGACGACACTCGCTTCGGTCAACAACGTTTCGCTGGCACTTGGGGGAGACACGCTCTTTGACGGGCTATCCCTTCAAGTGCACCAGGGCGACCATATCGGGCTCGTCGGACCCAATGGCTCGGGTAAGTCGAGTCTCTTCCGATTACTTGCCGGCAAGATCGATGCCGATGGCGGAGCTGTGAAAACGCTACCGGGAGTGCGCGTCGGCTTTCTGCCTCAGGAAATCGCTTCATTTCCGGATGAGAGAGTGCTGGCTTTCGTGTACGACAGCGTGCCTGGCCGGCCCGAGCTTCGCGCCGAGCTCGAACGACACGAATCCCGACTGGCCGAGCTCGAACACGAAAGCCACGCCAACGAGGACGAGCTGGTTGCGGTGGCCAGCTCCGTGGCGGAGCTTCACGAGCGAATCGCCACGCTCGACGCGCAGTTTTCCGAACACGAAGCCAAACGGATCCTGCATGGGCTCGGCTTCACGCAAGACGATCATCAACGACGGCTCTCGGAGCTCAGCGGGGGTTGGAAAATGCGCGCCGTGCTCGCGTCACTCCTGTTCCAGAAGCCCGGGTTGCTGCTCCTCGATGAGCCGACCAACCACCTGGATATGCCCTCGGTGGCTTGGTTCTCGAAGTTTCTGAGCAACTACGACCAGGCGCTCTTTTTGGTCTCCCACGACAGGGAGTTTCTCAACGAACAGGTCAACCGAGTCGTCAGCTTCGAGCCAGAAGGTGTCCGAACATTCCGCGGAAACTACGAGAGGTACCTCACGCAGCGCGAAGAGGAGCGGCAGCTTCTCGAGAATCGGGCGAAGAATCTCGAAAAGGAGAAGGAGCACCTCGAGCAGTTCGTGCGACGCTTTCGCGCCAAGGCAAGCAAGGCTGCCCAGGTCCAAAGCCGGGTTCGCCAGCTCGAGAAGATGGATACAGTGGAGCTCCACGGGTCGGCGCGTGAAGTTCGTTTCTCGTTTCCCGCAACCGATCGCGGAGCGCGGACTCCGTTGCGTGTAGATGACCTCTGCAAGTCGTTTGGCGAGCACTTGGTGCTCGACCGCGTGTCACTTGCGGTGGAGCGCGGCGACCGGATCGCGATCGTCGGCCCGAACGGCGCCGGTAAGACGACCCTGCTCAAGATTTTGGCGGGCGAAATCGAGGCCTCCGGTGGCCGCGTGCATCTGCCCGGGCAGTCGAACGTCCGATACTTCGCGCAGCATCATGCCGAGGACCTCAGTCTCGATCGCACCGTGCTCCAAGAGGTCACCTATGCGAGCGACCGCACGAGCGTCGAACGCGTGCGCAAGGTGCTTGGTGCTCTGCTCTTCGGCGAGCGAGCTATCGACAAGCGCGTATCGGTGCTCTCAGGCGGCGAACGGGCCCGAGTCGCCCTCGCCAAGATCCTCGTTCGGCCTGGCAATGTTTTGCTGATGGATGAGCCGACCAACCACCTCGACCTACAGACCACCGAAGCGCTCACCGACGCGCTCGCCACCTACGACGGCACCCTACTCTTCGTGAGCCACAACCGGGCGTTCATCCGAAGGCTTGCGACCAAGCTCTGGGTGGTACACGACGGCGGCGTCGAAAGTTATCCTGGCACCCTCGACGACTACATCTGGTCTTGCCAGCAGCGCGACGTGGCTCCGGCCACCGAAACCGCGATCAAACCAGTCGCCCAGAAGAGGAGCCGCCACGCCCGTAAGGAACAGCGCCGCAAAGAGGCCGAGCTCAGGGCCAAGCAGAACCAGGGTGTGAAGCCGCTCGAAGAGCGCATCGGTACGCTCGAACAGATGATCACCGCGCTCGAACAGCGGATCGCCGCGCACAACGAAGAGCTGAGCAAACCCGAGGTCTACGACGACGCCGAGCGCCGCGACACCTTGCTCCGGGAAGCACAGGAAGCGCAGAGCGAGTTGGATCGCTGCTTCGAAGAATGGACGGCGTATAATGAGAAGCTCGAAGTGCTCCGCGCGGAGCTGAGATGCGAAGGGAATGGAAAATGAAAAGACTGACCGACGCCGAAATCGCCGAGCACATGTTGGCTCTCCCGGGTTGGGAGCTCGGCACGGACCGAATCCGTCGCGAGTTCCGTTTCAAGGACTTCGTCGAGGCGTTCGGCTGGATGACGAGCGTGGCCATCGTGGCCGAGACGATGAATCACCATCCCGAGTGGCGAAATGTATGGGCGACCGTCGAGGTCGAGCTCAGCACGCACGATGCCGGCGGGCTCACCGAGCTCGACATGAAACTCGCCGCGAAGATGGACGAGCTGAGCCGGTAGTGGCGGTCGACGGCTCAAATCGGAAACTGGTCCTGGGGCTGGCAACGGCACTGATGGGTGCCCTCTTGGTCATCGCCTTCCTGTTGGGGCGCGAGACCAGTCGAAGCGCGCCGGCCACCGGCCCGGCCGTAGAGAATGCGCCTCCCCCCGTACCTGACCTCGAGCGGGAGACCGCCAACGCAGAGCGCCGGTGGCCCGATACGAAGCCAAGTGACTACGGCTACATCGACGTCGAGGAAAAGCCGTCCGCCCGGATCGAACGGCGGGCCGACGGCACCATCGCCATTTCCAATACCCAAAACGACGACCGCGCGGAGGGCGTATCCAACGATTGGCCAGCGCCCGTCCGAGAGCCCCTTCCGGACAAAGCGGGCGACGCGGTGAGCACATACTTCCAACAGGTGGACCTCATTCGGTCGAACGAGGGCACGGGCGATCCGAAAAGCTTCGCGATGAGCCTCATCAAGGCTGGCATCGATGGGTCGACATCAGGCTTCGACCGCTTGATCGCCGATTCCGCGCGTATGGAACAGGAGCTTCAACGTCTGACCCCGCCGCCCTCGTGCGAGCGCTATCACCAGGCCAGTCTCGAGGCACTCGTCGAAGGGCGCGAGATGCTCGAAGGCATGAAGAACGCCATCGTTGCCCGCGACATCGAACAGCTCAAGGCGATCGCACAGCAAGCGGCAAACCTGCAAGCCAAAGCCGAAGCGCTGAGCGAGATGCAAGAGCAGATCCGCGCCTCCGCTCGATCACGCTGACCGGGCGCAAGCCCGGGGGTGGCACTTAGTACGTCGCGGTCGCTACCGGGGTCGCCAGGTCGGCTACGTTGTGGACCCTCACGCCGCCGTGGCTGATCGAGTAAATGAACTCCTCGTTGTCGCCGCTGATGAACACTCCGCGGGTGATCTGGGGCTGGTAGCCGCAGTGATAGTAGAAATCCTCTGCCGGGTATCCGATCCCGCCGCAACCATCGAGGACCAGGTCGGAGTGATCGACTGCTCCGAGACGGTTGAAGCCGTCCTTAGCGCTGACGTCGTAGAGCTCGAGCGTGCTCGAGAAGTCTCCCTGGTGAGAAACGAATGGGAACGCGAGCAGGCCCTTTTCGGCGTAGAAATTGAACGCCTTGGGATTCTGGTTCGCTTCCGAGTAGCCCTGTCCAACATTCTCTTTGTGCGCAAGGATCGGATTCATCGAATCCGACACGTCGAAGATCTGAAGGGCGATCCCGTTGTCTCTCTGCGTCACTTCGTCGACGTCCCGACCGATCGTCAAGAGATGATTGTCGCCGAGCGGATGCATGTACTCGCTGAAGCCCGGAATCTTGAGCTCGCCGAGAACCTTCAGGTTCTCCGGGTCGCTGAGATCGATCACGAAGAGCGGGTCGACCCGAAGGAACGTGACTAGGTACGCGAGGTCTCCGATGAAACGCGCCGACTCAATCGACTCGCCCTCGGCAAGAGGCGGCGTCGAGCCAGCAAGCTCGAGCAGGTCCCCTTTGAGCCTCAGAGTGCTAACGCGATTTTCGGTCGTTGGAGGGATCCAGATGTCTGGAGCGGTCACATCCACGTTGCGACTGGGCCAGGTCCTGCCCGTGGTTGCGATACGGATGATCCCGTCGCTCTCGTCGATCGAGAACTGGTCATTCACGATGCCCTGGACGAAGCCCGAACCTTGATACGGGGTTCGCTGCTGCTCGAACGAGACCGCGAAACGATGAATTGCGCTGCGCTCGCTGTTGACCCCGCGCTCGAAAAAGGTCCAATCCGGCTGAACCAGCACCATGGCCTCGCCGTTCGCGTACACGTGTGTCGCCTCGCCCAGAATCGACGTGATTTCGGCCGAGCTGTCGCTCTCGAGGTCCAGGCCTACGATTTGCGTGAGCCCGTAGTTGGTGAGGCCGGGGGCCGGCGAGTAGAAGTCGGCGCATTGCACAGGCTGCTCTGTGATCTCGCCGTCGATGAGCTCACCCCAAACCGGGACCCAATCCTTCAACACGGTCGCCGCGATCGCGTCTTTGGCCTCCATCGCCCAGATTCGAGCGAGAGCGATTTGCGCATCACGGGACTCCGGGTAGACATCACCACTATAGATGAAGTCGTACAGATACGGCACGGTGCCGGGCCGTTGCATGTTGCTCTGCACCACGGCGCGGACGATTCCGCCATGCCGACGCGACGATGTGTACCGGCCGTCGACGTAGATCTCACGTACGGCCTCGGGGGAATCGCCACTGAGGTCGATGACGGTGATCTTCACGAACGGGCGGCCGCAATAGTAGGGGCCTGCGAAATCGGCCAGCGCAGGCTCCGGGCCGCCAATGTAACCCTGGCACAGATCGCCATCGTCCAGCTCGGCGACCTGCCAGACACTTGAAAACACCACGGCGCGGTCGCCTTCGACGAACATCTCAATTGCGCTCCCCAGCCCGTCCTCGTGGAGCAAGAGGTCGGCCACCTTCGAGGTCTGGGATGCCGGCCAGGAGTCGAACTCGTGGAAACCATTGCCGCGGATCACGTAGAGCTTGAGGCCGCCATCACCGACTTTGACGATGTCGGCCTCGTCGACGTCAGCAACCTGGCGGTTCGTATCGGAGAACCCGGTCGGATCGGCCGCCCCGTCGTCGCCGCTCGCCTCTGGCGCAGGCCCATTCGCTCCGTCCAAAGCCAGGTCACCCTCGGGCGCGCCAAAGTCAACGAAAACGCCAGGAACGCCCCGTTGATCGTAGTAGTCCTGCTCGATGAACGACTTGAGCTCGAGGTCTACCTTGGCGATGGCATCCTCTTGGATGGCATCGAGCACGTCCTCGCAAGTGCTCGCCTGCCTCAGAGCAGCCTCGTACTGGCTCACCTCGGAGCTATTCGTGCAGCCGATCGAGCCCGCGATCAGCACCAAGCAAAGAATTCCCAAAAACCTGCGCATCCTCTTCCTCCTAGCTGCGCCCACAAACAAGCAAACAGTGTGCCTGGCGAAAACCCTAGTGATTTCAGACTAGCCCATGGGCCAGGCTGTGCCATTCGGATCAGACTTGCAGCCTTCTTGCGAGATGCTAATGAAGCTGAAAATCATTTTCATTTGCAACACGGAGAAGTTGAACATGAGGTCTACGTACAGGGAATTCGGACTCATTTGCGGCGTGGTGGTCGCGGTGATCGGGTGCGGAACAGGGACCGCCGCCGCGCAGGAAAGCAGCCCGGACGCCGCACCCTCCCCGAACGCTGACACGGGCAAGGGCGCTGACACTGACACTGACACTGACACTGACACTGACACCGACACCGACACCGACACTGACACTGGCACCGGCACCGGCACTGACACTGACACCGACACCGACACTGACACTGACACTGACACTGACACCGACACTGACACTGACACTGACACCGACGCTGACGCTGACGCTGACGCTGGTGGGCCTGAAATCATCTTGGCTCCGGGAGAAGTCGCTCCTGAGGAACCCGAAGCGGGGCAGTACCGCGTCGAGATCGATCCCCTGCGCGGCATGCAGCAAGGACGGATGAGGCGCGAGCAGAAGACTACAATCGGTGGCTACGGGGAGCTTCATCTAAACATGGTGAAGCCGGATGGAGACGGCTTCAGCTCCATTCTCGACTTCCACCGATTCGTCATCTTCTTCGCACATCGATTCAATGACCGCTTCCAGTTCTACTCAGAGGTCGAGCTCGAGCATGCGTTCGTAGCGGACAGCGGCGGCGTGGCGGTCCCCGGGTCAATTCAAATCGAGCAGGCCTTCATCGACTGGAGGTTGTTGAAGGGCACGAGCGAGGCGCTTTACCTACGGGCAGGCGCCTTGTTGATCCCGATGGGCATCATCAACCAATGGCATGAGCCGCCGATTTTCAACGGTGTGGAACGACCGCAAGTCGATCGTGTGATCATCCCGACCACCTGGCGCGAGGGCGGCATCGGCATCTGGGGTCAGCCAAACGAAGAATTCCGATACGAGCTCTACGTCGTCAGTGGCCTCGACGCGAGCGGTTTCTCGGGCTCGAGTGGGCTTCGTGGTGGCCGGCTCAAGATCACGCAGGCCGAGCTCAATGGCCCTGCATTCGTGGCTCGCGCCGAATGGGAGCCCATCCTCGGCATGGTCCTCGGCTTGTCGCCATACTTCGGTCTGGCGGGGCCGAGGGAGCTTCCAGCCGTGAAGGTGAGAGTCGGTGGAATGTCCGGCGATTGGCGCATCCTCCGCAAAGGCTTCGAGTCGCGTGTGCTCATCGCCTACTTTCACGTCAGCGATACCGACGCCCTCCGGGTGGTTCCACCAGGTGAGACCGATCCGACCAGCGACGTCGGTTCCAACCTCTTCGGCGTGTACGGAGAGCTCGGCTACAACGTTCTCTACTACGTCGATACCGAAATGGCGCTCGTGCCGTTTGTGCGCGTCGACTATTACGACACGACGTTCCAGGAGTCGGACCCTGACTTCGACCTGCCATCATTCGTCGTGCCGACCATCGGCCTGACCTACCGACCCATCCCGCAAGTGGTCTTCAAGTTCGACTACCAGTACGAGCGCCCGTCAACCGGCGCGATCGCGAATCGCTGGAACGTCGGCATGGGCTATATGTTCTAGCGGGACTACCAGCCCTCGTTGTCGTGGTTTTTGCCATGGCAGCTGCCCGAGCAGCGGCCGGTCCCCTGATCGTAGTTGATCTGTGTGTTAACAAGATCAATCTGATTGGCTCCATCGACGTGCAAGAGCGGCGCCTCGATTGACGTGCCGTCGCTCGTCACCTCGCCGTGGCACTCGCCGCAATCGAAGTTCTCTTGCAGGTGTTTGCGGTGCTCGCCGCTCATGCTCCCCCAGGCGCTCTCGCTGGACCCCATAGCAGCGTGACACGAGTCGCACTGCATCGCGGCCATTCCATCCACCTCAGAGCCGTTGTTTCCTCGTCCGTTCCCATGGCAGTACAAGCTGCCGCACATGCCCATCCCATCATAGTTGCCTAGGCCGCTCAAGCCCATGGCGAAGCTCACCTCGCTGCGACCAGGCGTTCCATCGAAGGCATGCCCCGGATCCAAGACGTCACTCGGCTTCGCGTGGCACTGGGTGCAATCGTAGGCTTGACTGATCCCCTGGGTCACGTGTGCGGTGTGTGCAAGGAACGCCTGAGAGCCCGACATCGGCAGCGCGCCGAGATCGCGCGGGGGTGCGCCGGTGGAGTTGTCGTCGTCACCGTGGCAGAACACGCAGTCGGATCGCCAATCCGGGTTGACGGGCGTGTGGCAGGTGTCGCAGCTCGGGCCGAGGTCGCCTGTGAGATCGTCTGCGTGACAGTCGCGGCAATCCATTCGCTGGAGCTCCATGTCCGGGCTGTGCTGCGCGGCCAGGGCGTAGTCGGCCGGATGGAACCGTTGTCCGCCACCGAGCCACGACGACGCGCTGTGGCCGTGGCTGTGGCAGGTGCCGCTGCAAGTACGCTGACCTAGGTCCCAACTGAATCGACGTCGCGGATCGCATTGACGTGCAGGTCGGGATCGGCGATCGACGTGCCGTTGCTCGTCGTGCCCTGATGACAATCTTCACAGCTCGCGCCGGAGTCGAGATGGAATTCGTGGAGCCCTCCCATTTGGCTCCAACCCGCCGAGCCGCTGGAAAGGCCGGCGTGACAGCTCTCGCACGTCATTGGAAGCGCGTCCGCAGCGACCGTACCGTTGTCGCCTTGGCCGTCACCATGACAGTAGAGGCTCTGGCAGCCCGCGCCGCTCGCGTAGGTGCCCTGCGGGCTCAACCCACCGGCGAGATCGACCTCGGCAACCCCCTTCGTGTCGTCGAACGCATGCCCGGGGCTGAGCACGTCCACCGCTTTGACGTGACATTGCACGCAGTCGAAGCCGCCGGCGATGCCAACCGTGACGTGCGGCGTGTGCCCAGGGAAACTGATGTTCGTGACGACGCCGGCGAGATCACGCGGTGGCGAGCCAAGCACATTGTCGACGCCACCGTGACAAAAGACGCAGTCAGTCCTCCAGGCCAGAGGCTCCGCGGGCGTGTGACAGGTGTCGCAGCTCGGCCCGAGGCTTCCGGTCAGATCGGCAGCGTGACAGTTGCGACAATCGCTTTGCTGCAACTGCATGTCGTAACCATGGACGTTCGGCTGGGCGTAGCCGGCGGGATGAAACGCGTTTGCGCCGCCTGCGCCACCTATTCCGCCGGCTCCACCGACTCCGCCTGCACCACTTGCTCCGCCTGCTCCACTCGCTCCACTTGCTCCACCTGCTCCGCCTGCTCCACTCGCTCCACTCGCTCCACTTGCTCCGCCTTCTCCTGCGCCGCCCGCGCCTGCGCCGCCGTCGGGCAGACCTCCGTCCGGCTGATCAATGGCGCTACTTTCAGAGCTGCATCCGGCCAGCGCGGCGATGCAGCAAAGTGTGACCAGGAGAGCAGAGAACATCTGGAAAAGACGGGACATGACCTACTCCAAATTAATCTAGCAAGGACGGTAGCAGGGCTCACCTGCCGACATCCGTCAAATTTTGTAATCCGGTCTCGCACAACTTCTGGGTCTGGACGCAGTGCGACGCGTTTGACGCGCGTCCCCTGTTCGGTCAGACGGTCGGGCCTGCGGATGGGTCCGGCTTCATTTTGTCTTCAGGGTCGATAGGCAGCATGAGGTCTTCAAGGAAGAACGCTGCCAGGTCGTGCCTTCCCGACAAGCCCCCCTTTTTGTACACCGCCCTCGCCTGCTGTCTCGCAGTGGCCTCGGCGACCGAGCGGATCTCCGCAATGTCTTTGTGGCTCAGCCCCTTGAGCAGCAGCAAAGCGACTTCTTTTTCCGCGGGGGTTAGGTTCCAGCGATCGAACTGCTGATCGAGTGCTTCGGCGAGCCCTTTCATGAGGTCTCGCGCTTCGCTCCGCCATCGGTTCGCCTCGGCACGAGTGACCTCGAGCTGCTCAGCGAGCTCGACGGCTTCCCGCTGAGTCGCGCGCGCACGCCGGAGGGTGAGAATGAGCCGGTGAGCCATTGCGATCGAGCCCAACAGGCCCACCAGCAAGACCCCCGCCTCGGCAGCTACGTGGGCAAACGTGCTTCCTTCCCGGAGGTCAGCCCAAATGTCGATCGCCGCAAACAGGGCAACGCCCACGAACGCGAGCAAGACCCCCGCAAGGACTCGGCGCTCGGAGGTGAAAGCAGAATGCGTCATCGAGCGTATCCGTCGCGTGTAGCACATCCGACGACCAAGGAGCTGAAATCACTCGCATATCACATCTGAGGGATGGCGCGATGGCCTCCGCAGCGCCCATCTTTCGGATTGGAGGTTGCGGTTATGGATCAGTTGCTTTTCCACCCCAAGGTCGTTCACTTGCCGATGGCGCTCGCCGTCCTGATGCCTTTGGTGAGCGGCGGGGTTCTTTTCGCCTGGTGGCGCGGCTGGTTCGACCGTCGGGTCTGGGTCCTGGTTTTCTTGTTGCAGGGTGTGCTCGTCGGATCTGGCGCGATTGCCATGAACACTGGAGAACGAGAGGAAGGGCGGGTCGAGCAGATCGTGACCGAGGATCACATCGAGGGACACGAGGAGGCGGCAGAGGTCTTTGTTTGGGCCAGCGCCGCGCTCCTCCTCCTGATGGCAGGGCCGCTCGTGCTTTCGGAAAGCCGTGGGCGCCAGGCTTTGTCCTTTGGCGCCTTCCTCGGCACGTTGATCGTGTTTGCTTTGGGCTACAACGCAGGTGAGGCCGGCGGTAGGCTCGTCTATGAGCAAGGAGCCGCGCAGGTCTACGTTGACAATGGCGGTGTCGCTGGCGGTGTCCTAGACGGAGACGACGACGAAGGCGATGACAGTGACAGTCACTAAACCCGACGCGTGAGGAGTTGAGCCATGGCCCATGTTTGCCCCTGGTGGTTCGTCCGCAGCTTCGACAACCCGATCCGACGGATGCTTCACGATCCCGAGCAGATTTTCGGGGCGTTGGTGCGCCCTGGAATGCACGTCCTCGACGTCGGCTGCGGGGCGGGCTTCAACACGGAGGGCTTGGCGCGGCTGGTGGGCCCCGCGGGCCTGGTCGTCGCCGTGGATCTACAACCGCGGATGTTGGCGATGACCAAGCAACGCCTCGCGCGCGGCGAACTCTTGGCACACGCCGAGCTCATTCAATCGAGCGCAGACGATCTAGGGCTCGGCAGACGAGGGCGATTCGGATTTGCCACCGCGTTTTGGATGGTTCACGAAGTACCCGACCATGAACGGCTGTTCAAACAGTTGCATGACGTGCTCGAAGACGGAGCGTCGTTGCTGGTCTGCGAGCCGAAGCTCCATGTCAGCAGACGCGCCTTCGAAACCAGCGTAGAGGCAGCACAGCGCGCAGGATTTAACGAGTGCGATCGACCAACGGTAGCGCTGAGTCATGCTGTTCGCCTGGTGCGGCTGTGACGCGGAGGCACAGCATATCGAAGCATCTCCGGGCAGTGCAATCGACATGCACGCGGTGGCGTTTGCAGTATGGTGCGTGCATGCGGTTCGCTTCCGTCATCCTAGCGTTGTCGCTCGCCTCTTCAACGGCTTACGCCGAGGGCTGGCATGGGTCCGCGGCGGGAGGAGCGGATTTCGCTTTCGTTCCAGAGGTGACTGGCTTTGGGTTCGTCCTGTTCGAGGCAACCGGCGAGGACAAGGTCGGCAAAGGGGATGTCCGGCTATACTACAACACCGACACCATTCACCTCGAGATCGAGCGTATCCCGATGGGGAAGAACTTCGAGTTCTCGGTGGCCCTTCGAGGCGAGATTTTTTTCGCCGGCCTTCTTCATCAGTACTACCAGCAAGGCCTTCGCCGCTCGGAGCTCGGATTCAATGCGAGCTACGTCGTGCTCCTACCGAAGATTCAATGGCACGTCGCCGACCACCACACGCTCGAGGTGCTCACCAACGTGCGGTACTGGTTCTTCGGCGACAAGAATACCGACCCAACCTATATTCTCCCCGCCAACACCGTAGTCTTCGAGCCACGGCTCGGTTACATCTATTGGAACATCGATTCGCCTGGTGAGGAGTACCGCGCGTCCAAGCTGTTCCCGCGGATTGAGGGCGTTGCCGTCGGCGCATCAGTCGGCGTCGACGTGCGTTCGGATGCGCGCCCGTGGGGATTCGTCGTGGACACCCCGGACCGAAACGATCCGAACAAAGCGATCTGGACCCTCAACCAGTGGCTGCGCGCCGGATGGAACACCGGGGAACGCTTCCGGCTAGAGCTTCAAGAAACGTTCAACTGGGGTTGGTTTCAAGACGACATCACCCGCATGCGCGTCGGCGGCATGAATCCCTATGTTCTGGTGATCCCGGGTCTGCCCTGGTCCGCCAACATTTCAGAACGGTTGGCGATCGCGCAGCTCAGCGGGCACATCAAACCAAAGAAGAACAAGCCGCAAGAGCTCGGCCTGCTCGTTTCGGGCGGGACCATCAATGACCCACGCCGCCAGGGGCTCCTCGACGACTTCGGTGGAATCGGCGGCCTCGCCTTGTTTACCGATCTTCGCTGGGGCCGATGGCAGGTCTATGCCCGCCTTGGATGGGCCTTCCCAACAAACTGGCTACTCGACAACCCGCATTTTTCCGGCTTCGTCGGTCTCGGCGTAGACGCGTTCTAGACCCCGCGATCGCCTGCTCGGGCCTCATCTCATCCCTAGCCCGGGCCGCTGTTGCTACCTGAACGACCGCCCTCTCCGCCGCTCGGCTTGCAAAACGTACCACCGTCCTCGAGCTCACATTCCTCGTTTGCGGGGCAATCCAAGTCCGACTCGCACTCACCCGCGTCGATGGAGGCGTCCTCCGGCGCTCCCGAGTCCGCACCGATCGCTTCAACAAAAGGTTGAACGGTGGCCACGCCGCACCCAAGGCAGAGTGAACTCGCAATAACCAAACAGATTCCACGCAATGTCATCGGAAGTGTACCTCCAAACCGATCCCTACCTGTGCAGCGAACTCGCCGATCGAACCGAAATCCACGCTGTTACCCGACACGGCCGCGCGCGGAAGGATGGCGCCCACGTCACCCTGCATGCGTAGCCATAAGCGTCGTGCGAGCCCAATTCGTAGCGAAACGCGCCCCGCGGGAAACGCTAGCCACACGGCGTCGCGCTGACCCTCGACACCGGCGCCTTGAGCGTTCCGTGTTCCGGAAACACCCAAACGAACAGCCGCCGCGCGCACCCCGACGGCGAGATCGACCCGCGGGCGAACCAACGGGTGATAGGAAAGCGCCGCACCAAACTGGTCGAGGCGCAGCCGAGTTTCGAGCCCGTCTGCGCTCAAACGAAGCATGTAAGGCTGAATCGCCGCGAATGCTTCGACTGACCAATGTCGATGGAAGCGATAGCCGGCATCCAGTGTGACCAACGCGATTGGTGCGATACCTCCCGGTGAGAAGAAAGCATCGGCGCCGAATCCAAGCCACCAGGCTGCAGGGGCGAAAGGAATCGGCAGGGCGACGTCTGCAATGAAGCGTTCCGACCGAATGCGCTCGCTCGCGTACACGGGGGCGTCAGCCGTGTCGTTCTGCGTAGAAACCGCAAAGGCGAATGAGCCAAGCCTCGACCCGTCGGGATAGAAGACGTCGATTCGATCGGGGCTGGATCGGCAAACGACCAGTGCATTGACCGTGTCGCTCGAAAACGCCCGCCGTCGCGCGCGTCTGTCGTTTGCTTCCACGGGATCACCTGGCGCATCGATCCCGATGGACAAGAGCTCCGCCCTCACAGCTTCGCAAATCTCCCCAGAATCATCGTCGGAGGCCAGCCGCGTCTCTGCACGCGCAGACGGACGAGCCCAACAAAGAACAGCAACACAGATCATCCAACCACGGCTCATTGCAGCACCGAGCGCGCAAGAGCCGCATGAGGACCGCGGGGATGGCGAGCGAGGTAACGCTGCGCGGCGGCCGTCGCCCGGGACGTATCGTCCGCACGCAGGTAGGCCTCGATGAGCCGGCCCGCGGCTTCTCGTGCAAAGCGGCCATTCGGGCGCTCTCGTAGATAGGTTTCTAGCCAGGTCGCGGCGACTCCTGGTGCTCCCGCATGAAACTGCATCCGGCCGAGCATGAAGGCGGCGTTGGCGGCGCTGTCGGTACCGGAAAACCGCGAACGAACCACATTATAGATGTACCCAGCGCGGGCGTCCCTCGTCCGGCGTGCCGCGGCGGCGAGATTGACGAGATCGCTCGCATCCCCTTGCCATACGGCCTCTTCGAACTGTTCGGGGCTGAGGCTGGAAAGCACCTCCTCGTACTCGCTGTTCTCGGCGAGCTCCTTCCATGCCGGCTCCGAGACAGGCGCCGACTCTTCGGTTTGAATTGGCGGCGGATCCGATTCGGCGAGAGCCGGAGCTTCGGAAGCCGGTGTCTCGTCCGAAACGACTTCGGGGATCTTGGGTGGGAGATTCAACTCGAGCGGCGCTGGAGGCGGTCGAGAGGAAAGTGGCCTGGGCTCCGAGGACGGTCGTTGGATTTGCTCGACTCCGTCGTCGGACGACGTCGCGACTGCAGGTCGTGGAGCCCTGACCGCAGGCGACGGCGCCGGCGACGGTTCGATGATCGGCTCTGGCTCTGGCTTTACCTGCACCGGGGGCCGAAGTTTTGCGCGAACCTCACCATCGCTTCGCGAGACATGACGCGTCCCTCGCGGTCCACTCAACCGCACCGCGCCCTCGAACACCTCGAGCGCGAACACCTCTTCACTCGGCTCCCACTGAACGCGGAAGCGGGTCCCGATGACGTGTACGACGAAAGGACCGGCTTCGAGAGCCCAACGAGTTTCGCTCCCGTGGTGCACGTGAACAGTCGCCTCCCCGTGCTCTAGCTCCACGGAGGCGCCGACAGCGCTGAGCCGACGCACGCGCGCTCGGGACCCAGGGCTCAACTTCACCGTGGAGCCGTCACTGAAAACAATGGGGAGCGTTTGGTTGTTCGGTGCCGCGATCCACTCGTCGACCCGACTCGAAACCGATTGTTCGCCCGCGCGGTACCCGATGACCTCAGACTCGCCCGGCCACATCAGAAGGATCACTGCCAGCGCCCCCGACGCCAGGGCGAATCCAAGCGCGGGTCGCCTGAACCGCAAGGCCGGTCGCTCGGAGAGCACTGGGGCCCGCCGGAGCCGGCCGCGAACGGCATTGCGACGACGACCGTCGGCCAAGGCTTCATTCTGGATGCGCGCGACTTCGGCGCCAAGCCGCTCCAGTCGTTCATTCATCGGAGGTCCTCCAGCGCGGTGTTTCTAGGAGGGTTTCGTACAGTGCGTGATCGTTGCGTTGGGCCCGAGCCAGAAACTCCTTATCCGACCTCTTCAACCGACGCTTGAACGTAGCGAGCGAAACGCCGCTTGCGTTGGCAGCCTCCGGCAACGTAAGGCCCTCGATGTAACGAAGCGAGAACGCGATTCGGTCGTTCGGATGCAGGCAGTGAAGCACCGCAAAAACACGATCAAGCAGGTCGCGGATCTCGTGGGACGTCGCCGGGATTTTCTGATCGGGCAACTCCTGAGCAGGCATGAAAACGAGCCACTTGCCGCGGCGACGCCGACGAAGCGCGCCTCGCGCAACGAATACCGTCATACGCGCCAACCACGCCTTGAGCCGAGACGGGTCGCGAAGCTGTCCGATGTTCGCAAGTGCCTGCACGAAGACGTCGTGGAGGAGGTCTTCCATCTCGTGATCCCGCCCCAGAACGCGCAGCAGCAATCGTTCCACGTACCGCCCGTATGCATCGAAGAACGCAGCGGGTGCTTCAGGGTGGCCCGATTTGAGTGACGCCACGAGTGCTGCATCGCCCCGAACAGACTCCTCTCCGTCGCGCAGCTCATCCGAATTTCGACTGAGCGTGCTCACTGCCTCAGACACGGCCATTGAGCCGTCCATTATGAGACCAGTGTCCACAGCCGGCTATACCGGCTCACTTGTATGGAGTTGTAAGGATTCGAGCCGCTTTTCGGCGTGCCGTCCACTTGGTGCGAGCTGGCCCATGTGCGGTTTCGCACACTGGCCTTCGAGCGATAAAACACAAGGAGCACAACATGAATTCAAGAACAATGTGGTCACTCTTGGCTGTCGGATGTCTACTCGCCCAAGGCTGTGGCGACTCAGGAGTAGGAGCCGCCGAGCTCGCCACACGCCAGGGGGAGAGCGGAGACATGGCGGGGAACGCCTGCGCAGCGGACATCGATTGTCCGCAGGGTGAGGAGTGCGAATTCGAGCACGGCGAATCTTTTTGCAAGCCCCACGGCG
>Ga0209456_10000006_pt1 | contig 103569 bp, 89 predicted proteins | sample COG_11_FD_184755 | JGI IMG/M metagenome (GOLD analysis project Ga0209456, IMG submission 184755) | Pelagic marine sediment microbial communities from the LTER site Helgoland, North Sea, for post-phytoplankton bloom and carbon turnover... | ecosystem: Environmental > Aquatic > Marine > Neritic...
ATCCAAGCCGATGTCTCCCAGATCTGGAACGAGCAGGAGAACTTCAGGGATGGCGCAACGACCTTCCGGCTGCAGCTCCAGGCCTCGCTCTAACGTGAGCCGCGCGACCGCCGTTCTTGCATACTGCCTCTTCGTGGCTTGCAAACCCGCGAGCACCGAAACCGCTGCAGATGTCAGGGTGGTGAGCGCCGAGCCGCGCTGCAAGAAGATCGGCGTCGTCGAGGGCGCCGGCGGAGACGGCCAGCACGCCAGAGCCGATGCTCTCGAACAAGCTGCCGAGCGCGGCGCGACCCACATCATGCTCGAGCCCGCGCATCCAGACCTCGAGGACGGTATGACGACGATCGTGACCGGCACGATATACGCGTGTCCGCCGCCGGACGAAGTGTTCCCACCGGCTGGGTACCCTTGATGGAGCCCTCAGCCCCGTCAGCCGTGGCCGTGGCGAACGTCGCGCCCTTCGACGAGGAAGATCACCATCTCTGCGATGTTGGTCGCGTGGTCTGCGATTCGCTCTAGGTACTTCGCGCAGTTGCATATACGCATGCCGTCGGGAATGCGTGAGGGATCGTTCTTCATGTAGTCGAGGCACAGTCTCATCACCTCGACGTAGATGTCGTCGACCGCGTCGTCCTGCTCGAAGACGCTTTGGGCTTTGGCCGCGTCCTCTTCGACGAGCGCATTCAGCGCATCCCGGAGCATGGCTCCGGCACGCCGCGCCATTTCCGGAAGCTTGGAGCCGGGCGGGCTCAGGCGATCGATGGGCTCCATCTCGATCGCACGCTCGGCGATGTTGACGGCTTCGTCCCCGATCCGCTCCAGGTCAGTCGAAGCCTTGAATGCGGCCACAGCGAAACGAAGGTCACGGCCAACCGGCTGACGGAGCGCCAAGATGCGCATCGCTAGCTCGTCGGCGGCGAGCTCGTCCTCGTTCATCGTGCCGTCCGCTTCCATGACCTCGTGGGCCAGGGCTTCGTCCCGATCCTCGAACGCACGAACCGCAGTGCTGATCATTTGTTCGCATCGACCCCCCATCGCGAGAAGCCGATCCTTGAGATTGCGCAGCTCCGCCTCGAATTCCTGATGGGTGTGAGTCCTCATCGGTCGGCTAGCGCGTGTCATTATCCAAACCTACCGGAAATATACTCTTCGGTGCGTTTTCTGGTTGGGCGGGTGAACATGTTCTCGGTCTTGCCGTGCTCGATGAGCTCTCCCATGTAGAAAAACGCAGTAAAATCGCTGACTCGTGCCGCTTGCTGCATCGAGTGGGTGACGATCACGATCGTGTACTCCTCTCGGAGCTCGCGGATGAGCTCTTCGATTTTTGCGGTGGCGATGGGGTCGAGCGCCGAGGCGGGCTCGTCCATCAAGATCACCTCCGGCCAGACCGCAAGGCAGCGTGCGATGCACAGGCGCTGTTGCTGTCCGCCCGAGAGCCCGAGCGCAGAGCGTTGAAGGCGGTCCTTCACCTCATCCCAGAGCGCCGCACCCCTGAGGGACTCCTCGACGCGCTGCGCGATCAGATCCTTGTCTTTTTCGCCACCGATGCGGAGACCAAATGCGACGTTGTCGAAGACCGACTTCGGGAACGGGTTCGACTTCTGGAAGACCATCCCGACTCTCCGGCGGACCTCGACCGGGTCGACTCCCCGGCCGTAGATGTTCTCGCCGTCGAGCAGAATGCGCCCTTCGACACGGCAGCTGTAGATCGTGTCGTTCATCCGGTTGAGCGCGCGCAGGTAAGTGCTCTTGCCGCACCCCGAGGGTCCGATCAGCGCCGTCACGCTTCGGTCTGCGATGTCGAAGTCCACGTCGCGAATGGCGTGATTGTCCCCGTAAAAGACGTTGATGTCTCGCGTCTCCATCTTCACGTCGTTGGAAGCTTGGGAGGGAGCGCGGACGGCCACTTCTGGGGGTTCGTTCATGATCGAAATGCTGCGCGCGATCGGGCTCGAATGATCACGGCGAGCAGATTGAGCGAGAACGTGAGGACGAGCAAGACGAGCACGGTGCCAAACAAGGTCGGCCTCGCCGCGTCGACGTTCGGTGACTGCGTCGCCAAGGCATACACGTGATAGCCAAGGTGCATGAACATGTCGCGGAGGTCGGTCGGCAGATAGGGCAGGAAGTTGGCGGCCCCGCAGAAAATGATGGGAGCGACTTCGCCAGCGCCGCGGCTCACCGCCAGGATCACGCCGGTCAGAATGCCCCCTTTCGCGTTGGGGAGGACGATCTTGTAGACCGTCTGGAAGCGCGTGGCGCCCAAGGCCAGCGACGCGTCGCGGAACTCGCGGGGGACGGTGCGCAGGGCTTCTTCCGTAGTCACGATCACCACCGGCAGGGTCAGCACCGCGAGGGTCAGCGAAGCCCATAGGATCGAAGGTTTCCCCCAGACTGGAGTCGTGTCGTCATAGAGGATGGCGTCCATGCTGCCGCCGACGAAAATGATGAAAAAACCGAGGCCAAAGAGGCCAAACACGATCGAAGGGACGCCCGCAAGGTTGTTCACCGCAATCCGGACCATCTTCGCGATTCGGGAATGCGGGGACGCGTACTCGCTCAAGTAGATCGCGGTCGCGATCCCGACGGGCACGCCTGCGATCGTCATCAAGAGAGTCATGAAGACCGTGCCGTAGATGGCGGGCCAAATGCCGCCACTGATCATGTCGGCGTCCGGGCTCTCGGTGAGGAACTCAGCGGAGATGACGGGCGCACCGTGCCAGACGATCTGCCCGAGGAGCACTGCAAGAAGCAAGAGGATCACCGCCAGTGAGACTCCGGTCAGCCCGGCGAGCAACCAGTCTTTCTTCGTGTATTTCATGACGCGGTCAGTTTTTTCTGCAGTCGCTGGATGAACAGGTCGCCGAGAATATTGAGGACGAACGTCACGGCGAAGAGCATGACGCCAAGCAAGAAGAGCACCCGCCAATGTGGATCGCCCTGGGCGACTTCACCAAGCTCGGCAGCGATCGTTGCGGTGACGGTTCGCACGCTGGTGGTGAAGTCGAAGAGCTCCATGATGGCGGCGTTGCCGGATGCCATCAGTACGATCATCGTCTCCCCGATGGCGCGGCCGAATCCCAAGACGACGCCAGCCGCAATTCCGGGAATTGCCGCGGGAAGCACGACTCGTAGGGCAACTTGGTACTTCCGGGCTCCGAGAGCCAAGGCCGCCTCGGTCAGGGTGCTCGGCACACTTTGAATCGCGTCCTCCGAGATCGTGAAGATCACCGGCACGATCGTGAGGGCCAGGCCAATCGCGGCTACGACCGCATTCAATCTGAAGTGAAAACCAAAGGTCGCCTGCGCCCAGGACGCGAGCACCATGAGCGCAAAGAAGCCAAGCACGACCGATGGGATACTCGCCAAAAGCTCGATTGCAGGTTTCACGACTTCACGAACGGCTCGCGGTGCATAGAGAGCGATGAACATCGCGCAGCCGACGCCGAGCGGGATGCTCATCAGCATCGCGAGCAAGGTCACTTTGAGCGACCCGATGAAGAGCGGCATCACGTTGAACTTCGCGGGCTCGCCCACCGGCTGCCAAACGAAGACCGGTTCGTCGTAGCCTCTCCATTCCTTTGCGAAGAAGAGATCCCGGATCTGAACCTCCTCGGCGAACTCCGCCTCCCAGAGCATCGGAACCGCTTCACGCGCGATGAAGACGAAGATCAGCGCAATCGCCAAGACTGCGGCAAGCGCGAGGAGCGCGATCGTGCGCTCCGCTACGCGATGCCAAAGTGGCGTGCGAAACGAGCTTGCCAACTTGGACTTGGCCCGACGCGGACGAAGCGTCATGCGCCGCCGGGTCTTCGGGGCGCGGGTATGTTCGCCTGCTTGGAGCACCTGCTCGGTCACTCTGCAGCCGCGGTGGCTTCCTTTGGAAGCGGGTAGTAGCCGACTCCTTCGACGATCTGTTGACCATCGTCGGAGAGCACGAAGTCCAGATAATCCTTGGCGATTCCGGTGGCTTCGCCGGCGCTGTAGATGTTGAGGAAGCGCGAGAGTGGGTACTTGCCGCTGGTGGCGTTTTCCATCGTGGGTTCGACAGGCTTCCTGTCGGCTGGCGCAACTTTGACGGTGCGGACGCCCTCGGCGTAGGCGATGCCGCCGTAGCCAATCCCGCCTGGGTCCTTGCTGACCGCGTTGATCACGGCGGCGGTGCCCGGCAGGGTTTGTGCCGTTGCGGCGAAGTCCTCATTGTCGAGAACGTGCTCCTTGAAGTACGCGTAGGTGCCCGAGTTGTTTTCCCGGCTGTAGAGCACGATCGGCTTGTCTTCACCGCCGACGTCTTTCCAGTTCGTCGTCTGACCTCGGAAGATCTTCTTGAGCTGAGGGATCGTGAGGGCTTCGATCTTATTGGCAGTTGGCACGTAGACCGCGAGCGAGTCCAGTGCGACGCGGAACTCCTGCGCCTCCACGTTGCGGCGCTTGGCGAGCTGCTTGCGCTCTTTGTCCTTGATCGGCCGGCTGGCATTCGCGAGATCTGCGGTGCCATTGATCAGGGCTGCGACCCCCGTGCCGGATCCACCGCCAGAGACCTGAATCACCTTGCCCGGGTTCGCGTCCATGAAGGCCTGCGCCCAGTTCTGGGCGAGAATCACCATCGTGTCGGAGCCCTTGATCGTGAGAGTCGCGGCCCGACGGGTCTGAGCCGAGTCCTTGGGATCGTCACCTTCGTGCCGGAGCTTGCCGGACGTGCACGACGACGCGAGGAGGGCCCCTGCAAGAACCAGAAAAACCCAATGATTCTTATACGCTTTTCTCAATTTAATCGCTCCAATCGCCACGACATTGAGCCACCTATGTGACAGCCGCGTGACAACCGGGCGACGACACGGCGTCACCTCTACGCCATGGTGGCGGTTGCCGTTTAAGGCGCCGGCCACAAGCAGGAGCCCAATCCGCCGTTGCCGTTCGACGGCCCGGCAGAATTCGTCAAGCGGATCTTCTCCGAGCAGTTCTACAGGTTCCCGAAGTTCGTGCTGAGTGGGGACTGGCCCCGCGCGCTTCGCTCCTCCCGCTGAACGGCTCTGGCTGTCCAGGACGGTCCGCGCTGGTCCGTTTGTGTGACGTTTGCAGCCTCCCTATGCTGAGGCCGTGCTTCGCTTGGTCGCTGCGTTTCTGGTTGCAAGCATCGTTTCGAGCGGGGCGTACGCGCAGACCGGCTTCCAGCTCGACGCCGAGTCGGAAAAGAAGCCGCTGGTCACGCCGCCGAAGCTCATCCGTTTCGTCGAGGCCGACTATCCGGAGACCGAAGACGAAGAGCCGGAGGAGATCGCGGTCGAGCTTGACATAGTCGTGGGCAAGGATGGTCTCGTCACCGAGGTGAGCGTTGCGCGGTCGGCAGGAGAAGCCTTTGACGAAGCTGCGCTTGCCGCCGCCCGGCAGTTTGTCTTCGAGCCGGCACGTAAGGACTGGGAGCCGATCGCAGCGCGAATTCGCTACCGGTACGTCTTCGAGCTCAAGGCCCCGCCCGAGGCGATCACGACGGGTTGGCTGCGTGGCAGCGTCCTCCTTGCAGAGGACGACAGCGCGGCGGGCTCGGTGGTGATCGAGATTCTCGATGAGAACGACGAGCTCGCGCGAGATCTCGTATCGGGAGCCGATGGTACCTTCATCGCAACCGACCTCGAGCCGGGCAAGTACGAAATCCGCATCCTCGGAGGCGAGTACGGAGATTTGAAGGTCGAAGAGGAGCTCGTGGCAGGAGAGGTCACGCAAGTGATCTACCGTCTCGGCGTCCAAAAGAGGACAGCGTACAGCGGATTTGGGGCAACTGCGGTCATCGATGCGCCCCCGCGCGAAGTCGTCAAGCGCACCATCGACAAGGAAGAGCTCACCCGCATTCCCGGCACCCGCGGAGATGCCCTTCGAGCAGTCGAGCTTCTTCCCGGGGTTGCACGGCCGCCGTTCGGTATCGGCCTGCTGATCGTTCGTGGAGCGGCGCCTCAAGACAGCGAGTCGTTCATCGACGGCATTCCGGTGCCGTTGATCTACCACTTCGGCGGGCTCACCAGTGTCTACAACTCCTACATGCTCGAGAAGATCGACTTCTACCCGGGCAATTTCTCGGTCCGCTACGGCCGACGCACCGGTGGCATCTTGGAAGTGACGACGAAAGACCCCGCCCAAGATCGCATCCACGGCGTGGCCGAGATCTCGATCATCGACACCTTCATCACTCTCGAAGGCCCAATCACCGATAATATCAGCATTTCGGGCGGCCTCCGGCGGAGCCTCCTCGACCTGATCTTTCCTGCCGTGGCGCCTGACGATATCGGCGTGCGACAGGCGCCTGTCTACGTCGACTATCAGTTCAAGCTGAAGTTTGCCCCAACCAAACGAGACCGCATTCGCATCTCGGCGTACGGCTCGAACGATCGGCTCGAGCTGATCTTGGAGCAAACCGGCGGCGACGATCCGGCAATCCGCGGCAACACGCAGTTTGCCACCAGCTTCTACAACAACCAGATCGACTGGACCCGCCGGGTCGGGGACAAGGTCGACCAGGAGTTGGCGTTCAATGTCGGTCCTAGCAAGATCACGTTCGGGCTGGGCGATGAGCTCAGGCTCGAAGGCACGTTTCTCCAGATCTATGGCCGAGCCGAGTGGCGCTACCAGATCACCGACAGAGTTCGGTTGATCGCGGGCCTCGACGTATTCACTGCACCTATCGACCTGACGTACGTCGGCCCTCAGCCGACGGGGCAGGAGGGAGGAGGAAGCCAGCAGGGATCGCTCGCCGGCCAGGAGACGATCTTCGCGGACGTGAATACGACCGTGTACCGTCCCGGCGTTTATCTCGAATCTGGCCTGCAACTCGGCAAAATCACCGAGCTCATCTTGGGTCTTCGTCTGGACTATTTCAGTGACATCAATGCCTATGCGGTCGACCCGCGCCTGACGACGATCTTCAGCGTTCGCCCGGACATGCGGGTCAAGCTCGGCGTCGGAATCTTCAGCCAGCCGCCGGAATTTCAAGAGTCGGTCGCGAGCATCGGCAATCCCAACCTCGACCCGATCCAGGCCGTCCACGTGGGCGCAGGCTGGGAGTACGACCCGTTCCCCGGCATCCGAGTTGGTGTCGAAGGCTTCTACAAGTATCTATGGGACCGCGCCGTCCAGACCCCGAACGGCGAAGCCCCCTTCTTCGTGACCGGGGGCATCGGCCGCATCTATGGCGCGGAGTTCAGTGCCCACTTCCGTCCTGCGGAGGGACGACAGTACTTCGGCTACCTTTCGTACACGCTCTCGCGAAGCGAGCGCAAAGACGGCCCGCTCGAGCCTTGGCGACTCTTCGATTTCGACCAGACGCACATTCTCACCGCTGTCTTCGTCTACAACTTCCGCCGCAACTGGGAGATCGGCGGAACGTTTCGCCTGGTGAGCGGCAATCCAAACACTCCTGTCATCGGATCCGTCTACGACGCGCTCAACGACGTGTACATTCCGATCGACGGCCGCGTGAACACATTGCGCAATCCACTCTTCAACCAGCTCGACATCCGCATCCAGAAAAAGTGGATCTTCAAGGGCTGGCGCTTGGCGTTGTTCCTCGATATCCGCAATGTCTACAATAAGCAAAACCAAGAGGGCATCATCTACAACTACGACTACAGCCAGCAGACCCCGCTGCTCGGGCTTCCCATCATCCCTGCGCTCGGGATAAGAGGTGAGTTATGAGGCGATTCCGATTCGTGGGTCCGCTCGCCTTGTCGCTTCTCATCGCGTGCAGCGAGAGCTTCCTTCCGGCCTCGTTTGTCACCGACCTTCGCGTGGTGGGCGCCCGGGTCGAGGTCGAGGGCGCGCCGGGGCGCGCCAACCCGAGCCCGGGCGACGACATAGAGGTTTCGATGCTAGTCATCGACCAAGGGGTTCTACCCGAGCGGTTGCCCAAAGAGTCTCCGTTGACTCCGCCTCCCTTGACCTGGGCTTTCGTCGCCTGCGTTCCCAGAGCGACCCGCGTCGGTTCACCGATCTGCGGCGCTCGGATCAAACCATGCGACGGCTGTACAGGGCCTCCGCCGACCGATCCTCTTGCCTTTCCCGTCATTGGTTTCCAAGTGCCTTCCGAAGAAGAGCTTGAAGCGGCTCAGGCGGATGGCGTAGTACTGCAGAGGGTGGTCTGTGTCTATGGCGTGCCCTCCACGGACGCGATCACCCGGTTCCTGTTGGGCGAAACCGACGACCGCCAGCTTTGCGAAGCAGATCCTGCCGACCCGCCAGACCCGGAGGATCCGGACCCGAAGCCGGAGCCGGAGGGGCGGTTCGTGACGGTTCAAATTCCAATCGAGCGCGACGCCGAAAACCCAAACCTCAATCCTGGAATCGCCGATGTCCGGCTGAACGGGCAGTCCTGGCCGCCACCGTACAATGAAGGTGTACCACGAGACGCTCTAGGGTCCGGCTGTGCGGCCGAGCTCACCGGCGAAGAACGGGCAAGGCATCCGGTTGCGGGCAGCGCGCCTTCTACCATCAACCTCGCCGTCACGGCCGACAGCCTCCAGTCCTTCACGGTCGATGACGTGTCCGTCACCGAAGAGATCCAGGTGAGCTGGCTTGCGGATGGCGGTGGCTTCGAGGTCAGCTTCTCGTTCATCACCGAACCCGCCAGCTCGATTCTCACCCAATGGCAGCCCTTTCCCGAGGCGCCCGTGGACGGCCTGCTGGTCCGTTTCAACTTCGTGATTCGTGACGGTCGCGGCGGTACCGACTGGGTCGAACGCGGCCTTTGCGTGCTCCCAGAACCGCTGTCCGCGTCTCCGCCCTAAGTGTCGGTTTTCTCCAAACTTTTCGCCATCGTTGACACCGCCCGAGCCCCCACCTAGTTTGATGGATTGGGATGGTTGAGCGAATCGGAACGTGTCGCGTCCTGGGCGAGATCGGCAGCGGCGGCATGGCCATCGTTTACGAAGCGATCCAGGAACCGCTCAATCGGCGAGTCGCCATCAAAGCGCTCAAGCCGTCGATTGCCATCGATAGTCAGTTCGCCGAGCGCTTCGAACGCGAGGCGCATTTCATGGCGTCGCTCCAGCATGAGAACATCCTGCACGTCATCGATTTCCTCAAAGACGGACGCTCGATGTTCATCATCATGGAGTACGTCGATGGAATCGACCTCTATGACCTGCTCGAACGTTCACCACGCTTGCCGGCCGACATCGCGGCGATCATCACGTTGCAGCTCGCGCGTGGCCTAGACTACGCGCACTTCCGCGGAATCATTCATCGCGACATCAAGCCCGCAAACATCATGGTGTCGATGCAGGGTGACGTGAAGGTGATGGATTTCGGGATCGCGCGTCACGAGCGTTTCGGGGATTTGACCGAAACCGGAACCGGGCTCGGCACCCCGAGTTACATGAGCCCGGAGCAGATTCTCGGCGACAAGCTCGATTTTCGCAGCGACATCTTTTCGGTCGGCATCGTGCTCTACCAAATGCTCACCGGGCGCAAACCGTTCGTGGAAGACGACTCTCGGACGGTCATGCAGAAGATCCGGCTCGATCGGTACGAGGCAACCAAGAAGGTCGGCGTCGAAGTGCCCCGCAAGCTCGAGCGGATCATGGCGCGCTGCCTTCAGAAAATGCCGGCGAATCGCTATCCAACCACCCAGGCACTCATCGATGACCTCACGGAGTTTCTCGCCCCGCGCGTTCCGATGAGCCACAACGCGCGCATGGTCATCTACCTGAACGAGATTGGCGTCATGACGGGTGACCAGACTGACGAGGTGCTCTCCGCGGTTGCCCCTCGCGCGCTTCGAAGCGGCCGCCGCAACGGTAACTTCTTACGCAGGATTGCAAAGTGGCAAGCTGCTGCGCTCGCGGTGCTCGCTTTTTCGGGGCTCAGTGTGCAAGCGGCAAGTGGACGCTGGTCAGGGCCCGCGGTCGGTCAGGCTCCCGCCGTGCTCAACCCGGCAGAGGCCGGGTATCTCAAGGTCAGTGCCGACCCCTGGGCGCACATCGAGGTCGATGGGCAGCATGTGCTGACGACGCCGGCTGCGCGTGCGATTCCGCTCGACCCCGGCCGTCACTACGTGAAGTACAGCAACCCATATTTTGCATCGGTCGAACATGAGGTCGTGATCGAGGCCGGCGAGACGATGCACGATAGAGCGACGCTGTCCGAGCCGATCGCCGCAGCTGAGGTTCCGGAGGCGGCGCCGTGAGGCCGCGGCTCGTCTCCGTCTTGCTCGCGATGGTTCTCGCCGCGCTTGCATCGAGTGCGGATGCGCAGGCCGTGTACTCGCATGCCGTACAAGAAGGCGACACGCTCGCCTCGATCGCGCAGCGCTACTATGCGGACCCCACGCGCGAGGCAGTCTTGCGCGAGGCGAATCGCATGAAGGGGAACGGGGTCAACGGCCTGGTGCCCGGGAGTTGGATTTTCATTCCGATGGTCAGCTTCTACCAGGTGGGCAAGGAAGAGACTTGGAAGTCGATTGCCACACGGTTCTACGGGCAGGCAGCACGGGCGGTCACTCTGATCGAAGCGAACAAGGGCAACCGGCGTGTCGAGCCTGACGAGGGTGCCGAGCTCCTGATGCCGTACCCGTTGCGACACGTGATCGCGCCTGGCGAGACCCTTGCAAAAATCGCGAAGACGTACATGCCGGACAGCCCTCTGTCACTGAAGCGCTTGCGAACGTTCAACGCGGGTGCCCGCATCGAGCGTGGGCAAGTGGTCCTGGTTCCCTTGTTTGACTTGAGACTGGCCGGTGAAGGCCTCACCGAAGCGTCCGGGGCCTTCATGCTTTCGGCCGGTGGCGGCGCCGCCAAAGCAACGCAGGACGAAGTCGAGAGCTCGCTGCCGGAGCTCATTGAACAGGTTGAAAACGCCAAGTTCGCTGAGGCGGTGTCTCTTGGGAACCGACTCCTCGGAACGCAGACCCTCACCTCAGCGCAGCTGGTAACCATTCAGAAAGAGCTGGGTGTGGCCTACGTTGCGCTCGAACGATTCGACCTGGCCGAAGCGTCCTTCCGAGCGGCGCTCGCGCTTCAGCCAAACCTCGAGCTAGACACGGTGCGCACTTCGCCCCGCGTGCTCGAAGCCTTCAATCGCGCGAAGCACCCCGCGGAGCAGTGAGCGCGCCACCTACTTCTTCTTTTTGATTCTCTTGGGCTTGTACTTGGCCGGGCGGTCATCGGCGGCTGGCGACGCGCCGGCGGGCGCTGCGGCTGATTCGAGTGCCCAGGCTGGAAGCTCGATGTCGCCCTGTTCGACTGCGCGCTTCCTAAGGTGGATGTACGCGATGATGCAGACCGGAATGAGTGCGAGAGAAATCAGCTGCGATGTCGAAAAACCAAAGACAAAGCCCCGTTCCGGGTCATCTCTGAGATATTCGATCAGAAAGCGCCACAGGCCGTAGAGGCCAGCGACGGTGACCAAGACCTGACCACGAAACTTGCGGTGCAAGAGCAACCAGGTGGCAAACACGAACAGGGCTAGGCCGACCACCGATTCGTAAATCTGCGTCGGATGCACCGCGAGCGAGCTCAGGCGCTCAGTCATGAGATCGGGGTACTCCTGAAGATGGTGCTGATACGCCGGTGATCCGTTGATCGTTTGGTCGCAGGCGAACGCCGGATACGCTCCGCTGTCCCACTTGGGAAATGTGCCGGCGGACTGCAGCCAGCCCGGCGCGCTGCCTTCGAGTGGACGACCGTAGTCACATCCGTAGAGGTAGCAGCCGATTCGCGTGAACATGAGCCCCGACGCAAGCGTCGGGACGGCGAGGTCCGCAAAGGGGAGAAGAGGGATCTTCTTGATTCGCCAGAATGCCAACGCCGTAGCGAATCCGCCGAGGAATCCGCCGTAGGCCACCAGGCCGCCGGAGCGCAGGTCGAACCAGGACCCGATGCTGTCGTACTGATCCAAGTTGGTGAAGATGTAGAGCAGACGGGCGCCGACAATGGCGCCCACGGCGGTCCAAGTGAAGCAGCTCGCGAGAAGCTCCCGGTTGTAGCCCTCGATCTTCTTGCCCATGTACATGATGAAGTACCAAGCAAAGAGCAGGCTGCTTCCCAACATCACGCCGTAGGAGTAGATGGGAATCGCGCCCCAGGGAGTTGGAATGCTGAACAGGACCGGGTGCATCGGGCGGGAATCTCGCCGGGTTCGCCCCGGGGGTCAAGGCGGTTTGGTTAGGTGATGAGCGAGCTACGCATTCGGGAACAGGACGGCGCCGTCAGCTTCGAGGTGCGAGTCGCCCCCCGCGCGAGCCGGAATCGTGTTCTCGGGGTACAGGAAGGTGCCCTCAAGGTTGCGCTGACGGCGCCACCGGTCGACGGCGCCGCCAATGAAGCGCTCAAGAAGCTTCTTTCCAAAGCGCTCGGCGTTTCCAAATCCAACGTCGAGATCCTTCGCGGTGATCGTGCGCGCATCAAGGTGCTGCGCGTGCACGGTGTCAGCGCCGCAGACGTTCGCTTCGACGCCGACTAGTTGACGATCACGCGCCGCAGGAACCAGATGTCGTTCTCGCGACGAAGGTCGAAGACTGTGTTGGCGAGCCCTGCATCGGTGCGAAGCCGAAGTGCGATTCGGGCGCGTTCTCCGTCGAGCGCAATGCTTTCCTGAATCAGGCGGAGCTTCGAGCCTTCGAGAGAGGCGAGTGCTTTGCGTGCATCGGGCTTGAGCGCTGAGGCATTGCGGTCGCTGTAGCGCCGCCTGCGTCCATCGTGCACGAGCTCCATCGTGACCTTCGATGGGTCGGCATAGCTGAGTGCATTGTCGATGCGCGATTCCGACACGCGTCCAGTCACGGAATCGATGAACTCGTCCATTCGTTCGCGATCGGTGACCACGATGGCGTCCGTGACCGCCGCGGCCCCGACCACGATCGAAAGGATGACAAGGAGATAGATGCCCGTTCTTCTCATGACCGTTCACAGTAATGCAGGCCCCGTGCCAGACTGGGCGATGGCGTTTTCCCCATGATTTCGGGGAAAATGTGATCTGTCTCACGACGCCCGGCTGTCATTGTGACACCGTGGCCGAGACAGGCTGAGACAGTTTGGCAGCCGACCCGTCCTGGCGAACGGAGCGCGCCCGACGCTCCAGCCATGCGGTGAGGCCGACCAGCGCGGAGCCGAAGCCGGCAAGCGCGAGCCAGCCGCTCGGCTGAAACACGTCAACCGCATGTACGACCTCTATGACGAAACCAAACCCGGCGAGCGCGACTCCCGAATAGAGAGCAGGGCGCCGGCCTGTGACGAACCCGTAGCTCAACACGCCGAGGCCCACGGCGATGGCTTGAAGCGCAGCCCATGGTCGCGGGTCGATGAGCAAGGTGGTCGCTGCAGTGGCTGCGTTCAGAATCACTGCCGTTCGTATGAAGAAGCCCTTCGAACGCGAGCTCGTCCAGGCAAACGCAAGCAGCGGGACCGACGACACGAGGCCGTACGTCAGCCAGATACTCGAAAACAGCTCAGCTTCCCACCCATGCATGCTTGCATCGACGAACGCGCCGACGGAGAGGAGTGTTGGCACGACGGCGACTTGCTCGACCGTTGCATCGCGGTTCCTCTTGCCGAGCACGAAGAGAGCTAGTGCTGCGGCTCCCAGAATAGTTCCCCAGAACGCGCTCGAAACGTCATAGAAGAGGAGCTGACGCGCGGCGACGATCATTGCGGGAGTGACGAGCGAGGCAATGGCAAACCGTGATTCGAGTGTTTGTGGGTTGATGCGGACCGCGCACCAGCTGGCAGCGCCCAGAATGAGCACCACGACGAAGCTCGCCGCGATAGCGCTGCGATTGGGAAACAACAACAGCGCATTGCTCGCAGTACATACCGCGGTGAGCAGGCTGGCGTGCGGTCGCGCGAGCACTCGGAACGCCGCCCAGATCAAAGGAACTAGCGCAATTCCAGCACCGACAACGAGCGAAATCGCCGCCAGCGGGCTCGGCGCGACCCATTGCGCAACGGGCGCCAAGGTGACCGTTGCGTTTCCGAACTGAGACAGGACGAACCCGCCGAGAACGCCGGCGTGAATTGGAATCAGCGCGAGCAGGGTGAGCATGAGCACCCGCGCGCTCCTGCCCTCTTGCAAGCGAATGCCGCAGGCGTAGGCGAGGGCCGGCAGTAGCGCCGTTGTTCCCAGGAGCGCGAGGTAGCGGGTCACGTGGCTCACCTGATCCCAGCTCTGAACCAGGAAAGTTCCGGCGGCGGCGATGATCATCGTAGCGCCGCACCAACGCAGCACTTGAAAGAGTTGTTGAAGTCGCGTGTCCATCGAGCCTCCTAGCTTTCCTCTGCGAGCAGCTCATCGAGCTCGAGCCGAAGCTCTGCGCTTTCGTCTACCGCTTCGAGCTCTGCTTCGAATGCATCGATCGGCTCTGCACATTCCGATGCGATTTCGATCTCCCCAACACGGGTCTCCCAACGCTCAAACACGTCCTCGAGGTCGCCGATCGGTCCGGTCGTGCCAGCCATTCCATGCGCAGCTTCCGCTCGGGACTGGCGAGTGCGCATCAAGTTCTTGCGTTCGGTAAGCTCGCCAAGACGAGCGTTCAAGACGCGGACACCTTCGCTGAGCTCCTTGTGGGACCGTTCGTGCTCCGCCAACCGTTGCTGCAGTTGCAGCACCCGACGCCCGCTGGCCTTGTACCTGCGCATGCATTCGAGCGCCGCCTCCTCGTCCCGGGCGGTCTTGGCGCGCCGACGCCAGGCATCGACGGCCAGCTCCTCTCGGGCGAGCGTGTCCCTCAGAGTCTGCTGGTCACGCTCGACCCGCTTGAGCTGAACGCGCGCTCGCGCCGCAGATTGCCGGACCCGTCCAATCGACGCACTCACGGCCGCTTCGTGGTTCTCCACTTGAGCGAGCACCCCATCGACCCAGCTGGTCACACTCATCGTCCATCGCTTCATCCGATTCATCGAAACCTCCTGCGGTCGCTAGAGCAGAGACCATGCCAGACTGAAAACTATCGAAATCATTCATGAAAAGCGCGTCGAAGAGGCCGCTTAGTACATAAAACGCACATCAGGTGTACACTCTATGTACATGTTCGACTCCGATACCGTCGCCCGTCTGGACGCCATTGGGAAGCTGGGCTTTACCAATCCGTTCGGTCCGGAGCGGCCGAAGCTCGAGGCGGTCATCGTGGGCAAGCAGGTCGCGCGCTCATCGCCGTGGAGCCGCCCACTCGACTGGCCACTGGGAGACCCCGCGCTTCCCGCGATTCGACAAGAAGCCGAACGACAGCTTGCCGAGGCACGAGCCGGGTTCGCACGCGGTGCCAAGTTCAGCGACCGCGACCGCGACCTGATTCGAGGCGTTGCCCTCTATGTGCTCTACTATCGCCATGACGCAGCACTCTACGAGTTGATCACGTCAGGCGCGCCCGCTGAAACGATCAGCTTCTACGACGTGTTCGACAAAGACTTTCGTCAGTTGTTTGCAGACGTGGGAGCTCCAAGTTGGGCCGACACTCCCGCCGACCTCCTCGCGATTTTTTTTCAGACCCGCCGCGCATTTCATTTCGTATTTCACCAGATCCTCGGCACTTCGCTTGCAGCGGCGAAGTTTCGCGCCAGCGTGTGGGAGTCCTTGTTCACGCACGACCCTTGGCGCTATCTCCGTCAGCTTCGAGGTCGAATGCACGAAGCCAGCACGTTGATTCTCGGACCTTCGGGCACCGGTAAGGAGCTCGTGGCGAGTGCGATCGGCTGGTCTTCGTTCGTTCCGTTCGATGCAAAGCGCGGTCGCTTCGCACGCGACTTTCGCAACTGCTTTCATCCGCTTCACCTTGCGGCGATGTCGAAAACGCTCATCGAATCCGAGCTCTTTGGACACAAGAAAGGCGCGTTCACCGGGGCGAGCGCGGACCGAATGGGGCACCTCGAAGGCAGATCTCCAAGCGACACCATCTTCCTCGACGAGATCGGCGACCTCGATCCGGAAGTCCAGGTGAAGTTGCTTCGGGTCCTTCAATCGCGGACCTTTCATCGCCTCGGCGATACCGAGCCAAAGAGCTTCAGCGGCAAGGTCGTGGCTGCGACCAATCAGGACCTGCCCGAAGAAATGGCAGCCGGCCGATTCCGCGAGGACCTCTACTACCGCCTTTGTTCGGATGTCATTCGAACGCCTTCGCTCCGGGAGCAAGTAGCAGGCGATATCGATGAGCTCGGTCATCTGGTCAGCGTCCTGGTTCAACGCAACCTAGGCTCTTCCGATCAAGGGACCTTCGAAGAGGTCATGAGCGGCATCGCGCAGAGCGTCGGTCCCGACTACCGCTGGCCTGGCAACATGCGGGAGCTCGAGCAATGCGTCCGAAACCTCTTGATCCATGGCCACTACGTCCCACCCACCGCACCTCAAGCCACCGGCGCCCTCGACTCGCTCATCGAGCAAATGCAAGCCGGAACCGCCACTGTCGACGACGTAATCTCCACCTACACCGCCTGGGTCTACAAACGCGAAGGCAGTTACGCCCGCGCCGGCAAACTCCTCGGCCTAGACCGCCGCACCGTAGCCAAACATGTAGGGGACACTCTCCACCCCCACAAACCATTGAAATGACTAGCTTTCTCCTGCAAGGATCGCAGCGGCTCATTTCCGGGCCGCGCTCCGGCCGGGGCCAGGCTCTTGTGATGTGGCGCTGCGATCTTTCTCGCAGAACTGGTTGGATATCGGGTATTTAGAACCCCGGAGAGTGTCCCCTTCTATGACAACGGTGCGGCTGTTTACGCCAACGGGTTGGGTGATTGGAACCTTGCACGTTCCGGCGGGCGTTGGGTTGTTGCCGTTTTTGAATGGTGATGAGTCTTTTTTTCGGATGACGAATGTCAGCTTGCCAGAGCAGCCCCAGACGATTCCGTTTCTGGCGTTGCAACGTAAGGCCGTGTTGCTCGTCGTGCCCGGCGAGGATTCGCTGCTCGGGCTTCACGAGGATGACGGACGCGAGCGCCACGAAGTGGCCTGCTTGTTCAACGGCGGCCTCGTGATGGGGACCTTGCCGTTGGCAAAGGGCGTGCGGGTGTCGGACGAGCTCTTGCAGTCCGAAGAGTTCTTCGCGATCGAAGACTGCACCGTCGGCATCGATGCCTCACCGGATCCCACCATGGAAGCGGAAGAACTGGTGTTCGTGCACGCAGCCGAAATGTTCGGTGTTGCAGAGCTCGAAGGCGAATGATCGTCAGGCACGGAACGCGCTTGAAGCGCGCCATCAAGCGCTTCATCCTCCGAAACTGGGGCCTGATCCTCACGGTTGTCCTCACCGAGCAGGCGATCGTCGTCATATCGCAGTACACGAGTGTCCTCGAAACCGACGCGTTCTCGACCACAGCAATCGGCTTGATCGCGACGGTTGTTGGCATCTTCATCGTGTTTCGGTTCAACGAGGCGTATCAGCGTTGGTGGGAGGCTCGGATCCTTTGGGGCGGGCTCGTCAACGAGAGTCGCAGCTTCGCTCGAGAAGTCGTCACACTTCTCACCCCAACGCGTATTCCCAAGCTCACCTCCGAGGAAGTCGCGCGCGAAGCTCAGACGGACCTGGTCTATCGACACTTGGCTTTCTGCAACGCGCTTCGCATCAGCCTCCGAGAGCAAGATTGCTGGAACGAGCTCGAGCCCTTCATTCAGCGCGAAGAGCTCACCGACCTGGAAGACTTCGCCAACAAACCCACGCGCCTGATTCAGTCCCAGGGAGCTCGGCTCGCAGAACTGATCGGCACGGACGTGAGCCAGCAGCTTCTATTGATGCGCTTCGACTCCAGACTGTCGTGCTTCTACGACCTCCAAGGCGGTTGCGAACGAATCAAAAAGACCGCATTTCCGGACGAAGTCCGCTTCATTTCCCGTGGCCTGGTCTGGCTCAGCGCGATCGCCGTCCCAGTGGCGTTTCTCAGCACCGATCGCCAGATAAGGGTCATCGAGGTTCTCGCGGTGATCGTGATTAGCTTGAGCTTCATGGTGGTCGAGCAGCTCGGCGCTTCGCTCAAGAATCCGTTCGAGAACGACGACAACGATACCCCGATGACAGCGCTCTGCCGCACGATCGAGATCGACCTTCGCCAGCAACTCGGCGAGAAGGGCGTTCCCGCGCCCATCGAGCCGGTCGACGGCGTGTTGATGTAGGGGAGGTCAGCCGTTCAAAGCCGAGCGCATGACATCGAGCGGAGGCTCGAAGCCGGTCCACATCTCGAAAGCAATCGCGCCCTGATGCAGCAGCATTCCCAGGCCGTCGACAATCGTGAGCCCACGCTCCTCGGCCCGCGCGAGCACGCTCGTCTTGAGCGGCTCGTAGACCATATCGACGACCGCAGCGTCGTTTGGCAGCACATCAATGGGAAGCGACGCAGCAAACTCAAAGGCGTCCGGGTTTGATTCTAGGGTCGCGCTCGTCGCCTGCACGAGCAAGGTCGTGGCCTGGAAAGCCTGGCTCGCTTCGACGAGCGGAGCTGCCTTCAAAGGGCACGCGACCGCGGCCGTCAACGATCGGCTCAGCGCTTTGCCTTGCTCGAGCCGCCGGGAAAGCACGCAGATCTCCGCAGCGCCCGCATTCCCGAGCCCCACGACAGCTGCACGCGCTGCACCACCTGCACCAAGCACGACCACACGGGCGCCGCTCATCTGCACTCCGGCTTCCTCGAGCGAACGCACGAACCCAGGGGCATCGGTATTGTGCCCAACGTACCGTCCCTCCGTGCGGACGACGGTATTGACCGCGCCGATTGCACTCGCCGTGGGCGCGACTTCGTCGATCAGCTCCATGATCGCTTCTTTGTGTGGCACGGTGAGGTTGTAGCCGTCGATCCCCGCCGCGTGCTTGCTTCGAACCGCCTCCGTCAGGTCCTCCGGCGGCACCTCGAAGCACTCGTATCGCAGCTCGATCCCGAGCGCGCGGGCCGCCGACTCGTGCATCTGAGGAGACTTCGAATGGGCAGCCGGCCAGCCGAAAATCCCCAGTCGAATCGGATCAGTCATGGCTCTCGACCTTGGCAGCAAACTCCCCATCGGACACACGGACGCGCAGCCGGTCGCCTTCCTTCACTTCGGATTGGGACCGAATGGCACGGCCGGTGGATTCGTGCAGGGCAATTGCGTACCCGCGCTCGAGCACACGAAGCGGAGAAAGCGCGTCCAGTTGCGCGCACAGCTCGGCGTACCGGGCGCGTGCCTCTCGCACCATGGGCCGCCCTCGACCTCGCAACGTCAGCTGGAGGGCAACCAAGCGCTCGCGCTGGCGCCGTACCGGCAAGCGGCCCGCATCCCTGAGCTTCGAGGTCAGCATGACCAGCTCACGTTGATCGCGACGGAGCACGGACCGCGGGTCCGATCGCATCAAGCGTTGTCTGAGGCCGACGAGCCGCTCGCGCTTCTGACGGAGCTCCGAACGTTGCGTCTGCTGCAGCTGCTCCTGCAACTCGCGCAGCTCACGACGAACAGGCGCGATGACCCGACGAGCATCGTAGAGTGGGCGCAGCAGTCGTTCGAGCCTCAGTCGAAGGCCTCCGATCCGGTTGTCCAATGCTTGGTTCAGCCGCCGCTCCAAAGACCGCAGGTCCCGGAGGAGCGTCTCCCGTTTCGGCACGACGATCTCCGCCGCGTTGGACGGTGTGGCAGCTCTCACGTCGGCAACCAAGTCGGCGATCGTCACGTCCACCTCGTGGCCGACGCCGCTGACCACCGGCACGCGGCAATCGGCGATCGCTCGCGCCACCGCTTCGTCATTGAAGGCCCAAAGGTCCTCGGCCGAACCGCCACCGCGAGAGACGATCACCACATCCAAGCCCTCGATGCGCTGAATGAGCTCGAGCGCCGAAACGATGCTCGCTGGCGCTTCCTCGCCCTGGACGCGGCAATCGGCGACGAGGATCTGCACCGGGCAGCGCTCGGATGCCACGCGGATGATGTCGCGCAATGCAGCACCCGACCGGCTCGTCACCACCCCAACCAGCTGCGGCAGCTCGGGCAGTGGTCGTTTTCGCTCCGAGTCGAGCAAGCCTTCCGCTTCCAACCTCGCCCGCAGTTGTCGAAATTGCGCCGCAAGCTCACCTTCTCCGGCCAGCTGGGCCGAGCGCGCGATGAGCTGAAATTGACCTCGCGCCGTATACAACGACAGTGTCCCCCGAAATCGAATGCGCGCACCATCCTCCAAAGGCGCCTTGGTCCGCCGGACGTCCGACTGGAACATCACCCCGCGTAGCTGGGCCGGGTCTTCCTCGTCGTTTAGCGTGAAATAGACGTGGCCCTTCGCGCGCCGGACATCGGAGAGCTCACCTTCGATGAGCACGCTCCGCCAGTTGTCCTCCAGCGTGGCGCGAACTGCGCGGTTGACTTCGCTCACGCGGAAGACACGTTCATCGCCATCATGGTCACGACCCTGAAGACGCTCGAAGAGCGGCATCTCCGACATGAGCTGAACCTAGCCGCATTCAACCTCATGACAAAGGGGACAGTTTCATTTTGGTCTCGGGGGATTTTGTGAACACGGTCGTCGTCGGCGTAGGGGCGAATCTCGGAGCACGGGAGGCGGCGATACGCGCCGCGCACGCGTTGCTCGACGCGCGCGAAGGCATCGACGTGCGAGCGGTTTCCAAGATCTACGACACCGAGCCCCTAGGACCGCCGCAACCACGATATCTGAACGCTGCATTCCGTTTGGATACGACGCTTTCGCCAACCGAGCTCTTGCGAGTCCTGCTTCGGACCGAGCGCCGCCTTGGTCGCCGCCGTGTTGCCGAAGAACATTGGGGTCCTCGCAGCGTCGATCTCGACCTGCTTTGGGATCAGCGAGGGCCGCACGAGGCCCCAGGTCTCACGGTGCCCCATCCCGAGCTCGAGAAGCGCGATTTCACGCTCGCGCCACTTTTGGACGTAGCCCCGGAGCTCCGCAACAGGTTGGGTCCTTCGCTCGAACGGCTCGGAGGCGCGCCGACCGTGTGGGGGCGCGATGCGCTGGTCCGCGTAGAAACAAACTCGGACGGCTGCGAAGTCCGCGTGGAAGCAGATTCGATTGCGGATGCGTGCGCGCTCTGTGTCGGACGGGCTACCGCGAAAGGACGCCCCTGGTCCACCCGACACCTGAGCATCGGGCCAAGCCCCGAATGTTTCGCGGACGCACTGCGAGATCTTTTGCGCACCGGGTTTTGGAGCCACCGGGCAACGATTAGTCACTGTTCAAATGCGGGGTGGGACTTGGAATTTCACGGAGTAAACACGGGTAACCCTCTTGATCCCCATGTACGACTCCGGACTACGTTGGCTACCGATCGTGAGATTCAAGTGCAGTTGGCAGTCGTTTTAACCCCCGCCTGAGGTCGTTTTCTCGCTCAAACGTTTGTTGCTTCACCAAAGGCTAGCTAATGTGAGCTTGGGGGTTTCAGGCAACAAAAGATGGCAGACGCACGCAAGGACAAGCGCACGCTGCTTTCGTTGAAAATCCGTTATAAGAGCGCGACGCTCGAGGATTTCATCGAACGCTACAGCAGTGACATCTCGCGGGGGGGTGTATTCATCAACGCCAAGAAGCCGTTGGCGGTGGGTACGCTTCTGAAGTTCGAGTTCATGCTCCAAGACGAGTCGACCCTGATCCACGGGGTGGGTCGCGTAGTTTGGAGGCGCGACGCGGTCGACGCCGATGCGAAGAATCCGCCTGGCATGGGCATCAAGTTCATCAAGATGGACTCGCACTCACGCTCGATTGTGCAACGTATCGCAACAGACAGCGGTGACATCGGTGTATTCGAGCGAGGCACAGAGGGAGTTCGGCCCGCCTCCGATCCGAGCGACGTCGTCGCACACGATCGAACCAAGGTCCGTCACGTAAGCGAGTTTCTGGCTTCTGCTCTCGAAGAGGGTGGAGCCGGCACCGTCGCGCAGCGCGAGGCCCAGGCGGGAGCCGAGCGAGCCCGCCAGGTCAGCAACGATCTCGCTGGGAGTCGTAGCGTGGCCGCCCGGGGCGCCTTCAGCGCGGATCACGAAGTTTCCCACCAGAACAGGCAATCCGTTGCCGACGCGCCCGCACGTGGCGCGATGTCTGCTTTTGGCGGTTCAGGATTGAGCGCAGGCACGCGAGCTAGCAGCGCAGCTGCTCCGGCAATGGAGGAGCTCGACGCCGCGGATGATTTCCTCGACGACGAGACCACCAAGATTCACGACCAGTACGACGAGGGCTACGCTCCGGACGCCGATGCAACGGTGATCGCCAAGAACGCGGCCCTGCACTTCGCCGCCGAGAAACGGAAAACCCCGGTGGTCCCCGCGGCCGCAGCAGCGAGCTCACCGTTGGAGAGCGCTGTGCCGGACCTGTTCAGCTCTGGAGCTGTCGACTCCTTTGGCCCTGCGCCCGGCGAGTTCCTCGACCCCCGCTTACTCGATCCCGCGGTTGAGACGGTTCCGCCGCCGCCCGGGTCCGTTCCCGAGGCCCCGGGGATCCCGGCGGAGGCCTTCACGGTTTCGCAGGCCTCTGAGCCGGTTTGGACCACACGACCAACGCCACCGAAACAGGCTCGACCCGGCCTGGTCATCTTGCTGGTCTCCGCGCTGTTGCTTGGCGCCGGCGCTGTTGCCATTTGGCAGCTCGGGCTCACCGACGACTTGATGGAGCTCGCGGCGCCGTACCTCGGTCAAGGTGAAGCGGTCGAATCATCGGCTCGTGTCGTCACGCCCGCCGTCACGCCCAAAGAACCCAGCGCTGATTCATCGCCCGCAGAAGCGGCGACCGAACCGACTGCCCAAAACGGTGAAGTGGGTGCCGACGAGGCAAAGCCCGGCGAAGCATCGGAGCCCACGGCCCAAGCGGCGCCCTCCAACGTAGCGGACGCCGGCATGGTGAAGTTCGAGGTCGTCTCGCAACCGTCTGGCGCGTTCGTCAGCGTCGACGGCAAGCGCGCTGGGCGCACGCCAGTCGAGATCGAGCACGCAGTCGGCGCCACGCTCTCGATCTACTCGAAAGCACGCGGCCACTTGGGTCGACGTCAGCGCGTCACGGTCGGGACGGATCAAGAAGCTGTGAGCTTCACGTTCGTACCGCTTCCCTACGTGGTTCAGGTCGTTACCAGTCCGGCTGGCGCGCAGGCTAGCGCGGTCGGCGGCGGAGCGGTTGTCACACCTGGCGAGCTCCAGTTCAGGACCATGCCGAGGTCGCGCACCATTGTGGTCACCATGGTCGGCTACGAGCCGGCCAACGCAACTGTGAGGCGCGCGAGCTTCGTCGAAGAGACGCGTCGCATGGTCGCGTCGGTCAACTTGGCGCTTCAAAAGGAGGGGGCGGCTCCGGCCGTCGAAGCCTCCGCGCCCGAGCCAGCTGAAGAGCCGGCGCCGAGCGAAGAGAAAACGAATGCTGAGCCCGTTGCAGAACCCGCGCCTGCGCCTAGCGAAACAGACGCTGCCGACGCCCCTTAGGCCTTCGGTACAGGACGCGAACGCACACCAGGCCGGCCAGGAAGCCTCCGATGTGCGCAAACCAAGCAACGCCACCACCGCCTTCGGCGATTATTCCGAGGGAGATGTAGCCCTGTACGAGCTGCAACACGAACCAGAGCACGATGAATATCGCAGCGGGCACCTCCATAAAATGAATGAAGATGAAGATCGGAATCAGGGTCACCACCCGGGCGTGCGGGAAGAGGGTCATGTACCCGGCCAGAACGCCCGAGATCGCACCCGATGCGCCGATCATCGGCACCATGCTATCCGGGTCGACCAGGACTTGACCCACGACTGCACCGAGCCCGCACAAACCGTAGAAAAGTAGAAAGCGGCCACGACCGAGCACGTCCTCCACGTTGTCACCGAAGACGTGCAAGAAGAGCATGTTGCTCCCGAGGTGAAGCAGCCCTCCATGCAGGAACATGCTCGTGAACGGAGTCACCCAGCTTCCGATCGCGCCGCCACTGACCCGAGGCGCCGCCCAATTGCCATGAACGATGACGTCGGGGATGACCCCGAAGCGCATCACGACCGCTTCGGCCTCGGTGCTCCCCAGGCTGAGGCTCGCCACGAAAACCAGCACGTTGGCGCCGATGAGGGACCAGGTCACGACCGGTGTGCGGCGCGTCTGGTTGATGTCGCGGATGGGGATCACGATCCGGCCATGTATAGCGCGTCGCCGAGGCAGCGGCAGTGCCTCGTGCTACAGGACGCAAATGGATGCCGGTCATCTGCTTGGACCTACGGGCCCTCTGGCCCGCGGCATTCCGAGCTACGAGCATCGGCCCGGCCAGATTCGAATGGCGCGCGCCGTCCAAGATGTCTTGCACCATGACGGGGTTCTACTGATCGAGGCGGGAACCGGTACCGGCAAGACCTGGGCCTACTTGATTCCAGCAGCGCTGAGCGGCCGCCGCGTGCTCGTGTCGACCGGCACACGCGCCTTACAGGACCAGATCATGGAAAAGGACCTGCCGGCGCTCAAGAATCACCTCGGCATCGACATTGTCGCGGCCTCGGTCAAGGGCCTCGGGAACTACCTCTGCCGCCGCCGGTTTCAGGAGCTTTCCAACAGTGCCGACGCTGCGCAGCCACGGTTTGCGGTTGCGTTGCCCACGCTCCGCAGCTGGATCGAAACAACCAAATCGGGCGACCGCGCCGACCTTGCGTCGATCGCCGAAGAAGACCCGATTTGGGCGAGAGTCGTGAGCGGCTCGGACACTCGCATTGGGGCCCGCTGCGAGCACTACGACGCGTGCTTTGTGACGCGCGTTCGGAGGCACGCGGAGGGTGCGCAGCTCGTGGTGGTGAACCATCACCTGTTCTTTGCCGACTTGGCACTCCGCGACACTGGGTTTGCCTCGGTCTTGCCCGACTACGACGCCGTCATTTTCGATGAGGCGCATCAGATCGAGGACACGGCGACGCTCTTCTTCGGCTCGCGCCTCTCCACCGCCATGCTCGAACGCCTCGCGCGTGACGCAAGAGCGGCGCTTCATGGCAAGCGCGGCGCGCAAGCGCAAGACTCTCGCCTCCTCGATGCGGTGCTCCAGCAATCCTCGAATTTCTTCAGTGCCCTACCCGGCAACTCGAATGGCGGTCGTGTTTCCCTGCCTCCCGAGGCGATCCCCGAGGGCGCGCTCTTCGCACTCGACAACGCCCTCGCCGAGCTCTCCGCTTCGTGTCGGAACATTCGGCCGCCCAGGGAGAATGTCTTGCAAATTGCGAGGCGCGCGGACCAGCTCCGCGATGCGCTCGGCTCCCTCGAAGCACCGGGGCAAGTCAGCTGGGTGCAGCCAGGTGGCCGCAGCCCGTCTGTTGGCTCGAGCCCGATCGATGTTGGCCCCTTGTTGCGTGAGCGTCTGCATGAACGGGTTCCTTCGGTGGTGTTCACGAGCGCAACGCTGACCACTGGCGGGGACTTTGGTTTCGTGAAGCAGCGTCTCGGGGTTGCAAGTGAGGTCAGCGAAGAGCTGGTCGAGTCCCCCTTCCGGTACGAAGAGCAAGCGGCCCTGTATGCACCCACGCACTTGCCTGACCCGCGCGCTTCGGACTTTCCCGACGCCGCGGCCAAAGAGATCCTAGAACTGATACGAATGTCGAAAGGGGGTGCGTTCGTTCTCTCGACCTCGCTTCGCATGATGCGAATCCTCTCGCAGCGTGTCGGTGACGAGCTCGACTACGAATGGTTCATTCAAGGTGACGCGCCAAAGCAGACCTTGCTCGACCGATTTCGCGACCAAGGTAACGCCGTCTTGTTTGCAACCGCGAGCTTCTGGGAGGGCGTCGACGTCCCGGGTTCAGCCCTTCGCCTCGTGATCATCGACAAGCTTCCGTTCGACGTTCCGAGCGATCCGGTCGTCGCTGCCCGTTGCGATCGCCTCGACCAAGCCGGCGAGTCCTCGTTCATGCGGTACCTCGTTCCGGCCGCTGCGTTGTCGCTGAAACAGGGGTTTGGGCGCCTGATCCGGACCCGCCAGGATCGCGGAGTCGTTGCGATTCTCGATTCGAGAATCCGCCGAAAAGGCTATGGAAAAGTCTTCCTTCGAAGCCTTCCCCCGGCCCGTGTCTGCGACAGCCTCGACGAGGTTCGGGAGTTCTTGATCTCCGCGAGCCAAAACCCCAACATGTCCTCGATACCAGCGTCGTGAAGGAGACCCTTTGACCCAAGCCGTCGCCGAACCGCGAGGCTCCGCCGCCATCCCCGAAGCCGAGCACCGGATCGAGCCCACCTCGCGATCGAAGCTCGACGAGGCGCTCGCCATCCTCCAAGACCACAAGCGGGAGTGGACCGCCCTCGACATCGAGGAACGCATCGAGCTCCTAGAGCACATGCGCGAACAAGCCGTCGCAGTCGCCGACCGCTGGGTCAAAGCGTCCGTAGAAGCCAAAGGCATGACCTTCGGCAACGCCGAAGAGGGCGAGGAGTGGCTGGTCGGCCCTGCGCCGATCGTCAAGAACATCACCCTCCTCATCGCATCCCTGATCGATATCCAGGAGCACGGCGTGCCGCAGCTTCCCAAGCCAGCGTATACGCGCCCCGACGGGCAGGTGGTCGCTCCGGTTTTCCCGGCGGACGGATTTGATGGCCTGCTCTTTCAGGGATTCTCTGCGGAGGTCTGGATGCAGCCGGGGGTCAGCCTCGACAGCCTCAGCGAGAGCCAGGCGGCGTTTTACAGGGAAAAATCGCCGAAAGGGAAGCTAGCCGTGATTCTCGGCGCCGGAAATGTCTCTTCGATTGGGCCCATGGACGCACTCTACAAGCTCTTCGTGGAGGGGCAGGTCGTGCTCTTGAAGATGAATCCAGTCAACGAGTACCTCGGCCCTCTGGTCGACGAGATGTTCGAGCCGCTCCGCGAACGCGGCTTCTTTCGCGTCGTGTACGGAGGCGCGGCCGAAGGTGACTACCTCTGCATGCATCATTTGGTCGAGGAGATCCACGTCACCGGGTCGGACAAGACCCATGATGCGATCGTCTTCGGCGTCGGCGAAGAAGGTGCCCACAGAAAGGCGACGGACGACGCGCGCAACGCCAAGCGGCTCACCTGTGAGCTGGGCAACGTGAGCCCCATCATCATCGTCCCCGGCCCCTGGTCGCAGAAAGACTTGGACTTCCATGGCGTCAACATCGCATCGACCGTAGTGGACAACGCCGGCTTCAACTGCACGGCGACGAGAGTGATCGTGCAGCACAAACAGTGGGACCAACGGGAAGCGCTACTCGACTCACTGCGCAAAGCGTTTAGAAACACGGCCGATCGGAAGCCTTACTACCCGGGCGCCGAAGAGCGCCAGAAGATGTTCCTGGAGCATCACCCCGATGCGGATCAGATCGGCGCCAAGGGCGAAGGTCATGTCCCTTGGACGCTGATCCACCACCTCGACCCGAGCCAAACCGACGACATCTGCTTCAACTCGGAGTCGTGGTGCGGGCAAACCAGCGAGGTTGCTCTCCCGGCACCGTCGATCGTCGAGTACATCGACCAGGCGGTCGAGTTCTGTAACGAGCGTGTCTGGGGCACGCTTGCCTGCAGCATCTTCGTCCACCCGAAGTCCCTGAAGGACCCGGGCGTTGCAGGCGCGGTGGAACGCGCGATCGCGAACCTCCGGTACGGCGCCGTGGCCGTCAATCACTGGTCGGGCCTCATCTTTGGCTTGGTGACGCCCACCTGGGGCGCGTTCCCTGGGCACAAGCGCAAGGACATTCGATCGGGAAAGGGCGTCGTGCACAACACGTTCATGTTCGACAGTCCTCAGAAGTCCGTGCTCCGCGGCCCGTTCCGTGTGTTTCCGAGGCCCGCCTGGTTCGTCGACAACGACAGAGCACTCGGGGTCGGCCCAAGGCTGACGTATTTCAACGCAGATCCATCCCTCGCCAGACTTCCCGGACTTCTTTGGGCGAGCCTATTCGGCTAACCGTCCTTGCGCGCCAGCAAGGCTCCATAGGTTCTGTCAGGGTGGGCCTGGTCCGACACTTCGAGGCCCACGCCGTGCCAACCCGGCTCCTGCAATTGGCCAAATGGGTCTCGCGCTCCGTCGTGTCCGGCGCGCTGGTCGACGACTTGCTCGAATCCGGCCGCGACCAGGGCCTCGGCGGCCCGCAACGAGCGGTTGCCCGAGCGGCAGCCAAGCACGAGCTTGCTGTCCTTCGAGAAGACGGCGTTGACCACCGACATGAAGTCTCCGTTTGGACGCATACCCGAGGGCGTCGCGTGCAGCAGCGGGATGTTGTAGGCGCCGGGCGCGTGCCCTGCGTCGAACTCCGGAATCGAGCGAACGTCGACATAGACGTAGCCGTCCTCTCTGACGAGCGCGTCGGCCTCCTGCGGTGAAACCCTCTTGACGGTCATTCGCTAGTTCTAAGGACCATCGCCTTCGGAGCAAGTCGGCGGCTCAGTGGCCCGCGTCCTTCAAGAAAAGGTTTTCGAGCGTCTGTCGCTCGGGGATCATCGCGTCGAGCCGGGCGCCTGCAGCGCTCGAAATCCGGAGAATCTCCTCGACCGCCTTCTGACCATCGACGCGAAGCGTCAGGTGCCCAGCGCCGCCATCGACGATGGTCCCCCGGGAACCGAGGGAGTCCTTGAGTGCCTGCGAAGCACTGCTCAGCCGGATCTCGACCCGGCGTCCGGCGGACTCCAACAGGTCGTGTACCTGCCCCTCCGAGGTGATCTTGCCCTGCTGCATAATCACGACGCGGTCGCAGAGGAGCTCGACGTCACTCAGGATGTGGCTGGTAAACAGCAGCGTCTTCCCGCGCTCTCGCTGCTCGAGCAACAGGTCCCGCACCTCTTTGCGTCCGATCGGATCGAGGCCGCTCATCGGTTCGTCGAGCACCAAGAGCTCCGGATCGTGAAGAAGCGCCTGCGCCAATCCTATCCGCTGCATCATTCCTTTCGAGAACTTCCCGATCGGTCGGTCTGCGGCGTGCCGGAGGCCGACCTTGTCGATCATCTCTTCGGAGCGGATGCGGCGATCGCTCTTTGGCATCCCCACGAGCCTTCCGCACAAGTCTAAGAACTCGGTTGGCCTGAGGTACTGATACACGTACGGATTCTCGGGCATGTAGCCGACGCGCTTGGCTGCCTCGGGGTCGTCGGCTGAGCGGCCGAAGATTCGGATTTCGCCCTTGGTGGGAAAGATCAGCCGGAGAATCGCCTTGATGGTGGTCGTCTTCCCAGCACCATTTGGCCCGAGCAGGCCGAAGATTTCGCCTCGCTTCACGGTGAAGCTCGTGCCCGTCACCGCGTCGACGCGCTTTCGGAAGAAACCAATGTGGAAGGTCTTCCAGAGCCCTTCCACCTCCAGAACGAGATCGTCACTCACTCAGCACCCCACGAAGGCTCTTGACCACTTCCTCGACCTGGGCGTTCCGCATCTGCGGATAGATCGGAAGCGCAATGCCCCGCGCCGCAATGTGCTCTGCGATCGGCATCGAAGCATCACTTCCGGTAAAGCTGCCGAGCTTGTGGATCGCGAAGGAGAGAAGCCCGGCTTCGACCCCACGTTCGTGAAGTTTCTCACAAACGCTCTTGCGGTTGTATCCCTGCGGCAGGATCACGCCAAACGTCTGATAGTTGGATTCGGCGCCCTCCGCGGTGCTTTGCAGGTCGAGCTCTCCCCCTAGCTCCCCGGCATAGAGCGAAGCCAGCTCTCGTCTCCGCCCGACAATCTCGTCCAGACGCTTGAGTTGCGAGAGCCCCAGGGCTGCGGCGATTTCAGTCATCCGGGAGTTCCCTGAAGCGACGACGAACTCTCCCCCGAGCTGACCATGATTGCGTAGCGTCCGGAGCTTGTCTGCGAGGTCGTCGTCATCGGTCAAGCACATCCCGCCCTCCCCGGTCGTCAGGATCTTTCTCGGATGGAAGCTCAAGCAGGACACCGCGCCCAGGGTGCCGCAGGGACCGCTCGCGAAACGGCTGCCAAGGGCGCAAGCTGCATCCTCGATGATAGGCAACGACCCGAGCGCCTCGCGAATCTGCTGATCGCGTGCAGGGTTTCCGAATTGGTCGATGACGATCGCCGCGCTTGTATGGCCGCTTCGCTCAGCGCGCAGCGCGTCGGCGGAGCTGTTCCATTCGTCTTGATCGACGTCGACGAAGCGTACTTTGGCTCCCGCGACGCGAATCGCATGTGCGGGGCTCGGCCAACTCAATGCGGGGCAGAGCACCTCGTCGCCTGACCCAATCTTCAGGGCCTTGAGCGCGAGCTGCAGGGCCGAGGTACCGCTCGAGACCGCTACCGCGTGCCGGCGGCCAAGCAACGCAGCGACCGCCTGCTCGAACCTCTCGACCAGCGCTCCCTGCACCAACTGTCCAGAATCGAGAACGGCGGCGACGGCGCGTTGTTCATCTTCGCCGATCCATGGTTTTGCTAGTCGAATCAAAGCTGCACCATCTTAGCAAACCGGCCCCCCCGACGACCAGATTGCGGGGCCCCGCCCTCTGGCGCACGCTAGGGCCGTGGACCTGGCGCTGCAGCTCGACGCATTGGAACGAGCCATGACGCGCCTGGGGATTCGCCTGCTCGAAGAGGAACTGCCCGATGAAGCCCAAATCGACGGGGGCCTCTGCAAAGTCGAGGGCGAGTTGGTCATTTACCTGTCGTCAACTGCCCCACCCTGGCGTCGAGCCGAGGTTTTGCTCGGCGCTCTCCGCAGGTTGCCGCACCGTGATATCTGGCTTCCTCCAGAAATTCGCCAGCTACTCCCATGCGACGATTTCTGCGACAACCCTCTTTGACTGATACCCTTGAAAGACGAGGAAGAACAGTGAGTGGTCTTGGCTTGATACTTTCGGGGGGTGGTGCGCGAGGTGCGTACGAAGTCGGCGTTCTCGAATACATCTTCAGCGAGTTCGTCGACTCGCGAGGGAACACTCCAAAGGTCGATCTGATCTCCGGCACCAGCGTCGGCGCAGTCAACGGCGCGTTTGTGGCGTCCGCGATCGGCGACATCCCGAGCGCCGTGAAGCAGTTGGTCTCCATTTGGACCGAGCTCGAGCTCGCGCACGTGCTTGGTTTTGGTCTTCGGCAAGCAGCAGGTCTCTACCGCGTGCTTCTCGGTGGGCCGGGTCAGGCGCGCGGAGTCTTCGATCCGGCACCGCTCTCGGCCCTCGTCGGCAGAAACGTTCGCTGGCGCCGCCTCAGGCAAAACATCCGTAGCGGCGCGCTGCGAGCACTCACCGTCAGCACCACACACGTCGGCACCGGGCAACCGGTGATCTTCGTCGATGCGGCTCCTGGTGTGGGAATTCCGGAGAGCCTCGGCCTTCACGCCCTGGTCCGACGGGCTAAGATCGGCCAGCACCACGTGCTTGCTTCAGCCGCCATTCCGCTGATCTTTCCAGCCGTCGAAATTGGCGATGAAATCCACTGCGACGGCGGCCTGCGTCTCAACACACCGATGGGGCCTTCGGTTCACCTCGGCATGAATCGCTTGTTGGTCATCGGTCTCTCGACCCCGCACGCCGCGGATCGACGCGCCGTGCAGGACGGCAAGTACCCCGGTGCGACGTACATGCTTGGCAAGGTGCTCAACGCGTTCCTTCTCGACCACGTCAATACCGACCTTCTCGAAGTGCAGCGCATCAACGACTTCCTCCGCGACGGGGTTCGCGCCTACGGTCCGGAGTTCCTCGACCGCATCAACGAAGCTGCGAAGGCCCGGGGCGCGTTGGCGCAGCGCCGCTTGCTCAGCTCGTTGGTTCTGCGACCGACCACCGACATCGGGCAAGTCGCCTCCGAGTACCTCGCCTCCAACCGGGTTCGCTTCGGCAAGAGCCTCGGGCGCGCCTTCATCAGCATGCTCGATGTCGGCGCCGGGGCCGACGCGGACTTGGCGAGCTATCTCTTGTTTGATGGCGGCTTTGCGCAGACGCTCATCGAGATGGGACGTCGCGATGCCCACGCCCAACGAGCCGAGATCGAGGCGTTTCTCTTCGAAGACCCCGAATCCATCCTGTCCCCGTTGCGTACTGTGGAGACGTTGGAACATTCGCCGTCCAAACCCCCGGAATAGCAGCCGCTTCGGAGGGCCAACCTGCTGTGGATAAAAGGTGGAAGGCTGACGACGAAGTCAGTCATATTGTAATATTTTACCCATAGCGGTGAGTGTGGTACGCTCCAGAAGTGGCTCAACCAAGTGTCGCGCACATCTCCGAAAACGCGACGCAATTGTCCCAGCGTCTGGTCCAAAACATCGCGCTGGTGGTTCGCGGAAAAGAAGAGGTCATCAAGCTGGCGGTCGTCTCGCTACTGGCGCGCGGACACCTACTGCTGGAAGATGTTCCCGGTGTCGGCAAGACGACCTTGGCGCGCGCATTGGCCGCTTCTGTGGGCGTGTCTTTCCGACGACTTCAATGCACTTCGGATTTGATGCCGACCGATGTTCTCGGCGGCAACGTGTTCAACCAGTCCAAGAGCACCTTCGAGTTTCGTCCCGGTCCGATATTCACCCAGGTTCTCCTCGCAGACGAGGTCAACCGCACGACGCCCAAGACGCAGAGCGCGCTCCTCGAAGCCATGGACGAGAGGCAGGTGTCGATCGATGGCGAGACCCATACTCTCGAAGAACCGTTCTTCGTAGTCGCTACGCAGAACCCGCACGAGTTCTACGGGACGTATCCGTTGCCCGAGTCACAGCTGGATCGCTTTCTGGTGCGGCTCAGCATTGGCTACCCGCCGCCTGGCGTTGAGCGCGAGGTTCTCAATCGTCGCGGTGCCGATCCGGTTCAACAACTCGATCCCGCGATGAGCGCAAGCGAGCTTCGGCACGTTCAGCAGGCGGTCGATGCGGTGCGCGTCGACGACGCAATCCTCGACTATCTGCACCGAATCGTGATCGCTAGCCGAAACACGCCTCTTCTATCGGTAGGCGTGTCGACTCGCGGTGCACTTGGTTTTGAACGCGCGGCGCGGGCGAGGGCCCTGGTCGAAGGCCGTGCCTACGTCCTGCCCGACGACGTCAAAGCGCTCGCAGGCCCCGTCTTGTCACACCGCGTGAAGGTCAGCGGTGGCATGGGGGGCGCGGCCGTTCGCGACGACGCGCAACGCGTGATTCGTGAGCTCCTCACCGTCGTGGCTGTCCCCCTCTGATCGGTCCGGTCGATGCGGGTCTTTCGACGAAGGCGGAGCAGGCGGAAGTTTCGACTCACCCGTGAAGGTCGAGCTTTCCTCTTCATCACGGTCGGCGTCGGCCTGGCTGCGGTGAACACCGCCAACAATCTTCTGTATTTGGTCCTTGGCTTGCTGCTCAGCCTTCTCTTGGTGAGCGGCGTTCTCAGCGACCTTGCGCTCTGGAAGCTGCAAATCAAACGTAGGCTGCCGAGCCGATTGTTTGCGGGGCGACGTTCGCTGATCGACATCGCCCTGCTCAACGAGAAGCGCTGGCTCTCCAGTGTCTCGGTCGAAACAATCGACGAGCTCGACGGCGTGGACGCCGAAGCCGCACGCTTCCTGCGCATCGCCCCAGGCGAGACCGAAATCGGGAGCTATCGCTTCGAATCACCACGGCGCGGGCTGGTTGAGCTCGGCACGATGCGAGTCCTCACCCGCTATCCCTTTGGCCTCATCGAGAAAGGCTACACGATCTTCCTTCCCGACGAGGTCATCGTCTATCCGAAGCTTCTCGAACACGTAGCGACCCCGGCTCTCCGCCCGATGCAGGGCGAGGCCGCGCCAATTCACCAGACCGGCCGCGGCACCGAATTCGCGGGCAGCGTCCGTTTCTACCGTGAAGGCGACGAGGCCAGAGACATCCACTGGAAACGAACCGCAAGCCGCGGCCAGCTCGTGGTTCGCGAACACGAGCGGGATTCGAGCGCCCTGGTGACCCTGAGCGTGGACAATCTGCTCCCGTCCGGTACCCACGACGAAGTTGCATGGCAAGAGCAGTTCGAAAGGTCGATTTCCGAGGTCGCGACCATAGCCTCTGCTTACCTGACACAAGGCGTTTCGGTGCAAGTGCAGTCGAACGACAGCGTCTCGCCCCTGGTTGCCGGTGGCACTCCGCCCGATCCGATCTGGCGCTTTCTCGCGCTGCTGCGCCCCGCTCGTGCCGCGGCCCCTAGCCGCGACCGAGATCGCAAGAGGCGGGCAGCTTGAAGTTTCGCTTTGCCCACAAGCTGGTCGCCTACATTTTTGCCGGCCTCGGGCTGATCGCGTTGATGCTGGGCACGACTTTCGGCCCTATCGAGGCGCTTCTCGTTGTCGTCGCATTCGTTGCAAGCTGGTTTGCCGAGCCGCCGCTTCTCGATCGCCCTGGATACTCAAGCTTCTGGAACATCGCGGCTGTCGTGGTTCTCTTGATTCAAATCATCCGGGCGATGGCCGGTGAGCCGCTGCTGTCGATCGGTGTGCAATACGCCGCGTTCCTACAGCTCTCTCGACTCTCGCACCGGAAAAGCGCCGCGGACTACCAACAGATCACGATCCTCGGGTTTCTTCACTTGATCGCCGGCACCGTGCTTTCTGCTGGTCTCGACTATGCGATCGTCTTCTTCGGTTTCGTGATCGTCATGCCGTGGATGCTCGCACTCACCCACCTTCGCAAGGAGCTCGAGGTCGAGCACGGCGCTCAGAGCCCGATGCTCCGGAGCGAGCTCGAGAGCAGGGAGCTTGCAACGCCGGCGTTCTTCGGAGGCACTACGCTTCTTGCGGTCCCGCTCTTCATGTTGACTGCTGCGATGTTCTTCGCGTTTCCACGCGTAGGTTTCGGCGTTCTGTCCAATCTGGGCACGCGCACACAGTCGGTGGCTGGCTTCGGTAATGACGTCGAGCTCGGGGGCTTCGGCACGATTCGAGACGACCCCACGGTGGTCATGCGAGTCAGGCCCAAGAATCGTTCCGAGCAGCAGCCGACGTCGCTCAATCTGCGCCTTCGAGGGACGTCGTTCGATCGCTACCGCGAAGGGCGCTGGTCACGCACGCAAGTTGCCAGTGTCGAGATGAGACGGCTCCAAGACGAGTACATCATCTTCCGCCCTCAGAAGCTCGGAGACCAGGAATACGAGATCATTCTCGACCCCTTGGAGGAAGCGGTCTTGTTCCTTCCCCAAGGAACCGTGGCATTGCAGGTGCCGCCGACGATTCGTAGGGGCCGCAATAGGTACCGGCGCATCATGTATTCGGTCGGCCTGGACGTGCGCTACCGAGGGGGCACCGATGGGCCTCTGACCTACAAGGCCTTCACCGAAGCAAGGAAGCGAGGCTTCCAAGAGAGCATTCCCAAGACCGTCCGCAAACGCTACCTCGAAGTCCCACCAGGCTACGAGCGAATTGCGGCCTTGGCGCAAGAAGTCGTGCGTGGCGTCTCCAATCCTCACGCCCAGGCCCAGTGGGTGGAGCGATACTTGCGCGGAGGCGGCGGGTACCGGTACACGCTCGATCAGCCTGAAACTGAAGGCAAAGACCCTCTTCATGTCTTCTTGTTTGAAGCCAAGGCAGGGCACTGCGAGTACTTCTCCACTGCGATGGCCATGATGATGCGGTCCCTCGGCATGCCGGCGCGCAACGTCACTGGCTTCCTCGGTGGCGACTACAATCCGTATGGAGATTACTACGCGATTCGGAACGGCCACGCGCACAGCTGGGTGGAGGTGCTCATCGACGATCGCTGGTTTGTCTTCGATCCAACGCCGGCCTCGGGTCAGGTCTTCGCCGCGCCTTCCGGGCTAGCCGTGAAACTTCGACAGATGATGGACGCGATGCGCGTGCGCTGGGCCGACTACGTGGTCGAGTACAACATTCGCGACCAGGCCAAGGCGCTGCAGGGCCTCGCCGCATGGTATCGATCGCTCCGCAGTGGTCGCGGTAGCCGTCAGTCCAGCCGCGGCGGCGACCGGGGCAATAAGCAGGAGCTCGGACCGATTCCATTCAGCCCCGACTGGCGCTGGTTCATTGCGATTATGAGCGCCTTTGGCGTGGCTGTCCTGTTCGTCCGCTGGCGCCGCAAACGCCGGCGCCAGACCCGTGCGGGCCGGCAACTCGATCCCAACCGGGACCGCGCCGTACGTCTCTATCTTTCACTCGAAAGCAACCTTCGACGCGCCGGGCAGGCGCGTCCTCCCGACGTCACGCCAGTCGAGCATGCGCAAGAGCTCGACCGATCCGGCTTCGTCGCCGCTGATGAAGTTCGTGAGGTGACCAACGCGTACCTTGCAGCGCGCTTCGGTGACGACGCCCTCCCGCTGCATGACTATCAGCGGCTGCGTCAAATGAGTCGCAGCGTCCGAGCTAAGGCAAAGCGTTCGCCTACTGGGTGAGCAACCAGCCGGTGGCCACACCGATCGCCGCTAGCGCAATGACGCCAACGATGATGAACGCCAACTTGGAGCCACCGGGCTTCTTCGCGGTCGCCGCCTCGCTGGCCTTCTCTTCGGCCGGCTGGCTGCCTTTCGCGCTGTGAATCGAAATCGGCGTGGTGCCGGGCGCACGGAACGTCATGACAGGTGCCGGCCCATCCTTGCGTTTCGCCTGCGCGCCTGGAACCAGCGAGGGCCCCATGGGCACCGCGCCTGGGCGCTTAGCCGGCGAGCTTCTGTCTTTTGACTCGAACCAGCCCATCGTTGCGCCGGGCGGCGCGCTGCTGCGCACGGTTTCAATCGCCGTCTCGACCTCCGAATCACCGGCAAACCAGTTGCTCGGGTCGACGAAGTCCGATGCCACCAGCGGACGCGCGCCTTCGTCGTCGGGACTGAGCCGGAACGGTTTCGAGGGATCGGCCGGGACATTGGCGTTGCTCTCGAGCGACGTGAACCGGGCAAGCTCTTCTTGAATCATGCCGTCGATCCTCATCGGCTGCGGCGGCACCGACTTCTGTCGTTCTAGCGCGACTTTGACGAGATTGGCGATGTCGTACGAGGTCACCTTCATCTGGTGATGGAACAGAAAACTAGCCAGGGCGTCGCCGAACTCTCGCGCCGTTTGAAAACGCTTCGCCGGGTCCTTCGCGAGCGATTTGAGGAGCACTGCCTCGAACTGCGGGTCGACCTCGGGGTGGTCGCCGATCAGGCTTGGGACGTCGGCGTTCGAAACCGCTTGCACGGTCTCGTAATCGGTATCGCCCAGGAACAAACGCCGCCCGCCCAGCATCTCCCAGATACAGACGCCGAGCGCGAAGATGTCCGCTCGCTCATCAACCGACTGCCCGCTTGCAACTTCGGGCGAGAGATAACTGAACTTTCCCTTGACGACGCCCGGGTCGGTTCGCTCGAGCTGCGTACGCGCCTTGGCCAGACCGAAGTCGGTAACCTTGACCTCGCCCCGCTTGCTGATCAGGATGTTCGGTGGCGAGACGTCCCGGTGGACCAGGTCGAGCGGGCCCCCGTCGTCATCGAGAAGCTCATGCGCATAGCTCAGCCCGCGGCACGCTTCCATCGCGATGTAAATCACGTCCTTGAGCGGGAAGGGCTTCCGTTTGAGCCGCAGCGTTTCCATGATCTTCTTGAGGTTCGTTCCATCGACGAACTCCATCACGATGAAGAAGCTGTTGTCTGACTTCCCGATGTCGAAGACGCTGACGATGTTCGCGTGCGTCAACCTGGCGCCAAGCCGCGCCTCGTCGAGAAACATCCCTATGAAATTCGCGTGCGAGGCGAGGTGGGGCAGAACGCGCTTGATAGCGACGCGTTTCTTGAAGCCCTGGACGCTCGTGGCTTCCGCAAGGAAAACCTCGGCCATCCCCCCGGCCTCAAGTCTTTCGATCAGGTTGTATCTCTGATCGGTCATCTCAGCTCGCCCGCCCTCCCCTGAGGCGTTTTTCCATTGTCCTTTGCTCTCACTATCGCGGTCAAGGAACGGATGCCATTGACACGGTGCCCCTGCGGCGCTTGACTGCTGCCGTGCCCCGCTCCCCAAAGCCCCTCCGAATCGCCCCTTCCGTTCTTTCGGCTGATTTTGGCCGTCTCGAGGCTGAGGTCCAGGCCGTCGATCGGGCGGGCGCCGACTGGATTCACGTCGACGTCATGGACGGCCGCTTCGTGCCAAACATCACAATCGGCCCTCTGATCGTGAAAGCCATCCGCGCCGCGACCAAGAGCGTGGTCGACGTCCACCTCATGATCGTCGAACCCGAGAAATATGTTCAGTCGTTTGCCGATGCCGGTGCCGATGTGGTCACCGTACACGCAGAGGCCTGCACCCACCTGCACCGAACGCTGCAGCAGATCCGCGGGCTCGGAAAGCGCGCGGGTGTGTCCTTCAACCCCCATACTCCTCCCGATTGCCTACGGTACGTCTTGCCCGACGTCGACCTGATCCTCGTCATGAGCGTCAACCCTGGCTTCGGAGGGCAGAGCTTCATCCCGTCCGCAAATACCAAGCTCGCTGAGATTCGCGCGATGATCGACGAGGCCGGCCTCGACATCGACCTCGAAGTCGACGGTGGCGTTCAGCCTGGCGTAGCGCGGCAGGTCATTGAAGCGGGCGCGGACGTGATCGTCGCAGGTAGCGCCGTGTTCAATCAGGACGACTACTCGGTGGCGATTCAGGCGCTCCGAAAGGATGGCGAGTGAACGACGACCCCGCGCTCACGACTGTATTCGTCGATCGCAAAGCGACCAAGCGCAAGCTTCGCAAGAGTCGGCTGGTGGTCGAGGATGGGCCCGAGAAAGGCACCCGACTCGACATTGCCAGTGAGCGCATGACCATCGGCCGTAGCGGCATCTGCGACCTTGCACTCAATGACAACGCCGCGAGCGGCACACACTGCGAGATCATCGCCAAGGAGCAGGGCTTCCTCTTGCGAGACCTCGGGTCGACCAACGGCACCTGGGTGGCTGGCGTTCGCGTTCGCGAAGCATGGCTCGAACCGGGCATGCCCTTGAGGATCGGGCACACCGTGATCCGCTTCGAGCACGGTTCTGGCTCGATCGAGATCGACCTCAGCCGGCGCGAGAAGTTCTACGACCTCATTGGGCACGGCATCCGCATGCGCGAGATTTTCGCGGTGCTCGAGAAAGTGGCTGCATCCGACCTCACCGTGCTCGTTCGCGGCGAAACCGGCACCGGCAAAGAGCTGGTTGCCCGGGCTATTCATCGCGCGTCGAAGCGGGCGCAGCGTCCGCTCGTCGTTCAGGACTGCAGTGCGATCCCCGCCAATCTCATCGAAAGCATCTTGTTCGGCCACGAGCGGGGCTCGTTCACCGGCGCTGCCGATCGGAAACAGGGCTGCTTCGAAGTGGCCGACGGCGGCACCTTGTTCTTGGACGAAATCGGCGAGCTCGACATCAGCCTTCAGCCGAAGCTCTTGCGCGTCCTCGAAACGCGCGAGGTGCAGCGCGTCGGTGGGACGCGCATGATCCCCGTCGACGTGCGGGTCGTCGCCGCCACGAACCGCGACCTCCGCCAGATGGTCAACGAAGGCACGTTCCGTGAAGACCTCTACTATCGCTTGAGTGTCGTCCAGGTCGACTTGCCCCCGCTTCGTGAGCGGGTCGAGGACATCCCGGCGCTCGCAGGTCAGTTCCTCGAAGAGTCGGCCAAGCGCGGCCCGCAAGGAGAGGGCGCGCACTTCACGATTTCGGGCGACGCGATGATGAAGCTCCAGGCTTACCCCTGGCCAGGCAACGTCCGCGAGCTCAAGAACACGATCGAGCGCGCGGTGTCGCTAGCCGACGGGACCGAGCTCGGCATGCACGACCTCATGCCCGCATCGCAGAAGACACCGCCGATGTTTTTTCCGGGCGGCACTGCAGAGCAATTCGTCGACAACGAGGTGCCGTTCAAAGATGCCAAGCAGAGGGTCGTCGATGCGTTCGAGGCGCAGTACCTCAAAGCGATGCTCGACAAGCACGGCGACAACATCAGCCGAAGCGCTCGGGCTGCGGGCCTCACCCGCTACCACCTTCGCGAGCTGGCGAAACGCTACGGCTTGCGGGGAGACACGAACGACCCCGGCGACGAAGATTGAGCGATCGGAGCCCTGTGCGCCTATGATGAAGGGCATGGCTAGGGTGGCGATCTTGTTGGTTGCAGGGCTTGCAATCGGCTGGCCGCACGCGGTCGCGGCTGATGCGGCGACCGATGGCACCGCGGCGCCGGCGCCGGCCTGGGCCAAGTCGATCGAAGTCGTGAACGACGGCGCACCCGTGATGCTCGAGCCGAACAGCGAGTCGCGGCGCCGAGGGACCGTCGGCGCAGGCACTCGGCTCGGCTTTGCCCGTCGCGTCTTTGGTGACGGTTGCTCGACTGGGGTCTGGTACGAAACCAGCGACCAGCTCTTCATCTGCGAAGCCCATGTCACACCTTCCCCCGAGCGGCCCGGTCCAAAGGTCGATGAGTGGGCCAGCAAGAGCTCGCGATTGCCCCAGCGCTACGCCTTCGTTCGCTTCGACGGCACCCGCGCCTATGCGCATCCGAGCGACTACTTCAGAAACGACTACAGCGAAGCGCTCGGCAGGGGCTACGGAATCGTCATCACCGGTGAGCAGGTGTACGAGGGCGTCGAGTTCATTCGCACACGCCGCTTCCTCTGGATCGAACGTGGCTCGGTGCACTTCGTCGACGGCAGCGCCTTCACTGGCGTGAAGCTCGGCGTGGGCAAGCCCCTCGACATTGCGTGGGTTTCACCGAGGCCCGCCAAGGTACACGAGAGACCCCAAGGCCGCGTGATCCAACGCTTGGACCGGCACACTGTGGTGCACGTGAAATCAAGCAAAGGCGCCTGGAGTAGGCTCGCCGGGGGAGGGTGGATCAGAACTGTCGAGCTCGCGCGGGCATCGCTCGTCGAGCCTCCAGAAGGCGTCGGCCCGACCGATCGCTGGATCGACATCGACATCGAAGAGCAAGTGCTCGTCGCGTACGAAGGACTACGACCGATGTTCGCGACACTGGTTTCAACGGGAAGAGACACCAAGCAATCCAAGACTCCGCTCGGAACTTTTCAAATCTGGGTCAAGCTCGAGTACTCGGACATGGACGACCTCGAGCGCACCGACGTCGACAAGAACTACGCCATCCAGGACGTCCCCTGGGTCCAGTTTTTCAAAGGCTCTTACGGCTTCCATGCGGCCTTCTGGCACAACGACTTCGGCCGCCGCCGAAGCCACGGCTGCATCAATCTTGCACCCGCAGACGCGCGGTACTTGTTCCAGTTCACCCAGCCGATCTTGCCCCCAGGTTGGAATGCGATTCTCCCGATGCCGGAAGACCGCCCGACGACGGTGCAGGTTAGGCGCTAGCTTTCCATCAAGTCTTTGACGTTTTCGAGCCCAATCTCGAAGTCCCGTGCATTCCGCCTGAGAACGAGGTGCTCCGCCAATTTGCCCAGCACGGGAATCGGAACGCTGTACTCGACCTCGAGGGTCAGTTCCGTCCCTTCCTCGTGGGGTTCGACGGCATACCCAAACGTGCTGCTGATCATTCCGATCGTCTGATGCACAGCACTTTTGCTAGCAACATGCTCGACAACCGTGGCCTGCCCCCGAAGCAGAAGCCCTGCCATCTTGTATGTCCACTCCTGCTGCTGCCCGGCGCCGCTCCCGATCACATTCCGAATTTCAACCATACTCGGTAGCCACTCCGGCAGTTTCGACGGCTCATCCAGATATGCGAACACTCTATCCGGGGGCGCGTGGATAATTATGCTGTTTTTCCAAGATGCCATTCGACCCGTCTAGCCTTCCATAACGTCTTTGACAGTGGTGAGCGCCAGGTCGAACTCGCGTACGTTCCGCCTGAGGAGGACGTGCTCCGCCAGCCTGCCAAGCACGGGAATCGGGACGCTGTACTCGATCTCGAGGCTGAGTACCGTCCCTTCCTCGTGGGGTTCGACGCAATATTCAAACGTACTGCTGACCATTCCGATGGTCTGATGCACGGCACATTTGTTCTGAACATGCTCGACGACCGTGCTCTGCCCATGGAGCAGAAGGCCTGCCATCTTGGCGGTCCACTCGAACTGCTGTCCGGCGCCGGTCCCGATCACATTCCGAACTTCCATGATGCTCGGCAGCCACTCGGCCAAGTTCGTTGGGTCGTCCACATACGCGAACACGCTATCCGGGGGCGCGTGGATAACGATGCTGTTCTTCCAAGATGCCAATCGATCCGACTCCTTCCCCGAAGATCGAAACTCGATGAGACCAGCTGAAGCAATCGATGTCCATACGCAATTCTTTACCCAAAAAAGGGGACAGTCCCCTTTTTGCAAGGGTTAAGTGACCGAAGTACCGGATTTCGGCTCAACCCCAACAGGAGCAATGCCAGTTTCATCGAAAGAGAAAACGGGTGAAGAATTACGTATGGATCAATTTCCGTTCGCATGGCTTGGTTGGCGGAAACGGAGGTGAAGCCATGGCAACAGTAACCAAGAGCATCAACATCAATGCACCTGTCGACAAGGTCTTCGCTTACGTTTCCGACCCAATGAACATCCCTGATTGGATGGTAGGCATGATGGAGGTCAGCGATGTCACCGGGTCGGGGGTGGGCATGCGCTACCACTGGAAATACAAGATGATTGGGGTCCCGTTTGGGGGAGCGAGCACGCGTACCGAGCACGTCCCGAACGAACGTATTGTCGTTGAGAGCAAAGAAGGGATCGCGAGCACGTTCACATTTACCTTTGCACCGCATGAGGGCGGAACCAAAGCGGCCTTGCAAGCCGACTACACGATTCCCCTTCCTGTCCTCGGGAAGTTGGCCGAAAAGCTCGTGCTCAAACGGAACGAACGAGAAGCCGACCTGTGGATGACCAACCTCAAGGAAACCCTCGAGGCCTAGGCGCTCGCGTGGGGGCGGAGGGGCGGGACAAACCGCTGCCGAAGGCGTCCGGCGGAAGGGCTCACTCAGAGGGTGAAGGTTTCTCTTCCTATACCAGGCCTAATCCGTGAGAAGTGTCCTCCGAGAGAAGTCCGGCCCTTGGTACGACCGACCTCCGTCAGAGCCAGCGATCGATCCGCTAGTGAATAGCTCCGTACGGCAAATCATGTGGACGTTCACGACTTGACCGAGTCCGTTGCGCTATCCGTCTCGGGACACTTCCAGCTCAGCGGCGCTTTGCGCTGCGACCGCGTTCTACCGGACGGCGACGGGGCGGGGATCCCTCGACACGATCGAATACCACGCAACATCCGCCGCCAGCGCCCGATGAAGGTGCATGGTGTTCGCGGAGTACACGTTGGTGACTGGGATCGTCGTCCTCACGGCGGGCCTGGCGCTCTACGGACTCGGCGTCCCACTCGTGCAGGCTTTCTACCTCACGAAGCTTTTCATCCTTTTACCAGTGCCCTGAGAGAGGAAGGCAGTCATGAACAACGATGCGGAAAGCAGAAAGTCACTCGTGCGCGACCAGCGTGGTCTTACGACGGTGGAATACATCATCGTGCTCGGGTTGATCGCTGTCGTCGGCATTGCCGCGTGGCAGCAATTTGGCGAGACATTGATCGGCGAGGTCGAGGCGGCCGACGGCTACATCGCGGACGTGGTCCAGTAGCAGGCGGGACGATGAACGCGGTCGTACCCACCGCTGCGGGTCTGGCTCTCGGCGTCGCAGCCGCCGCAGCCGTCTACGACTGGCGACGAGGCGAGATCCCGAACTGGCTAACGCTTCCACCTGTGGTGCTTGCGCCTTGTGTATACGGGCTCGCCTTCGGCATCGAGCACGCGCTTCATAGCCTGGCGGCTGCTTTTCTGGGCGGCTTGGTTCCGTACGTACTGTTTCGTTGGGGTGCGATGGGGGGCGGGGACGTCAAGCTCTTCGGTGCGCTCGGTGCCATCACGGGTTTCGACCTGCTGATCGGCGTCGAGATCCAACTCGCGGCTCTCCTGGTTGCGTTGATCGCCGCTTCTGGTGCCCTTGCATGGAAGGGCAGGTTGCTCGGAACGATCGCGAACGCGCTGGCTGTAGGCCTTGGTCCGTTGCTTCCGCTCCGTTGGCGTCGGACGCGCTGCGTCGAGCTGTCTACTCCTATTCGGATGGGCGGATCGATATTCGTGGCAACCGGTTTTTTTGCGGGTCCGCAGCTCATGCTCGCTTGGAGCGCGCCGTGAGGCAGGAGAGTTCAACTCCTCTCTGGTTACTTGCCGATCAGCGAGGCGTGGTCTTTCTCGAGTTCCTCATTGCCTTCGTTCCGATGTGGACGTTCTTCTTGTGCGTGCTTCAGCTCTCGTTCATTGCGCATGCGAACCTAATGGTGATGCACGCGGCCGACTCGGCTGCGCGGTCTGCGGTGGTCGTTCTTCCGGACGATCCAAACGAATACGGCGGTGAGCCTCAATTGAGCGTCGACCGCAACCCAGTCACCGGATCCGAGCTGGAAGGAGCTCTCGGTCGGTTGGGGTCGGCGCTTCAAGGGCGTCCAAGTGCCCGCACGGTCGTATCAGCCTTCGCTGACCAGACCTTGGCGAATCTCGGAAGGTCTCGTCTCAACACGATTCGATTGGCCGCCCACATTCCGCTGATGCCGCTGGCGCCCGTCAATGTGGGTCGCGACTCGGAACCGAGCATTGGCAAAGCCATTGGGAGCGAGCGAAAGCTCCTCAGCTCGCTCTACTATCAGCCGTTCGCTCTCGCGGTGACGTTTCCCGGGCTGCAAGGCAGTATGGCAACTGGGTCTGAAATCACTGTCCGGGTGACCTATGCCTACCAGTGCACGGTGCCACTCGTGCGCAGACTCCTGTGCCAGGCTTTCGCAGACCTCGACGCAACGGAAGAGCTTAGCCAGGTCTTTTTTCCCCCGGCGCAGAGTTTCGTAGGCGGACGCTTCCGGAGCATTCAACACGAAACGACGCTCATGATCCACGACGCGCCCTACGAATACCGAGCCCAGGGTTCATGATGTCCGTGACGCGCGCAGGTCTCGTTGAGGACACGGGCGGAGCCATGATGCTCATGTCCCTCTTCATGGCACTCCTAATGATCGGGTCTCTCTACTACGTTTTGGGCGTTGGGGATGCGATCATTTACCGGCGCATCATGCAAGACGGCACCGATGCTGGCGCGCACGCCGCATCGGTCATGGGCGCTAAGGGAATGAACCTGCATGCCCTGCTCAATGTGGTCATGGCTGTCACAGCCGGGATTCTACTGGTCGTTCGAAGCGTCGAGGTCCTTCTCGAGATCATCATCGGCGTTCTCTACGGACTGGCCGCGAGTGTCGTGTTGGCGCCGAAGGCCCTTCCCCTCATCGGAGTTCTCACCCCGGTCGAGAGCACAGTGGAATCGGTAGGTGACACCGTAGAGCAGTTCGTGCGAGTCGCCCATAATGCATTGGATGCAGCTCATCATGCGGTTCAGCACGGTTACCCCTTGTTGGCTGAGGCTCGCGCTGTCGACGCGATGGCCTTCCAGGAAGCTTTTGATCCTCCGATAGCTGGCGGTTTTGTCGTGCCTCTCCTCGGTCCGCGTCTGCCCAAAGGCGGGCGAGGCCTGCCCGTCGAGGAGGACGACATCGGCGGTCTCTGCGACCGCGCAGCAGACGGCTTGGGCAACAGGCTGAGCAATGTGAACTCCAAAGTTCCCAGGTGGCTTCTCAAGTTCCTCGGGGGCGTGGTTAGCAAGGCACTACGCCTGGGCAAACGTAGGACCTGCACGGACGACGTCGTCGAGCCGCCTCGGCGCGTCATTCGAGGCCGCTCGGACGGGACCTTCGTATGGTTGGGGCACGAAGAGTTTCAATACCGAGCATACGGCATCGGCAGAAATCCTCATGAGAACCACTGGCAGCACGGTGAACGCGGCATCCGGATTGCCCAAGGTGGCAACGAGGATGGCCGCAACGCTACACACGTTGCCCACGTTCTTGGCCGGCTCAGCATAGCCCAGGCCGAGTACTACTTCGATGGCGTCGACGACAAGGCCGAATGGCTGTGGAAACAGCGGTGGCGGGCACGGCTTCGCCGCTTCCGCATCTCTCGCACATGGGTTCCGAGCGGGATTCTGAGCGCATGCTCGAGCGCGAGAGGTCGGGGCTCAGTCGACGGACTGGCAGGGCTTTGTGACGTTGCGCGCGACTTCTCCGTCAACGCGGTCTCCGCACACTGAACGCACGATGATTCGAGTATTCTCACGATTGTTACGGGATGAAAAAGGCACGGCGATGGCGGAGGCGCTCATCAGCCTGCCTGTCCTCGTAGCTGCTCTGGCAGGGGTTGTGGCGCTAAATGGGATGTACGGCGCAAAGCTCGAAGCAAAGTCTCGTGCGAGGCGGATGGCGTGGTTACAAGCCGACTCGGGCGAGTGTCCGGTGCAAAGCTGTCGGAACGGGGAGTGTGGGCGCATCGAAGGCAAAATTCGCGCAGGTGGTCTCGATGACCTGCTTACCGTACAAGGCAGCGGCTTCTCCTTAGACAACTTTCTCGGCACTGTCGGGCGCTTCCTTCTTGGGAAAGCAACCAACGGAGTCGGCGTGGCGGACGCGTTGATGCCTTCGATCGTGGGCTCGGGAAGGACTTCCCAGCATGGGGTGACCACCCTGCTTTGCAACACCACCTCCCGGTATACGGAATCTGGGAGCAACGTTCTCGAGCACGCCTGCCGGACGGGACTGCGAACGACGGAGTACGCGCGTGAAGTCTGTAGATAGGGTCAAGGCGCCTGGGCGCCGCTCGATCCGCGGTTTCGCCGTGCTGTCGCCGCTCCTGCGGCTGGGTCTCTTCCTTGTGGCCACTGGCGCGTTGATCTCTGCGCTCCTCGTTCGCTCGGTCCAGGCGGAGGTCGCGGAGGTCCTCCGGGGAATGAGCGCAGAGATCATGCGATACCCCGGCTCACCTCAAGAAGACTCACGCGAGCTACTGCTCAACGGCGTCCGCGTTTCGTTCCGCACCCAAACGGTGGATGCGCCACTCGTGGAGGTCCTCGCGCATTACGAAACTCTTTGCGATGGCTCGGATACACGGCTCAGCGAAACGGCCGGCTACGTTGCTTGTGTTGACATGGGGGATGCGCTCCAGGACCTGCGCTCGCTTGCCGAACGATTCGTCCGCTTCTCCGAGACTGGTGACTTGCGGCAATTGGGTGAGCTTCGATACGTGCATGCGCGCCGGATGGTGAGCGCCACCGGGGAGAAGACCTTTGTCTTCACGATGTGGGCAGACTCCGATTTCGATCTTCACCGTATTCTACCGGGCGCAAGCGCGGACGCCGCGGGTCGCGATTTCGACGGACTGCCGCGCCCCCCTGGCTCGCAGCGAGTCTTGTCGGCATGGGAAGCTCAGCAGCCCAGCGGCGTCTTCGTCTATCGCGTTGCTTCCAAGTCGGCCGCCGAGCTTGAATCGTTCTATCGAAGAGAGCTCTCCAAGAACGGCTGGGCCGTCATCGAACGGAACCCCTCCGAGTCGATCGAGATCGATGGGATTCACATGATTTCGGCGGTGCAGGGCAATCGCTTGGTCACCGTCCTCTCTCATCGGGGCGAAGCATCACAAACTGTCCTCACCATTCTCGTCTCTGAACCGTCATGAACGCAGGCACGTCTCCATGAATCGCGTTGCCATCATCACATCAATCTCCATCGCCGCACTCGGGTTCGTGTTGCTCAGTGTCTACGTGCGGCGATTTCAGAGAGAGGCGACGGGGGGCGACCTCGTTGAATTGCTCGCGATGAGACAGGACGTTGCGAACGGCGTGCCACTCACCGAACAGATGCTCGTGGTACGCAACCTTCCCGAGAGTTACGTCGAAGAACGTCAGGTTCTCGCGTCCGACCTTGGACGAGTATTGGGGGTCCGCTCGTCGATTGGTCTCGCGGCGAATCAGACCTTGCTCTGGACCGACCTGGCGACGACACCGCACGATCGCAGCTCCCTATCCAGCCGCATTCCGAAGGGAATGCGCGCAATGAGCCTCGCGGGGGCAGGTCGAGGTTCGTTTGGCGAGTTGATTCGACCCGGCGATCGGGTCGACGTCCTCCTGACCAAGCAGAAGCCAGGCTCGGATGCCAGAGTCGTTACGGTCCCACTTCTACAGAACGTCCTCGTCCTTGCCGTTGGCAGCAGCTTCGCTGAACTGGACCAACGGAGTTCTCCGCTTCGACCCGATTCGGTCACGCTCCTCGTCACGATCGATCAAGCAAGCTTGCTAGCCCAGGCGCGGCGCGACGGCACCATGAGTCTGGCGCTGCGCAACGAAGACGACCTGGAGATCAACGAAGGTCTCGCAGAAACCGACGACGCCGACGTCCTCGAGCAGGAAAAGCGAGCCCGCCGGCAACGGCGCTTGCGCATCGAAAGGGTCGACTAGGATGCCGTCACCGCCGAACAGCGCGATTCTCGGCGGCCTGGTGCTTCTGAGCGCGATGGTCGGGACGAGCGTCGCCGCCGACGTAGAGGCCGGCCGTTCGATCGTTTTGCGCGTTGGCGAGCAGAAGAGCCTGTCGGCCCTTGGAATCAAGAGCTATTCGGAGGGCGTGCCCGGGCTGGCGGACATCCGAGTCACCCGTGACCAAAGCCGATTTGTCATCGTGGGAAAGCAAGAGGGCACAACCTCGCTCCTCTTGATCAAGAGCGACGGCAGTCAGCTACAGTACACGATTCGCGTGCTTGCGGCGGACGCGATCAAGGGGTTTGGGGGCAGAGAAAACATCCGTTTGGACCTGTACTTCGTCCTGATTCAGGACCGATACGGCCATCAGATCGGACTCAACTGGCCTGGGAACGTAGGAAGCACCATCACTCCGTCGGAAGCCGCCATTGCTATCACCGGTGGAAGCGGGCAAGCCACGCAGAGTGCGTTTCAGATCCTACCGCAGACCTTCTTGCCGAGCTTCGATCTCGCCCAGGCCAAGGGTTGGGCGAAGATGTACCGCCAGGCCACACTGGTCACCGCCAATGGCACCGAAGCGGTGTTCACGTCCGGCGGGGAGTTCAACGTGCAGGTCCAGAACAACCTGACCGTGAACGTCCAGGCGATCGAGTTTGGGACGAAGGTAAGCGTTCTTCCAAAGTACGACTCGAAGACCGGCCGCATCGAGCTCGAAATCGTAGCTGATGTCTCCGACCTGGACGCTGAGAAAGGCGTGCAGGGGATCCCGGGTCGCCTCACCACACATGTCGAGACTTTGGTGAACCTGGAGCTCGGCCAGTCGGTCTCGTTGGCGGGAATCCGTGCCCGAACGGAGCGGCGAAAGAAGGACGGCATACCCGGGCTGGCTCTTGTCCCGTTCATCGGCGCGCTGTTCGGAACCCATTCTCGTGAAACGGAAGACAATGAGTCGTACATGCTGGTGGTCCCTACGGTCGTGGAACCGGTGAGTCTGAGTCAACGAGACCGCGTCGAAGAAGCGCTACGTGTGTACGAGAGCTTTCAAGGTGGGGTCGATGCCCATCAGCTCATGGACCAACCCCGTGTCGGGCGTGACGTGGTGCCAACTGGCGGAAGCGAGCGCAGCCAATGAACACCGGGTTCGCTGTGTCGGTCCTCATGCCGAATGGCACCGAGCAGAAGATCAACATCGTCGATACCGAGTATCTAACCGTGGGTCGTGATCCTGGCTGTCACATCGTTCTACCATCACCCGCTGTCAGCCGAATTCACCTTCGCGTCGAGCAGGGGCGAACGGGGATGAGGGTCCTAGACCAGTCTTCCAACGGAACCATCTTGGGAAGCGAGCGCCTGAGCGCTACCGGAATGCCTCTTTCGCGGGGCGGGAAGCTCCATGTGGGTCCGTATGTTCTTCAGATTTCGCCGATCGTGGCAGCCGAAAGCAGCGCGTCTCCCGAATTGCGGCGCCGGATACACCGTTCGCTCCTGGATCATCTCGACCTAGCTTCGCTCGAAGCCGCAGACATGGATGCCACGGCTCTTCGGCCGCAGGTGGTAGAGGCCCTCCGGCAAATCGTTTCGGGATTCGAGTCAGAGCTCCCACCTACGACAGATCGAGCGAAGCTCGTTGCGGAAATGACGGACGAGGCCCTCGGGCTCGGGCCGCTGCAAGAGCTACTCGACGACGACAGTGTGTCCGAGATCATGGTCGTCGATCCGAACACGATCTACATCGAAAGGCAGGGCAAGATTTGCCACACTCCTCTGCGTTTCACGGATGACGAATCCTGCCGCGCCGCGATCGAAAGGATCGTGACTCCCCTGGGCCGGCGAATCGACGAGAGCACACCGCTGGTCGATGCGCGCCTCAACGACGGCTCACGGGTGAACGCGATTATTCCTCCACTCGCGATTCGCGGGCCTTGCATCACGATTCGGAAGTTCGCGAAGCGCCCACTTCAGATGGAGCAGTTGGTGGGGCTCGGAAGCCTCAGCTCACCGATGGCGAGGTTTCTGCAGAGATGCGTGCGCGCCAGGAAGAATATGATCATCTCCGGTGGCACCGGCAGCGGCAAGACTACTTTGCTGAACGTTCTCTCCACCGAGATTCCGGCGGATGAGCGAATCGTCACCATCGAAGACGCCGCGGAGCTGCGGTTAGATCAGCCTCATGTCGTTTCACTCGAGTCCAAGCCGCGGAATCTCGAAGGTCTCGGCGGGTACAGCATTCGCGATCTGGTCAAGAACGCACTTCGAATGCGACCTGACCGCATCATCGTCGGAGAGTGCCGGGCCGGAGAGGCAATCGACATGTTGCAGGCCATGAACACCGGCCACGAAGGGTCGATGACGACGACTCACGCAAACAGCGCGAAGGAAGCCCTCAAGCGCATCGAGACGCTCTGTATGATGGCAGGCCTCGATCTTTCGCCCCGCACCGTCCGCGAACAAATCGCCGGAAGTCTGCACGTGGTCGTTCAGCAGACTCGCTTCGCGGACGGGTCTCGTCGTCTAACATCAATCACGGAAGTCGGGCGGTTAGGCGAGGACGGCGATCTCGTCCTTCACGACATCTTCGCCTTCCACCGAACGGGGACTAGCGCTTCCGGAGAGGTCTTGGGAGAGCATCGAACTACGGGTTTCGTTCCAAGCTTCCTCGACGAGTTCATCACGCAGGGGCTCATCGACGGTGGAGAGTTCCTGTGATGCTCGAAGTGTTTCCACTTCTGCTTCTCTCGGTCACGTTCGTCGTTGGCGGATGCTCAGCGCTCGTGTACTTCGTCTTGTCGGCGGACGACAACCACGTCCAGAAGCAGTTCCGGCAGTATGCAGCGCGCCTGGAACGTCACTCGAGCTTTCTCCTACTGCCCTACCGAGGGTCGCAGATCGCGCGCATTCAACTCATCGTCTGTATCGTGCTTGCCGCGCTGTTCGTTGTGAACCGGAGCCCCGTACTCGCTCTGCTAGGCTTGGTTGTTGCCTCGGGCCCGCCGTTCCTGCTGTGGAAACGACATGTCGCGCGGGTCACGCAACTTGAGCGCCAGCTCGACACTTGGTTGCTGATGTTGGCAAACGCGCTGAAGGCGACTTCCTCCGTCGGAGAAGCCATCGCCTCGACCGTCGCGTTGGTGCCGAAGCCGTTCAGCGAAGAGGTGGACCTCCTGATCAAAGAGATCCGCCTGGGGGCGCCGCTCGATCGGGCGATTCGCGCAGTTGCGCATCGAATCAACAGCACGCGGATCTCGGGAGCTCTAGCTACCATGGTCGTTGCAAGGCAGACCGGTGGTGATTTGCCGCGGACGTTGGAGCAAGCATCGGCCGCCCTGCGCGAGGCGTCGCGACTCGAAGGGGTGCTGCGGACCAAGACAGCCGAAGGCCGTGGGCAGGTTCTGGTACTAGCTGCCGTGCCGTTTCTTCTCTGCATCATGATCGCGTGGCTGGATCGGTCCTGGTTCGACCCGATGCTGAACCAGCAAATCGGTCGAGCGATTCTCGCGGCTTGCGCCCTAGCCTGGACGGTTGCCACGTTCTGGGCGCATCACATTGCAAAGGCCGACCTATGATCGGGCGGCTGGAGGTCGTGCTCGCGCTCAGCTTTGCCGCGATCGTGGGGGGCGTTTTCGGTCTGGCGTTCCAGCTCGCGATGGTGCCACCAGCAGACCGCCCGACCCTGGGAGCTCGGGGTCTCAACCGCTCCAAGGCTTTGCGTTGCGGTGGTTTCTTCACCTGGACCGAGCCGATGGTTCGAGTTCTTGCCGCATGGGTGGCTGTCTTGCCGATTGAGCGGTTCCGCAGGCGTGTGCGCCGCTCGTTGACGCATGCTGGCGACTATTTGGGGTTTTCGGATGACGAGCTGATTGCAACGTGCGTGCTCTCCGGTTTCGCCTTCGGGGGCTCGGCACTAGTTGTCTGCGGGCTCTTAGAAGTGACTCCAGTGTTTGTGATTGGCGCATGGTGTCTCGGGTCCCTCGTGCCGTGGTTTCGTGTGTTGGCCATCGCAAGAGCGCGCGCGAGGCGCGTCAGCCGAGGGCTTCCGGGAGCCGTCGAGCTCGCCGCCATGTGCATGAGCGCAGGTCTCGACTTCCCGGGCTCACTCCGGCGCATCGTCGATAGTGCCGCCAACCCGGGGGACCCCGTGATCGAGGAGTTCAGCCGAGTGCTGCAAGAGCTGGATCTCGGCCACACTCGAAGGAGCGCGATGGAGGGTTTTGCCGCCCGAGTCCCAACTGACCAGGTACGGGAATTCGTGAACAGCGTCGTGCAGGCCGAGGAGAAGGGAAGCCCGCTCGCGAGCGTATTGACCATCCAAGCACAGACGCAGCGTCTGCGTCGCAGCGTCGCCGCCGAAGAAACGGCCTCCGAGGCGGCGCTGATGCTTCTTGGCCCAATGACGTTGATCTTTCTGTGCGTGATCGTTCTGCTTCTTGGCCCTGTAGTCGTTCGCTTCATGACCGGAGGTCTTGGTCCGGCATGAGAGACCTTCTACAATCGAGGCGCATCAGCCTCATCGTTCTGCTCGTTGCAGCTGCGCTGTTTGTAGTGGCCGCGTGGCTCAGGGGTCGTGCAGTGCCAAGCGCCGGGAAACGCGCGGCCGATCCGCATCCCGAGCTCTTCGTCGAAGAGATGGCCTGTCCTCGTCGTGGCGGCATCCTCGAGGACGGCCGCCGGTCGGAAGAGCTCGCGTTGCTACGATCGGACCGGTATGCGTACGACCCACGGGACGGCGTTCGCGCGGTGCAGCGCTACCAGGAGGCCGAGGCCTGCTATCGAGCCGCCGGCGCCACGAACGATGTCGTTCGGGTACGCCTTTCGCTTGCTGCGCTGACCGCTCGGGTGAACACGGATTACGCGGCGGCGCGACTAAACCTCGTCAACGCGCTGGAGCAAGACCGCTGGTCCGATGCGCTTCGCGAGATTCATCGATTGCTTCTACTGACCGAGCACCTGAGGAGGCACGAGTATGTCGAATGGCTCAAGAAGATCATTGGGAGAGTCGCGGCACGAGCAAGCACCGCGGTCTAGCCCGATGTTCGGCCTCCTTCTTGTCTCTTTCGCGGGGATGGTGACCGGGTGTCACCATGCGACGCTTCACCAAGGTCCTGACCTCCAAGCCGAGCTGACGATGGTCACTGCCGAAGATCTCTTCCTCTTGGGAGTCTCTCATGCTCGTTCCGGCGATCTGTTGCGCGCCGAGCAATACCTGAGCGCTGCGCGCCAACGCGGTCATGATGAGGCGGCAACGGTCTACTGGCTAGTGCGCGTCTGTGCGGCGGCCAGCCGCTACCAATCCGCGCTGGCACACGCGGCCGACTACCTTCGCAGCCATCCCACTCACTGGTCTCTCCGGCTCGTCGTTGCCAGCATCTACGAGGCTCTCGGAGACGTCGCTCGTGCGCAGTCCGAGCTGGAGCGCATCGTGAGAGGCGAGCCCGAGAGGCCATTGCCGCACTACAGGCTTGCGATGCTCTACCGAAGCAAGGACGCCTATAGTGAGCGAGCCAAGGGACACCTCGAAGAGTACCTCAGGTTGAACCCAGAGGGACTTCATGCCCCCGAGGCGAGGTCGATCCTGGCTGAGGTTTCCACCGTATCGGTGGGTCCCCAGCTCGTGCCGTACCCGAGCCACGACAATTCGACAATGGAGCAAGCACCTTGAGCGTCCCCCGGCACGTATTCGATCAGACCGTCGCTTCGCTCTTTGCTCCGCTTCTTCCATTTCTCGAGGGAGACAAGGTTAGCGAAATCATGATCAACGGCCACGCCGAGATCTATATCGAGAAGCAAGGTCGGCTCTATCTCACAGGCAGCCAGTTTGCTTCCGAGCATGCCTTGATGTCGGCACTTCGAAACCTTTCGCAATTCGTAGGTCGCGAGCTGAGCTCGCTGCAGCCCATTCTAGAGGCGCGACTTCCAGACGGATCACGCGTCGAAGCAATCATTCCCCCGGCCGCTCCCTCCGGCCCAGTCGTCAGTATCCGGCGCTTTCGCCAGCAAACGCTGACGCTCGAACGGCTCGCCGAGCTGGGGGCCCTGTCTCGAGACACCTCGCGTCTACTTCGAGCGGTCATCGAAAGGAAGCACAACGTGATTATTGCCGGCGGAAGTGGCTCAGGAAAAACATCCCTGTTGAACGCCCTCGCTTCGCTGGCTCCTGATGATGAGCGCGTCGTGGTCATCGAAGATTCTCAGGAGCTTCAGCTTAGGTTGCCGCACGTCGTCCAGTTGGAGTCACAGCATCCGGACGCCCGCGGACGCGGCGCCGTCACCATTCGAGACCTGTTTCGAGCGACCCTTCGTATGCGTCCCGACAGAATCGTGATTGGCGAGATACGTGGTGGCGAGGCGCTCGATCTGATTCAGGCCATGACATCCGGTCATCGCGGATGCCTTTCGACTGTCCACGCTACACTTCCCGCCGACACGCTGAGCCGGTTGGAGACGATGGCGCTCATGAGCGACGTCGACGTCCCATTGAATGTACTCCGGGCGCAGATCGCTTCAGCCATCGATACGATTGTCCAGGTCTCGCGTCGATCGGACGGTTCGCGATGCGTCACCCACGTCTCAGCGGTCCGTGGCTACGATCGACAGAACGGCTACCGAATCGACCCGGTGTTTGAGCAGGCTACAGGCGTTGGAGGCGAAGAATGAGCGAATCATCAACCACCGTCATGGGAGACCCGGACGAGGAGCGCACCTTGGTCGACCAGCGATTCTTCCTCGCCGGCCCGGAGCCCCCGTTCGAAGGGTCCGGCAATGCGATTCCATCTAGTTCGCAGAACTCCTCTGACCATCGATCGGACGAGGAGACACAGGCAAAGTGGCAAGCCGCAGCCGCGCTGCTGTCGGCGCAAAAGCGCCGGCTGGTGGAAATCGCCACGGTCCTTGCCATCCTCCTTGGACTCGGTTCGGTGGCCTACCAACAATCGCAGGTCGCCGACGCGCTGCGCGAGACTATCGAACAGATGAGGACAGTCGAGAAAGTGTCCCGTGTCCACCCCGTCGGAGAGCCCGGAAACCGACCACTGACGCCCGACAGTCGTGAAACTGCACGAGAGAAGTCGACCACGGAAGTCGTAGCAAACGAGCGTGAGGCGATGGAACGCCGGGGGGCAGATCTGATCGCGTCGAACGACTTCTCGGGCGCGTTGCCTCACTATGAGGTGCTCGCCGAGCATTTTCCGGAAAACGAGGCGTTTCGAGATGTTGTCGCCGTCCTGAAAGCGAAGCTCAGATGAGACGGTATCGCCGTTCTAGCGAGCGATTCACATCCCTGATGGGCCGGTTCTTGCTAGTCCTCGGTGCCGCCTTGTTGGCATCCTGTGAGCGCACGCCCGAGGCCTCACGGGCATTCAACGTCATCTTCGCCATCGAATCCGATCCTGGACTCCGGCTCCGCCAAGCGCGTGTTCTCGTCGACGGGGAATCCGTCGGCGAGACGGATTCCAATGGGCTGCTGCGAACGACGGTTCACGGGCGGGCCGGTCAGCAACTGAGAATCGAGCACGATTGCCCCGAAGGGCACGCAACTCCATCCGAGGCAAAGCTTCTCAGGTTGCGGAGCTTCGCGAGCATCAACGAGCCGGGTCCTCGTGGATTGGAGATCACGTTGAGGTGCCGACCGATGAAACGGCGGGCAGCTTTTGTCGTAAGGGCGAAGAACGGTGCCGGCCTTCCGGTGCTTCTCGATGGAAAGATGGTGGCTCGAACGAACGGTTCTGGGGTAGCTCACTTCTCTGTCTTCGGAGCTCCCGGCACGGAGTACATCGTCGAGCTAGATACGCAGGAGCGTCCGCTACTGCGTCCGCAACAGCCGACTCATTTACGAACCCTTCCTGATGCTGATGAGATCTTCTTGCTCGATCAGTCCTTCGAAGTTGGAAATCAAGCCCGGGGCCGGGGTTATCGACGTACCAAAATCACCAAAATTGAGTAGCCCCCGAGCGCGTACTATAACCACTGGGATGGGTGAGCGGGTGGATGTGGTGATTGTTGGGGCTGGGCTGTCGGGGCTTTGTGCGGCGCGCAAGCTTCGGGCTCAGGGTAGGTCCGTCGTGGTCGTCGAGGCGCGTGGTCGCGTTGGCGGGCGCACTCGAACCGAACAGATTGGGCAAGCTACCTTTGATCTGGGTGGGCAGTGGATCGGTCCGGGGCAGGAGCGTGTGCACGCGCTTGCGAACGAGCTCGGGATTCAAACCTTCCCGACGTACAGCGCTGGCAAGAAAGTGTTGGAGGTCGAAGGGAAGATCTCGACGTACAAGCGGTCGATTGCCGCGATGTCGCTGCCCAGCCTGATTCAGATGCAGGGAGCACTCAGTTACCTTCACCGAGTGCAAAAGCGGATTTCGGCGACTGCGCCGATGAGTGCGGAGGGTGCCGAGGCGCTCGATGGGGAAACGCTCGAGAGTTGGCGGGCGCGGTTCGTGAAGTCGAGCAAGATCATCGCGGTGATGGATGCCGCAATTCGGGCGATTTTTGGCGCCGAGCCGCGCGAGCTCTCCGCTCTCTATTTCCTGATGTACTTGAACGCCGGGGGCGGGTTGCTGAGTCATTCGGAGACCCGCGGCGGAGCCCAGCAAGATCGCTTCGTGCCGGGGGCGCAGTCGATTTCGCTCGCGCTCGCAAAGGAGCTCGGCGGCTCGCTCATCCTCGGGGCACCGGTTCGAAAGCTCATTCAGAGCAAAGATGGCGTGGACGCGGTGACCGACACCCGATCGGTCGGAGCACGGTTCGCGGTCGTTGCTGTTCCTCCGCCGCTTGCAGGGCGCATCGAGTACGAGCCGCCGGTGTCGGTGGGGCGCGATCAGGTCACGCAGCGCTTTGCGATGGGCGCGGCAGTCAAGGTGCTGGTCACGTACGAGCGCGCGTTCTGGCGCGAGGCAGGCTTTTCGGGTGAAGTGGTGAGCTCGGACGGGCCGCTCAGCGTAGTCTACGACAACACATCGCACGACGGCCGGCAACCTGCGTTGATCGGGTTCGTCGTTGGAAGTCAGGCGCGTCAGTGGTCTGCGCAACCCTTGTCCGACCGGAAGCGCCGAGTCAGCAATGCGCTCAAGCGTTACTTCGGCGACGAAGCAGAATCGTTTCAAGAGTATCGCGAGCTCGACTGGGGCGCCGAGCCTTGGTCGCGCGGCTGCCCGGTCGGCGGATTGCCACCCGGCGTTCTCACGAGCTCCTTTGCGCACCTTCGCAAACCCGAAGGACGAATCCATTGGGCTGGTACGGAATCGGCAATCGAGTGGATCGGCTACATGGAGGGCGCGATCCAGTCCGGCGAACGGGCCGCCGAGGAAATCCTGCGCCGGCTTTAGCTCAATCTCGAGAGCTAGGGATCAAGCGGACGGTGACGTCTTTCGAGGCAGGCGTGTAGCTGCCTTCGGCGTACTTGTTGAGAGGAACCAGGACGTTTGCTTCGGGGAAGTACGTGGCCACGCAGCGGCTCGGGATCGGGTACGGGACCACCGTGAAGCGGGGGGCGATGCGCTGTTCGCCCCCGAAATCGTTGCGGATGTCGACCAGGGAGCCTGCGCGCAGGCCCGCGCCGTGCATGTCGGCTTCGTTCATGAAGACGACGCGGCGGCCGCCTCGGATCCCTCGGTAGCGGTCGTCGTTTCCGTAGACGGTGGTGTTGTACTGGTCGTGGGTGCGCACCGTCATCATGCGGTAGGTGCCGTCGGGCAGTCTTAGGTTGGGCGCGGGGTTGATGGTGAATCGGGCCTTGCCGTTTTCGGTGTTGAACTTGCGCTCGCGCGCGCCGTTGTAGAGATGAAAGCCGCCCGGATTGCGCACACGCGCGTTGAAGTCTTCGAAGCCGGGGATCGTCTGGGCGATCAAATCGCGAATGCGGTCGTAGTTTTCGATCAGCCAGCACCAGCTCACCGGTGTTTCCGGGCCGAGCACCTGCTCGGCAAGCCAGGCGACGATCGACGACTCACTGTAGAGCTCCGGGTCGGCCGGCTTGAGGTGACCTTGTGACGCATGCACGACGCCCATCGAGTTCTCGACGGTGACGAACTGCGGGCCGTAGGCTTGTTGGTCCGATTCGGAGCGCGCGAGGCAGGGCAGGATGATCGACCATTCGCCGTGAATCAGGTGCCCTCGGTTTAGCTTCGTGCTCACGTGGACGACCATCTCGCAGTTTTCGAGGGCGCGGGCCGTGCGCTCCGTGTCGGGCGTAGCCTGAAGGAAGTTGCCCCCCATCGCGAAGAAGAACTTGGCGCGACCGTCCAGCATCGCGTGAATCGCTTCCACGGTGTTGAAACCGTGCTCGCGCGGCGGATCGAAGCCGAACACCTCTTCGATTCGATCGAGCCACGCCTTTGAAGGGCGGTCATGAATGCCCATCGTGCGATCGCCTTGGACGTTGCTGTGACCGCGCACCGGGCAAGTGCCTGCGCCGGGGATCCCAATGCTGCCGCGCATCAATAGGAAGTTGACAATTTCGCGGACGTTGCCGACACCGTTCCGGTGCTGCGTGAGGCCCATCGCCCAACATACGATCGTCTTTCGGCTGCGCAGGATGATCTCGGTGGCTTGCTCGAGCTCGACGCGCCCGATGCCGGCGGTTTCGAGCAGCGCGTCGATGTCTTGCGACTCCAAATGCGCACGGAGCTCTTCGAAGCCATCTGTGAAGAGACCGATGAAGTCCTCGTCGAGCACTTCGCCGGGACGTTGCGCTTCGGCTTCGAGCAAGAGGCACATCAGCGCCTTGAGCAGCGCGACATCGCCGTTGATCTGTACTTGAAGAAAGAGGTCGGCAATTTGCGTGCCCCCGGTGAGCAGCTGGGCCGGGCTCTTCGGATTGACGAAGCCCATCAGGCCCGCTTCGGGGAGCGGATTGATCGCGATGATCTTTGCGCCGTTCTTCTTGGCCTTTTGCAGGGCGGTGAGCATCCGTGGATGATTGGTGCCCGGGTTCTGGCCCATCACGATGATTGTGTCGGCTTCGTGGATGTCGTCGAGCGTGACCGAACCCTTGCCGATGCCCACGGTTTCCCCGAGGCCAACACCGCTCGACTCGTGGCACATGTTGGAGCAGTCGGGCAGGTTGTTCGTCCCGAACGCGCGCACGAATAGCTGATAGAGGAAGGCGGCCTCGTTGCTGGTGCGCCCAGACGTGTAGAAGATCGCTTGATTCGGCGAGTCGAGCGCCTTGAGCCCGTCCGCAACGCGTTTGAACGCTTCCTCCCAGCTGATCGGCTGGTAAAAACGAGAGCCCCCGCGAAGCAAGAGCGGTTCCGTGAGCCTGCCTTGAAGGCCGAGCCAGTAGTCGGATCTTTTTGCTAGGTCGTCGATGCTGTGTTGCTGGAAGAACGTCCCATCGAGTCGACCCCGGCTGGTTTCCCAAGCTGCGGCTTTCGCGCCGTTTTCGCAGAACTCGGTGAGGGCGGCGCGGTCGTCCGGGTCGGGCCATGCGCACCCCGGGCAGTCGAAGCCGTCGGTTTGATTCATTCGCCCGAGTATTCGAATTGCAGAAGGCAGCGAATGGCCGTGGTTATGCATGTGCGCGAACGCAGAGCGCACAGACGCGAGGCCGGCGGCCTTTTTTTGGGGCGCCTCGATGCGCAGCTCGTCATCGGTTTCAGGCGGCTCGGCGCTGCTCGGTCCGTGCCTCGTCATCAACCTGCCTCCACCTGAACGAACGTCGGCTCGTTTGCTTCGAGGGCGATCCGTTCGCCGTTCGAGTAGACGTTGAAGCGGTTCTCTCGTGCGAAGCCGACCAAGGTGAGCTCAAAGCGTCGAGCGGTTTCGATGGCCAAGCTCGATGCCGCGCCAATCGCGACCATCATCGGAAAACCGGCGCGGACGGTTTTCTGTACCAGCTCGAAGCTCGCACGGCTGCTCACGACGACGAAGCCAGCGTTCACAGGAAAGGTGGCGTTACGAAGCCAGGCGCCGACCAGCTTGTCGAGCGCATTATGCCGTCCAACGTCCTCGCGGTGCAGCAAGAGCTCTCCCGCCTCGTTGAACAGCGCAGCACCATGCGTGCCCCCTGTGTGGCGAAACCAGGCCTGCGATTCTTCTAAGGAAGCAAGTGCGTGTCGGATGGCGGTTGGGCGAAATGCATCTTCTCTTACGCGGAGCCGCTTGCAGCCTTCTTTCGACAAAGACTCTACCGTGCGTTCTCCGCAGACCCCGCAGGCGCTGGTCATGGTGAGATTTCGTTCGAGCAATCGAGACGGAACGACGACACGCTCGTGCAAGACTGCGCGCACGACATTTTCCGGCGTGTCAGATCGAATGCAGTGACGAATGCTGATCAGGTCATCGACTCCGCCGATGACACCTTCGGCAAACAGAAAACCGGTCACGAGATCACGATCGTGACCCGGCGTGCGCATCGTCATCACCAACGGAGTTTCAATGCGCGCGTGCGCCTCTCCATACTCGAGGATGATCTGAAGCGGCTCCTCCACGGCGACCAGGTCGCTGGCGCGCTCCCGGCGTTGGCGCTCGATGCGCTCGACCTTGGTGGAAGCAACCGGAGTGCGGGCCATGCCGGAGTCTAATAGATGCCGGGGATGATTCGCCAGCGGACTCGTTTGCAGTAGCTGTTCCAGTCGGCGCCGTATTTCTTCGAGCAGAAGTTGTGGTCTCGGCGCTCACGATGAATGAGCAGGATCGCAAAGTAGATCGGGTAGAAATAGGGGAGAGCCGAACCGAAAAGGCAGGGGAGGGACCAAGAAAGCGCCATCAAGATATCGCCGACGTAGTTGAAGTGACGCGACCAACCCCAGAAACCGGACAGCAAGAGTTTCCCGCCCTGCTCGGTCTGGAGGTACTCCACCTTCTTGCCCCAGATTCTCGCGTTCTCAGGGTCTTTGCGGAACTTGTGCTTCTGCAAATTGACCGCGCGGAAGATGTAGAGGCCGACCATGTTGGTGGCGATGATCAGCACCGCTCCCCACCAAGGCAGCGAGTGGACGCGGTCGATGAGGTAGTGCGCTTGCAGCGAATACGTCATCGGCACCCATACCAAGTCACCGAACGCAAGCATGTAGCCGAAGTTCTCGTGCTTGATGTCCATCGTGGTGAGGATGGCTTCTTCGTTCCAGAAGTAGTCGACGATGTAGAACATCTGGAAGATCCACACGAGGATCATCGAGGTCGAAACGAAGCCGTATTGTTCGTATTGCACGTACGCGAACGAGGTGTTGATCAGCACCCAGAGGATCAAACCCGGCCGCGCCTCACAGAAAATCTTCAAGTCGAGGCCGTCGCGGCCCGGCGGGACGCGCGGGTTGTGACCCGTCCCCATCCAGAAGTCGTGGATGAACTTGCCGCTAAGGTGGCGCGCCTGCCCGTGCTGCTTGCCGTACCAGTAGAGATAGATGCTGAAGAAGAAGACGAAAATCGTCATCACGCTGATCAGCGCCCCGAACTGGTCGTAGAGCTCGCGGATCGAGAAGACGCCGGACCAGTGCGCAATGGCGACCGCGATGAACGTCATGATCAACGAGAACAAGCCGTTCATCCGGTAGGGGAGGTGGCTTCCGTCGGGCAGCTCCGCGCCAAGCACCTCGCGACCTGGCGCGAACCTCTGAAGCAGCGCCTGGAGCGTGAACCACACGCCGTAGATGACTGCTGCACGTCCGGTCGGCATCATCGCTTGCCTGAAACCGTCCCAGTCCGCGTTGGGTCCCGGAAGCACGGCGCCGTCATTGAAGCGCACGGCAAAGAAGAGATAGGCCGTGAAGATAGGTAGGCCGATGATCATCGCGAGATTCCCAGGAACCCCGCCGAACTCCAGCTTCTCCTCCTGCTCGTTCATCGGCCGGACTCTAGAGCAAGAGGGTATGTGGCCGCCAGTCCCCTTGGGGCTTTGTGGCGCTGTGAGCCTGGTGTACTACAGGAGCGTGCGGCATAGGCGTTCATGAAGGTGGCCGAGCGGATGCTCGAAGCCAGAAAGGCGACCGGATGAGTAGGTTCGATGGCAAGACGGCCGTGATCACCGGGGCGAGCAGCGGCATCGGAGCGTCTTGCGCGCGCAAATTCGTCGCAGAAGGCGCGCGAGTCGTCGTGGCAGCGCGCAGCGCGGAACCTTTGCAACGCCTGGTCGACGAGCTCGGGGCCGACGTTGCGCATGCGGTGCCGACCGACGTCTCTAGGCTCGACGCCTGCGAGCGCCTGGTCGAGGAAGCGATGTCGAGGTTTGAGACCATCGACATTCTCGTCAACAATGCTGGGCACAACTGGCGTGGTCCGTTCGAAGAGCTTCCCATGGACTCCATGGTTCAGATGCTCGACGTGAACCTCCGCGGTCCGATGATGCTCACCAAGCTGGTGCTACCGTACATGAGGGCCCGCGACACCGGGACGATCGTCAATGTAGCCTCGATTGCGGGACGCCTTCCGCTCGACGGCGAAGCGATCTATTCGGCCACGAAATTCGCTCTTCGGATCTTTTCCTTTGCCGTCGCCGAGGAACTCCGAAATACCAAGGTCCGCATTTCCGTCGTGAGCCCTGGTCCTGTCGAAACTAACTTCCTCCTCGACGAGAGCATCATCGAGGCAGTCCCACCGTTGGTATTCTCGCAACCGATGAGCACCGCCGACGAGATTGCAGATTTGGTGCTCGCCTCCGCGTGCGATGGCGCCAGGGAGCGCACCAAGCCTGTGTTCGGTGCAAAGATGGCGACGCTCGGCTACCTCGTGCCAGGGTTACGAAAGATCATGGTTCCGTTCTACGAGCGAAAAGGTGAGCGAGAGAAAAAGAAGTACATCGCGCGCCACTCCCGATGATCAGTCCGTGTCTCGCTACGGAGGTGGAAGTGCTGACCGGCGCTTCGGCGAGGGCCCCCAGGTGTCGACTTGCGGAAGCATCTTGTACAGGAGCCAGTGATACGTGCTGCGCGGCACGATGCGCCGAAGCAACCCGAACGCGCGCGCGTCGAACGTTGCAGGTACGCGCAGCGGGGGTCGCTCTCGGCGCATCGTTTTCAGCACGACTTTGGCGACCGATGCCGGGGTGGCTCGCGATGCCTTCATTAGCTTCGCGATGAACGGCGACATGTTCACGTAGTGCTCATGATAGGGCTCGGCGAGCTCGTGCTCCGAACGACCACTCTTTGGGGTGTACCGGACCTTCTGGAACGCGTCGGAGTCGACGAACCCAGGTTGCACCAGGCTCACGCGCACACCCCAGGGCCGGACCTCGTACCAAAGCGCTTCGTGCGCTCCTTCGAGCGCGAACTTGGAAGCGCTGTACGCGGCCATCGTGGGCATCGCCATCATGCCGCCAACGGAGCTGACCGTGATGATGTGGCCGGCTTGCTTTTTTCGCATTCCGGGAAGCACTAGCCGGATCAGTTCCATCGGGGAGCGGAAGTTCACGTCCATCTGTGCAAGCCGCTCGTGCTCTTCGACGTGCTCCACGACGGCGCGATAAGAGAGGCCGGCGTTGTTGATCAGGATGTCGATACCTCCCCAGTCCCGCTCCGCCTCCGCGATGATGGATTGGCGCTCCTCCGGCTTCGTCACGTCCAGAGCGCGAATGCGAACGTGCTGCGATTCCCCAATCGCATGTGCGTCGAAGCGTGCAAGCGAGCTCTTGCGCGCGGTGAGCATGACGCGGTATTCAGTCGCTGTCAGCGCACGGGCGATTTCGAGGCCGATGCCCGTGCTGGCGCCGGTGATCAACACCGTCTTTTCCGATTCCATATGGGTTTGAGTTTATAGGTAGCGGCACCTACACTGGAAGTGCCTTGTGAAGGTAAGGGGAGGACGCCATGGGATGGCTGATTGGTCTGTTGGTGTTTGCCGTTGTGCTGATCGCCTGGTTCGCAGGCCTCTACAACAGCCTGGTCAGTCTTCGGAACCGCTTCCGAAACGCGTTTGCGCAAATCGACGTGCAACTCAAGCGGCGCCACGACCTGATTCCAAACCTGGTCGAGACGGCCAAGGCGTTCCTCGCTCACGAACGCGAGACACTCGAAGCCGTGATCGTGGCCCGAAACTCCGCTGAAGGAGCCCGCACGCGCGCGGCGGCCGACCCAGGGGACCCGCAGGCTATGCAGGGCCTGGCGCGCGCCGAGGCAGGCCTCAGTGGAGTGCTCGGCCGGCTCTTTGCGCTGTCCGAGGCGTACCCGACCTCAAGTCGGACCAAACCATGATGCAGCTTTCCGAAGAGCTCTCGACGACGGAGAACAAGATCTCGTTCGCGCGGCAAGCCTTCAACGACGCAGTCATGCGCTACAACAACAGGTGCGAGATGGTGCCGTCCAACCTGGTTGCCAGCATGTTCGGGTTCCAACGCGCCGAGTTCTTCGAGGTCGAAGACGAAGCCGAGCGCGCGCCCGTCAAAGTTCAGTTCTAGGCGATGGACTTCTTCGAGGAGCAGGTCGTCGCGCGGAAGCGCACCCGTCGCCTGGTGGTTCTCTTCATGCTTGCGGTCATCGGCGTCATCGCAGCCGTGTACCTTCTCGCGATGATATTCTACGGCTTCGGCGCAAGCGACGCGGCCGGGATCAGATATATGACCGGCGACTACGACAACCTCAGCCAGCGCGCGCTCGCGTTCTGGAACCCCGGGGTGTTTCTGTTCTCGCTTGGGAGCACGGCCGCCGTAGTCGGCCTGGGGTCGCTCTACAAGATCGCACAGCTCCGAGCAGGCGGTCCGGCGGTCGCCCTCGGCCTTGGCGGGCGCAGGGTCGATCCGGACTCGACCAAGCTCGAAGAGCGTCGCCTGCTCAACGTCGTCGAGGAGATGGCCATTGCCTCCGGCGTGCCCGCCCCCGAAGTGTACGTGCTCGACCGAGAGCCGGGCATCAACGCGTTTGCCGCGGGGAACACGACCAGCGACGCGGTCATCGGCGTCACGCAGGGCACGCTGCACCTGCTTCGGCGCGACGAGCTTCAAGGAGTCATCGCGCACGAGTTCAGCCACATCCTCAACGGAGATTCGCGAATCAACCTTCGCGCCATTGGGCTCCTGCACGGGATCTTCCTGCTGGCCTTGATCGGGCGATTCCTGATCCGCGGCTCCATGCACAACGGCAAGAAAGAACGCGGCGGTGTCGCCGCCATTGGCCTCGGCCTCTTGGCGATCGGATCCATTGGCGTGTTCTTCGGGCGCATGATTCAGAGCTCAATCTCACGACAGCGGGAGCTTCTCGCCGACGCATCGGCCGTGCAGTTCACGCGCGACTCCGACGGGCTAGTCGGGGCTCTCAAGAAAATCGGCGGGGCGTCTTCTGGTTCGCATCTCGAAACGCCGAAGGCCGACGAAGCGAGCCACATCTTCTTCTCCGATGCGGTTCGCCGCTTGCGTTTGTTCACCGGGCTTTTCCGTACTCACCCACCGCTCGGGGATCGCATTCGCAAGCTGGAGCCGAACTGGGATGGAGAGTTCCCCGAGGTAACGCTGCCGCGGATAGCGGAAGGACTGAGCACACCACCCGGTCCGCCGCCTGGCGACGTCAACGCATTCGCAGAAGCCCCGACCGAAGAGGCGGTAAGCCAAGCGCTCGAGCACATCGGAAGCCCGCGTCCCGAGCAGATCAGTTTTGCTCGCTCCCTCCACGCGGCGCTGCCCGAACTGTGGATTCACGCAGTCCATCAGGCGCCTATGGCGCAGGCGATGATCTTTGGCTTGCTGCTCGCGCAGGACGAGGTGCTCCGCGGCACGGAGCTGATCCGCTTGGCCGACTTGACCGATGCGAATACAGCCGACCTCACGCTTCGCTTTCACTCGGAGGCCGCCGAGCGCTCCTCCGCCGAGAAAATCGCGCTGGTCGACATGGCGCTGCCGACACTACGCAGCTTGTCGCTCGACGAGTATGAGCGCTTTCGGGAAGTGGTCGGCTCGTTGATGCAAAGCGACCGGCGGATCGATCTTTTCGAGTATACGCTGAGCCGAATGATCCGGCGACATCTCGCGCGGCAGTTTGCAGGCGCTGGACCGACGCCTCTTCGGTTTCGATCGCTTCGATCGCTGCTGCGCGATTCGCGGGTTCTGATCGCAACGCTGGCGCGCGTCGGCAGCCGGACCGAAGAAGACGCCGAGCGCGCGTTTCGGCACGGCGCGCAGACGCTTCAGCTCAAGGAGGCGGCGGCGTTGATTCTGCCGCCGGCCGAATGCACCCTCGCCGCGATCGATCTGGCCCTCGAGCGTTACGACGCTGCATCGCCCGCGTTGAAGCGGGGACTCATGCTCGCTTGCGCAGCCACCGTCATGGCGGACGACAAGGTCACCGACCGGGAGGCGGAGCTCATCCGCGCCATCGGCGACGCGCTCGATTGTCCCGTGCCGCCTTTTGTGCAATCGAGGTAGCATCATGGAGACACGCAGCGTCTACGAGACCGACGACGAGGTGCAGGCACTGGCCCTCCAGGAAGCCCTGGAGTCCGAGGGAATCGCCGCCGTGTTGGTCAATCACCGCGACACCGCCTACCCGGGCATCACGGACCGTCAGCGGCACGGGACCGAAATTCGCGTAGAAATGGACCAGGTTGAGCAGGCCACCCAGCTGATCGAAGAGTTCCTGGCGGCCCAGCCGGTAGAAGGGCCTCCGATTGCGCCTCCGCCCGATTCAAACCCCGCCCCCGGGCTGCGTGGCCCGAGCTCGCTAGTCATCAGCTTGTTATTATTGGGTTTGCTGGGAGTTATCGCTTATTTACTAAATGGCAAATAAGGCTTGGATCTCGGTTGACTTTGCGCTATAAATTTACGGTTAGTAAAGGAAGCGCACCATGGTTGTCACCGAGACTTACGGCCTTCGGGAGCTCGCCAAGCTCCTCAACTGGAACCCCGCTCACTGCAAGGTGATCCTCAAGCAGTTGGGTGCCGATCCGACGCAGCCGATCGACGAGGACACCGCAGCCAAGGTTGCGCAGAAGATCCGTCGCCAGTGGCCGCCTCAGGCTGCCTAACTCGCGTCTCTTTGGATCGATGCGGCGCGCGCATGCGGATCGCCGCCCGGATCAATCTCGCACATTCGCGACTGCATCGACGAGCCCAGAGTAGCGTCGCGCCCGGCGATTGAGCGCGGCTGCAATCACCTCTTTCGAACCGACGAGTCGCACACGGTTCCGCGCTCGACTCACCGCAGTGTAGAGAAGCTCGCGAGTCAACGTCTGTGTGTCTTCTTCCGGGATCACGACCAGGACTTCGTCGAACTCCGAGCCCTGCGCCTTGTGAATGCTGAGCGCGAAGGCGTCGGAGAAGCGGGGCAACCTCGCCTCGGCGATCGCACGAAAGCCTTCCGTTTCGCTCTGCACCGTCGCGATGGATGGCTGTCCTTCAACCAGCATGGCGAAGTCTCCGTTGTATACTCTGAGCTCGTGGCTGTTCTCCTCGATGATGATCGGCGTGACGTGAGCCACGCCCGCTCCGGTTAGGTCGAGGCGTCCACGAATCACAGCGCCGAGTTGCCGGGTGCCCACTATGCCTCTTCGAAAAGGACTGAGCATCACGTAGCGTCCTCGAAGCTCGAAATGTTCTTTCGGGCTCTGGGTGCTCAAGACTGCGGACCAATGAGCAGCCGCGCGATCCAGCTCCGCCGGCAAACCAGCAGAAGAGACCCAAGCGACGTCGTCGGCATCTTCGCGGGCAAGCAGGGTTTCGACGCTATCCTCGTCGCCTTTTCGGATGGCCGCGACGAGTTGACCGAGAGGCTCGTTCTCGTCGTATCGATACGTCTTGGTCAACCGCGTGACTCGGTCGCTCCACCAGGTCTCGGAGCTGGCGGTGACCAGGTCGCGAAGCACCGAGCCTGCTTCGACCGAGGTGAGCTGATCAGGATCCCCGACGATCAGCAGCGTGGCCCCTCGCGGCGTTGCGATTAGTAACTGCCGCATCAAGCCGAGGTCGATCATCGAAGCCTCGTCCACCACGATTACGTCGGCTTCGAGCGGAAAATCGGCGTGCCGCCGAAAGCGCATCCCCTCTCGCTGCATTCCTACCGCGCGGTGCACAGTCGTTGCGTGCTCCGGGATCCCTCCGAGAACCTCGTTCGAGGTCTCAATCCGGCTCTTCGCGTGGCGCACCGCCTCCCCCAGGCGAGCGGCGGACTTCCCCGTTGGAGCGAGCAGCATGACCCGCGGCGTGCGTTGGGTCTGATGGAGCCGCCCTTCGATGATGAGCGCGACGATTGCGGCCACGGTGGTCGTCTTGCCCGTGCCCGGCCCGCCGCAAAGCAAGGAAACCGAATGCCGAAGCGCGTTTCGGGCGGCGCTGCCCTGGGGAGAATCAGGCCCTTCGGGGAACAGTCGCGCGAGCGACCCTTGGAGCCAGGCCGCGTCGCCCATGACAATCGGAGGTGTCATGGATCGCTGAGCGAGGTCCTGAGCAATGTCGCGCTCCAACTGCCAGTACCGGCGAAGGTACAGACGGCCCGCATCGTCGAGAACGATCGGCCCGCCGCGGCTGAGCGGGCTCTTTGCGATTAGATCTTTCCACCGCGCCGCGTCGGGCAAATCGCCCGCTCGGTCCGCTTCTCGCGGCCAAATCTCTGCCACGGACGTCCCGATGGGGAAGCAGCTGTGCCCTCTTCTCACGTTCCGGCTCGTGAGCGCGATCGCGAGCTCGACCTCGGGGCTCGAGGTCCCGACGATTTGGCCGAGGGCGCGCGCCAGCTCTACGTCGAGCAGCTCGAGCAACCCAGCCGATCGAAGCTCAGCGAGCATTGCCGCCCCCTCCCAGCCAGAGGTCGACTGCAGCCAAGAGCGCGGCCGGTTGACGATCGAAGAACACGCTCGCGCCCACCCGTTCCGGCTCTCGCATCCCGCGCAAGAACAAGAAGAGCGCGCCGCCCCAGTCGGTTTCCGGGTCGTATCCCGGGACCTGTTGCTTCAGATGGCGCTGGGCGGCGGCGGTGTACAGCTGAGCCTGCAGCAGATAGTGCTCGCGTTGCACCGCCTCGGTGGTAGCCGCCGGATCGTATGCCGGCAGCATGTTGGACTTGTAGTCGGCGACGTACCATCGCCCCTGCCATTGGAACATCAGGTCGATGTAGCCGCGCAGGAAGCGTTGCAGCGTTTGCGAGCTGACCTCCTCGAGCCGCTCGTAGTACGTCGGTGCGGCCGACGGCGCTCCGTGTTCCTTCAGGAGCGCCGCAAGATCCGCGAGCCTGGGTCGGTCCACAGAAAGCGTGAACTCCAGCTCCCGGAGCTGCGCGTCTCTAGGCAAATCCTTCAACCGGGGCGCATCCAAGTCAGCGGTAAGCGCTGCGCCGCCGACCGATTGGAGGTCGGCCTGAACCGCCGTCGCGAGGGATGTATCGAAACCAAAACCGCGGAGCTCGCGCTCGATCAATCGCCTGGTTTCGTCGGTTTCGAGCTCCTGGAAATTCGCGTGCTCCAGGATCGAATGCAGGAGCAGGCCGGTTCGAACGCCGCCGGGTAGGTCCGCAAAGAGCGTCAGTGAAGGGTCGACCATTGCTACGGATGCGCGAGGGCCGGGAGTTTTCTCGTCGTGGCCCGTAAGGCTCGTGAAACTTGCGATGCGTGGGGCATGGGTGAAGAAGCGGGTCTGTACCCGCGCGGACAGGGCTCGGGGCGGAGCCTCGCGCACGTGCGGCGCGGCTCGCTCCGAATGCGCGAAGCGCCAGCCGATCGCGCCCGAGGACGAGGCCGCCAGCTCGTCCACAGCGGCTTCCATTTCGTCTTGGGTCATCGTTTCGGGAACTGACGTGCCGTGAAGCAGGTACGCCAGTGCAGACCTCTTCCAGTTGTGAGCGGGACCCCAATAGAGCGTGCAGCGATACTTCGCTCGCGTCACCGCAACGTAGAGCAGCCGCAGCGCTTCGGAAAGCGCTTCATCTTCGCTGATTCGCTTGTGCGCGTCCTTGTTCTCCGAGCCGAGGTCGATCTTGATGTTGCGTTGTTCGTCGTGGAACTTCACAGCGCTGTGATCGAAGCCGCGGAGCGCGGCGTCGTTGGTCGTGAACGGGCAGTACACGATCGCGTACTCGAGACCTTTGCTCTTGTGAATGGTAGAGACGCGGACCGCTCCCGATTCGGCATCGGGACGCTGCTGCAGCTCCTCGGAAGCGATGGCGCCGTCGCTCGTACCGTCTTCCTTCAGGCGACGGAACCAATGCATCAGCGCAATCGGGTCGCGCCGGCGTTCGCGCTCTCCTCGCATCAGCAACTCCTCGATGTGTAGGAGGTCGGTGAGCGTACGGCGCGCCACAGCCTGTCTTGCGATGCGGGTCTCTACCTCGGTGCTGCGCAGCATATCTTCCACGAAGCGCACGACTCCCTGGCTGTGCCAAGTTTCGTTCCACTCTCGAAAGCGCGATACCCAATCCGACCAAAGCTCATCCGTCATGTTCGAGAGCTCATAGGGGGAGACTCCGAGAAGCGGCGTTAGAAGAGCGCGGCGCACCAGCGACGCGTCGCCCGGCATCAGTGCCGCTTCGAGCACTGTGCTGAGGTCTGAAGCGATTTCGGTGCTCGACACACTCGAATCGCCGTCGAGCGACACGGAAATACCCAGCGCTCGGAGCGCGCCGGTTACTGCAAGGGCCTGCACGTTGGTGCGGCAGAGGACGGCGATGTCACCAGGCTCGACGGGTCGATTTTCGATCTCTTCGTTCGAGCCCAGCAACAGCGCGATCTCGTTGGCGACGATGGGGGCTACCGCTTCGGCGATCGGCCCGCCAAGGAGGCTCTGGTCCAGGAATACGAGCTCCATTGCGGCATCGAAGCTCGAGCGGCGCTCTTCGTAGTGCGGGACGGCATGTTCCATGCCGATGCCGTCGAGGATGAAAGGCCGCTCCTGGAGCGAAAACAAAGTGTTGATCGCATGCACGACGCCTGGGTCAGAGCGCCAGTTCGTGGTGAGGCAGTACTTGCGATCCCCGACGTCCTTCACAGCCCCCAGGTAGGAAAAGACGTCGGCGCCGCGAAACGCATAGATTGCTTGCTTGGGGTCTCCGACGTAGACCGCGGAAGACTCGCCATAGATGGCGCGGAAGATCCCGTACTGCACAGAATCCGTGTCTTGAAACTCATCGACGAGCGCCAAGGGATACGCCGTCGCCACAGTGTTGGCGATCACATTGGGTTCGAATCCGCGATCCTGCGCCTGAGATGGATCGAACGGCGCGTACACGGTCGCAAGCAAGTCGTCGAACGTGAAGACGGCCTTGTTCTCACGCCGATTCCGGGCTTGGTCCCTGGCAAATTGGATGAAACGTTCGCGGAACGCGAAAACAGCGTACTTGAAACCTGGAATGAGGCGCTCGTGAACTTCCCACAAGCGCCCGCAGGCTTCGAAGAAGGGATGCGTTGGCTCCTTGCCCGCTGCCTTGGTTCGCATGTTTCCCTGAGCGAGCCTGTTGATGAAGCTGGGCGGGAATCGAAAGCGGTTTTTCGCGAAGAAGTCGTCGAGCTCGACGCGCCATTTGTTGGTGACCGTGCGCTTCTGATACTGCCTACGGTCGAGGCCTTTGTCGTTGAGTAGGATCTCGAGCACTTCGTCCCGATGCTCTCTCCAGAGCCCGGCAACCTCCTGCCTAATTTGCAGCCACCGCTTCAACGCATCCTCGTCGACCTCGCTCGGCGCGGGCCCGAGGAGCTCGATGCCCGGCATCCTGGCGACGTTGACAAGCTGGGCGAGGTGCTTGGCGTTGACCTTTTCGTTTTCGAGGGCCCGCAGCAACCAGTCGGGCGCGTCGTAGAGCGCCTTCGCCCAGAAGTCGACCGCCAAGTCGGAATCCATCGAGACAACGTCCTCGGACACTTCAAAGTCGAAGTCGATCCCGAACAGTAGCGGATAGTCTTGAAGTAGACGCTGACAGAAGCCGTGGATCGTCAGAATCGCCGCGCGATCCATTTCTCCGAGCGCAGTTCTCAGCCTCTTCGCCACATCGCGCCGGCCCAGTCGTTCGACCGCATTGGCGACGACGCCGCGAAGCACATCTGCGTTGCCTGCGTTTGTGTCGAGCAAGCTGATTGCCGCGATGATCCGTTCTCTCGCACGCGCGCGAAGCTCCGCCGTCGCAGCCTTGGTATAGGTCAGGACCAGAATCTGCTCCGGGCTCAGGTCGTTCTCCAAAATCGCGCGCACGAAGTACGTCGTGATCGTGTGAGTCTTCCCCGTCCCGGCACTAGCTTCCACCAGCGTTGGCGCGTCGAGCGAAATGAGCTGAGGCGAAACCGCGCTCATTCTTCCCTCCGGTGCTGAAAGAGCGGCTCGTACAACCGAATCGCCGCAGCCTCGAACGCATCGCGCCACGCTTGTTCGTCGAACGGATCATCCGGGCCGAACACGTAGTTGAGGTATCGGTCCCACTTGCGTTGGTGGTTCAGCTCGTTCTTCGCCGCCGCAAAGGCCTTGTCCGAATCGGTCTGCCCGAGCTTTTCGGCAAACACCCGGGACGGCTTTTCGAGCAGCGGCAACGGCGCTTCACGCGACCTACGGTAGAGATCGATCAGGACTGCCAATCGAGCTCGAGCGTCGACCACCGGCCCGAAAGACACGAGGCTGGCGCGTGTCTCGGTTCCCCTGAGCACCAGATGAGTGGTTCTCGGGAGCTCTTCTGCGGTCTGCATCAGCAGATGCTCGATCCACACCGTCAGCTCGGTTCGCTTCCCCGGGTTGGTGAAGCGCTTCAATATACGTTGCTCCGGATACAAGCCGTCGAGGCGCCCCTCGAGGGTCAGGCCCTCGACCTTGGCGGCGACGAGCTCTGAGTTGGTCCGCTGTCCGGGCTCGAGCAACGCTTTGCGCGCATTGATGATTCGTATTTCGCGTCCTATCCGTTGCCTCTCCAGCGAGCCCCAGGTCCCATCGGGGAACTCGGGGGCAGCCCTGAGATAGGCTTCGAGAGCTTCGTCCCGAAGGCCGGCCTCGAGCACCTCATTCCCGATCACGGCGGCCTCGAAGCGACCTAGCTCAGTCAAGGCACTAGCCGGCTCGTAGAGAGCCGGCACACCAAAACGGGCGCGGAGCACCTTCTCGATGAAGGCCGAGATCGGATTCCAAAGCCAGGCTGAAAGCTCGGTGACGGAGAGGGATTCTTCCTCCGTTTCCGTCACGGCTCGTAGCTCGACTCGAACGGGCTCCACCGAAGGCTTTTCGAGCGCGCGGGCGATCTCGAGATAACGCTGCGAGGCGCCTTGCGGTAGCTCGCCGACTTCGAAGTATCGCGGGTCGAACGGGTGTAGCGGGTGGGCCGTCGGTTCGAGCACCGGCTCGTCCGAGGGCAGGGCGTAGTATCGACGCGCAGCTTCGCGGAGCTCCCAAACGACCGGGGACGGATTCGTTGCGATCTTCGAGGTGGTGGCTGGCGCGCTGTACGTGATGATCAGCCGATCTCGCGCGCAGAGAATCGCTTGCAGAAAGGAATGACGGTCGTCGTCTCTCTTGTTTCGGTCTCCGGGTTCGTGGTCCGAAACCATGATGTCGAAGCTCGGGCGCTTGTCCGGGCGGGGAAATGCATCCTCGCTCATGCCGACGAGGCAGACGACGCGAAACGGGACCGACCGAAGTGGCACGAGCTCTGTGAGTGTCACCCCCCGCCGAAGAAAACCGACCGCCGACGCCTTCTGAATCAGCATGGCCTCGAGCTCTCGTCGCAGAGTCTTGACAGTGATTGCCCCGCGGTAGCCGCCGAGACTGGCGAGCGCTCCTAACTCGTCGAGTGTCGAGCGAAGGATTCTCACTCCGGCGCTTCGTTCGTCGTCTTCTGCGAACAGCGACGACGAAAGTCGTTGGACCTCGCGCACCCAGGCATCCACGTGGAGGGCCTTCCGAGTGCGGCGCTGAAAGTCGAACAAGAACTCGCAAAGCTGGGCCAGGCGTGCGACGAGCTCCGCATCGCCCAGGCTTGGCGCGCCCCGAGGCAACGAGCCTTCGAACACGTGGGTCGCGTCGGGCGCCGACGCGAATCCGAGAAAGAGGCGTCCTAGACCGGCGCGCCAGGTGTGGAGCGGTTCGGGGGGAAACTCGAGCTCCCTGCGATGGTCTGCGTCGATGCCCCAGCGGACCCCTGCCGCTGCCAGCAACTCAGCGAGCCGCGCGCGTTCATCCTGCGTGAATCGGAATTCCTGCCGTAGCGAGACTGCGTCCATGAGTCGGAGAAGGTCGAGCACGGAGAAACGCGACTCGAGCACTTCAAGCACCGCGAGGAAGTCGTCGTAAAAAGGCGCGTCGTCGCGCGTCTTGCGGTCGTGCACCTCATAGGGGATCCGTCGCTGTTCATCTTGCCCGAACACTGCGCGGAAAGCAGGTGCGTACGCTTCGAGGTCAGGTGTCATCACCACGATGTCTTCAGGACGAAGCGTTTGGTCATCCTCGAGCGCAGCGCGGATAAGGTCGTGAAGAACCTGCGCCTCGCGCATCGGGCCGGTGCAGGCGTGGAGAGAGATCGACCCATCTGACGCTTCGATCGTTTGACGCTCGCCGTCTTCGGGCGAGCTTCGGAACTCGAGGATATCGGCTTGTAGCGAGCTGAGAAGATTCGTTCGGTCTGGGGCTTGGAAGAGGTCGGCTTCGTGATGAACCGTATGGTCGACGGCCAGAAGAAGCTGTTGGAAGTCTCGCGCAAGGCGGCCGAGTGTCGAAAAAAGCTGATGACCGTCGCCCGGGGTGTCGTCCAAGCCCACCGAAAGCTGGGGCGTCGTGCCGAGGTCGGACAAGTACTCGGACGAAGGTTCGAGCAAGTAGAATGTCGTCGGTATGGATCTCGAGACCGCGCTGAACAGCTCCAGGAACAACGGCGGCAAGGTTTCGAGTGAAAAGAGGTGGAGGCGCTTGAATCCGATCCCATCCGTTGCATGCCCCGCGCCGAGGGCCGTGACCGCCTGAGTGATCCGCGACGCGAGATCATGCGGGCCGAGTCGTTCTACGACCCGGCGCCAGAGGTCGGCCTGCCAATCGTGGTCTTTGCCCTTGTCCCAGCGTGCCAAGACCTGCGGGCGGTATACGACGTAGTCGTCGAACGCCGCCGACACGCTCGTTGCCAGCCTGAGCACCCGATCGGCATCCGACGGGTCGCCCAGATAGGCCTTCAGCTTCGCTGGCGCCGACTCCCGTAGCAGCGCGGCGATTGTCCATTTTAGGCGATCGGGTTCGTACGCCCTCGCTTCTTCGGATGCTCCCAGCGAAAGGCCGTCGAGAACCTGCTCGATCACGGCACGTGGAAACGGAAAAGACGGATTACTCCAGATGCCGAGTCGTTCGGCCAGTGCAAGCGTGAGCCACCGCTCCATGCCGCGGCTTTGCACGACGATCGGTTCTTTTTCGAATGGCCCGAGAGGCTTTTCCCGGATCAGCGATGCGAGCGCGTCCGCTAGGTTCTCGGTTCGGTTGCTGCGGATGAGCTCCATGCGCTCAGCGAGGCGGAAACTTTCGCTCCAGGTTCTTCATACCTCTGCCGAGCGCGACTTGAAATAGCTTTTTGCCGGCCCACGTTTTCACCGGATTGCTCGCAAGACGGCCATACGCCAGCCAGCAAATCACCGTTCCGCCATCGGGGTGCGGCTCGCAGGTCATCACGCCCAGATGGTCGAAGCAAAGCCCGAGGAATGCCTCGTCGTTTGCAGAGTAGGCGAGCATGCGCGGCGCATCGTACGCCTTCACCACCTCACGAACAGGCGTTGAGGCTCCACTCTTGATCACGCGAACCGCTCCGACTTGGCCCGGAGCTTCGGCGTTGCTGTTGTCCGTCCAGCTTTTCTTGGCGCCGACGATCCATTCGCTCGATCGATCGAAATCGCTGACGTAGTTGAAGAGCTCGTGCTGCGTGACGTCGACCCATCGCGTCGTTTCGAAGAGAAGCGGTTGATCGCTCAGGCGTGAGCCCGTTTCCTTGGCGTAGGCAGTGAAATCCGAGAAAGGGACCATCCGCCGAGTCTTATCGCTTTGAATCGAAGTTCAAGCCTCAAGACAGCCGGTTTCGGTAGTCTTCGTAGCCAAAGCTGCGCTGCACGCGGTAAGAGTCGTCCCGCGGGTCGTAGAGCGCAATCGACGGTAGCCGGACGCCGTTGAAGGTCGTGGTCTTGACCATCGTGTAGTGGGCCATGTCTTCGAAAATCAGCCGGTCGCCGACTTTCAATGGTTCGGCGAAGGCGTACTCGCCGATCACGTCGCCTGCGAGACAGCTGAGGCCACCCAGCCGATAGCGGTGAGGGTGCTTTCCCGGCTCCGCGGCATTTCGAATCGCCGGGCGGTACGGCATTTCGAGGACGTCGGGCATGTGGGCCGTAGCGGAAATATCGAGCATCGCGATGGGTCCGTCGTTGTCGATGACGTCGAGCACCGAGGCGACTAGCACGCCCGCGTTCAGCCCGATCGCCTCTCCGGGCTCGAGGAAGACGTCCACCCGGTGTTCTCGTTTGAAGTCACGGATCAAGTCGATCAACAAAGCCACGTCGTAATCGGGCTCGGTGATCTGATGTCCGCCACCGAAGTTCACCCACTTTGCCTCGTCGAGCCAGGGCGCAAACCGATCTTCGATCGCCGCGAGTGTTCGTTGGAGCGCGTCCGCGCCGAGCTCGCAGAGAGTATGAAAGTGTAGGCCATCGATGCCCCGGAGGTTCGCTTTGATCAGCGCTTGTTTGGTCGTGCCGAGCCGCGACCCCGGTGTGCAGGGGTCGTAGATCGCAACATCGACTTCCGAGTGCTCCGGGTTGATGCGCAACCCAAAGCTCGCGTTCGTCGCGTGCGCGTCGATGATCGAGCGAAAGCGATCGATTTGCGACGGCGAATTGAAGATGACGTGGTCGGAGTAGCGAATGGTTTCGCGAAGCGACGCCTCGTCGAAAGCGAGGCAATAAGTATGAACTTGCTGGCCGAGCTCTTCTCGGCCTAGTCGCGCCTCGTCTGGCCCGCTCGCAGCGACTCCGTCCAGATGCTTGGCGACGAGAGGGAACGTCGACCACGCGGCGAAGCCTTTGAGCGCGAGCAAAATTCCGCAGTCGGCTGCGCGTCGAGCATGCGCCAGCAGCTCCAAGTTCTGCTCCAAGACCGCCAGGTCGATCACGTACGCAGGTGAATCGACGCGGCTCGGATCGAGATCTGCGCAAGGAAGCACTACATCTCCTGCACGTGCCAAGGAAGCCCTCGAACGGCGAGCTCTTCGAGAAAAGGCTCTGGATCTAGTTGTTCGACGTTGAACACGCCGCGGCCGCGCCACTGCCCGGTGAGCATCATCTTGGCCCCGACCATCGCGGGCACGCCGGTCGTGTAGGAAACCGCCTGAGCGCGGACTTCTTTCCAGGACTCTTCGTGGTCACAGACGTTGTGGATGAACACCTTTCGAGGCTTCCCGTTCTTGCGGCCTTCGATCAAGCAACCGATGCTGGTCTTGCCCGTGTAGTTTTCGCCCAGCGTCGAAGGGTCAGGGAGCAAGGCTTTCAAGAATCGAATCGGCACGATCTCTCGGCCCTCGTATTGGATCGGATCGATGCTGGTCATGCCGACGTTTTGAAGCACGCGAAGGTGCGTGATGTACTCGTCTCCGAACGTCATCCAAAAACGAATCCGCTTGAGGCCGTCGATGTGTGTCACCAAGGACTCGAGCTCTTCGTGGTAGAGCAGGTACGCCTTGCGCTCGCCCACCGCGGGGAAATCGAACATGCGCGAATGCGACATCGGGTCGATCTCCACCCAGTCTCCGTTCTCCCAGTACCGGCCGCGCTGGGTGATCTCCCGGATGTTGATTTCGGGATTGAAGTTGGTGGCGAACGGGTGGCCGTGGTCACCGCCGTTGCAGTCTAGGATGTCGATGTAGTCGATTTCGTCGAATAGGTTCTTCTGCGCGTAGGCGCAGAAGATGTTCGTCACGCCCGGGTCGAATCCGGAGCCCAATAGGGCCATGATTCCGGCGGACTCGAAGCGTTCCTGGTACGCCCACTGCCACTTGTATTCAAACTTCGCTTCGTCTGGAGGCTCGTAGTTGGCGGTGTCGAGGTAGTCGACCCCCGTCGCCAGGCAGGCGTCCATCAAAGGCAGGTCTTGATAGGGGAGCGCCACGTTGATCAGCAGGGCCGGTCGAACTCGTTTGATCAGCGCGACTGTCTGTGCGACGTCATCCGCATCGACCTGGGCGATCTCAATTTCACGGCCGCGAAGCTCTCGCACCTGTCTCTGGATCTTCTCGCAGCGCGAGAGCGTTCGGCTGGCCAGAACGACCTCGGAAAACGTGCCGCTGTCGTCCGCGCATTTGTGCGTAACGACGCCGCCTACGCCACCTGCACCAACGATCAACACCTTGCTCATCGAGCCCTCTGCAGCGGGCTGTACGATCTTCCCGGCCGCAGTTCGAGGTGTGACGTCGACGTCCCCGATTTGCAAGCCAAGTCGCGTGACTTTCAGGGAACCTTGTGTTTATCTTTGCCACCTTGCGAGGGAAGGGCGCAGCCGTTCATATGCAGCGAGCGATAGTAGGGTTGGATGTGGGATCCACGACCGTGAAAGCGGTTGTCGTCGACCCCGAGACCAAAGACATCGTCTGGAGTGACTACCAGCGGCACCACACGAAGCAGGCGGAGTGCGTTCTCGACTTCATGGTGCGGATTGGGCAAATCCTCGCGGAGCTCAGCTGCGACGATGTTCGAGCATTCATCACCGGGTCGGGCGCGAAGCCCCTCGAAGCGCCACTAGGCGCAAAGTTCGTTCAAGAGGTCAACTCGGTCACCTTGGCGGTCGAAACCCTGCATCCCGATGCGGGCTCCGTAGTCGAGCTTGGCGGGCAAGACGCGAAGATCATCGTCTTCAAAGAGAACAAGCAGACTGGCGACAAGTCCGCCATCGCTTCGATGAACGACAAATGTGCCTCGGGCACCGGCGCCACGATCGACAAGTGCATGATCAAGGTCGGCATGCCGTCAGAGGAGACGCTAGAACTGCACTTCGACGACGCGCATCTTCATCACGTAGCTGCAAAGTGTGGCGTCTTCGCAGAGACCGACATCGTCAACCTCGTGAAGACCGGCATTCCCTCGGACGAGATCATGTGCTCGCTCGCCGACGCCATCGTGATGCAGAACCTCTCGGTCCTCACACGCGGTAACACCCTGCGGCACAAGGTCTTGCTCTTGGGCGGGCCAAACACGTTTCTTCCGTTCCTTCAGGAGTGCTGGCGCAAGCGAATTCCGGAGACCTGGGATGAGCGCGGCTACGACTACCCGAAGGACGTGCCGATCGAAGAGCTGATCCCCGTACCCGAGAACGCTGCCCTTTATGCGGCATACGGCGCCGTCATGTACGGCATGCACGAGCCCGCTGCGGTCGGCGTCTACAAGGGTCTCGACGGCTTGCGTCGCTACATCACCGAGGGCCGAAAAGAGCGTCTGGGGGAGAGCGCAGGCCCCCCGCTAGCGCGTGATGAAAAGGAGCTTGAACAATTCCTGGGCGCTTACCACATTCCGATGTTCATCGAGCCTGAGGCGGCCACCGAAAAGGTGCGTGCCGTCATCGGCCTCGATGGTGGAAGCACTTCTTCGAAAGCCGTCCTCCTCAGCGAAGAAGGCGAAGTATTGATGAAGGCCTATACGCTGTCGAAGGGCAACCCGATTCAGGACAGCAAAGAGCTCCTTGCCGAGCTCCGGGGGCGCATACGTGCCAAGGGCGCCGAACTTGAAGTGCTCGGCTTTGGAGCAACCGGCTATGCCGCCGACGTGCTCGAAGAATGCGTCCGAGCCGACGTGAATATCGTCGAAACGGTTGCCCACATGATGAGCGCCACACACTACTTTGGCGACGTAGACGTGATCTGCGATATCGGCGGCCAGGACATCAAAGTGCTGTTCATGGAGAATGGTGACATCAAGACGTTCAAGCTGTCGAACCAGTGCTCGGCCGGTAACGGCATGCTGCTACAGGCGATGGCTGACCAATTCGGCTTGCCGGTTACCGAGTACGCAGAGACCGCGTTCCAAGCCGACTTGGCGCCCAAGTTCAGCTACGGCTGTGCGGTCTTCCTCGATACCGACCGCGTGAACTTCCAGAAGGAAGGTTTCAGCAAAGAGGAGCTGCTTGCCGGCCTCGCACAGGTTCTCCCGAAAAACGTCTGGCAGTACGTCGTCGGCGTCCCGCGGATGGCAGCACTTGGACGCAAGTTCGTGCTCCAGGGCGGCACGCAATACAACCTGGCCGCCGTCAAAGCACAAGTCGACTACATCAAGGAACGCGTCCCGAACGCCGAGGTCTACGTTCACCCGCACAGCGGTGAGGCCGGCGCCATTGGCGCTGCAATGGAGACATTGCGCGTAGTCACGCGCCGCGGAAGCTCCAGGTTCATTGGCCTCGATGCCGCAATCGATCTCCAGTACGAAACGAAGAACGACGAAACGACGACCTGTCACTTCTGCGCGAACAACTGCTCGCGCACGTTCATCGACGCCTTCCGCCCCGACGGGTCCACGAGCAGGTACATCAGCGGCTTTTCCTGCGAAAAGGGGATGGTGGAGTCAAAAGGCGCAATGGAAGCGATCGTCAAAGAGCGCCGCAAGATCATGAAAGAGTTTCCGAACCTGGTGACCTATGAGGGCCTCAAGGCGTTCAAGCGCGTTGCGGGTGTGCAGCCCATGCCCGACGCGGGCACGCAGATCGAAGACGTGAAAGTGGAGCGCAAGTTCTTCGGCTCGATCGAGCGCACGAACTACATGCGCACCTTTCAGCGTTCGTCGGAACAAGCCGCGGAACAGCGAGCGAACTGGCGCGTCGGCATTCCGCGGGTCCTCAACATGTACTCCACCGCTCCGTTCTTCCGCACGTATTTCGAGGTGCTCGGGGTACGGCCGAAGAATATCGTCTTCAGTGATCCGAGCTCCGAGGAGATGTTTGCCGAAGGCGGGAAGTATGGGTCTGTCGACCCTTGCTATCCTTCCAAGGTCGCACAAGCCCACTTCCACCAGCTCTTCTTCCACAAGCACGAGAAGTCCCCGTTCGACGCGATTTTCTTCCCCATCCTCACGCACGTGCCGTCGTTCGTCACGGATGCCGTCGATTACGCGAGCTGTCCGATTGTTGCGGGCACTCCGGACGTGATGAAGGCTGCCTTCACCAAAGAGCAGGACTATTTCGAAAACCGCGGCATTGAGTACCTCGCGCCCGCATTCAGCTTCACAGAGCCGACGCTTCTCAAGCGAGACATGTTCGACGCATTCCGTGACATCCTTGGCATGACGGAAGACGAGAGCGACTTTGCAGTTGGACAGGCGCTCGAGGCGCTCGATCGTTTCGACGAAGACATCCAAGCGAAAGGGAAGGCCATCCTCGAGCAGGTCGAGCATGACGACAAAATCGCCATCCTGGTGCTTTCGCGCCCGTACCACAACGATCCCGGTCTTCACCACGGCATCCCAGACGAGTTCCAGGTTCTCGGCTATCCGATCCTGAGCATCCGCTCGATTCCAAAGGACCCCGAGTGGCTGCAGCGCTTCTATGGCGAAGGCGAAGACGTCCTGAGCGTCAACGACGTTTGGCCCGAGAATTACTCGGCGAACTCGGCTCAAAAAGTGTGGGCGGCAAAGTTTGCTTCACGCCATCCCAACGTCGCCATTCTCGACTTGAGCAGCTTCAAGTGCGGACACGATGCGCCGACCTACGGCATCATCGACAGCATCGTTGCAAAGAGCGGCGTCCCATCGTCGTCATTGCACGACATCGACGCCAACAAGCCGGGCGGCTCGATCAAGATTCGTGTCAAGACCTACGCTCACTCGCTCAAGATTCGCGAAGAGCACCTCGACGATGTCGCATCGCGAAAAGCCGAGCTTCAACGGCGAATCGACGAGAAACGGCTCGAGCTCTTGCGTATGAAGCAAGAGCAACTGGCAGCGCATCGGCGCGCCGACCTCGGACTCGAGCGCCAAATTCACGAGCTTACAGAAAAGGTTGGTCGGTATCGCATCGAAGCGTCGAAGGCGGCAGAGGACGCGACTTTGTCGAGTGCGGTCTCGGAAAGTTTGATTCGTCTCGGAAAGAAGACCAAGGACGGCAAAGTCGTTCGAGTGTGAAGGGGCTAGACATGGCTGATGGTTTTGAGATCGACATCGACGAAGAACTTGCCGCATTCGAGGCGGAAGAGCGGGCTCGGCTAGGGCTCGAGGACGACCGGGAACAGTGGACCGACGCGATGATCGATCCGTTTTTCTCGGCCAAGGAGCGGCCGACTACGACGATTCTCAACGGTGGCCTCACGATGGCTCACGATGAGTTCGTCGCTTCTGCCTTGAAGGGAATCGGCTACAACACTCGCCCCATGGACTGCGCCGACGTCGAGGCGCTTCGATTCGGCAAAGAGTTTGGCAACAAGGCGCAGTGCAACCCCACGTACTTCACCGTAGGTAACCTCGTCAAAGAGCTCTCCCGCTTACGTGACGAAGAGGGGCTCTCGGCTCAAGAGATCATCGACAGCTACGTCTTCCTCACCGCTGGCGCCTGCGGTCCATGCCGGTTCGGCATGTACGTGACCGAGTACCGCAAAGCGCTCCGCGACGCAGGCTTCGACGGCTTTCGTGTGGTTCTCTTTCAACAGCAGTCGGGGTTCAAGCAAGCCACAGGCGAAGAAATCGGGCTGGTGCTCAACCCCCAGTTCTTCATGGCGCTTGCGCGCGGCTTGTTCGCTGGCGACGTGCTCAACGTACTGAGCTATCGCATGCGCCCCTACGAGGTCGAGGAAGGTGCGACCGACCGCGCGATCGGCGAAGTGAAGCGGGAGGTGCATGAGGCGCTCCAGGAGAATCGCAGCGTTCTTCGTGCGCTTTGGCGCGGCCGGAAGTACCTCGAAGCTGTCGAGCTCGATCGCTTGCGCGCAAAGCCCAAGGTCGCGATCATCGGAGAGTTCTGGGCGATGACGACCGAAGGGGATGGTAACTACCACCTTCAACGATTCGTCGAATCGGAAGGCGGCGAAAACGACATTCAGACCCTGGTCAACTGGCTGCTCTACACCTTGTGGGAGATGCGGCACGACACCGAGCGTCGCATGACGCTCCGTGGCACCGACGAGTCGTACTACGGGCTCGAGGGTTCGGACGTCGGCTACAAAATGGCAGGTGTCTGGCTCGGCGAGCTAGCTCTGCGTGCCACGTTTGCCACGTTTAGCGCCGTCGCCGGCCTCAAGCGGAACAAGCTTCCCGATATGGACGAGATCGCGAAGGTCGGCCACAGTTTCTACAACAACGAGTTGCGTGGTGGCGAAGGGCACATGGAAGTCGCCAAACTGGTCCTCAACGTGGCCAAGCAGAAGGCGAATATGACGCTGAGCGTGAAACCGTTCGGCTGCATGCCGAGCTCCGGTGTGTCCGATGGCATTCAAACGGTCATCACCGAGCTTCACCCGGACGCGATCTACTGTCCCGTCGAAACCAGCGGCGACGGCGCGGTGAACTTCTACTCTCGCGTGCAGATGTACATGTTCAAGGCGCGGGAGCGCGCTCGCCTGGAGCATCAGGCAGCGCTCGATACGTACGGCATCACTGAAGACCAGGCACGCGAGTTCTTGAAACGCTCCCGCTACGCGAAGACGTTCTACAAGGCGCCCCACATCGTTGCGGGCACCAGCGCAGACATCATCCACGAAATCGGACCTCTCGTCGGCAAGGGCCGGCTCGGTCGCACAAAGGTGCATGCCACACGCGCCGTGACCCGCACCAAAGGCTTCGTCACCGCGGATCTTCGGCACGCGAAGAAAACGTTCGACAAAATGGCACCCTACCTACCATCGCTCGGCCGGCTGATTTACGTCGAGCTCAAAGAAAAGCTCCCCGCGCCCAAAGCGGCCTGGCAGACGCTCATGCGACGCGCCGTACCCAAGTCAGAGGAAAGCGCCGAAACGCAAATCCCTACGACTCACGAATACACCCCCACACCCACGCCGCAGGCGGCGCCCAACCCGGAAACCCTGCGTCTTCAGGTCGTGAGCTGAGGTCGCGCCGCCCGCGCTAGCCCTGGGGCTTCGCGTGCGCGGGCAGCTCGCCGGTGAGGCTCTTCAAGAACGTGACGATGCTGTTGACCTGAGCGTCGCTCAAGTCTTTGCCAAGCTGATAAGTGCCCATGACCTTGACGGTTTCTTCGAGCGTCGCGCGTGAGCCGTCGTGTAGATAAGGCGAGGTGAGCTCGATGTTGCGGAGCGTGGGAACCTTGAAGAAGTGCTTGTCGGCGGGCTTTTTGGTTACGTTGAAACGTCCCATATCGGCCTCGGTGATCGGCGTGCCGCGGTCGGCGAAGTAGTCCTTCACGAGGCCCATCTTCTGGAACATCGTGCCCCCGGCAATGATCCCGGTGTGACACGCAGTGCAGCCGGCTTCTTTGAAGGTCGAGTAGCCCTTCTTTTCGGCGTCCGTGATCGCGGTTTCGTCACCGAGAAGGAACTTGTCAAATCGCGAAGGCGTGATCAACGACTTTTCGTACTCGGCGATCGCGTCGGTTGCGTTGTCTTGCGTAACGCCGTCCTCGTAGAGCTTCGCAAACGTCGCCGCGTACTCCTTGTTCTTCTTGAGACGTGCGACGACGTTATCCCACTTGGCACCCATTTCGATCGGGTTTGCAACCGGACCCGCTGCCTGCTCTTGCAAGTCTTTCGCGCGCCCATCCCAGAACTGAACGAAATTGTATCCGGAGTTCAACACCGAAGGCGAGTTGATTGGGCCGACCTGGCCGCGGATGCCGGTGGACGTCTTTCGCGGTTCTGCACCGCCATGATCCAACGAATGGCATGTGACGCAGGCGATCGTCCCGTCCCCAGACAGAGTCGTGTCGAAATAGAGGCTTCTGCCGAGCAATACCTTTTCCATGTTGACGTTCACGGAGTTGGGGAGTGGTTGGAGCGGTTCGACGGCCGCGACGGCCGGTTTCTCCTCCTCGACGGCGGGCGTTTCTTCAGCCGCCGGAGCAGGGGTTTCTTTTCTTGTGCAACCTGCGATCGCGACCGCGACGAGGATGATGAGAGCCCACTTCATCTGTGACATGGGACGAACGCTAGCAGCCGAAGCGCACTTGGGCACCCGCTGCTATGCTGCGCCCCTGTGAACCAGAGACGCAGAGTGTATTTGGCCAGGCACGGCGAGGTGTCCTACTTCGAACCGGACCAGGAACCCGGTGATCACGATCCAGCTCTCAATGAGACGGGGGTTGCTCAAGCGGAGGCCTTGGGGCAGCTCTTGGCAGAGGCCCCGATTGATTTGGCGGTCTGCACTGGCCTCCGCCGAACCGAGCAGACTGCCCGGCTCGCGCTGGCCATGAGGGACCTCCCGATCCACGTCATAGAAGACCTGAGTGAAGCAAAAACAGGCACTTTCGAGGACGTCGACAGCGGGGATGACTTGGAGGCTTTGTTCACTCGCGCCTTCGACAACGCCGCGCATCCCGGCGCTCGCTTCCTGACGGGCGAGTCCTATGCGGAGCTTTGGGACCGGGTCGCGGCCGCGTGGCAAGGCCTACTCAGTCGTAACGACTGGAGCGAGGCGTTCGTTGCCGGCCATGGCGTGGTCAACCGAACGATCCTCGCGCAGGCCATGGGCACCGGTCCGGAAATCTATCGCCGGATCGAGCAAGACCCTGGCTGCCTCAATGTCCTAGACATCGAGGGAGAGGGAGCCGACGCCCGTGTTGGCTATGTCCGCCTGATGAACTTCACCCCGTACAACGCGGCCAAGGCCGGCATGCTCGAGACCACGTTGGAGACGCTCTGGCGCCAGTTCATCGAAGACTAGTCGTCGCAGTGGAGAGCACGATAGCCGCCTTGGTAGTAGAGTAGCGGCTCCGCTTCAGTCGTACGAACCGCTTCGACCCGGCCGACGTAGATCGTGTGGCTCCCCTCCCGGTGGGAGCTCGCGACCTTGCACTCTAGGGACGCCAACGCCTCGTCGATCAGGGGTGCGCCCATTGCGCCTTCGGTCCAGCTCACCCTTTCGAGGCGCGAGTCTTCGTACTTCGACGAGGCGAAAACGTTCGATACCTCTTGCTGGTGGGCCGCCAAGATATTTACGGCAAACACGCCGCCTTCTTCGATGATGCTGTGGGTCGTCGAAGATTGGTTTGCACAGACGAGCACCAGAGGTGGATCGGCAGAAACACTCGAAAACGCGGACACCGTCATCCCGTGCAGCCTGTCGCCGCTTCGCGAGGTCACGACGGTCACCCCACTGGCCCAGCCTCGTAGGGCATCTCTGAACGCGTCTGGATCGATTGGCATCGTCTCTGGCTCCCTAAACTCTAGTCTCCGCAGTGCCTTCGGATGAAGTCGACCGATCGAGACCCTGCGACAATGGGCTTCCCGCCGGGCACTCGACCCCGAGCGCGGTGGGGCTGCCGGCCGCCATGGAGGAAAATCCCAGGGAAGGGCTAGCTGCGACCATACTCAACTGGGTCTAGGCAAGAATAGAACGTGTTTCAAGTGGACGCAGGGCTTTCACCTTTCCGAAATTGGGCTAGTTTCCGCCCCCTATGCCCCAACAGGCGTTTCTAAAGGGGATCCAGGGCTACTGGGATGCCCTGGGCCAACCTGGTGAGCCCCCCGAGCTAGGCGAGTCTCGAATCGACGCGTTCGTCGATCTCTTGCACGTGACCGCCAATGCGGAGCACGGGTTTCGCTTGCTGGAGTTGCTCGACTCGCCGTACGCGGGAATGGCGGTCGGCGATGCGTCGCGACCGTGGCGATTGCACTGGGCGCTGCAAGTAGGCGAGGTCGAGCCGTTCGTCGTCTCGGAGCTCCACGGTTTGATCTTCCTGGCCGACACGATCGCAGATCCTGAAGGCCGTCACCGCGTGTATACGATCAAGGACGGAATGCGTGGCGACCTGGAGTTCGCGGACATCACGGGCGCGCTTCGCTGGATGACCGCGCAGGTGCACCACGCGAAGGGCGCGCTCGATGATGCGAAGCTGCAAGACACCCAGAGCGAAGCCTCCGCCTTGCTGGACGACGACTGGGAAAAGGGACCGACCTCCGGCCTCTACATCGTCGAAGAGCTTCTCGATACACCGCTGTTCGAAGCTTGGGATGCCATCTCCCGAGGTCAGTGGCCTCTCGTCGAATCCGACGGTAGCAATCCTGCGGTCGATCGTGAAGACGGTTGGCAACGGCGACTATCGCTTTGGCTCACCCGAAGGTTCCTTGCGACACGAGCTCTCGAGCTCCCCGAGGAGATCGGCGTTTCCGACATGGATGCGATCCATCGATCGCTGGTCGATCACCTGATCGACTTCGAACAAGCGATTCATGGCGGCGACGTGCCGAGAATCATCGACCAGACAGCGGCCGGAGAAGACCCAAAGCTCGGCATGTTGGCGCTCGAATGGATGGAGCGGCACGATAGTTGGCGAACTGCAGCTAGCGTTCCGGCGCCTGACGAGGACGACGCCTTCATCGAGGAGCCACCGCCTTTTCAACACACGCCGTTCACTAGAAGGCTCATGCACGCGCTGTCGGTTTCGCTCGATCGCATGGTGGAGCAGGGCGAGCTGGAGCTCGACCCAGACCGAAAAGAGGCCCTGCTCATCGAGCTTGTGACCGCGGGGTCCGACGCTCGCTCGGTCAAGCACATGCTCAAGAAGCTGACTTCGACTTTGGTCGACTCAGAGCACGTCGAAGAGATTTATCCAAGCGACGACAAGATTCAGGATCGGCTCAAAGAAGACCTCGGAGGATGATCGAGCCGCCCGGCACGCAGCTCTGGGCTGATACGCGATGGCGCGACGGTTGGCGTGTGCAGCGCCGTTGGGATGCGAAGGCAAGTCGGCTGCTCAATCCCGCAGGCCGAATCGTGTCGCGGGGCACTGTAAGCCAGTGCGAGCGAGCGCTCGCAGAATCGCACCCTGAGGTCAGATCGGCAGATCACCTCGTCGTATTGCTACATGGCCTCGGCCGAACGCGCCGTTCGCTAGCGCGCTTGGATAGGGCGCTTCAGCAAGCTGGATTGACGACCGCGCGCCTCGACTATCCGAGCACTCGCAAGTCGATTCAGGAGCACGCTGCGACCGTTGCAGAGCTGCTCGACCACGTGCCCAGGCCGACGAATCTCTCGTTTGCATCGCACAGCCTCGGCGGCCTGATCATTCGACAGCTTTTTAGCCACGACGCGCCTTGGCGCTCGGCCGTCGCACGAATCGCGATGATCGCCCCGCCAAATCACGGCGCGTCGCTCGCGGGCTCGCTCGACAAGGGCGGTGTCATGCGAGGCATCCTCGGCCCGTCCTACGCGCAAATTGCCAAAGGCTTTGCCGAGACGCTTCCGGTACCCGACGTTCCGTTCGCGATCTTTGCCGGAGATGCGTCAGGCGTGCCCGGCGACGGGCTGGTGACCATCGAAGAGACTCGCTTGGAAGGTGCGATTGAGCATCACGTGGTTCCGGCGATTCATACCTTCGTGATGAACCATCCGGCTGTCATTCGCGGAGCGGTTTCTTTCCTAAGCGGCGCCCCAGATCGAGCTTGATGATCGGAGCAGGCCCCTGTCCCGGTCATGAAGCGCCCCTTGGCGATCGCGTTCCAAGAGCAGAGGGCCGTCCAAGTCCACATACTCCGCGTCCGACGCCAGTAGGAGAGCTGGCTCGATGGCAAGCGAGGTGCTGACCATGCATCCGAGCATCACGCGCAAGTCCAAACGTCGCGCTTCATCGGCGCAGTAGAGCGCTTCGGTCAGGCCGCCCGTCTTGTCGAGCTTGATGTTGACCATGTCGTACCGGTGCCCGATACGCGCGAACGAGTGTCGGTCGTGAAACGACTCGTCGGCGCAGACGGCCACAGCACGTTCAGTTCCGTCGAGCGCCGAGTCGTCGTCCGCTGAAAGAGGTTGCTCTAGTACAGTAACGCCGAGCTCAGGCAACACAGGTAGCCACGCTCGGAGTTGCTCCGGCGACCAAGCTTCGTTGGCATCGATCACCAGCTCGGCATCGGGCACGGCTTCATGGACCGCTGCGATACGCTCCATATCCTCGCCACCGTCCACCTTGACCTTGATCACAGGTGCCCCTGCGAGCTCGACGGCGGCGGACCTCATCTTCTCGACGCTATTGACGCTCACTGTGCGCATGCTGTGGACGGCCTGAGGTGGTTCACTGAGGCCCGCCAACTGCCAGACCGGCGCGCCCGCACACTTGGCCTCCAGATCCCAGAGCGCACAGTCGATCGCGTTTCGCGACGCGCCCGGCGGCATCGTCAACATCTGGGCATGGGCGTCATGCCCTTGCAAGTCCCGACAAACCGCTTCGATCTCGGCGCGAACCGAGTCAATCGACTCTCCGTACCGCGGGTAGGGCACGCACTCGCCTCGCCCGATCAAGCCCCCGTCGTGAAGCTCGAGCACCAGGACATCGGCCGTAGCCCGGGCCCCGCGCGCGATTCGAAAACCACCTCGAATCGGCCACGATTCCGCTCGGACCACCGCTTTCATCGCGCTCGGCTAGGCGACGCCGGTGGCTTCTTTGATTGCCTTCGGGCTGAGCGTTTTGCAGATGAACACGTGCACGTCCCATAGGTCGCGCGGACGCTGTCCCGCTTCTTGCAGAAGCTCCATCGTCTTCTGGGCGGCCTGCAGGAACTGCGTGTAGGTCGTTGCGTTCGGCGTCGTGTCGTACTTGGGATCGATGTCCAGGATGAGCGCCTGCTTCTTGAGGAAGGTCGGCTTCACGAACAGATGATCGGCCGGGTAGACCAGCGCAGAGAGCAGAGTCGCCAACGGCCAAGTTGCGCCGTCCTCGACATCGAGCGCCGCGACAAACGAGTCGAAGCGAATCGGGTAGGTCCGCTCGCCGTAGAGCAGCTCACGAAGCGACATCGCCACCGTCTCGCGGCTGTCCTCGGGGAGGTTCTTGAACCGAGTCGCTTCGGCCTTCTGGGTCGTGCTCTTGGTGCTCGTGAGGAACTCGTAAATCATCTGGTGGATTTCTTCGTAACTCGCGTTGCCCGTCAGCTCGTCTAGGTTTTTCTGGCTCAGGAGATCTTCGGCGCGTTCAATCGCGGCCTCCTTGAGCTTTTCGGCGCCCTTGGCACCGGCTTCGCCCCGCTCGGCCTTGACGTAGGCCTCGTCCTCGAAGCCGACCGGGTAGAGGGTCATGAAGTAGGCCACCTGCTGCTCGAAGGTGATGTCCGGCTTCTTCGGTGGCGCCTTCGACTTGCGCGTGGAGCCGGGTGCCGGCGCCTGGTTACGGCGAGCAAGCCGGTCGATTCGCACCGCCTCGTTCCCTTGCACCTCGATGATCTCCATCTTGTGCCAGTAGTCAGGCCGGAAGCTCCGCTCGGCGCCGTCTTCGAAGAGGAAGGTACGCTTGTCTGGGATCTCCAGGAGAAGCACCGAACGGCCCCAGTCCTTACGGCTGGTGTGCTCGAAAACTCGGGGCGGAACAGAAGGAGTAGTCTCTGGCATCGATTACAGTTCCTCGAAGATCGGGTAGAAGCCGGCCCTGGGGCTCGGAAAAACGAGCCCGTCGTGTATCACGGACGCGGTGGGCTTGCATCCGCTTGCGATCCACTCGATGTAGCCTTAGGAGCATCCCTACGCAACCTCCTGTTCTCATTAGAGTTTACGCAGAATGAACCGATACTCAGTAACGCGTTTTGGAGCTTCGCTCCTCGTTGCCGCCGCGGCTCTGCCTGGCCTGGCCTGTGAACCGGTTCTCAAGAGCGAGGCCGAACCGACGACGGACTCGATCGAGACGGCCGAAAGCGACCCGCGCCTCCCTGGCGTGGCATCGGCTGACGAGGTCCTACAACAGCGCCTCGACAAGGCGCTCGCCTCCCAAGGTCCGAGCTACACGCCTCGAACCCACCATCTGAACGAGGACGGCTCGCCCCGCTTCACCAACCGCCTGATAGAGGAGTCGAGCCCGTACCTGCTCCAGCACGCACACAACCCGGTCAACTGGTACGCCTGGTCCGAGGAAGCGTTCGAGCGGGCAAAGCGCGAGAACAAGCCAATCTTCTTATCGGTGGGCTATTCGACCTGTCACTGGTGCCACGTCATGGAGCGCGAGTCGTTCGAAGACGAGGAGATCGCGGCCTATCTCAATCAACACTTCATCGCGATCAAGGTCGATCGAGAGGAGCGCCCGGACATCGACAGCGTTTACATGACCGCGGTCAACATCCTGACCGGCCGCGGCGGCTGGCCGATGACCGTGATCATGACGCCCGACAAGGAGCCATTCTTCGGCGGTACGTACTTCCCGCCCCGAAAGGGATTTCGCGGAAGCCGGGCCGGGCTGATCGACATCCTCACCCAGATGGTTGGCGCGTACACGAACGAGCCAATGCAGGTAGTCGCGCGCGCGCAAGAGCTCAGCCAGCGCGTCGAGAAGGCCGCGGCGTTGCAGCCCGGGCCCGGAATTCCGAGCGACAAGGTGATCGCGATTGCAGCGCAACGGCTCGCCTCGATGTTTGACCCGGTCGACGGCGGCTTTTCAGGCGCGCCCAAGTTCCCACAACCTTCGCGCCTTTTGCTCCTCTTGCGGTACGCGCGGCGCACGCGCGACGCAGGTGCGACGGCAATGGTGACCGTCACCCTCGACAAAATGGCTGCGGGCGGGATCTACGATCACGTAGGCGGAGGCTTCCATCGTTACTCTACGGACGCGCAATGGCTGGTCCCGCATTTCGAGAAGATGCTCTATGACAATGCCCAGCTCGCGGTCGTTTACCTCGAAGCCTGGCAGCACACCGGCGATCCGGCGTACGAGCGCATTGCGCGCGAGATCCTCGACTATGTCGCCCGTGAGATGACCTCTCCCGAAGGTGGCTTCTACTCCGCAACCGATGCGGACAGCCCGACTCCCAGTGGGCACGACGAGGAAGGCTGGTTCTTCACTTGGACCCCGGACGAGCTCGAGCTGCTGCTTGGCGCCGACGATGCTGCGGTCGTCTCGGCTGCGTACGGCGTGACCAAGCCTGGGAACTTCGAAGGTCGAAACATCCTTCATCGTGTCAAGACGGACCGGGAAGTTGCAACCGAGCTCCGGATCCCCGTCAAGCGGGTCACGGAAGTGCTCACCAGCGCTCGGTCCACTCTCTATGACGCTCGGGGCTCGCGTCCGCCGCCCATCCGCGACGAGAAAATAATCGCTGCCTGGAACGGCATGATGATCGCCGCCTTCGCGCAAGCCGGCTGGACGCTCGCTGACGCTCGGTATGTCGACGTCGCAGCGCGCGCCGCACGATTCGTGCTCGACCAGATGCGGGCGAAGGATGGTGCTCTGGTGCGGACCTATCGTGATGGGAAGAAGGGCAGCACTTCGTTTCTGGACGACTACGCGTTCATGGAGGGCGCATGCCTCGAGCTCTACGAAGCCACCGGCGATTCGAGCTGGATCAAACGCGCGATCGAGCTTCAAACAGACCAGGACGCGCGGTATCTAGACAAGCAGAGCGGCGGCTACTACCTCAGCCCCAGCGAAGGTGAAACGCTGCTGGTTCGTGAGAAGCCCGCGTATGATCGAGCGGTTCCATCGGGGAACTCCGTCGCTGCCAACAACTTGCTCCGTCTCCACGACTTCACCGGGAATGCCCAATGGAGGAGCGCGGCGGAACATCTGTTTGCGTCGCTGGCGTTCCGAGTGACCCGTTCATCGACCGGGTTTCCGTTACTCCTGGTGGCTCTCGACCACTACTACGACACGCCTCTCGAGATTGCGGTGGTCGCGCCCGTCAGCCTTGACGAAGCCGGCCCTCTGACGGAGCGGCTTCGCAAGTCCTTTGTACCCAACAAGGCGTTCGCCGTTCTGACCGAATCGGAAGCAACGGAGCAACTGGCGCTGATTCCGTGGCTCGAAGGGAAACGCGCGATGGGTGGAAAGAGCACAGCGTACGTCTGCGAGCGCGGGCGCTGCGACTTGCCGACGTCAAAGCCAGGTGTGTTTCAAAAGCAAATCGACCGGCGTAAGCCTTATCCGAGCTTCACCGAAACCGCTCCGCCTCGCCTGCCTTTCAAACGCGCGAGATGATGGTCGAGGCGGCCGACGATTGGGTCCTGGCGAGTCACAACCCGGGCAAAGCGCGGGAGCTCAACGAGCTGTTTGCCAAGCTCCCCGTGCGACTCATCTCTGCGAAGGAACTCGACCTGCGCGAACCCGAGGAGACCGGCGCAACCTTCGAAGCCAACGCCGAGCTCAAGGCCCTTGCGGCAGCGCGGGCGACCGGTCGAACAGCACTGGCGGACGATTCAGGCGTTGCCGTGCACGCCCTCGGAGGGGAACCGGGCATCCACACCGCGCGCTGGGCGGGTGAAGCGCGTGACTTCGATATCGCCCGTCAGCGCGTCAACGCGCGTCTGCAAGAGCTTGGCCGAGGGACGAATCGCCGTGCGACCTACGTCTGCGTCCTATGCGTCGCCTGGGCGGACGGACGGACCCGCAGCTTTCGCGGAGAAACGTTCGGCACTCTGGTTTGGCCGATTCGCGGAGAACTAGGCCACGGTTTCGAGCCGATGTTCCTGCCCGACGGCTACGCAATCACCTACGGCGAAATGACGGCGGAGCACCGGCAACGCTTGAACGCGCGAGCCGCCGCACTGCGCAAGCTCGAAGAAGCGCTCTTCAACACCGCATATCCTAAGGCTGGCATTTGAGATCGGAGTACGGGCAGACGAAGCGGACGTGAAGGTGATCTTCGTGGTTCGGAAAGTGACGAATCACGCCGCTCGGTTCGTACTTGCCGCGTGGATACTGAATCCACCGATCGAGCTGGGCCCTGGTGACACCTTTGCGCTTCGCGTAGCGGTAGAGCTTTGCCTGCAACCGATAATCGATGAAAATCATCTCGGCCTGTCCGTTGCGGAGCCAGTACTCGAGTAAGGCCCACTGCCGAGCCACGTCGAGCTCCGACGACCTGAAGTCGTCGAATCGGCAGCCGTTAGAGCTGCACTCGGTCTGGTAGTAACTGATGTCGGCGTCGCGTCCGTTCTGATGGCTCTTGTGATCGCGGAGCTTGCCGCCGTCGCGGTCGCTGATGTCATGAATGCGCAGGACCTTGGTGTGCTTGAACCTCGCGTCCACCGCGTTGAATGCGCCGATCATCCATCGGGTCGTTTCCTCCGTGCCGTAGGCGCGTGCCGGTGTTCGAATCACGTAGCCGCGATGGGACGGTAGACGGATGCCGTTTTCCAGGCGCCCCCGGTTGGTTGGCCCGACAGCTTGCGATGGACTCACCGGGACTCGCGTGTAAAGGCGAATACTAGTGCCAGCGCCTGGGTCTTGATGGTTCAGCCCCGCGTTCCAACGGGTCAGATCGCGCCTGCTCACGTCGTAGCGGTTCGCAACCGCGAGCAAACTGTCTCCACGTTCTAGCTTGAACACGACCTCAGGCCTGGGCGCGCCAACGTCGATCGTTTGTCCGGGGTAGATCCGATCGGCTCTGAGCCCAGGGTTCGATGCGAGCAACTCAGCGACGGACGTGTCATGCCTTAGCGCGATACCGGTGAGCGTGTCGCCCTTCTGTACACGGTAGGTTCTACCGAGCGTTGGCTTCTTCGCGTCGGTCGATTTGTCGTAGGTCCGTGCCGCGACCGCAGAGGATGGGTCGCGCGCGGCGATGCGGAGACTGTCTTCTTGCGCCGCATCTTGGGCCACCGCGCCGTAGTCAAACGGAGGCGTCCAGTCGATGCCTTCGTCGGCGCGACCTATCGCCGGTTCCGGGCCAACGACGAGCTTCTGACCAATTCGGATCAGGTCGCTGTTCAGCTGGTTCCAGTCTTTGATCTGTTCGACCGACACGCCGGCGCGTTTCGCGATCGCGCTGAGCGCATCGCCTCGCTTCACGATCACGATAGGCGCATCGGCCTCCACTCGGGACGGAGTCAACGCGGCAAGGCACAGCAGTGCGATCCCGAGCGTGCGGAGCATCCCGATCCGGTGTATCCAAATTCGCTGTTTCGTCCAAGAAACGGGCAAAAAGCGCAAGATGTGGCGCCCGCCTTCAAGCTTGATATTTTGACTGGATGAAGAAGAGGGCACGGTTCGTTTCAGCGGCGTGGATCGCGACGCTCCTTTCGTTGACGGCTTGCAAGGCGACGTCTTCACCGACCGCACGCTACATCGATTTCGGGCCACCGCGCTACGAAGTATCTTGTCCTGAAGGCGAACAGTGCAGCGAGTCGGTCGCGCTACTGGTCGGACTTTCAGCACCGAGCGAACCAACTCGCTGCACCGCCGCGCTCATCGGTCCTCGCACCGCGATCACAGCTGGGCACTGCGTGGCTTGGGAACGTTCGAGCGGAGGCTCATGCGACGGCCTCTGGCTGGGGTTCGCCCGGTCGGAGGGCCAGCCGTCAGAGTGGATCGGATGCGAACAAATCGAGTCCGTGTCGGCGCCCCGCGCCAATCTTCTCTCACCGGACTACGCGGTGCTGAAGCTCGATCGTGACGCTGCTCGCCCTTCGATTCCTCTTGGGCAAGGTCAAGTCCCATCGGGCGCGGTCGTTCGAGTGCTTTCGGTCACGGCGGATCGCTTTTACGACGACATTCATCAGGTGCGGAGTCGCCGCTGCGTGGTCGAGGACAACCGCCGCCTTTCTTCCTCGGGCCCCGCTCCGTCGGCTTCGATACGAGTCCTGTCCTCGTGCCCGATTCGTGAGGGCAGCTCGGGTGCGCCAGTGCTCGATCGTGACGGGCGCCTCAGAGGCCTCGTTCACGCCGCCGGGCCGCCGTACTTCGCATTCGGCCTGATGACCCTACTGCCGCAGCCAGTCGAGCGTGACGACGGTTAGCACCGTAATGACTCCGATCAGCATGACCAGCAGGCTCGCAGGCAAGGGTGGTGCTGGCGGCATGCGATCGGCCATCTTCGAGGGAATCGCCGTGGCTCGTTGGCCACTTTCGTGTTCGGGTCGACGCGGCTCGCGGGAGTCGATTCGTGCATCGCGGGTCCGCGCGATCTCCATGAGCTCCCGCTTTCTCAGCTCGCCGTACGGAAAGAGCTCTGCCATCCAGTCTGCGATCTCAGCGGGACCTACCAACTCCTCCTGGCTCGCCAGGTAGCGGCGAAGCGCTTTGCCCATTTCGCGGGCGCTTTGCCACCGCTCGTCAGGGCTCCGCCGGAGTGCTTTCAACACGATCTCATCGAGTTCGGCCGACACGTCGCTTCGGTAGTCGGACGGAGGTCGAATCTCGCCGGACAAGACCGCATACATGGTGTTCACATCCGATTCTCGGAGAAACAATTTTCGCAGCGTGAGGAGCTCCCAAAGGACCGCACCCAGCGCCCAGACATCGACCCGCCGGTCGACGACCGCTGCGGTCATTTGCTCGGGTGCCATGTAAGGGAAAGTGCCCTTGACCTGGCCTGCTTCCGTCGTGTGCGCACGCTGCCGAGCATGCGCGATGCCGAAGTCGACCACTTGCGTCGCTCCGTCGTAGGTCACGAAAAGGTTGTCCCCGGAAACGTCTCGGTGGACGACGTGCAGCGACTCGCCGTGCGTATCCTTGAGCTCGTGCGCCGCGTGAAGTCCTTCACAGGCTTGGGCAATGATCCGCGCCATGTGTGCGGGCAGCATCGGAGAGCTGCGTTGGTCCGCGTTCGCTAGGACGCGGCGATGAACCCGCGACAATGGCTCTCCGACCAGGTACTCCATCGCGATGAAGTACTCCCCGTCGACCTCGCCGAAATCGAACACACTGCAGACGTTACTGTGGGTGATCCGTGAGGCGATGCGCGCCTCGTCGAGGAACATCTCGACGTAGTCCTTCTCGTAGGCGAGATGCGGATGGATCCGCTTGAGCGCGACGAGCTTTTCAAAACCGGGGTTCCCCTCGACCCGCGCCAGATGCACGCTGGCCATGCCTCCGCACGCCAGCTCGAAGCAGAGCTCGTAGCGGCCGATCTTTTGAGGTGAGGACGCACCCGGGCCCGGCGACTGCCTCTGCGGGCGGCCGGGACGCTGGAACTTCGTATCTTGGGCCCTCGAATCCTCCATAAGAACTTTCGATCGAGACGACTTAGATCCATCTAGACCGCTCACATCAAAGTATTGCATCGTACATGCAATTTCCAAGCCCAATTCATCCCGAATAGACCGTGATCGTGACTGGTTGACTTCTGGTAGCGGATGCCCTATCTATTAGGCCTACGAAGGTTATGGCCTAATGAATTTAGGAGCAACATACGTCCTAGATGAAATTGATCGGCAGCTCCTGGCTGAGCTGCAGAGCGATTGCAAACGCTCTCTCAAGGAGATCGGTGCCTCGGTGGGCCTGAGCGCCCCTTCGGTGATGGAGCGGGTGCGAAAGCTCGAAAACGCCGGAATCATCAGGGGTTACCACGCCTTGCTGGACGCCCGAAAAGTCGGTCTCGACATTTCGGCCTTCATCGGGGTGTCGATCAGCGATCCCGCGCTTCTCACGGCTTTCGAGGAGTGGGTCGATTCGATCGCGCAGGTGCTGGAATGCCATCACGTTACCGGTGGCCACACCCTGCTTCTCAAGGTAAAGATTCGGAACACCGCGGACTTGGAAAAGCTGATCAGTCGCATCCGGTCCATGGAAGGGGTCGCAAGCACCGAAACCATGGTGGTGCTTTCGACCCACACCGAGAGGGCAGAAATCGCCCTGCCCCCTGGCGAGCCCGCACCCGATGCGCGGCGCCGCAAACGTCCCCGCCGCCCTGCGGACCCCACCGAATCCCCCCACACTTCTTAACCCTTTTCAAAAGGGGACAGTCCCCTTTTCTCAAGGGTTAATCCTAGCCGCCACCGATCACGTGAACATGCAGTACGGACTCCCTGAAAAACACGGTCTCTACGACCCCGCCAACGAGAAGGACGCGTGTGGCGTCGGCTTCGTGGCCCAGATCAAGGGCGTGGCGTCCCATCAAATTGTAAAGGACGCCAACCGCATCCTCTGCAACATGGACCACCGTGGCGCCCGTGGCTCTGAGACGAACACCGGCGATGGCGCTGGGATGCTCACGGCGGTTCCGGACAAGCTCTTGCGTCGCGCGGCCAAGCAAGCGCTGGGCATCGACCTTCCCGAGCCGGGCAGGTACGGCGTCGGCAATATCTTCCTGCCGACCGACGACGAGGAGCGCGCGTACTGCAAGGCAGCGTTCGTCAAAGCGATCAAAGCCCAGGGACAACGCTTCCTAGGCTGGCGCATGGTGCCCACCGATCCGGACGGCGCCAACCTCGGGCCGACCGCGCTCGAGAGCATGCCGTGCATACAGCAGCTTTTCATCGGGGCGGCCGATGGTCTCGATCCAGACGCTTTCGAGCGACAGCTCTACGTCATCCGCAAGAGCGCCGCGAGCCCACTTCGCGTCGATGAGAGCTTGAAGCAACGCAAGATGCTCTACGCCTGCTCACTTTCGAGCAAGACAATCATCTATAAGGGGATGCTCGCCTGCGAGCAGGTGCTTCCGTTCTACAGCGACCTCACCGACCCGGACTACGAAACCCACCTCACGATGGTGCACTCGCGCTTTGCGACCAATACGTTCCCAACCTGGGAGCGCGCGCAGCCGCTACGTTGCCTCAGCCACAATGGCGAGATCAACACCCTTCGTGGGAACAAGAACGCAATGCACTCTCGCCAGGGCGTGGTGCAGAGCGAGCTCTTCGGCGATGACTTGCGCAAGTTGTTTCCCGTCGCCGAGCCGGGTCTTTCGGACTCGGGCACGCTCGATAACGTCCTCGAGTTTCTATACATGAACGGGCGCAGCATGCCCGAGGCTGCGATGATGATGATCCCCGAGGCGTGGCAGCGGCACGAGCACATGCCGCAGGTGAAGCGCGACTTCTACGAATATCACTCCTGCCTCATGGAGCCCTGGGACGGCCCAGCCTCGATTGCGTTCACCGACGGTACGGTCATCGGTGCAGTCCTGGACCGGAACGGGCTTCGTCCTAGCCGCTACTACTTAACGCACGACGACCGCGTGATCATGGCATCGGAGGTCGGCGTGCTTCCTGTGCCGCCAGAGACCGTGAAGCACAAAGGCCGACTGAAGCCCGGTCGTATGTTCCTGATCGACTTCGAGCAGGGACAGATGATTCCCGACGTCGATCTCAAGAATGACATCGCGTCGCGTCGTCCCTACGGCAAGTGGCTCAACGAACAGCGCCTCAAGCTGAGGGACCTGCCGGTCGACGGTGATGCGCACGGGTTCGATGCCGAGACCCTTTTGCCTCGCATGCAATCGTTTGGCTACACCACCGAGACCATGCAGTTCATGTTGCGGCCGATGATCGAGCAGAAGCGCGATCCAGTCGGGTCCATGGGCAACGACTCGGCGCTTGCGGTCCTCAGTGACCAACCGCGGCTCATGTATGACTACTTCAAGCAGCTCTTTGCGCAGGTTACCAATCCGCCGATCGACTCGATCCGCGAGGAAGTGATCATGGGAGTCGAGTGCTATATCGGGCCCGAGAAGAACCTGCTGACGACGACTGCGGAGCACGCCCACCGGCTTCGTATTCCACACCCGATCTTGACCAATGAAGAGGTCAGGTCCCTCAAGATGATCGACGAGCGCGGCTGGCACAGCAAGCTCATCGACATCACTTGGCCCCGATGCGAGGGCGCCGAGGGCCTCGAGCCTGCGCTCCGGCGCATCCGACAGGAGGCGGAGCAGGCGGTCGACGAGGGATTCAGCCTCATCCTGCTGACTGACCGCGCGGCAGGCAAAGACCGTATCCCGGTGAGCGCGCTCCTGGCAACCGGTACGGCCCATCATCATCTGGTTGCGACCGAGAAACGCACCCGGGTCGGAATCGTCGTCGCAACCGGCGAGGCGCGCGAGGTGCACCATCACTGCTGCCTGGTTGGATACGGCGCGGACGCGATCAATCCGTACCTGGCCTTCGAGTCCCTCTGGCAGGAGCGCCGACTCGGCACGCTCGATGCTGAAACATTCCCGGACGACGAGAGCATCGTCGCTGGCTATCGCAAGGCGGTGGCCAAGGGAATGCTCAAGGTCTTTGCCAAGATGGGGATTTCGACGCTCCAGTCGTACAAGGGCGCGCAGATCTTCGAAGCGGTTGGCTTGAATAGCTCAGTGATCGACCTTTGCTTTGCTGGCACCGCGAGTCGCATTCAGGGCATCGGTTTCAACGTCATCGCGCAGGAGCTCGTCGAGCGTCACGCGCTCGGCTATCCAAAAGAGACCGAGCCGCGGCTTCCGATCCTTCCAAACGACGGGCAGTTCCAATGGCGCGCCAATGGCGAGCGGCACATGTGGAACCCGGAGACGATCGCCAACCTACAGGTGGCGGCGCGCGCCAATAGCAGCGACGCGTACACGCGATTTGCCGACCATGCGAACAACAGCGCCCGGGATCGCTGCACGTTACGCGGCTTGATGCGTTTCAAGAAGGGCCAGCGCATTCCACTGAACGAGGTTGAGCCTGCGAGCGAGATCGTAAAGCGGTTCGCCACTGGCGCCATGAGCTTTGGCTCGATTTCGATGGAGGCGCACTCGACCTTGGCGATCGCCATGAACGAGCTAGGCGGCAAGTCCAACACGGGCGAGGGCGGCGAAGACCCAGAGCGCTACAAGCCGCTTGCGGACGGCTCGATGAACCCGATGCGCTCAGCGATCAAGCAGGTTGCTTCGGGTCGGTTCGGTGTGACCATCAACTACCTCACCAACAGTGACGAGATCCAAATCAAGATGGCGCAAGGCGCCAAGCCCGGCGAGGGTGGAGAGCTCCCCGGCCGTAAGGTCGATCAAAAGATCGCATCGGTGCGCCATTCGACGCCGGGCGTTGGTCTGATTAGCCCTCCGCCGCACCACGACATCTACTCGATCGAGGACTTGGCGCAGCTGATCCACGACCTCAAGAACGCCAACCCTTCGGCGCGGATCAGCGTCAAGCTCGTCAGCGAGGTCGGTGTCGGGACGATTGCTGCGGGCGTTTCAAAGGCGCACGCCGATCACATTCTCATCAGCGGTCACGACGGTGGTACCGGCGCTTCGCCTCTCACGTCGATCAAGCATGCCGGCCTTCCCTGGGAGCTCGGCATCGCTGAAACGCACCAGACCCTCGTCATGAACGACCTCCGAAGTCGCGTCGTCTTGCAGACCGACGGTCAGATGAAGACCGGCCGTGACGTCGTGATCGGCGCCCTACTCGGCGCAGGAGAGATCGGCCTGAGCACCGCGCCACTCATCGCGATGGGGTGCATCATGATGCGCAAGTGCCACCTCAACACCTGCCCGGTTGGCATCGCGACCCAGGACCCTGACCTTCGCAAGAAGTTCAGAGGCAAGCCAGAGCACGTGGTGAACTACCTCTTCATGGTCGCCGAAGAGGCGCGTGAGATCATGGCCTCGCTCGGGTTCCGCACCTACAGGGAGATGATCGGACGCGTCGACATGCTCGACACCGTTGACGCAGTCGTTCACTGGAAGGCGCAGGGGATCGACCTCACTCCGATTCTCACGCCAGCCAAGAAGAAGAACGCGGTCACCGACGTCTACTGTACTAAGTCGCAAGACCATGGACTCGACAAGGCGCTCGACAATCGGCTGATCGAGCTGGCCCAGCCCGCAATTACCAAGGGCGAGCCGGTTCGCAGCGAGCTCAAGATCAAAAACACCAACCGTACGGTTGGCACGATGCTCAGCCATGAAATCGCGAAAGCTTGGGGTGAGCAGTTGCTTCCTGAAGGTACGGTGCACTTCAAGCTCGATGGCTCCGCAGGCCAGAGTTTCGGCGCCTGGCTCGCGAAGGGCGTGACGCTCGAGCTCGAAGGGGACGCCAACGATTACGTGGGCAAGGGCTTGTCCGGCGGCAAGATCGTCGTCTATCCCTCGAAGAAGGCGACGTTCGTTCCGGCAGAGAACGTGATCATCGGCAACGTCGTTTTGTACGGCGCCATCAAAGGAAGGGCGTACTTTCGCGGCCGAGCGGCCGAGCGCTTCTGTGTTCGCAACTCCGGTGCATGGGCCGTCATCGAAGGCGTTGGTGACCACGCATGCGAGTACATGACGGGGGGGCGAGCCGTGATCCTCGGAGACACGGGTCGCAACTTCGCCGCGGGCATGAGCGGTGGCGTTGCGTATGTGCTCGACCCCGAGGGTACCTTCCACTCGAGGTGCAATCCGGAGATGGTTGAGCTCGAGAAGCTCACATACCAAGAAGAGATTGCAGTCGTGAAGAGGCTCATCGAGGAGCACCTCGAGTACACGGGCTCGGCCGTCGCCGAGCGTTTGCTGCGCGACTGGGAAAACACGGTCAGGACGTTCGTGAAGGTCATGCCCGTCGACTACCGGCGAGTCCTGAGTCAGACAGGCGATCTTTCGATGGGCGTTCCCGGCCCCGAAGTCGCTCAAATCCAGGGCCGTCCGGCGGCGGAGTAAGACGATGGGCAAGCCAACTGGTTTCAAAGAGTTTCAACGAGAAACGATTCCTTATAGCGACCCTCTGGAGCGAGTGTCCGGCTGGGACGAGTTCATGGTCGACGTGCCGGTGGAGCACCTACGGACACAGGGAGCGCGCTGCATGGATTGCGGCGTTCCGTTTTGCCAGTCCGCGACGGGTTGCCCAATCGACAATTTGATTCCCGAGTGGAATGATCTCGTCTACCGCGGACGCTGGCGCGACGCGCTCGACCGCTTGCACAAGACCAACAACTTCCCGGAGTTCACGGGACGGGTTTGTCCGGCGCCCTGCGAAGGCGCCTGCGTGCTCGGCATCATCGAGCCCGCCGTTACGATCAAGAACATCGAGTGCGCGATCGTCGACAAGGGGTTTGCGGAGCGCTGGATTCAGCCGGAGCCTCCGAAAGAGCGGACGGGCAAGAAGGTTGCAGTGATCGGCAGCGGCCCGGCGGGTCTCACTGCCGCGCAGCAGCTCAACCGTGCCGGCCACACCGTGACCGTCTACGAGCGAGACGACCGCATCGGTGGCCTGCTCACCTACGGTATTCCCAACATGAAGCTCGACAAGGGCATCGTGGAGCGGCGCCTCGACATCATGCGTGCCGAAGGCGTCGAGTTCGTGACCGGCGCGCACGTCGGCGTGAACAAAGATGCGCAGAAGATTCGGACCGACAACGACGCCATCGTGTTGGCGTGCGGCGCCACGCGGCCGCGTGACTTGCCGATTCCGGGGCGCGAGCTCGCCGGCGTTCACTTCGCGATGGAGTTCTTGCTCAAGAACACCAAGAGCCTGATGGACAGCAAGCTCGAAGACGGCGCGTACATCAGCGCAGAGGGCAAACGAGTGATCGTCATCGGCGGCGGCGACACCGGCACCGATTGCATCGGCACCTCGATTCGCCATGGCTGCACCTCGATGGTGAACTTCGAGCTCTTACCGAGGCCGCCCGCCGAGCGTGCCGACGACAACCCCTGGCCGGAATGGCCGGTGATTTTCCGCGTCGATTACGGCCATCAAGAGGCTTCGGCGAAGTTCGGTAAGGACCCGCGCGAGTACCGTGTGCTCAGCAAGCGCTTCCTCGATGACGGCAACGGGAAGGTCGCCGGCGTCGAAACGGTGCGCGTCGAGTGGGGCAAAGACGCAGATGGCAAGTGGCAGATGAGCGAAGTGCCGGGGTCCGAAGAGATTTTCGAAGCCGACCTCGTCTTCCTCGCGATGGGCTTCCTCGGCCCCGAGGACACGCTGGCCGAGCAGCTTGGCCTCGAGCGCGACCCGCGCAGCAACTTCAA
>Ga0209456_10000007_pt1 | contig 95868 bp, 89 predicted proteins | sample COG_11_FD_184755 | JGI IMG/M metagenome (GOLD analysis project Ga0209456, IMG submission 184755) | Pelagic marine sediment microbial communities from the LTER site Helgoland, North Sea, for post-phytoplankton bloom and carbon turnover... | ecosystem: Environmental > Aquatic > Marine > Neritic...
AATATTGATTTTGAAAATAAAAAAATTGGAAATTTAAGATTGTATTACGGGGCGGAATATATTTTTAATAAAGTGGGATCTATTGGGAAACAAACCAATGTTGAAACCGGATTTGCAGAAGCCACACAGTCTAGGTACCCAGACGGTTCTACCTGGCAGACCCTGGCAGCTTATGTGAATAGTGAATTGAAAGCTAAACCAAATTTCTCCTGGTTGGCAGGGATTCGCTATAGCCATGTCTGGATTAATGCAGATTTTGATACAACCTTCTATCCTTTTCCATTTGATAGCGCAAATTTAAATAATGGAGCCTTAACAGGAAACATAGGATTTAGCTGGTTTCCTAAAGCAGACTTACAGTTCACACTTAACGGGACAACTGGTTTTAGAGCTCCAAATATTGATGATATAGGTAAGGTATTTGATTCTGAACCGGGGTCTGTTGTTGTGCCAAATCCCTATTTGAAACCGGAATATGCCTATAATGCAGAATTTGGAGTACAGAAGAATTTTAAAGATAAAGTAGTGCTAAAAGGTGCTGCTTATTATACTTATCTGGTAGATGCTCTGGTTCGCAGGGATTATCTGTTTAACGGGGATGAAGAAATCATTTACAATGGGGAATTAAGTAACGTACAGGCTATTCAGAATGCTTCCAATGCATATGTATATGGCTTCGAGTTTGGTTTGGAGGCATTTCTTTCAGATAATTTCTCCATATTATCAAATCTAACTTTTACTGAAGGAAAGGAAGAGGACGAAAATGGCAACGACACTCCAGCAAGGCACGTACCACCAACTTTTGGCGATTTTCACCTCATTTGGAGGAACCAAAGGTTGAAAACAGATCTCTTCCTGAATTACAATGGTCAAATATCGTTTAATGACCTCGCGATATCTGAAATAAATAAAAGTTATATTTATGCTGTAGACGCAGATGGAAATCCTTATTCACCTTCCTGGTACACCCTAAATTTAAGGTCTCAGTATCAAATTGCCAATCCAATTAAAATAACATTTGATGTCGAAAATATTACCAATCAAAGATATCGTACTTATTCTTCTGGAATTGCAGCAACAGGAATTAATTTTATTCTGGGATTGAGTTTTCGATTTTGAGATTATAAAAAGACGAATTATTTAATTTAAAAACTTTTCATATTTCTACACTCTTTTCACGGATATGCCATGATATTGCCTTTAGAAGCTCTGGCAACACCAAAAATCTCCTGTATTTATCATAGGGACATTTTACATAAAGGCCCATAATTTCATTCTAATTCCTTAATTTTGCAGCCTTAATTTATATCAAAGGAAACTGTTTGTATGAAGTTTGCGGAATATAAGGGTTTAGATTTAACTGAGGTTGGGGAAGAAATGCTTCAATTTTGGAAAGTCCGACATATTTTTGAAAAAAGTATTAGCACAAGGGAAGGGCAGGATTCATATGTTTTCTATGAAGGTCCACCTTCTGCAAATGGAATGCCAGGAATCCATCACGTCATTTCCAGGACTATAAAGGATATATTCCCAAGATATAAGACCATGAAAGGTTTTCAGGTAAAGCGAAAAGCAGGCTGGGATACACATGGTCTGCCTATTGAACTGGGCGTTGAAAAAGAACTGGGAATAACTAAAGAAGATATTGGGGTTAAAATTTCTGTAGAAGAATACAATGAAGCATGTAAAAAAGCGGTAATGCGCTATACAGATGCCTGGAATGATCTTACGGAAAAAATGGGGTATTGGGTGGATATGGATGACCCTTATATTACCTACAAACCCAAATATATGGAAACTGTTTGGTGGCTGTTAAAACAAATTTACGACAAAGGACTTATCTATAAAGGATATACCATTCAGCCCTATTCTCCAAAGGCAGGTACAGGATTAAGTTCTCATGAATTGAATATGCCTGGAACCTATCAGGACATAACCGACACAACGGTAACTGCCCAATTTAAAATTATTAAAAGTACATTGCCCCAATTTTTGGAGCAGATTAAGGACGAGTTGTATTTCCTTGCATGGACAACTACACCTTGGACACTTCCATCAAATACTGCTTTAACAATAGGTTTAAAAATTGAATATGTTTGGGTAAAAACGTACAATCAATATACTTTTAAACCGATTACTGTCATCTTAGCAAAAAACCTTGTAGGCCAACAGTTTTCTGGTAAATTTATTGAAGTTAAAAATGAGGGTGAATTGTTATCTTTTTCTCATGATGATAAAAAAATCCCATACTTCATTCAGGGATCCTGTATAGGTCAAGAATTAGTAGGAATAAAATATGAGCAGTTAATCGATTATGCAAAGCCTTACAGTAATTCTGAAAATGCCTTCAGGGTTATAGCAGGTGATTTTGTTACTACAGATGACGGTACGGGGATAGTGCATACCGCACCCACATTTGGGGCAGACGATATGCAGGTGGCCCAAAAAGCAGATCCCCCTGTACCTCCAATGTTGGTATTAGAAGAAAATGGGAATGCAGTACCACTGGTGGATTTGCAAGGCAGGTTTCGAAAAGAAATGGGGGATCTGGCAGGGAAATATGTCAAAAATGAATACTATGAAGATGGGGAAGCTCCGGAGCGCTCGGTTGACGTTGAAATTGCTATTCGCTTAAAAGAAGAAAACAAGGCGTTTAAGGTGGAAAAATATGTACACAGCTATCCCAATTGTTGGCGTACAGATAAACCAATTTTATATTACCCCTTAGACTCGTGGTTCATAAAAATCACGGATGTTAGGGAACGTATGTATGAACTCAACCAAACTATAAATTGGAAACCTAAAGCAACGGGTGAGGGAAGATTTGGAAATTGGCTTGCGAGTGCAAATGACTGGAATCTTTCAAGATCCAGATTTTGGGGAACACCATTACCAATTTGGAGAACCGAGGATGGTAAGGAAGAAATCATCATAGGTTCTGTAGAACAATTGAAAAAGGAAATGACCAGATCTGTTAAAGCAGGTCATATGAAATCTGATGTGTTCGGGGATTTTGAAGTAGGAAATATGAATGAAGAGAACTATGATAAGATAGATCTTCATAAAAATATTGTTGATCAGATTATCCTCGTTTCAGATTCAGGAAAACCTATGAATCGTGAGAATGATCTAATTGATGTTTGGTTTGACAGCGGATCCATGCCGTATGCTCAATGGCACTATCCCTTTGAAAATAAAGAAATTATTGATAAGCGGGAAACTTTTCCGGCAGATTTTATAGCAGAAGGTGTTGATCAGACAAGAGGTTGGTTTTATACATTGCACGCTATTGCAACAATGGTTTTTGATTCAGTGGCCTACAAAAACATAGTGTCTAATGGTTTGGTGCTTGACAAGGAAGGCAAAAAAATGTCGAAGCGGGTAGGAAATGCTGCAGATCCATGGATGACCCTAAAGGAATATGGCCCGGATGCAACACGTTGGTATTTTATTTCCAATGCCAACCCATGGGATAACCTTAAGTTTGATACAGAGGGGATTGCTGAAGTGAAAAGAAAATTTTTTGGAACACTATACAATACCTATTCATTCTTTTCTCTGTACGCCAACATTGATGAGTTTAATTATTCTGAAGAGGAAATACTTTTAGAAAATCGCCCTGAAATTGATCAATGGATTTTGTCGGAATTACATACTCTGATAAAAAAGGTTGATGAGGCTTATGGTAATTATGAACCAACAAAAGTTGCAAGGGCCATTGCAGACTATGTACAGGAAAATCTTAGTAATTGGTATGTTCGTTTAAGCAGGAGAAGGTTCTGGAAAGGCGATTACCAGGAAGACAAAATATCTGCTTATCAGACCCTTTACACATGCCTTGTTACTATTGCTAAACTTTCTGCGCCAATTGCACCTTTTTTTATGGACAGGCTGTTTATAGATTTGACCAGAACCACCGGGATAGATCATTTTGACAGCGTTCATTTATCTAACTTTCCAGAATATGATTCTTATTACATTAATAAGGAATTGGAAAGTAAAATGCAAAAAGCGCAAACCATATCTTCTCTTGTTTTATCTATTCGCCAGAAGGAAAAGATTAAAGTGCGCCAACCTTTACAAAAAATAATGATCCCCGTTTCGGATGAAAAACAGCGTTCAGAAATTGAAGCAGTGGCAGATTTGATAAAAACCGAAGTTAATGTAAAAGAAATTAAACTTTTGGACGACGCCTCTGGTATATTGGTAAAACGTATTAAGCCCAATTTCAAAATTCTGGGCCCTAGGTTTGGTAAAGACATGAAACTGATAAGTGCCGCAGTTAATAAGCTGGATCAAAAAGATATTCAAAAAATTGAACGTGAAGGTCAAATTTCACTTGGAATAGAAAATAAATTTATTATATTACAGTTACAGGATGTAGAGATATCTTCTCAGGATATAGAAGGCTGGCTGGTCGCCAGTTCGGGTCCGCTAACAGTGGCATTGGATATCACCATTGATGAGGAGTTAAAACAAGAGGGGATAGCTCGGGAACTTGTAAATAGAATTCAAAATCTGAGAAAAGATTCTGGTTTTGAAGTAACAGATAAAATAGATATTAGAATATTAAAGGACGGTTTAGTCGAAAGAGCAGTTAAGAGTAATATTAGTTATATAAAGAACGAAACCTTAACCTTTGAACTTAATTTCGAAGAACAAATGGAAGATGGCGTGGCCATTTCCTTTGATGATGTAAACACAAAATTATCTATCCAAAAACACTAAAATTATGGGACAAGATTTAAAAGTAAGGTATACCGATAAAGAATTAGAAGAATTCAAGGTACTTATAGAAGAAAAGATAGAGAAAGCTCAAAGCCATCTCGAATTACTAAGGAGCTCCTACATGAATGATGGGAATAATGGTACTGATGATACTTCTCCAACTTTCAAGGCATTCGAAGAGGGCTCTGAGACAATGAGCAAAGAAGCCAACACTCAATTAGCAATACGCCAGGAAAAATTTATTCGGGATCTTAAAAATGCATTGCTTAGGATAGAAAATAAGACCTATGGTATTTGCAGGGTAACCGGAAAGCTTATAAATAAAGATAGGCTTAAGTTGGTACCTCATGCTACTCTCAGTATTGAAGCCAAAAACATGCAAAAATAGGGATCAGCTACTGCTTATCTCATTTTTATCTATCTTATAGAGAATATAAATTTTAGCAATTATATTGACGTAAGTTCATGAAGCGTCTTCTATTTTGCGGTTAGTTGTGCTTTGTCAATTCCGATAGAATTTCTATGTGATTTGTTAGAAGGTTAGAGTATTTTAATCAAGAAGATGAATTCGTATTTTCCATTGGTTTGTTTTAAATGAATATCCTGGCCTTTTGTTGGTAGAATAATCCCTATTTTAGCCGAATCTATTTTGAAAAAGAATGAATATTAAGAGGTCACTGCTGATTATAGCTATTGTTTTATTAATAGATCAGCTGAGTAAAATATATATAAAAACTCATTTTGAATTAGGTGAAGCAACGGAAGTTTTTTCCTGGTTTAGAATTCTTTTTATAGAGAACGAAGGAGCGGCCTGGGGTGCCAAATTAAGTGATATTTTACCAATATCAGACAAAATCGGCAAATTGGTTCTCACAGTTTTTCGCCTTTTTGCAATTATCGGAATTGGATATTGGCTTTATGACATTATTAAGAAGAAAACAACAGCAACTCTTATTACAGCTGTTTCCCTGATTTTTGCCGGAGCGCTTGGAAATATTCTTGATTCTTTGTTCTATGGGATACTTTTCAACGACAGTTATAACCAGGTGGCGACACTATTTTCTGAAGAACCTTATGGCAGCTTATTTTATGGTAAAGTAGTTGACATGCTTTATTTCCCATTAATTGACACGAATTGGCCGGAATGGGTTCCTTGGGTAGGAGGTGATAATTTTCGATTTTTTGAACCGGTATTCAATGTGGCCGATACCGCCATTAGCACAGGGGTAGGGATATTAATCGTATTTAATAAAAAGGCTTTTGAAAAAAAGCATCTTAAAAAACATAAACTTTCTCAGGAGTAACACAATAATCCATTGGAATATCATGTTTCTGAGTATCACTAATTTTATCTACTGGCTTAAATAAGGAAAGACCAATTTTAATAACATCTTCACGGCATTCCTTTAAAAACCTATCGTAGAAACCTTTTCCATAACCCACCCTATATCCAAGTTTATCAAATGCCAAAAGGGGAATAAATACAACATCTAATTTAAGCGGAGATACTTCTAATCCGTCCTCGGGTTCCGGAACGTTCCATTTGTTTTTTCTTAAAGTAGTATTATCCGTGAGTAAATAATGAACCAGATTAGTATCATCTAATACTTTAGGGAGTACAATATTTTTATCTTTTCCCTGTAAAACAGACAAAATGAAACCGGTATCAATCTCATTTTTCTCGGCAATTGACAAAAAAATGTGATAGAAACCGAACGTCCATACAGGTAATTCCAATACCCTGTTTGCAATTTCTAAACTGTAGTTTGAAATTGTTTCTGAAGACAATTCATTTCTAAATTGAAGGTAGTTTAATCGAAGCTCTTTTTTTAGCATAAATACCGATTAAACCTGTAACTAGTTTGGGGAACTATTTTAAAAAAACTAATCTTTTGCCGCAACAGCAAAATATATTTTAAAAAATAGCATCAAAATAAGGTACATACCTAAAGTGATGACATAATTTTCCATGCAGTAAATAAATTTTCTGGATAAATATAAAGAAAAATATGTCAGTTATCCTATAAAGAGCACTGTTTAATCGATGAAATGCACAATATTTACAGTTCTCTTAACATTTTTCCTACCATTAAATAATGTAAGACTCTTAAGTACGTGATGTTAAAAACCTGAAATTCAAATGATTATCTAATGGAATAAAATATGAAGACTCTTAATAGCAAATAATTGTTAATTGAAGACATTAACAAAATATCAATTTTAACCCTTGCGATTTTAAACTTAACATGAGGGTTATCCGGTTAATAATAATAGTATTGTAAATTACCTTTATATTTAAGAGGACCATTTTATTTACAAATTTATGCCTGAAATACCATTAGAGATCAGACTGAGTACATTGCCTGATAGTCCGGGTGTATATCAATTCTATGATGGTGACGGTAAGATATTATATGTGGGTAAGGCAAAGAATCTTAAAAAAAGGGTTTCTTCTTATTTTCATAAGACACATGAGTATGGAAAGACTCGTGTAATGGTAAAGAAAATAGATTCCTTAAAACACATAGTAGTAAAAACAGAATCGGATGCACTACTTCTGGAGAATAACCTGATAAAAAAATATCAGCCAAGGTATAATGTACTACTCAAGGATGATAAATCCTATCCTTGGATTTGTATTAAAAATGAGCGCTTTCCAAGAATATTCCCAACCCGGAAGCTAATAAAGGATGGTTCTGAATATTATGGTCCATATACAAGTATGAAAACCGTAAAAATTTTGCTTGAACTTATAAAAAGTGTGTATCCTTTACGAACTTGTAATTATGATTTATCCTCTGAAAAAGTTAATGCCGGAAAATATAAATTATGCCTGGAGTACCATCTTGGAAATTGCAAAGGCCCATGTGAAGGACTTCAAAGCTCTGAAGAGTACCATAAACAGATAGATGATATAAGACAGATAATTAAAGGTAATTTTAAGTCCTCCCTTCATTATTTTAAAACGCAAATGAAATTACTTGCAAAGGAGATGCAATTTGAAGATGCTCAACGTGTTAAGGATAAAATTGAAGTTCTAGAAAATTATCAGGTCAAATCTACTATAGTAAATCCCAAAATAAATAACGTTGATGTTTTCAGTATAATTTCAGATGATGCATTTGCCTATGTAAATTTCCTTCAACTTTCCCACGGATCCATAGTTCGGTCGCACACCATGGAAATAAAAAAGAAATTGGAAGAATCTGATAAAGAGCTTTTACAATTGGCGATTATTGAAATTCGACAGCGTTTTAACTCTCAGTCCAACGAACTTCTTCTTCCTTTTACATGTGTTGTAAGGGATGATTTAAAAATCACAGTTCCTAAATTAGGGGATAAAAAGAAACTCTTGGAGTTGTCTGAAAGAAATTCGAAGTATTACAGGCAGGAAAGATTTAAACAGGTAAAAATTACAGATCCGGATAGACATTCCAACCGGATTATGGCGCAGATGAAGACAGATCTTCGCCTTGCTGAAGAGCCAAGGCATATAGAATGTTTTGACAATTCAAATATCCAGGGAAGTAATCCAGTTGCGGCATGTGTGGTTTTCAGAAACGGGAAACCGTTTAAAAAAGAGTACAGGCACTTTAATATTAAAACAGTGGATGGTCCCGATGATTTTAAATCAATGGAGGAGGTGGTGCATAGACGCTATAAAAGATTATTAGCGGAAGATTCTGGTCTGCCTCAACTTATAGTGATTGACGGAGGGAAAGGACAATTATCTTCGGCAGTAAAGAGCCTCGATTTGCTCGGGCTTAGGGGTAAAATAGCAATTATTGGCATTGCGAAAAGGCTGGAAGAAATTTACTTTCCCAATGATCCAATACCATTATATCTAGACAAAAAGTCTGAATCGCTTAAGATAATTCAACAATTAAGAAATGAGGCACATAGATTCGGGATTACTTTGCATAGAAATAAGAGAAGCAAAGCAGCTATTGATTCTGAATTGGAACGTATTAGAGGGGTAGGTAAGAAAACAGCAGAAGAGTTGCTCAAAAACTTTAAATCCGTCAACAGAATTAAGAAAGCTTCAATTGAGGATCTTTCGAAAACGGTTGGACATGCTATGGCAAAGAAAATTTATGAAAACTTCCATTAATCCCATATCTTAACCTGATGCAAAAATTGGCTTTGATTCTTACTTTATTTTTTTGTTTTGGAGTTTGCCGGGGCCAACTAAATGCACCCGACAAAACACTAAAAGTAGGACTGGTCCTAAGTGGGGGTGGTGCAAAAGGAATGGCTCATATCGGAGCACTTAAGGTAATTGAAGAAGCTGGAATTACTATTGATTATATTGGCGGCACAAGCATGGGAGCCATAGTTGGGGCATTATATGCTTCAGGATATTCTGCAAATGAACTGGATTCTATATTTAAACAAGCTGATTTTAGTGAACTTATTCAGGACAATCTTCCACGAGGTGCTAAGACGTTTTATGAAAAAGAAGATTCTGAAAGATATGCGCTAACTCTTCCTTTTAATAAATTTAAAATATCCTTCCCAACCGCCATTTCAGGGGGTCAAAGAATTTACAATGAACTGGTGCGACTATTATATCATGTAAGAGATGTAAATGATTTCAACAGCTTACCTATTCCATTTTTTTGTATCGCTACAAATATTGAGACCGGCGCAGAAGTTATACTTAATCAAGGATACCTCCCTGAAGCGGTTATGGCCAGTGGAACTTTTCCATCATTATTTGAACCTGCAGAATTAGATGGTCAAATTCTAGTCGATGGAGGTGTCCTAAATAACTATCCGATCATAGAGGTAAGGCAACTCGGAGCTGATATTATTATAGGAGTAGACGTGCAACATGCGCTTAGAGACCGTGAATCACTGCGGTCAGCAACTGATATTTTACTTCAGATTAATAATTTTCGCACGGCTGAAGATATGAAAGCAAAGGCCAAGGAAACCGATATTTATATAAGGCCGGATATTGACGACTTCTCTGTTATTGATTTTGATTTAGTTGAACCAATTATTGAAAATGGCAAAACGGCGGCCCTTGAACACCTGGAGACCTTAAGGAATTTAGCGGCAAAACAAAATCGCGTACGGAAAATTCACAAGAAAATAGAGCCAAAGGATTCTATTTATATTAATCGACTTGTCCTGAAAGGGAATATTAATTATTCCCGCGCATATGTTAAAGGGAAATTGCGGATTAAATTACCGGCCAAAACTACTTTTCAAAAGCTACAACTTGGGATTAGTAATCTGGCCGCTACAAATAATTTTACTACAATTCGCTATGAACTTGTTTCGAACGAATCAGGCGAAGATTTAATTCTGAGGTTAAACGAAAGCCCCAATAAGGCATATTTAAGACTAGGAGTACACTATGATGATTTGTACAAAACGGCTGCACTTATAAACCTTACAAAAAAGAATTTGTTGTTGAAAGACGATGTGGCCTCACTTGACGTTGCCCTTGGAGATAATATAAGGTATAATTTTCAGTACTATCTGGATAAAGGTTCTTACTGGAGTTTCGGGGTAAATTCCCTACTCAATGATTTTGAATACGAAATTCCTTTAGATGTAATTCGCTCTAATTTTAGTGTGGCAAATGTAGCAGGGATAAATGAAATAAATCTGAGTGTATCAGATTTCACAAATCAGCTATATCTCCAGACTGTTTTAAAAGAAGAATTTGCTTTTATAATAGGCGCTGAACAAAAACTGTTAAAGTATAGTACGCGTACCTTTAACAACCAGGATATAGTTGACCCTCCAATTGCATCGGGTGATCGCTTATATTTTGAAAACAGCAATTATTTTAGCGTTTATGGCAAACTGATACTGGATACATATAATGATAGATACTTTCCCTCAAAAGGGCTGTATTTTAATGGCGATTTACATTTGTATTTATTTTCCTCAGATTTTAATGATAATTTCTCAGAGTTCTCCATTGCCAAAGCAAAATTTGGGGCGGCTTTTCCTATAGTGGGAAAACTTTCCGTGAACCTAATAACTGAAGGTGGGTTTAAACTGGGTACTTCTGAAGTAAAAGCACTGGATTTTGTGTTAGGGGGTTTCGGGAGTGATCTTATAAATAATTTTATACCTTTTGTAGGGTATGATTTTCTTAGTTTACCCGGAAATAGTTATGTTAAGGCTTATGGGCGTTTGGATTTTGAGTTTATTAAAAAGCAACACATAATGTTTTCTGCTAATTTCGCCAATGTTGAAGATGATCTATTCAGAACCGGCGAATGGTTTACGCTGCCTGATTTTTCCGGGTATGGACTATCTTATGGATGGGATTCCTTTATAGGGCCTGTGCAGGTAATGTACTCCTGGACTCCGGAATTAAATGATAGTAAAGTTTTCTTCAGTATTGGTTATTGGTTTTAAAAGTTTATACAATAAACTGTTGATGGGAAATGTACTTGGTTTTTATCGAAATTGGTAGTTTTTTCCGATATTTGCAAGGTATATTAAACATAATGTTAGAAACCAGAATTGATATTTCTGCCCATCTTAGGGCAATGTGGTAAATATACCAGATCTCAGGTAGGGACTAAACCGTCTCGAAACACTTTTAGTTACTAATCAATTCAAAAAAAATAATGGAAATATTAGATAAATCGTCATTAAAGTTGCCGAAGGAAAACCTTGAAGCAGAAGACTTTTTACCCCTATTAGGTACAGATCATGTTGAACTTTATGTGGGTAATGCAAAACAAGCAGCATACTATTATATGTCGGCTTGGGGTTTTCAGCCTTTAGCATACGCCGGCTTGGAAACAGGACTTAAAGACAGAGCGTCTTATGTTATAGAACAAGATAAAATTAAACTTGTACTTACTTCGTCTCTTGTGCCCGGAGGAGAAATAAACAAACATGTAGAATCTCATGGTGATGGTGTAAAAGCTATAGCTCTTTGGGTGGATGATGCTACTCAGAGTTATAAGGAAACTACCAGTAGAGGTGCGGAGAGTTATTTTGAACCTAAAGTACTTAAGGATGAAAATGGTTCGCTAATTCTATCTGGAATACATACATATGGTGAAACTGTTCACGTATTTGTAGAACGAGGTCAGTATAATGGGGTTTTTATGCCGGGATATATTAAGTGGGACCCATATTATAAGCCCACAGATGTGGGGCTTAAGTATATAGATCATATGGTAGGTAACGTGGGCTGGAATGAAATGAACAAATGGTGCGAGTTTTATGAGAAGGTTATGGGTTTTGCACAATTGGTTTCATTTGACGATAAGGATATCTCAACTGACTATACCGCATTAATGAGCAAAGTGATGAGTAATGGTAATGGCAGGATAAAATTTCCTATTAACGAACCCGCAGATGGAAAAAAGAAATCTCAAATAGAAGAATATATCCAATTTTATAACGGGGCCGGAGTTCAACATATGGCAATGGCTACAGATAACATTATACAAACGGTCACAGCTCTCAGGGATAGAGGGATTGAATTTTTAACAGTTCCTTCTAGTTATTACGAAGATGTGCTGGATAGGGTAGGAGAAATTGATGAGGATCTTGCACCTTTGCGGGAATTGGGGATTCTTATTGACCGGGACGATGAGGGATATTTGCTCCAAATTTTTACAAAACCCGTTTTGGACCGACCCACAATGTTTATAGAAATTATTCAGAGAAAAGGGGCTAAGTCTTTTGGTAAAGGTAATTTTAAGGCACTCTTCGAGGCTATTGAAAGAGAACAAGCTTCCAGAGGCACACTTTAATGCATTTTTCTTAAGATTTTGTCAAAATTTGACTTGCTTTTATAAAGTATTGTTAATTGCCTAGTTAAAGTAAGTTAAAAGATTTTCAAGGAAAATAGTTATTAAGTAAATTTGGAAGACATAAGGGGTGGTTCCCTTATAACTTTAAGTATTGGTTTTTCATAATTTAAAGTTTGGTTGGTTATTTAGGAAAAGCCCTGATTTCTTAATCGGGGCTTTTTTTTGAATTAAAACGAAAAAAAATGAGTCTGCTTATTTGTCGGTTTTGTGTCCAACACCTCATTCAAATAGTTACAATTGACAGGAATTTTCTATGGCTTAAATATAAACTGGATAAACTGAATGATATATAGAATACAATACTTTGGAATAAAAATTGTTTATGTAATTGTAAAATAAGATTTATTTTACCTCATTATTTGATAATTTTGAATCAAAAATTGGTTATGAAAAAGATCATTGTTCTATTTTTTGCTGCAATAACCCTGTCACTAACGGGGCAGTTTGATGTTGTTGAATCCTATAAAAATAACAACGCAGAAATAATTGGAGAAATTCCTAAGTCCTCGGCTTTCAAACCTGGAGAATGGCTAAAGTTCAGGGTGCACTATGGTTTTTTAAACGCAAGTTATGCCACATTGCACGTTAAAAATAATATGATAGACAGTATTCCGGTATATCACGTGGTAGGCAGGGGAAAAACAACTGGTTTTGCAAGCATATTTTTTAAAGTTGATGATACTTATGAAAGCTATTTTGATAAAGATGACGGTAAGCCTTACCGGTTTGTCAGAAAACTAAATGAAGGCGGTTACACAAAGGATGAGGAAATAAATTTTGATCATAACAAAGAACTAGCAGTTCTAAATGATAAAAAGAACGATAAAAAACTTAATTTTACCCTTCAGGATAGTGTACAGGATCTTATATCAGCATTTTATTATTTAAGAAATAATTATGAATTTGATGATTTGATCCAGGGAGAGTCCATAGATCTTAAGGTGCTGTATGACGATGATGGTATTTATAAGTTCAGACTTAAATATATAGGTAAGGAAATTCTTAAGACAAAGTTTGGCAAAGTAGAATGCCTTAAATTTAAACCTATGGTAGAGTCTGGCCGAGTTTTTAAAGAACAGGAAAGTTTAGCTTTGTGGGTTTCAAATGATTTAAATAAAATACCAATAAGGATCAAAGCGAATCTCGCGGTGGGAGCGATTTCTGCGGATTTAGACGGGTACAATGGTTTAAAGTACCAGTTCAAAATAATAATGGACTAAAAAATATGAAAAATAAGGAGCGCTTAGAATCCCAAATATTAAAACTAGAAGAAAAATATAAGGATTCAGGTCAAGATTTAAGCTCTTACTTAGATGGTTTATTGTACCAACGTTACCTCACCTACTGGGATTATATTCACCTCGATACACTTTTGAGCTTGCAGGTCCCTCGAACGCATTTCCCTGATGAGGAAATATTTATCATGTATCATCAAATCACAGAACTATATTTTAAGCTTATACTTCACGAAGAGAAGCAAATTGTAGATGATAAATCTCAAAATGTGGATTTCTTTATTGAAAAGTTAAATCGCATTAATAATTATTACAAAGCATTAATTTCTTCGTTTAGTATAATGATTCGTGGAATGGAACGTGAGCAATTCCTTCAATATAGAATGGCATTGTTGCCTTCAAGTGGATTTCAATCTGCTCAATATAGGACCATCGAGATTTATGCAACGCCCCTTGAACATTTGGTGTTTCCTCCAAAAAGGAAAGAATTTTCTGAAAAAAATAGTATCGAAGAACTTTACGAAGAAATATATTGGAAAAAGGGAGCGACTGATATGAGTACAGGAGAAAAGACGCTTACCCTTAAACAATTTGAATATAGGTATACTCCAAGGTTTATAAGAATTGCCAAGCAATTGAAAAACAATACGATATATCAGAAATATTTAAATTTATCTGAGGAGGCCAGACATAATAAAGTGCTTATTGAGGCGTTAAAAATAATGGACATAAATGCAAATATAAATTGGCCTTTGATGCATTTGGGATCAGCCCATAGATATCTAAATAAGGAGAACACTTCAATTGAGGCCACAGGGGGAACTAATTGGAAGGAATATTTGCCTCCAAGTTTTCAACAGGTTGTATTTTTTCCAAATTTGTATTCAAAACAAGAGTTAAATAATTGGGGAAAGCAATGGGTGAACCATATCTTTAACCCTGAAAAAATTGAAAACTGACCATGTATAAATATTGGGGCACATTTTTATTACTTAGTATTTTTATTTCCTGCAAGCAAGTTCAAAACAACGAAGTAGTTAATGAGATTAAAGATATCGCAATCTCACATGAATTATCCACAGATAAACAATTCGGATTTAATCTTGAAGACTTTCTTGTAGTAAGGGATACAGTAAAAAGGGGGGATAGTTTTGGAGAATTAATGATTCAAAACAAAGTGGATTATCCTAAAATTGCCAAAGTATCTGAGGAATTTAGAGATATTTTTGATGTTCGCAAAATTAGAGCAGGCAAACCTTATCTCATTCTCAAATCAAAAGACACCACAGTAGGGGCTCAGGTTTTTATATACCAGAACGATCTCATAAATTACACTGTGGTTGACTTTCGCGACTCCGTTCTGGCTTATAAAGATCGTATGAAGGTAAAATATGTGCAAAAAGAAGCGGCAGGAGTAATTGAAACTTCACTTTCTGAGGCAATATTGGATCAGGGAATAGATTACAATGTTACCAATGACCTCTCCGAAATTTATGCCTGGACCATAGATTTCTTTCGATTGCAAAAGGGAGATAAATTTAAGGTTATCTATAAGGAAAAGTATATTAACGATACTATTTATGCTGGGGCTGAGCCCATTGAATCTGCATATTTTGAACATAATGGCACACCTTTATATGCTTTCGCCTATGAATCAGATTCCCTTAAAAATATAATTGATTACTTTGACGACGAGGCAAATAATCTTAGAAGAACTTTTTTAAGAGCACCTGTTAAATTTAGTAGAATTTCTTCCCGTTATAATTTAAAGAGAAAGATTCGTTATTATGGATATAAGGTAAGACCACACCGTGGTACCGATTATGCTGCACCTGTGGGCACCCCTATTATGGCAACGGCCGATGGCACCGTTACTGAATCTACAAGAAAGGGAGGGAATGGAAAATATGTAAAAATCAGGCATAATGGAACCTACAGTACTCAATACCTCCATATGAGAAAGCAAAAAGCAAAGAGGGGAGAATTTGTAAGACAAGGAGATGTTATCGGATGGGTTGGTATGACGGGAAATACCGGAGGTCCGCATGTGTGTTATCGTTTTTGGAAAAATGGGCGTCAGGTCGATCCGTTTAGGGAAAAACTTCCAGCAGCAGAACCTCTTCCTGAAGAGGTAAGGCCAGATTATTTCAAATATATTAGTCCGCAAAAAGCACAATTAGATTGTATTGAATTTCCGGAAAAGCCAGATGAAGAATTGCTAACACTTAACTAACTCAATACCATTACATAACACTAACCCAACAACTATTACAGCCTAGAAACTGCTTCGAGAGAATATTAATGAAACAAAAAACCTACAACTCAAGGACCTCTTAGCAGCTGACAAGGAACGCGCCACAAAATTCACATTAAGATTTCAGGAGTTTAATGTTGATTATTCCAAGAACAGAATAACAGATAAAACCTTCTCACTTTTTAAGCAACTTGCCTCCAGAATATTAAAAGACATTAATAATTCAGATATCGCCAAACATGATGGTTCTACATTAAATCTTTTACAGTTTTTTAAGAACTAACTTAGCTCTTTCGTTATTCGAAAATCCTTTTTAAATCAAGGCCTGTTATTTATCATTTTACTGCCAGTTTGGTGTTAAATTTGTTTTTGCTTATTTAACATTACATTTGATGTAGGAGGTAAAAGGAATACTATTCAAATTTCTGCAGACATCTTTAATTTCACCAATCTATTGAATAAGAATTGGAAAAAAAATTTGTTAGACAGAATGTAAGTCCGCTTACTACTGTTTCTACTGGTGATACCCCAACATTTGATATTAATTCGGGAGTTGTTAATGATGATGGTTCACCGAATATTGTTGAATTAGACGATTCTGGATTGCAGTTTTCCAGACGGCAAATGCAACTTGGATTGCGATATATATTTAATTAAGGTCATCTAAATTTATCCAGATTAGTCCCAACAAAAATGTTGGGGCTTTTTAATTGCTAAAATTCCGTATTTTTAGAAAAAATATTTTAGTATGGAAATTTTACAAACCGCACATTCTTATCTGGCCTATGTGGTTCTGGCAATTCTTTTTATTGCAGTAGCGAATGCAATTACGGGTTTAATGAGTAACAGAATGTTTACATTGGAAAAGGATTTTAGGATAAGTCTTTTTACCCTTATTCTTTCGCATATCCAATTGGTTTTGGGTCTTATCCTGTTTTTTGTTTCATCCAATGGGTTTTCGACCATTAAAGAACTTGGAATGGGCGGTTTAAATTCGGCCGCAAGACTTTTGGCGGTGGAACATCCTTTTATCAATATTATAGCGATAGTATTAATCACTATTGGTTGGTCTCGCCATAAAAAGTTTATGGAGGCTAAAAAGAAATTTAAAGCAATAGCCATTTTCTACGGTCTTGGTCTTGTACTTATATTAAGCAGGATTCCATGGGCGCTGTGGTTTAATTAACTTATAATTTATGAAACTATTTAGTAATCTAATATTCCTGTTTTTTAGCATAGTAATTCTGTCTCAGGAACAATCTTTATTTAATGGGAAAGATCTTTCCGGGTGGACCATTTACGGCACAGAAAAATGGTATGTAGAAGATGGTTTATTGGTTTCTGAAAGTGGTCCTGACGCTCAATATGGTTATTTAGCAACAGATGAACATTACAAGGACTTTGTACTTACACTTGAATTTTTTCAGGAAGCTGATGGTAACAGTGGAGTGTTTATAAGGTCCACGATTGATGGAACTAAAGTTAGTGGTTGGCAGGTTGAAGTTGCGCCAAAAGGAAATCATACCGGAGGGGTTTATGAATCTTATGGAAGAGGCTGGTTAATTAAACCCAGCCCTGAAAAGGAGAAGGTACTTAAAGAAGAGGACTGGAACAACTTGAAAATTCAATTATCTGGAGATATACTTATCTCATGGCTAAATGGAGTGGAAATGGTTTCCATTAAAGATGATAAAATTGGCGAGGGAGAAGGCTCCATAGCCCTACAAATTCATGATGGCGGCGGAATAAAGGTGAAATGGAGAAATATTAAAATAACTACTCCAGAGTAAATCCTAATCCACTTTTTTAATTAGAAAGGCATAAACCGGAAAATGATCACTATACCCACCGGTGTATCTTCCAGCTACATGAGTGCGAAACGGATAGCCTTTGTAGTTACCTGTTTTGTTCATAAGGAATGAAGGATGATATATACCAGCTTTCCAAAATGTATATGAATTCCTATTTTCGTTTATTAGATTTTTTGAGAGTAGAATTTGGTCGAACAAACTCCATTGGTCCCTATATGCGAGGGAACCGTCGCCTTTATTATATAAGGATTCCATTGGATTAAAGAAAGCAGGACTTTTGGCATTCTCCTTATCAGACGATGTCAGTGTATTTTGTATACTGCTATCAGTTGGATTATCATTAAGATCCCCCATACTTATTATTTTGGCATCTATGTTTAGTCTTAGAACAGAATCTATTATTCTTCTGTTGAGTCTGGCAGCAGCTTTTCTGTAAGGCGTGCTTTTTGCTACTCCTCCACTACGTGAGGGCCAATGATTAACTATAATATATAATTCTTCGCCCTCTAATAATCCACCTACTACCAGCTGATCTCTGGTATAGTCTCTTTGATCAGAATCATTAAATATCAAAAGTCTGTGGCTTCTAAATGACATAGGGATAAATCGTGCACATTTATATATTAGTGCCACGTCAATACCTCTTTCATCCGGTGAATCATGATGAATAATATTGAAACCGTAAGGCTTAAGTAATGGATGCTTTACCAAGTCCTTTAATACTTTCAAATTCTCAACCTCACAAAGTCCTACTAAATCAGGACAAGTCCGTGTAGTTGAGTGACCAATCTTTGAAATTACTTCAGCTATATGGGTTATTTTTAACCTATAACGATCTAAAGTCCAGTTATAACTTCCTTCCGGAGTCATTTCATCATCAAAGTACAATGAATCGTTGACCGTATCAAAAAGGTTTTCAACATTGTAGAAAGCAATGGTACGTATACTATACCTGTCCTCTTTTTGTGATTGAGCAGTATTTGATACAAGAAAAAAAATCAAAAATATATGCTTTGAAATCATATTGTTTTATGGTCTTTACAAATTACATGATTTTCTTAATAGCAAGTTATACCTGAGTGCCGCAAGCAAAATGCAGCGAGCAAGAATACTTTAGGTCTGAACCTTATGGTAATTGAATGCGATTTATCCGCTGTATTTTTATAGTCTTATTATTTTTTCAAATACTTAATGGACAACAAATAAGTATTAATGGGAGTATATGCGACGCTCAAAGTCTCCTGGGAATTTCTTCTGCAACTATAGAAATTGAGGGTACTTCATTAAAAGAATATACTGATAAGGAAGGAAATTTTGAAATAATCACAACTTTAAACGGGGCATTCATTTTATCCATTAAGGCCAAGGAATATATTGTAAAAAGGCTTCCCGTAGATATTTCTTTAAACGAATTAAGGTTAGGGCGAATATTAATAGAAAAAGATGTTTCTATTGATCAAAATGATGTTTTAATAACACTGACTGATACCCAAAATATTGATGGGGAATTAGATGGAGGAAGTTTGGGGATGTTAACAGCTACGCGTGATGTCTTTTTAAACCGTGCTGCCTTCGATTTTGGACAAGTATTTTTCAAAGTGAGGGGCTACGACTCACGAAATGGCAGTGTATTAATAAATGGAGTCCTAATGAATAAACTACGTGATGGGAGGCCACAATGGAACAATTGGGGTGGTCTTAATGATGTATTAAGGAACCAGGATTTTTATTTAGGATTACAGGCATCTCCTTATCGGTTTGGAGGACTTCTTGGGGTTACTAATATAGATACAAGGCCATCAGGACTTCGCCCGGGATTTAGATTGTCTGGTTCTCTTTCTAACCGGACTTATTCGGGACGTATTATGGCAAGTTATACCTCCAGAAAGAAAAACAGCAATTTTATCTATTCTCTTGCGGCCTCAAAAAGATGGGCAAAGGAAGGTTTTATAAACGGAACTCTATATGATGCCTTTTCTATATATGGAGCAATAGAGTATCAATTCAATGCTAATAATAGTTTACTTTTTACGGGAATTCTTTCTTCCAATCGCCGTGGCAGTTCTGCAGCTGTAACTGAGGAGGTATATCACTTAGCCGGAAATACATACAATCCCTACTGGGGATTTCAAAACGGATACTATCGCAATTCAAGGGAGCGCAAAATTATGGAACCCATAATTATGCTTAAATATTACGGCAAATATGGAAAACTTGGTATCAATGCAGCAATGTCTTACCAATTTGGCAACTTTTCAAAAAGTAGGATAGGATATTTTAACGCCCCTAATCCGGAACCCAGCTATTATAGATATTTACCCAGTTTTTACATAAACAGCCCAATTGGTGCAAATTTTTTAAATGCTGATCTGGCTAAAAAAGCTTTTTTGCTAAAACCTCAATTACAATGGGAGAACCTTTATAGAGCAAATTCAATAGACACAATGAATGGAATGGCCGCATATGTTTTATACGACGACACTAACGCGGACAAACAATTGACTCTAAATACTACCTTCAATATTAGGCCCAATGAGGTGATTTCTATAGACATGAATTTGTCATTTAGGAATACCATTTCCAATAATTATGCTAAAATTCGAGATCTGTTAGGTGCGGATTATCATGCAGATAGAGATCCTTTTTCAGATACTCGAAATGACGTAAATGGACAATTGAAAAAGGGTAAAGGAGATATCTTTAATTATGATTATACCATCAATTATCAAGTATTTGATGCTTTTACCCAGATGAGTATCATTAAAAGTAAATGGAACTTTTTTATAGCGGCTAACTATACCAATTCAAGGTACCATAGGAATGGAAATTTTTTAAATGAACGCTTTCCCGAAAACTCCATAGGAAAAAGTAACCCCGTACAATTCAATAATTATGGGATTAAAGGCGGATTTACTTATAAATTAAATGGGAGACAATGGATTAGTACTAATGGAATACTCTTAAACAGAGCCCCGGTCATAGTTAATTCCTTTATAAACCCAAGGGAGAACAACGCAATTGTTCCCAATTTAAATAACGAAAAAATCACAAGTATTGACATAAATTATTTTACCAGGTTCCCAAACCTTATTGGAAGATTAACCTGCTTTTACACACGTTTTCAAAAGCTCACAGATATTAATTTTTTCTTTGTTGATGCTGGGGTAGGATCAGATTTTGTACAAGAGGTAATTACTAATCTTGATAAGCTTAATATGGGAATTGAGTTGGGATTGTCATACCAGCTTTCTTCATCTGTAAAGTTATCTTCGGCTTTTGCCCTGGGGAAGTATATTTATGCCAGTGATCCTAATCTGGCGATAAATTTTGATACTGCCGGAGATGAAGATGATTTAATCACCATTGAAGGAACAAAAGACTTAGGAATAGCAAAAATTAAAAACTACAAACTACCAAACGGCCCTCAAATGGCACTTTCGCTGGGGGTAGAATACAGAGATCCCAAGTTCTGGTGGATTGGCGCAAAAATTAACTATCTGTCTGATAATTACGCCAGCATATCAACTATAAGAAGAACGCAGAGTTTCTATTTGAATCCCGAGACAAGTCAGCCATTTGACAATGCCACTCCTGATAATGTTGATAGAATCTTAAAGCAAAACCCTTTGGGTGATATTTATCTCCTAAATCTGATTGGAGGTAAATCCTGGCTGCTAAATGGCAAATACCTAAGTGTATTTGCCAGCATAAATAATGTATTTGATACAGATTTTAGAACGGGAGGTTATGAGCAAAATAGGAATGGTAATTACGGACAACTAGTGCAGGACAATCAGAGTGGTTCGCCATCATTTAGTCCCAAATATTGGTTTGGTTATGGAAGGACCTATTTTTTGAACTTCGCCATAAGCTTCTAAGAAAAAACGGAGTCAACTAAAATGATATGAATAACTATTAAAATGAACTTAATAAAGAAATTGAAACCAGCTTTTTTTCTTAAATATTATTGTTTGCTATTCATTTTCAGCTGTGTAAAGGATTCTGATTATAAGAGCCCGGAAACTCCCTGTAATAACCAATTAATAGCTAATGTTACTTTTAATGAGGTCAAAAATTTGTTTCAAGGAGAAGTTATTCAAATACAGCAAGATTTAGTAATTGAAGGTTACGTTATTTCATCAGATCAAGCCGGAAATTTTTTTAGCGCACTTCATATACAGGATGATCCAATTAACCCCACTGCGGGCTTTCAAATAGAAATAGACCTAAGGGATTCTTACTTATTTTATGAATTAGGAAGTAAAATTTATATTAAACTGAAGGGTTTATATTTCGGGAAAAGTAAAGGTGTTTACAAACTAGGGGGGGTATTCACGTCTTTTGGAAATTTAAGTATAGGAAGACTACCGGCCCTTGCAGTAGGGGATCATTTGATTCTTTCATGTGATCCTATTAGCAATTTGGTTCCTAAAATTACCGCCATACCAAATCTTAGTGAAGATTTAGTAGGCACTTTAATACAACTAGAAAGTCTGGAGGTTATAGCAGAGGAACAAAACTTGACTTTTGCTTTTCCGGAGGAGGAAACCATAAGAAGTCTTACGGATTGTAATGGTGGTTTAATAGAATTATTAAATAGTGGATATTCTGATTTTCAGGATACAATATTACCTTCGGGGAATGGATCTGTAACTGCTGTTCTTTATAGAGAAAATAATGATTATCAATTAATTATTCGAACATTAAATGATATGGATATGCAAAATGCACTTTGCGTAAATACGGAAGTATTTTTGACATCTAACCTAATATTTATATCTGAGATAGCTGATCCCAATAATAATGCTGAAGCCCGATTTATTGAACTTTACAACGCTGGTATTGATCAATTACAATTAGATGGTTGGTTTTTATTAAGGTACACTAATGCTAATGTTAGTTCTGGATCAGAAATAGATCTTTCTGGGATAATAATTGATTCATATAGCACTTTGGTTTTCTCGCCCAATGCAATGGAATTTGAAAATATATACGGATTTCCCCCTGATTTTGAACTAGGAAACAATAGCCCGGCAGATTCTAATGGTGACGACAATTTAGTACTGATAGACCCCTTTGGAACCGTAATTGATATCTTTGGGCTTATAGGAGAAGATGGTTCCGGTACAAATCATGAATTTGAAGATGGAAAAGCCGAAAGAAACTTAAATATTGTGAACGGGAATCCTGTCTTCACATATAGTGAATGGACCATTTATAATGATACAGGAGGTTCTGAAACGATAAAATTACCACAGAATGCTCCTGAAGATTTTTCACCGGGAATTCGATAATTTTTAACGCCTACGCAACTTCTTCTTTCAGAATAAGCTCCAGATCCTTGGCTGTTACAGGTTTAAGAATATAGTTTTTTACAATTGAATAGCTTTTTATACGCACTAAATCTCTTGGATCAACGGAAGAGCTGGTGATATAAACGACCGTGTTATTTAATTCTGATTCACTTATTTTACAAAAATCGTCCAGAAAATCCCAGCCATTCATAATGGGCATGTTTAAATCCAAAAAGATAATCGAAGGTAATTTCTTTCCCGCTTTCGAATTTAACTTAAGGTCATTTAAGGCAACCTTTCCATTGTCATAAACGAGAATGTCATCACCAAAATTAACTTCCTTCATCAGGCGTTTAATCCCATAAATAAATATGTGATCATCATCAATGATACAAACATTTTCGAACTTCTTCATTGACAGGCAGGTTAAACATTAATAGCTTCAAAATACAAACGGAAATTAGTACCCTCATTTATCTTGCTATCAACTTCAATTTTACCGTTCATAGATTCAATTTGATTTTTTGTAATAAATAGGCCTATTCCTTTTGCATCCTTATGCTTATGGAATGTCTTGTACATTCCAAAAATTGCATTGTGATGCCTTTTCAAATCTATTCCCAGTCCGTTGTCAGAGAAGGTGACCATAGTATATTGTCCTTTTCTTTCAGCTGTAATTCTAAGGGCCAGGGATCTTTCGGGGGAACTATATTTAATACTGTTCGTAAACAAATTCAACAGAATACTATCCATATAAGCCGGGATAGCATTAATTTGAAGTTTTTTTTCCACTTTTACTTCGCATTTGGTATTTTTTTCTTTTAAAAGGACAGCCAGGTTTTTCTCAACACCTTTTATGGTCTCATATAAGTTTACAGGACGCATTTTATCAATAGCATCAACTTTCACCTGGACCACCTCTGTTAAGTGCTGCACGGTTTCGTCTAAACTTTCAGAAGCTTCACATAGCATTTTTGTCAGACGATCCTTTTCATTATTATCTCCTTCCTGAGAGAGAAATCCGGTGAGCATCGATAAATTGCTGGAATGAGATCTCAGGTTATGGGAAACAATATGAGCAAAGTTCATCAGTCTATTATTTTGTTCACTGGTGATGTCGAGAAGATTTTTTAACTTTATTTCGGACTTTTTGTTCTTCGTAATATCCCAGTTGGTACCAATCATTTTCAATGCATTTCCATTATCACCCCTTTGTATAAAAGCGATAGCCCTAATATGTCTTATTTCACCATTGGGCCAGACCACACGAAATTCGGTATCAAATTCTGTTTCCCCTTTAAGAGCTCTCTGCAGCAGTTCTTGGGAAGGTGCAATATCATCAGGATGAACGCTAGATTCCCAGGCTTCAACAACGCCACTGAAATTCTTTTTGTTTAGCCCATACAACTTATACATATTATCATCCCATACCAGGATATTATCAACAACATTATAATCCCAGATTCCAATGGAGGCAGCTTTTGTAGCAATAGCCAGCCTGTCTGAAACTTCATTGTATTTTAGTTCTACCCTCTTTTCTTCATCAATATCCTGAAAAGTCCCATACAGGCGAACTACTTTGTTATTTAGGATCTCCACTTCTCCTTTGGTCCTCACCCATAATTCTTTACCCTTGGCCGTTATAATTCGTAACTCGGTATCCCACGGTAAGCCTTCATTTAGGCCATCACTTACCAAGTCGGAGATTTTATCGCGGTCAACACCTTCTTTATAGAAATTAAGGCCTTCTTCTAAATTAGGGATATATTCCTCAGGCACTTCATGAATTTCCTTGGTTACCCGAGTCCAATGCATTGTATTTGACAATAAATCTACTTCCCAGCCTCCTATTCGGGCAATACTTTTGGATTTTAATAAAAGTTCTTCTCTTTTTTTGGTTTCGGTTATATCATCCTTAACTATAATTAGGCCATTAGTCTTTCCGGGATTTTCTGTCCATGGCGAAATGGTCCATTCCAACCATGTTGTATTAAGCTCAGGTTGATTCAATTCTTGAATAAGCTTCACTTGTTCACCTCCTATTAGACATTGTTCACAACGAATTGAAAATTCCTCGGAAGTGTAATCGATTACATCATAGATAGGAAGTCCAATTGGGCTGCCGCTATGATTCTCCAATTCTTTTAACCAAAGCTTAGAATGGTCAATAATTTGCATTTCAGAATTTACAATGACTACAGATGCAGGATAGTCTTTAATAAAAGAAGAAGTTAAAAGTGTTTCCAAATGATGTATTTGTATTAAAGTTACGTTTATTTCTTAATAACGTAAGAAAATACCCTAAAAGTATATCGTATAATACATCTTTAGTTATAATTGTTTAGATCTCAATGATCTATGGTTGGGGATTAAAAAAATTTAATTAGCAATAATTTTATTAATATCTTCTTGGCAATTTTAAGGGTCATTTTCTTAATAGCGTTTAATGGCACCATTAGAAAATGCTTACAGTGACATTTTTTTTATACATTTAATTTTCATGCAAGACATAATAATTACTTTTTTTAATGAGATAAGAATTGGCAATATTGAAGGCGTTAAGGAATTGGTTGCAGAATTCCCAGACCTGGTAAATTCTGTGGACCAGAGAGGGTCTACCCCTTTAATTCTTGCCACTTATTATGATCATAGAGAGATGGCGAATTTTCTTCTGGACCAGGGAGCTAAAATTGATGCTGAGGATGCTTCCGGTAATACTGCGCTAATGGGGACTAGTTTTAAAGGCTTAGTACAAATAGCTAAGGATTTAATAAGCAGAGGGGCCAATGTAAATGTGAGAAATGCGATGGGCGCCACTTGCCTAATTTATACTGCTACTTTTAATAGAGAAGAATTGGCTAAACTACTGCTGGAATATGGCGCAGATACAACTGTGAAAGATGCACGAGGAAATACGGCTTTGGACCATGCTAAAATGCAGGGATTTCCAGACTTGATTGCGCTTATAGAAAAGAATGGATAATTAGTGATTATTATGCAAAATGAGCTTAAAGTAGCGCTGATACAGACGGCATTGATATGGGAGAACCCCTTGGAGAATAGAAATATGTTTTCCGAAAAGATAAGGGGGATTCCAGGTGATACGGATATGATTATCTTGCCTGAAATGTTCACAACCGGCTTTACTATGAACCCGGGAAGAGTAGATGCCAAAGAGGGAGAAATAACCGTGAAATGGATGAAGGAAACAGCCAAAGAAAAAAATATGGCTTTGGTCGGGAGTATTTCGTTTAAGAAAAAAAATAAATTTTCAAACCGACTTTTTTTTATACATCCTGATGGTACTACTAAGAGCTATGATAAGAAACATACATTTACATTTGCAGGGGAAGATGAAGTATATGATTCAGGTACAGAGAGATTGGTTTTTTCTTATAAAGGATTCCGGATTTGCCCTTTAATATGTTATGACCTTCGATTTCCTGTATGGTCTAGATACAAAGGAGATTATGATATTTTGCTTTTTGTAGCCAATTGGCCTGAACCCAGAATTGAAGCCTGGGATACTTTATTAAAAGCAAGAGCAATAGAAAACATGAGCTTTTGTATTGGGGTTAATAGATTGGGGGAGGATAATAATGCACATAGATACCCTGGCCATTCAGCCATATATGACCCTATGGGAAGTCAGATTTTTTTATCTGAAAAAGATGAGGTACTCTTTGCTTCTTTAAGCCTGAAACACTTAAAAGATTTAAGAGCCCGATTTAAATTTTTAGATGATAGAGATCATTTTAGTCTAAAACAGTAAATGTCTCAATTTTTTCCCAATTGGCCCGCATTTCAATAACACTTGGGTAGTAAGTAACTCTTTCTGGTTGAATCTTCATTAGATAATTTCCCGTGTCCCATTTGCCGTTCGCATTGTTATCAAAAATTATCCGGATAAGATAATTTCCTGGCTCAAGTGTATTAAAATCTAAGGCTTTCGCTTCGGACACATAGATTTCCCTGTATAATTTTCCTTTTTCATCCGTTAATTGTACAATAACAGGATAGGTTATTTCACCTGCTAAATTCAAGCGCAAATTGCCAAAGTCGGCATACCCTCCGGTAGATAATCTATAGTTAATCGAATCATTAGTTTCCCCAAAGAAATCTGTAATAAAATTAGGAAGCAAATTTAGATAATAGGTCTCATCAGCCTCTTTTTCAAAGTCCATGGACATCCGGTTTTTTGTAGTGTCTAATTGCGCTTTGAAATTTACTGCTATAGTATCCTTATTGAAAATAGCTATCCTTGTTGTGTCTATGGCAGCAACCGGAATGCTGGATGTAATATAGAATTCATCAGCGAAGTTTATGGTGTTTCGATGACTCGGATAGAGCATCAAAGAATCTGCAGCCAGTTTTCTTGTTTTCACCGTAAACGTATCAATTTTCCTTAAGCCCTCATTAGTCACTTTAAAAATAATAGAATCTATTTCAAAAGGGGTGAACCAATAATTAAGCGTATCTTTTTCCGGCTCTTTGACAACGAGTGTACTTATAGAATCTGGAATTTTTGTTAAAGTTTCAATATCTAATTTTACATCTCCGCCAGAATAGCCAAAAATAATTTTGTTAGCCGCCGCATAATTTGGTGTCTTTAAAATATAATTAGGGATCTCTTTAAAAAGATTAAGAAGAAAAACAGTATCCGTTGGCAGAGAGACGGTGTCTTCAATAAAACCTATTTTATCCGTATTCTGATTGAATACGTTGTTTTTGGATTCATCTTTGATAGCAATAATGGCATATTTTCCGGCTTTGAGGTGTTTAAGTCGGAAGATGGTGGTACTGTCCAGGGTATTTGTAATGTAGTTGGGGGGTTTATTATAGATGGTAGAATCAGTATATGCAGTGTCTAATTCGTATAACATTACACTAATAAACTCGTCTGCTTTTTTATTGAAAGCATCTTTAACAACCCCTGAAACTGTTAATGAATCAATATAAGTACCTGTAGAAAAAACATACGTTAAGAAGCTGTTCGGATTGCCCTCATTATTATCTACGATACTCTGTCCGAAATTTAATGTATAGGTTGTATTTTCTAACAAAGTATCCTTAAAAGTGACTTCTACATATTTGCTGGCCCCTCCCTGAGGTGAAACTTCAGGATTATATTTTAAAGGCGGTGAAACGATAAGCTGATTTTGAACATCCTCCAATTTTATATATTCATCAAAATAAAGCCTGATTCGTTTAGCTTTGAATTCAGTAGTCAGGTTTTCAGGTTCTGTCTTTATCAAAACAGGAGGCGTAGTATCTTTGGGTCCACCAGACGGACTTCCTCTCCTGGCACATTGTAGAGTGGCCAGAACAACTGCAATTAGAAAAAAAAAGGATAAAATACGCTGTATTCGAGGCATTTGATTTTTCTATAAGGCAAAGAAACAATTAATTTAAAGAATTGTGAAATTAAGGAACAACCGCCATCGTAGCAACTGAAACAGTAACATCTTTCGCCTTTTTTATAGCCCGTACACAGGCCTCTATGGTAGCACCGGTAGTAATCACATCATCAATCAATAGCACATTTTTGTCACATAAAAAGTCAGGATTAGTCACTTTGTAAAGATCTGGCATATCTTTCCAGCGATAAAACCTATTTTTTTTGGTCTGGGTACGGGTATTGGCTGTTTTAATAAGAATATGATCCATATAAGTAGCATTAAGATGGTTTGCAATTCTTTTTGCAAACCCGGATACTTGATTATATCCTCGTTTCTTAAGCTTTTTTTTATGTAAAGGGACAGGGATTACAATATCAATATAGTCTAGAGCGTTACCTTCTTTTAGAACCTGGCCATACCAGTCCCCTAAAAATTGACCTATTTGAGGTTGATTTTTATACTTTAAAAAGTGGATTAAATTTTTAACAATCCCTTGATCTGAATAAAAAAGGAAAGCAGAGGCCTTTTTTATGTCAATTCGGCCATAAAATATTGTATCCACTGCATTTTGCTCAATAAAATTGTATTCGGTAAGTGGTATTTGGTTTCGACAAAGCGTACATAATAGCTGCTCTCCTCGATATAATTGAACATTACATCCAAAACACAACCTCGGTAGAAGTACCGTGTTGATATCATTTATTATATTTGATAGCTTGGAAAAGTACAAATCTTAAATAAACCTAATCTTATTTACTTAGCCTATCTGAATGGATATTCAAGATAATAAATTTAACTATAAGATAATACTTGCTGCATTAGTTGCCGTAATTATAGGCATATTAATAGCCTTCTACTATAGTTATGCCCAATCCAGGACTCAAATAAACTACCTGGAAGATGAAAAAGGGCTGCTTGTAAAGGATTTAACCCTTATGAAGACCGAAGTAGACCGGCTTTCAGCACTTAATGAAGTAAACGAAATAGAATTACAAGATTCCAGATATCGTGTTCAGCAGCTATTGGATTCTGTTGGGAGGCTAAACTTTACGGTGACCAAATTGAAGGAATACAAGAAGGAGCTTCGTGAATTGGAAATAAAACACGATAGCCTTAAACTTAAAAACAATTTCCTGAAGTATAATAATATGTTGCTCTCCGATAAATATGAGGAGACTCGCAAAATGATTGAAGAATTAAGAGGCAAAAGTAGTTCTCTTGCCGAAGCAGAAGCTTTATTACGGGAGAAAAATAAGGAACTTAGTAAGGAATTACGAATTAAAAGCTATTTAAAGCTGCAAAATTCTGAAGGAAGCGGATTTAGGTTACGCAGCAGTAAACCCATTAAAACCACTAAGGCATCGACTATTGAAAAGCTTAGGGGTTGCGTTACTATTGTAGGAAACCCCAATGACATAAATGAGGAAAAGGTTATTTATTTTCAGTTCCTGGGCCCTAACATGGGGGTTATAGAGGATAACGCTAATGTCATTTCCGTAAGTGGAAATATCTATAGTAAAAGAGTAGAGTTGATATCCACCGGAGAGGATATCAGTGTATGTGATTTTATAACAATTCCTCAAGGTTCGCTGGAACCTGGCACCTACACCCTTAATGTTTTTGAAGACGAAAAGCTACTATCATCTTCAGAATTTCATTTAAAATAAACATTACTTTTTTAAGGTTATCTCATTTTATTTCTAAGTCTTAAAAATTAAATGCCATAATATTCTATTTTTGCCAGATGGCAAATCAAGAAGACATCTTTAGAAAGGTAATTTCACATGCTAAAGAATATGGCTATGTGGTGCAATCAAGTGAAATATATGATGGTTTGAGTGCTGTATACGACTATACACAGAACGGAGCAGAACTTAAAAAAAACATTAAAGAATACTGGTGGAAGGCCATGGTGCAGATGCATGACAATATTGTTGGCATTGATGCCGCTATTTTTATGCACCCTACTACCTGGAAAGCATCAGGACACGTTGATGCTTTTAATGATCCTCTGATTGATAACAAAGACTCCAAAAAAAGGTATAGGGCAGATGTATTGGTCGAGGACCATGTAGCCAAGATAGAAGCAAAAATTGACAAGGAAGTTCAGAAGGCTTCAAAAAGATTTGGGGAGTCCTTTGATAAAACACAATTTCTGACGACAAATCCGCGTGTTTTGGGATATCAGGAGAAAGGACAAAGTATAATAAAACGATTAGCAAGATCTTTGGAAGCGGAAGATTTGGAAGATGTTAAAAGTCTAATCGAAGAGTTGCAGATAGTTTGTCCTGTTTCAGGGTCTAAAAACTGGACAGATGTTAAACAATTTAATTTAATGTTTGGTACCAAACTGGGAGCTTCGGCGGAAAATGCGACCGATCTTTATTTAAGACCAGAAACAGCCCAGGGCATTTTCGTAAATTTTCTTAATGTTCAAAAATCCGGGCGACTGAAAATACCATTTGGAATTGCCCAAATTGGAAAGGCATTCAGAAATGAAATTGTAGCAAGACAATTTATATTCAGGATGCGCGAATTTGAACAAATGGAGATGCAATTCTTTATTAAACCAGGAACACAGATAGAATGGTATGAAAAATGGAAAGAATTACGTATGAAATGGCATTTATCACTGGGAATGGGTGAGGAGAATTACCGTTTTCACGATCATGAAAAACTGGCCCATTATGCGGATGCTGCCTCGGACATCGAGTTTAAATTTCCATTTGGATTTAAAGAACTTGAGGGGATTCACTCCAGAACCGATTTTGATCTGAGGAGCCATGAAAAATATTCAGGTAAAAAATTGCAGTATTTTGATCCTGAACTCAACCAGAATTATGTGCCTTATGTTGTGGAAACTTCTATTGGGGTTGATAGAATGTTCCTGGCCGTTTTATCAAATTCGTTGAAGGAAGAGGAATTGGAAAATGGAACAACACGAACAGTATTAAAAATACCTGCCGTACTTGCGCCCATAAAAGCAGCTGTTCTGCCACTTGTGAAAAAGGATGGATTACCAGAAATAGGGCATAGAATTATTGATGATCTTAAATGGGATTTCAATGTGGTCTATGATGAAAAAGATGCAGTAGGGCGAAGGTATAGAAGGCAAGATGCGGCTGGGACGCCTTTTTGCATTACCGTGGATCATCAAACTCGGGAAGACGAAACAGTCACTATTCGATATAGAGATACGATGGAGCAGAAAAGAATAACCATAGATGCTGTTAATGAGACTATCTCCAATGAAGTTGGAATAAGGCACTGGTTGAAGAAAACGGAATAAAGTTTTTCTCGAACATATAATTCATAGTTGATAACTCAATCCCAGACTTGTGTAAAAATTTCTGCCATTTCCCGGGTAATAATAGCGAGGTTCGGTTCCGCCAAATCCTACTGCATTTATTAATACAGATTGAGCATAATTAACATCAAAAATATTATTTATGCCAAAATCTAAAGAAATGTACAAATTCTCTACTATCTCCTTTTTGTAACCTAATCTTGTATTTAAAATATTAAATGGTTCACTATACAGGGTATTGGCATCTGTTAGAGGGATACCATCTACATATTGATAGGTAGTATTCCAATAAAAATCCTTTGTATAGTTAAAGCGCAGTCCCAAATTTACTCTATTCCTTGGTACACCAGTTAAAGGATTTCCTGAATAATCATTGTTTCCATCTACAAAATCAACAAATATGTGGTCACTTAAGGTATAACTTGCAAAAGGGATGATTTGTAATTTAGAGCTTAAATCGAATGTATAATTCATATCTAATTCAATACCTTGATGTCTTGTGCTTCCGGCATTTATACCAACAAATTGATCTTCTCCTATGCGCTGTGAAACCAATAAATCATCAATATTCATCCTGAATATAGCCAAGTTCAACCATAGTTTGTTCCTTATAAGAAAAATTTTAGTGCCAAGCTCATAATTCATTCCTTTTTCCTGGGTTATCTCAGGGTTTATTATTCCTTCAGGTGTAAGTGTTTCTTCCAAACCCGGATTAGAGAATCCCCTGCTAATATTTGCATAAACTTGCCTACCCTCACCTATGGAATAGACCAAATCCAGACTGGGCATTACTATAAGATCAAAATTTCGTATTGCATTCTTATTAGCTTCTCCGGAGTTAAATAAATCTCTGTAATCGTAATGAGTTTTGTTTAGATTTATACCAAGTTGCATATTAAATTTTTTAGCAAGTGGGAGTGTCAAAGAGGCAAAAGCATTAAATTGCCTTCTGAATTCCTTGTTGCTGCTAAGTTCATTTCCCTGCAGACTTCCATTTCCATTGTTGTCCTCATATAAATTTTCATAAGTTTTCCAATTGTATTCATCTTTGTAGAGTTCTCCTCCAAATAGGTAAGACGCTATTCTATCATGATATCCAAAATGACCTATAAATTGGGTTCTGAAACCATAACTATTAGTAAACTCATCTAAAATATTAAAAGGGCGGGCTTCATAATGATCTAGATATGAGTAAAAAAGACTTGTAGTATTCTCTAGTTTGCTACTTATCTTATAATTATAGGAGAGCCCCAGAAGTGTATATTTATTAGATTCGAATCCCTGTGCCTGATTCCATGTAAAAGCGGCTTGTCTGGGGTTTTCTGTAAAAGCAGTTATCCCCAAAGAACTTGGTATTTGAGCGGTGTAGTCAATATAATTTGCCAAAATAGCAATTGAACTCTTGGAGTTAAGTTTAATAGCAGTTGTCAGAAGTATACCATCACGATCAAAGTTACTGTTCTCCCTATAGCCTTCTGTATTTAAATGGTTATAACGTAAATTAAACTCCAGACTATCTGTAGAATGAACAATACTTAAATTGTCTTTTATAAGTCCATAAGAACCTATAGTAAAGTTATTCGTAAAAACAGTTCCTTTGTTAATTTGTTTTTTAGTATTAAGAAGTACAGCACCTCCCAGATTGGTGCCATAGGCAGTTCCTTTGGGCCCTTTAATCACCTCCATTGAAGTAAGATTTTCCAGATCAAAAATTTCAATTGTTGAAAAACCATTACCGTTGGTAACCGGAATATCCTCAAAATATAAACGCAACTTGTCTGTGCCAAACGGGGTTCTTGCACCCACACCCCGAATGGTTATACGGTTTGTGTTTAATGCGCCTGAAAGAACATAAACTCCGGAGATTTGATTAATTGAGGAGGCAACATCTATTGGACTATGATTTTGAAAAGCCTTTTCCCGAATAATTGTCGATGGGGTAATTCCAAGAGTTTTATTGGTTTTGCTGGGATTATAAATAATAACTTCCTTTAGATAAGTAATAGAATCCTTTTCAATTTCCTGTGAAACCCCGTAAAAATAATTAGAAAGAAGGATAAAAAATAGAATGTAGTACTTCATTAAATGATATTCATTGCAAAAATCGGTATAAAGGCCATGCTTAAGATTTTGGACTAAGTTATAGATTTTAATACACTTTACAAGTTGGGTTAAACATTCACTATTTTTGAAATTAAATTAAATTGATATGAAGATAGTTTCATACAATGTAAATGGTATCAGGGCAGCCCTGAACAAAGGTTTTCTTGAATGGCTAAAACAAGTTGATCCTGATGTGATATGTCTTCAGGAGATTAAAGCAATGAAAGAGCAGTTAGATATTAGTGTTTTTGAAAAAAGTGGATACTTTCATAATCACTGGTTTAGTGCCCAAAAAAAAGGTTATAGTGGAGTTGCTATTTTGTCTAAAAAGCAACCGAATCATGTAGAATATGGTACCGGAATAGATTATATGGATTTTGAAGGCCGGAATCTTAGGGTAGATTTTGACGGGCTATCTGTTATGAGTATGTATCTTCCTTCTGGAACCAATATGGCCAGATTGGATTTTAAATTGAAATATATGGCAGATCTGCAAACTTATATAGATAAGATCAGAACAAAGCATCCCAACCTCATTATTTGCGGGGATTACAATATTTGTCATCGCGCAGTTGACATCCACGATCCGGTAAGAAATAAAAATGTATCTGGTTTCTTACCGGTTGAAAGGGAATGGCTTAGTAGTTTTATTGAGAGCGGGTTTATAGACAGCTTTCGATTTTTTAACAAAGAACCACATTATTATACCTGGTGGAGTTACAGAGCAAATTCCCGTAATAATAATAAAGGATGGCGTCTGGATTATGGCATGGTAAGTCGTTCTCTGGAGCATAGGCTAAAACGTTCCGTTATACTTTCGGAAGCAAAACACAGTGATCATTGCCCAATTCTGATTGAATTACATGAATAATTAAAGTACTCTTGATAAAATGTAAACATGGGAATTACTAAATTTGTTTGGTCAAAAAAGAATAGTGTTTGCTTATGATATATAAAAAATTACCTCACACGGATTTAGAAGTTAGTAAGATTTGTTTGGGTACAATGACCTGGGGCCGTCAGAATTCGGAAGAGGAAGGACATCAGCAAATGGATTATGCAGTTGATATGGGAATAAACTTTTTTGACACCGCCGAACTTTACCCTATTCCGGCACATCCAGACAGATATGCTGATACCGAGAAAATAATTGGCAACTGGATTAAGAAAACAGGAAATAGAGACAAGATTATTCTAGGCAGCAAGATTGCGGGGAAAGCCGATTTCACTAAATTTATTAGATCTACAGGCTTTAGAAGGGAAACCTTAATTGAAGCGGTTACAGGAAGTCTGGAACGACTTCAAACAGACTATATAGATTTATATCAATTGCATTGGCCGGAGCGTTCTACAAACTATTTTGGTAAAAGAGGTTATAAACATGATCTGACAGATCATTGGCAGGATAATATTCACCAGGTATTGGAAACTCTAAGGGATCTTATTAGTGAAGGCAAAATAAGACATGTCGGACTTTCCAATGAAACCCCTTGGGGAATCATGCGCTTTTTAGAAGAAAGTAAAGTGCACTCCAGCTTACCCAGAATGGTTACTGTACAAAACCCCTATAATTTATTAAACCGCCAGTTTGAAGTAGGCCTATCTGAAATTTCAATCCGGGAAAATATAGGCCTTTTAGCCTATTCTCCTTTAGGATTTGGTGTTCTTAGTGGAAAGTACATAGGTGGTATGAAGCCTGCAAATGCCAGGATTACCTTATTTCCGGAATATAACCGATACATTAGTGACAATGCAAACAGGGCTACTCAGGAATATTACAAACTTGCCCGGGAGCATAATCTTTCACTTACCAAAATGGCACTGGCATTTGTGAATTCAAGACCATTTGTAACCAGTAATATTATTGGTACAACGACTATGAAACAACTCGAGGAAAACATATCCAGCATAGAAGTTGATCTCTCTGATGAGTTGATAAAGGGGATCGAATCTATTCACAATAATATACCCGATCCGGCTCCTTAATTTTGTTTAAAAAGGGGATATCATCATTTATTGTTGAATAATGCTTTAAAAGTTTAGAGAATAATTGAAAGGTTTATTTAAATAAAGAGTTTGTTAACTACATCCTCAATTTTAGAGACCAATTCAATATTTATTTTTGTATTCTTAAGAGCAATTTTGTTATTCTTTGAAACAAAAATTATAGTAAATCCAAGTTTATCGGCTTCAAGAATTCTTTGTTCCACTTTTTGCACAGGTCTTATTTCTCCGGCCAGGCCTATTTCTGCAGCGAAACATACATTTTTCTCAATTGGCATATCTGCATTGCTGGACAAAATAGCAGCGATTACTGCAAGATCAATTGCCGGATCATCTACAGTTATTCCCCCCGTAATATTTAAAAATACATCTTTTGCCCCAAGTTTGAAGCCGGCTCTTTTTTCTAAAACGGCCAGTAACATATTCAGACGCTTAGCATTATATCCGGTGGCAGAGCGTTGTGGAGTTCCATAGACCGCTGAACTCACTAAAGCCTGAATTTCTATCAACAACGGGCGCATGCCTTCTACGGTTGAAGCAATAGCTGTTCCACTAAGTCCTGAATCACTTTTTGAAAGTAATACTTCTGAGGGATTATTTACCTCCCTGAGTCCATCTCCCTGCATTTCATAAATCCCTAACTCTGCCGTCGAACCAAATCGATTCTTAAGCGACCTTAATATTCTGTAAACATAATTTCGATCGCCTTCAAATTGTAAGACCGTATCTACCATATGTTCCAAAATCTTAGGTCCTGCAATATTTCCATCTTTAGTAATATGTCCTATTAAGATAACAGGTGTATTCGTTTCTTTGGCAAATCTTATAAGTTCTGCAGCGCATTCACGAATCTGAGATATACTGCCCGCGGAAGATTCTATATAATCTGAGTGAAGGGTCTGAATTGAATCAATGACTACTATATCTGGCGCAATATCATTTATCTGAATAAAAATATTTTGGGTTTTGGTTTCGGTGAGTATGTAGCAGGTCTGATTATTAGGATGAATTCTCTCTGCTCTCATTTTTATTTGCTTCAGACTTTCTTCGCCAGAAACGTATAAGGTCCTTAAGTTGAGTCTTAAGGCAATTTGCAGCAGCAATGTGCTTTTACCTATACCGGGTTCTCCGCCAAGTAGAACCAATGAGCCAGGGACCAGACCTCCGCCTAAAACCCTGTTAAATTCTTTATCGCAAATGTCCAGTCTAAATTCCCTGGAAGTATTGATCTGTCCAACCAAAACAGGCTTGGTAGTAATAGCTTTGGCATTCTTAACACTTCTCCAAGGAATATCCTTATCTTTTTGGATTATTTCTTCTATGATGGTATTCCACTCTTTACAGGCACCACATTGTCCTATCCACTTGGCATATTGTGTACCGCAATTCTGACAAAAAAAAGCTGTTTTTGTTTTAGCCATTTGAAGCTAAGCTGGTTTTGGCTAAAGATATTGTGGTTACTATAAAAATCAAAAGAAAGTTGATACTTTAAATATCATTCCATATTAAAGCAAAAAATATTAAAGCGGGGTTGTTTTAAAAGCCAAAGTCTGCTTTCAAAGCATCCATTTTTTCTAAAGCCATTTCCTTTGTAAGAAAATCGATCTCTTCCATTGCGAAGGCTTTCTCAAAAGTACGCAGTGCTTTTTTACCCTCTCCTAATTCTTCATAATACTCTCCTTCAAAGTAAAATCCAAGCATTGTACTAGGGAATTCTTCTTTACACAATTCAGCCAGGGGCTTTAAAGACTCAAAATCATCTTTTTTCCTACTTGCCGCATATATGGCCATAATATCATTTAATTCAACTTCTTTCCTGAACCCAAATAATTCTTCAATAGAATTGTATTTATCTTCCAAATATTTGTAAACGGGTTCTTCTGATGTAAGAATTTTTTCTTTGTATTCTTTTGGACTAATTGGTTTAAACATTTCAAACATGCTTCCCCAGGCCTTCCCAATTCCATAGGTTGCTACCGATACCTCATTTGCCGTGGGGTATTCATCAAAGTGATAATTGAAACCTACTTTATCTATGCTTTTCAATGCCTTGTCCATTTGCGATATTGCATTTTTGCTATTATCCTGTTCTCCACCAACAATTAAATGATAAAAAATTTGTTGATTTATTTCATTAAGCCTTGCGGGTACTCTGTTCTCCATTTCCGGCGCCAGATAAGGAGATATGCTAATGAATGCATTAAATAGAGATTTTTCTTTGAATAAATAATAATTCCCAAAGTTTGCAGTAATATCGTAACCAACAAACATGCTGAAAGGGGCCGTATTGTATGTGGTTTTCAGATATGGGATAAGTTCCATGCCAAGAAATTCAAAAAATAATTTTCCTTTTTCCGAAGGTAGTCCGGAGCCCTCTTCAAAGGCACAATCTTCCCATCTCAAATCATTTTCACTCTGAAAGACACCAACTATTATAGTCTCTGGAGTCCCTTGAAAAGTAGAGTAAAATTTAGAATTTGCAACCACCTGATCAAAAAGGTATTCTCCATCCAGAACAACCACTAAAGGATATTTTTTTTCTGGACTATAATCTTCGGGGATATAATATTTTACATCCCTTCTTTCCTGCAGTTTAAAAGATTCAAAAATCTCCTGTGTTATCTGTGCCCCTAAATTTGTACAGAACAGTATTGCAGCACATAGAAAAAAATTACGTATCATGCCTAAGTATTTGAAAACAGCTTTATGCTATTTATTCCTGTTCAATAACGGTAAGAGCAGGAAAGATATTGCACCAAATACGACGACCATAATAGTTTGTGCTATCCACATAATCCAACCAAATGCATTACCGGAAACAGCTGTAATTCCAAAAATTGATAGGGATTTACTTACTGCTATAGGATATAGCCCTATGCCTCCGTTTGTAGTAGACATAGCAAAGGCACCGCCAACGAAGGCTACCAGTATTTGCCCAAATGAGAGATCAATAGTTTCTGGGACGGTATATTTTATGACCCAAAACATAAGAACATAGGCGCCCCAAATAAAAACAGTGTGCAGGATAAAGGCCCATTTATATTTCATTTTAAATATGCTTAAAACACCGTCCAATAAGCCGTTAATAAAGTCTCTGATTTTAATGGCAAATCTTGAACTTGAACGTCTTAAAAAAGCCATGATGAATAAAAACCCTAGAAAGCCCGCACAAATAAAAATTAGAGTAGATGTAAATCCCAAACCCTTTTCAATTAAGAAGGCAAGTATTATATCGGTCTGTGAAATAAGAGCTATTAGAATTATTAGAAGTAACATCAGTAAATCTACGACCCTTTCTGTAACAATTGTCCCAAAACCTTTTTGGAAAGGAACGTCCTCGTAAGTAGCAAGTGCTGTTGCTCTTAATACCTCGCCAGACCTTGGGATGCCTAAATTAGCAAAGTAAGCCATCAAAATGATGAAAATATTATTAGTCACTTTTGGGGTATACCCTAAGGGTTCCAAAAGGTAATTCCATCGGATCGCCCTAGAAATATGGCTCAATATTCCTATAAATACAGAGATTCCTACCCAAAACAGATCAGCCTCTTTGATGTACCTGATTATTTGTATCCTGTCTTCTTCTGAGGTAATACTATAAGAATACCAGACTAAAAAAACTCCCAAAGCAATTGGGAGTATGATTTTTAAGATCTTTTTCAGTTCTTTAGTCAAGACTATTTTAATAGATTAGTTTCTTCATCAGGGAACACTAAAGCCGGATTAAACTTTTTAGCATCTTCAATATCCATTCTGGCATATGTAATTAAAATCAGAATATCACCTACTGCCACTTTTCTGGCTGCGGCACCATTTAGTGTTAGTTCACCGGTACCTCTGGGTCCGGGAATAACATAGGTTTCTAATCGTTCACCATTATTATTATTGACAATCTGCACTTTTTCACCTTGAATAATATTAGCAGCATCCATTAGATCTTCATCTATAGTAATACTCCCTATATAATTAAGGTCGGCTCCGGTAACGCGAACCCGATGTATTTTGGATTTGACAACTTCTATTTGCATGGCACAAAGTTAATTAATTAAGGGCTATATTATCTATGAGGCGCACCCCGTTAACATAAACTGCAATAAAGGCCCTATATTTTGTATTTTTTTGTTTTCTTTTTACAGGATTTAAAGTGTCCTGATCAGTAATTTTTATATATTCCAAATCGAATTCAGGCTTTTTATCAAATTTATTTTTAACCCAATTCATTACCTTTACAGCACTTTTCATGCCAAATATTTCTTTGGCAGCCAAAAGTGTTTCATAGATAAAAGAGGCTTTGACCCTTAAGTCTTTTGGCAGTCTTTCATTTCTGGAACTCATTGCAAGTCCATGGGGTTCTCTGACAATTGGGCAGCCAATAATTTCAATTGGCATATTGGTTTTTTCAACTAATTTTTTAATGATTAGAAGTTGCTGAAAATCCTTCTCTCCAAAATATGCCTTATTCGGCATAACAATCAAAAAAAGCTTTTCGACTACCGTTGCAACACCCAAAAAATGATTCAATCTGAATTTCCCTTCCATTGTCGTATCTAAACCATCAAAATCGTATTCCTTTGAACTGATGTTGTTTGAATACAATTCTGATACCGAGGGGGTAAAAATAATGAGCTCCTCTGAAATATTTTTTAGATATTCAAGATCTGTATCTAGTGTCTCGGGATATTTGTTTAAATCATCTTTATTATCAAATTGGGTAGGATTCACAAAAATACTGACTACAACAACTTCAGTTTCCGAGATGGCTTTTTTAACTAAGGAAAGATGTCCTTTATGCAATGCTCCCATAGTAGGAACCAAACCAACAGATGTTGTAGTGTTTTTTAATGTGGCTAAATGGGCTATAAGATCCTTTTTGTTACTGAATAATAACATAATCAATTATAAAAGCCAGCAAACTTACTATAATTACTGCTATTCTACATTATTTTTGTAATTTTGCAGCTATGTTTTTCCGATAAACAAAATACATTTTTTTATGAATGGTAAAAAGATATTGTTTGTATCTTCTGAATTAGTGCCCTACCTACCAGAGAATGAAGTTTCCTTAATGTCTTACGAAACGCCAAGAATGGTCAATAGTAAAAAGGGCCAAATACGAATATTTATGCCAAGATATGGCAATATCAATGAGCGGAGGCATCAGTTGCATGAGGTAATCAGATTATCCGGAATGAACCTCGTCATCAATGATATGGACATGCCACTTATTATTAAAGTTGCTTCAATACCCCGGGAGCGCATACAGGTCTATTTTATAGATAATGAGGAATATTTTAAACGCAAAGCTACTTTTACTGATGAGAATGGAGAACTCTTCCCGGATAATGATGAAAGAGCAATTTTCTTTGCGAAGGGAGTGGTAGAAACAGTAAAAAAATTAAATTGGTCACCAGATATTATCCATGTTCATGGATGGATGGCTTCACTTGTACCATTATACTTAAAAACCTATTACGCAGATGAACCACTATTTGCCGACAGTAAAATTGTAACTTCAGTTTATAGCAAAGGTTTTGATGGAAATCTGGATACTAATATGAAAGAGAAAATCTTATTTGATGGTATTACTGATGATAGTATCTCCCATCTTGCCTCTCCCACCTATAATAATTTGTTAAAAGTTGCTGTAGATTTTTCTGATGCTATTATTTTAGCAGCCGAAGAAATTTCAGAAGATTTAAGTGATTACATTACCAACCTCCAAAAACCTCTGTTGCCATATGTTCCTTTACAGGAATTTGAAGAAGCATATGCAAATTTTTATAGCACTGAAGTTTTAAAATAGGCCTCATGAAGATTTTTTTAAAATTAGTATACTCTGCAATTGCAGTTTTTGTGCTTATACTTAGCGTCATTTCATGTGATGAAGACCTCACTACAATTGGAGATAGGGTTATTGCAAGCGATCCTTTTAATACAAGCAAAGAGGTATTTGACGTTTTTGTATTTAACAAAAAAATCAATGCTGTTGAGACTAACCAACTTCCAATATACCAAATAGGAATTTATAATGATCCGCTTTACGGAAATACTGAGGCCAGTATAACTTCTCAACTAAGATTACAAGGAGGTTTTGGTAATCCAGTATTTGGGCTTTTTAGCCAGCAAAGAGAAGATGATTCGGTATCAGACCCGGATGCAACTGCAATTGAGGAGAATGAAACGGTTAAAGAAGTAATTCTATATATCCCTTACCTTCAGAACCCAAATGGGGATAGAGATTTAGATGGCGTGCCGGATACTTTTGATGCAGACCCGGAGGATCCTAATAGTGATAGTGATGGAGATGGCCTGACTGATAATGATGAAAGAATAATTGGAACAAATCCGCTTGATGAAGACACTGATGGTGATGGTATAGGGGATAGTGAAGATACTGAAACTACTGTAAATAGGTATCCCCGAAAAGTTGATCTTGACAGTATTTATGGAAACCGGGAAGCACCTTACAATTTTAAAGTAGAACGATCTACGTACTTTTTAAGAAATTTGGATCCTGATACAGGGTTTCTGGAATCACAGGAATACTATTCAACTCAGGCATTTTCACCTGATTTTGTTTCTGATGTACTTTATGACGGGCAAGTGACCATATCAGATGAGGAAACTTTGATATTTCCCGAAGACGACCCCGACACTGAAGCGGACGAATCTCTCGATGAGCCCGAGCGAATCCAACCGGGTATAATGGTAGCATTAGATCCTGCTTTTTTTCAACAAAACATTTTGGATAAAGAAGGTCAGTCAGAATTATTAAGTCAAGCTAATTTCAGTGAGTTCCTTAGAGGCTTGCACTTATCTGTTTCTGCTATCACCGATGATATTCTGCTTATTCTCGACGTGACTGATGCCACAATTACAATAACTTATGATTACGATAAGCAGGAGGATGAAGAAATAGTTAAGGAAGAAGCAGAGTACGAATTGACATTAATTAACAGAGATTTAACCTTTGGAACAATTGGTGGCAATGCAGTTAACACTTTAATAAATGACCCATTTCCATCTGAGATTGCAAATGATTTAGATACAAATGAAAATGCAGATAGGATATATCTTAAAGGCGGTTCAGGATCCTATTCGGAAATCCAATTGTTTGAGGAAAATAACGGAGAGGATATTCTAAATGAAATCAAAGCAAAAAATTGGATTGTTAATGAAGCCAACCTTATCTTTTATGTAGACAGGGAACAGTTGGATATGGCAGGCATTACTAATGAACCTCCTGCATTATACCTTTTTAATGCGGAAACAAACATCCCCTTATATGATCTTAGTGTGGCTAGTGATCCTGATATCAGAAACAGAATTAATATTAACTATGGCGGGTCTTTGGAAAAAGAGAATAACAAAGGGGTCAAATATAAATTGAAAATAACCAATTATATCAATGATATTATTATTAGAGATTCTACAAATGCTACTCTAGGCCTCTCAGTAACTGCAGATTTAGCAATAATTGCTTCTAAAAATGCTGTGCTTGATATGACAGAAGAAGATTTACCGGTTGCTGCTACTATTACCCCCTTAAGTACGGTTCTCTTTGGCAATAATGTTCCTGTTGAAGAAGAGGATATGAAGCTAAAGTTAGAGATATTCTATACTGAGGTAAATTAACATACATTGCACATACACCACTTACAGTATTTTAGCGTTATATAACCGAATTTAAGGGAAAGTTTTGTTTTCTTCTTGTAAATTTGCTCATCTTCTAACAGTTAATGGAAAATATATGTGTGGAATAGTTGGATATATAGGATTTAGGGATGCTTATCCCATAATCATGAAGGGTTTGCAACGTCTAGAATACAGAGGTTATGATAGTGCAGGAATTGCTTTATACGACGGGAATAGAATTAATCTGGCCAAAACCAAAGGCAAAGTCAAAGATCTGAAAGAACGGTCAGAAACTAAAATTCCCTTAAATGGGAATGTTGGCATCGGTCACACAAGATGGGCAACTCATGGAATACCGAATGATGTAAATTCCCATCCGCATTATTCAAATTCGGGAAATCTTATAATTATTCACAATGGGATTATAGAAAATTATGAATCCATAAAACAAGAACTAACTAAAAGAGGCTATACCTTCGAATCTGACACTGATACTGAGGTTTTGGTAAATCTTATTGAAGAAGTAAAGAAAAAGGAAAAGGTATTATTAGGAAAGGCCGTTCAGATTGCCTTGAACCAGGTTGTTGGGGCTTATGCAATTGCCGTATTTGATATTCAAAAACCGGATGAAATTGTTGTCGCCAAATTAGGGAGCCCATTAGCAATAGGCATTGGAGAAGATGAGTTTTTCATAGCTTCCGATGCGTCACCTTTTATTGAATTTACTAATAAAACGGTTTATCTGGAAGACCAGGAAATGGCCATTGTGCGTCTTGGCAAAGAAATTAAACTACGAAAAATAAAGAATGATGCAATAGCTTATCCATTGGTGCAGGAGCTTCAATTTAATCTTGAAGAAATTGAAAAGGGGATGTATGATCATTTTATGTTAAAAGAAATTTATGAACAACCAAGTGCTATTAAAGATACTTACAGAGGAAGGTTGTTAGTTGATCAGGGCATAATAAAAATGTCTGGGATTGACCAGAATATTGAAAAATTTCTTAGCGCAAACAGAATAATAATTGTGGCATGCGGAACTTCCTGGCATGCCGGATTGGTAGCAGAGTATATTTTCGAAGATTTGGCAAGAATACCTGTGGAAGTAGAATATGCATCAGAATTTAGATATAGAAATCCTGTAATTACAGAACAAGATGTAGTTATTGCCATTTCGCAATCCGGTGAAACTGCTGATACATTAGCAGCGATTAAACTGGCCAAAGAGAAAGGAGCATATGTATTTGGCGTATGTAATGTTGTAGGATCTTCGATTGCAAGGGAGACTCATGCAGGTGCATATACACATGCCGGGCCCGAAATTGGTGTAGCCTCTACTAAAGCATTTACAACACAAATAACAGTTCTGACACTAATTGCTCTAAAACTAGCAAAAGAAAAAGGGGAATTTTCTGAATCTAAGTTTCGTGAATTCCTTTCAGAGTTAGAGACGATACCCAGTAAGGTTGAAAAAGCACTTCAATCCAATCCCCTGGTTGAAATAATTGCAAAAGACTATAAGGATTCGGAAAATTGTTTATATCTGGGACGGGGTTATAACTTTCCTGTGGCATTGGAAGGAGCGCTAAAACTTAAGGAAATAAGTTATATTCATGCTGAGGGGTATCCCGCGGCGGAGATGAAACACGGCCCTATTGCACTAATTGATGAACAAATGCCAGTTATTGTAATTGCTACCAATAAAGGTCATTATGAGAAGGTAGTTAGTAATATTCAGGAAATAAAGTCCCGAAAGGGAAGAATTATAGCCATTGTTACAGAAGGCGATGAACAGGTAAAAGAGTTGGCAGACCACGTGATAGAGGTCCCTGAAACTATCGAATGTCTCACCCCGCTTCTCACAACCATACCATTGCAATTATTATCTTATCATATCGCCATAATGAGAGGATGTAATGTAGATCAACCTCGTAATTTAGCCAAATCGGTTACAGTAGAATAATTTAATTTTAAAAATCATAACTAATTAGGCGACCATTTTTATGGTCGCTTTTTTTATTAAAATTATTAATTTATAAGTTTTTGTAGTATTAAATTGCGAAATCAATACTATACAGGCCCACTTTTTTAGCTTTTTACATTTTCAATTTAAAAAATTCTGTATCTTGGTCACAAACTAATTTAACTCAAAATTAACATGAGAAAAATCTTTCTTTTTTCCATACTACTGTTGGGCATTGGGGCCTATTCGCAGACTACCGTGAATGGAAATGTAACGGGTGAAAATGGCCAACCTGTTCCGGGAGCCAACGTTGTTATCGTTGGGAAAGCGATAGGAACAACCTCCGATTTTGATGGTAATTTTGTTTTGGAAACCTCTGAAGTACCTCCCTTCCAATTGAGAATAACGAGTATTGGGTATTCGGAGGCAACTGCTGAAGTTACGGCGAACAATCAAACAGTTTCTGTTATCCTTGGTGAGACTCAAACGTTTTTAGATGAGGTTGTGATCTCAGCTTCCAGAACTCCGGAACGGATTTTTGAATCCCCGGTTACCGTAGAACGCTTAGGCATCGAAGCAATAAAGAATTCCACCGCAGCAGACTTTTACGGCGGATTGGAAAATTTAAAAGGAGTTGATATAAACACCAATAGTTTAACCTTTAAATCAGTAAATACCCGAGGTTTTGCCACCTTTGCTAATACTCGTTTTATGCAGTTGGTAGATGGTATGGATAATTCTACACCTGCTTTGAATTTTCCTATTGGCAATCTGGTTGGTTTAATTGAACCGGATGTACAAAGTATTGAATTGTTGCCGGGAGCGTCTTCAGCTTTATACGGTGCAAATGCTTTTAATGGGATTCTTTTTATGCGCGGTAAAAGCCCATGGGATTATCAGGGAATTAGCGCCACTATTAAACAGGGAATTACCTCACAAATAGCAGCCGGTGATAATAGTTATACAGATTTTGGTATAAGGGCAGCATATAAGTTTTCTGATAAATTTGCGGGTAAGGTGAACTTTGGCTATCTCAAAGGAACAGACTGGGCCGCCACCAGCGTAGTAGATAAAACCACCGTGGGTGGCACAAGGGCAGATCTGAATTATGATGGTATTAACGTATATGGCGATGAAGTCTCCACGGACATAAAAAGTGTTGCTGTTACCCTTGAGGGCTTAGGGATTCTCCCGGCAGGAGCTAACGCCTTAGTGCCAGCTGTAGAAGTAAGTAGAACGGGATATAATGAAGAATATCTCACCAATTATAATGCAGAAAGTATAAAAGCGGATTGGGGCTTGTTTTACAGGCCTTTTGAGGGAAATAGTCTCGAATTCTCCTATGTTGGTAAAGTTGGCACAGGATCGACTATTTACCAGGGGACCAACCGGTATAATATCAATGGATTTTTTCAGGAACAGCATAAATTAGAAATTAGAAATGATAATTTTTATTTGAGGGGCTATTTGGTGGCGGACAAAGCCGGGGATTCTTATGATATGGTTTTTACGGGAATAAACATCAATAGAAGATGGAAAGATGACGAGACATGGTTTGGTGAATATACAGGAACCTACGTACAGGCTACATTAGGGGGTGCCACGGATGAACAAGCGCATAATGCGGCCCGGACACAAGCAGAAACTGGCCGTTTTCTGCCAGGTACGGCAGAATTTCAGAATGCGTTTAACAGTGTTATTAAGGATCCTGATCTTGCCTCGGGGTCGCAATTTAAAGATGCCTCTAAATACTATCATACCGATGGAAATTACAATTTTAGCCATTTAATTGATTGGGCATATATCCAACTAGGAGGATCCTTCAGGCAGTACAGTTTAAATTCGTCCGGAACAATTTATACGGATTTTGATGGTCCCATTGATTATTCCGAATATGGAATCTATACCCAAATACAGAAGAATTTAGAGCTTAATGATCAAATGGACCTCAAGCTTACCGGATCTATTCGTTATGACAAATCGGAATTTTTTGATGGGTTCTTTTCACCTAGACTATCCGCAGGACTTACTATTAACAGGAAGCATAATGTACGGGCCTCCTTCCAAACTGGATTTAGAAACCCTACTACCCAGGATTTGTTCATAGGCCTGGACGCCGGAAGAGTCATTTTGGTGGGTTCTGCCCCGGACAACCTGGATAGATACGTAAGAACCTACGATGTAAGTGGCGGTGGACAAGATCTAGGACAGCCGGCAATGATTACCCAAACGGGCGCCGCCGCCTATACTAATTCATATTCTCAAAATTCCGTAGAAACACTGGCGCAAACCGGGGACCCTGGTGATTTAAGAGTCGCCAATCCTGATCTTGTAAAGCCGGAACAGGTAACCTCCTTTGAAATAGGATATAGGGGAAAAATAAACAAACTAATTATAGACTTTAGTGCCTATCATAACAACTATAAGAATTTCATTTCTCAAGAAGTAGTTATAGCACCCCTTTACGGGACTGTTGGAGACGGTTCACTCTCAGTAGCAGCCATTATTAATAATGATATTAAGGCCTACAGTGCCTATACAAATTCTGATGTGGATGTAAAATCCTATGGGGCATCCCTGGGATTATCGGCAAAAGTATTTGGGAATTTTGATCTGGGTGGAAGCTATACTTTTACAAAGCAGGATTTTGATCAGGAGGCCAATCCTGATTTTATGACAAGTTTCAACACACCGGAAAATAAATTTAAAGCGTCCATTGGCAACGAGGAACTTTTTGAAAATTTCGGATTTAATATTGCTTATAGATTTAGTGATGATTATTTCTGGGAAGCAACTTTTGGTAATGGGGTTGTTCCTGAGTTCCACACCCTTGATGTACAGATTAATTATAGGGTTCCGGGAATAAAATCAATTTTTAAGGCAGGAGGTACTAATATTCTTGGAAATGAATACTTTACTGCTTTTGGAACTGGCTTTATTGGCTCCATATATTATGTTTCATGGGCAATTAATACTTTATAATATGACTAAAATGAAAATAAAATATATCTGGTTACTGGCATGCCTACTAGCAATAGGGGCTTGTAATGATGTGGAAGATTTTGAAATGACCGATGTTGAGGTTGATTTACCAGCTGCCACCCAAGGATCTGCCGATTTTTCGAACTTTGTTGCTTTGGGAAATTCCTTGACGGCAGGTTTTACAGATGGGGCTCTATTTATTGCAGGGCAAAATAATTCATTGCCTAACATTTTATCACAACAATTTGAACTTGTAGGCGGAGGAAGCTTTATAGAACCTTTGACTAATGACAATTTTGGCGGATTAGCGTTAGCAGGCAATCGGCTTCCAGGTTTTGATCCCAGACTGGTTTTTGGGGGGGCTGGCCCAGTTCCCTTAGAATCGGTGATTGGTCCTGTAACGGTAACCACAGATATCGCCCTCAACAATCCGACGGGCCCTTTTAATAATTTGGGTGTTCCCGGAGCAAAAAGTTTTCATCTCCTGGCACCAGGCTACGGTAATTTGGGAAATCTTTCCTTAGGACTTGCCAATCCTTATTTTATTAGAATGACAGGATCAACCCCTGATGCCAGTGTTTTGGAATTGGCAGTAGCACAAAGTCCATCTTTCTTTTTATTGTGGATAGGAAATAATGATGTCTTAGGATTTGCGCTCTCCGGAGGAGACGGAACAGATCCAATAACCCCTGTTGACGGGCCTCCGGGAGTGGGTTTTAATGCCAGTTATGGGGCTTTGATAGCTACTCTTACAGCTTCAGGTGCCGGAGGTGTAGTTGCTAATATTCCTGATGTGACTGACATACCGCATTTTACTACGGTACCCTATAATCCGGTACCTTTAGATGCAGGGACAGCAACTGCGGTAAACCAGGCGTATGCACCTTATAATGGAGGTATTCAGGCGGCATTGGCCGCTTTACAGGGAACAGGACTTTTTACACAGGAAGAAGCAGATTCCAGAATCATTAGTTTTGAGGCAAGTGAAACCAATGCGGTGGTCATTGAAGATGAAAGTTTAACGGATTTAGGCGCTATAAACCCTGCTTTTGATGGATTACCTCAAATTAGACAAGCTACGGCAGAAGATTTGATTGTATTGCCGGCTTCAAATTTCATTGGTACTCTGGCAGATCCTCAAAATCCTCTTTCAGTGAATGGTGTAGCCATACCTTTAGCTGATAAATGGGTGCTTATACCCAGTGAACAAGAAGAGATTTCTGAGGCCATCATGAATTTTAACACTGCCATTGTAGGTACGGCAAGTGCAGCTGGCCTTGCTTTAGTGGATGCTAATACCTTATATGCCCAATTGTCAAATGGCGGTATTAGCAGTGATAATTTTATTTTAACCTCAAATTTGGTAACAGGTGGAGCATTTTCTTTGGATGGTGTGCATCCTACGGCCAGAGGTTATGCTTTAATCGCTAATGATTTTATGAAAGCCATAGATGCCACCTATGGTTCAAATTTTGAAGCTTCGGGGAATCTTGTAGATATTGGGAACTTTCCTACAAATTATTCACCTACCTTGCAGTAAACAATCACAATACAATAAAAAAGCACCTGTAAATAGGTGTTTTTTTTATGTCAAAAAATCAAAGCATTACATTCTTATTTAAAAAGGAAAAACATATCTTTGCAGCCTGAAAAAACAATCAATTTATTCTTCTTCTTAAGTTGTTTTTAAATTGGTATAATTTTTAAATATAAATACTTGCATAATGGCTAAAGTTACAGGTAGAGTATCCCAGATAATTGGACCAGTTATTGACGTTGAATTTCCATCTGGCGCGGAACTACCAAGAATTTATGATTCCCTGGAAATTACCAGGACGGATGGTTCTCTCTTGGTATTAGAAGTGCAATCACATACTGGTGAAAATACAATTAGGTCTATATCTATGGACTCTACAGATGGTTTGAGCAGGGGTACTGAAGTTTTATCTACAGGTAACGCCATTCAAATGCCCATTGGAGAAGATATTTACGGACGCCTGTTTAACGTAATTGGTGATGCCATTGATGGCATGGGAGATTTACCAAAGGCCGGAAAAAATGGACTTCCAATACATAGGGAAGCTCCAAAGTTTGAAGATTTAACTACTACAACAGAAGTTTTATTTACTGGAATTAAAGTCATAGACCTAATTGAACCTTATGCTAAAGGAGGTAAAATTGGACTGTTCGGTGGTGCTGGTGTTGGTAAAACAGTACTCATTCAGGAGTTGATTAATAATATAGCTAAAGGCCATGGTGGACTTTCAGTATTCGCTGGAGTTGGCGAGCGTACAAGAGAAGGGAATGATTTGTTACGTGAGATGCTGGAATCCGGAATTATAAAATACGGAGATGACTTTTTGCATTCTATGGAAGAAGGTGGATGGGACTTATCTAAAGTTGATAAGAAAGCTATGAAAGAATCTAAAGCGACGTTTGTTTTTGGACAGATGAATGAACCTCCCGGAGCTCGTGCAAGGGTAGCGCTTTCAGGCCTTACTATTGCTGAATATTTTAGGGATGGAGCAGGAGAAGGTCAAGGTAAAGACGTATTATTTTTTGTGGACAATATTTTCCGTTTTACGCAGGCAGGTTCAGAAGTGTCTGCACTTTTGGGCAGGATGCCTTCAGCGGTAGGTTACCAACCCACTCTGGCTACAGAAATGGGAACAATGCAGGAACGAATTACATCAACCAAAAGAGGTTCTATTACTTCTGTACAAGCGGTATATGTACCAGCGGATGACTTGACAGACCCTGCACCTGCAACTACTTTTGCCCATTTAGATGCTACTACTGTTTTGTCGAGGAAAATTGCGGAACTTGGTATTTATCCGGCTGTTGATCCTCTGGATTCTACTTCAAGAATTCTTACTCCCGAGATATTGGGTAAAGATCATTACGCCTGTGCTCAAAGGGTAAAAGAGCTATTACAACATTATAAGGAATTGCAGGATATTATTGCTATTCTTGGAATGGAGGAACTCTCGGAAGAAGATAAATTAGCTGTTGGAAGGGCCAGACGAGTGCAACGATTTTTATCACAACCTTTTCATGTAGCTGAGCAGTTTACAGGGATACCAGGTGTTTTGGTTGATATTAAGGAGACTATTAAAGGTTTTAATATGATCATGGATGGAGAATTGGATCGTTTGCCAGAATCTGCCTTTAACCTTAAAGGAACTATAGAAGAAGCGATTGAAGCCGGTGAAAAAATGTTGGCTGAAGCTTAAAAAGATTATTTAAACTATGTATCTAGAAATTGTATCCCCTGAAGCTGTGTTATTTGCCGGAGAAGTTATTTCTGTAACTGTACCTGGAATAAATGGGGAATTTCAGATGCTTACCAACCATGCACCTATAGTTTCAATACTGCAGAAAGGTGAGGTAAAGATTCAGGGAGATATTCAGATTGAGGAAGAATATAAAGATAGATTTACTAAAGATTCTAATGGTAAAACAATACTACATATTGTAAGTGGAACAATAGAATTAAATGATAACAAATTAATAGTTCTCGCGGATTAAGGTATTCAGAAAATATATTAAAAAAAGGCTATACAACATGTATGGCCTTTTTTACTTCAGTGCTAATAAATGCCATTTCCTTCCATTGGAGTTATAAGTCTTAAGTTCAATGAAACCAACCGCAAAGTGTGCGTTAAGTGAGCGTTTATTTAATGAATCTACCTCAGTAATAATGCAATTGTAATTTGTCTTGATAACATCTTGCATTTTCTTGTAAAGGTTTTGAAAAACTCCCTTTTTTCGATATTCTTTTTGAATACAAACCTGTCCCATTACAATGTATTTTACATCAGGGGACATTACAGAATTAATTTCTTCAAACATTGGTTCTAGGAGCTCTATTTCACTGCCAAATTTAGGATGCATACACAAGGCATATCCAATAACTATATCATTTTCCTTAGCAATAATATGCGGACATGTACTATTCATTCGACCCAGTAAATCCAGAGTATGAGTTACGGATACAAAACCTTCCTGTTCCATTTCTCTCTTAGATAATGCATTTGGACTATTATTTTTCTGTAAGGACAGGATTTGTTCCAATTCCAAACTGCTTTGCGCTCGGCTAATTTGAATTGCCATTGTATAGAGTTTCTAAGATTCAATATACTATTTAAAAATAGGATATACTACATTTGTCAAATGGATCATTTTCCTGAAAAATTACATAAAAAGTTAGCAGAACGGGGGAAAATCAATGCACTTAGAACCTTGCCAGATGGTATTGTGGGAATTGATTTTTCATCTAACGACTATCTTGGAATTGCACATAACCACATTGTTTTTGAAAAGGCAATTAGCATTCTTTCTGAAAAAGGGATTGCTAATAATGGTGCTACAGGTTCCAGGTTGCTCACGGGAAACGATATTTTATTTAGTGAGGCGGAAGAACTTCTTAGAAATTTACACCAGGCAGATTCGGCCTTGATTTTTAATTCAGGATATGATGCAAATATTGGACTGTTTTCGTCAGTTCCTCAAAGAGATGATATAATATTATACGACGAGTTTATTCATGCTAGTATTAGAGATGGCATTAAAATGAGTAATGCCCCGAACTATAAATTCAAACATAACGATCTTAAAGACTTATTATCGCACATTCTACGAGGACAAGAAAAAGACACGAACGACAAAAAGGAAATTTATGTAGTTACTGAATCTGTTTTTTCAATGGATGGAGATTCGCCAGACCTGAAAGCTTTGTCTGTATTATGCAAGAAATACAAATGTCAACTGATTGTTGATGAAGCTCATGCTATTGGCTTATTTGGTTTAAATGGTTGTGGAAGAATACAGGAATTGGAATTACAGGAAAGTATTTTTGCCAGGATTTTCACTTTTGGTAAGGCCTTGGGATGCCATGGCGCAGCTATTTTGGGCAGTGAAGACCTAAATAAATATTTGATGAACTTTGCAAGAAGCTTTATCTATACTACCGGGTTGCCACCTCATACTGTTGCAACTATTATAGCGGCATTTCAGTTTATGACGAGCCCTGCAGGACTTATAGAGAGAGAATTGCTTCATGAAAATATTACATTGTTTAATCAACAGAAGGAGCTTCTCGGTATTTCATCTTTTTTTATTCCTAGTTCCTCGGCCATTCATTCATGTATTATTAAAGGTAATAATGAAGTAAAGCAAATAGCGCAAAAACTTCAAAAAGAATCATTTGATATTAGGCCTATACTATCTCCTACTGTGCCCAAAGGAGAGGAACGTTTGCGTTTTTGTTTGCACAGCTTTAATTCAAAAGAGGATATTTGCATTATATTACAACAATTAGTACTTGCAATTAAAAAGATATGAATCAGGAATTTTATACGCTTGGCGCATTTGACTATGCTGCTGATGTACAAATTATTAAAGGAAAACTTGAGTCTGAAGGCATTCTTGTCTTTTTAAAAGACGAAAATACAATTAATACAGATCCTTTGATAAGTCAGGCTATTGGAGGGGTTAAATTACAGGTTTACTCAAAAGATAAAGACAAAGCTTTAAATATATATAATGAAATAAGAAGTTATGCAATGGACAGCAATGGAGATCTAATTACCTGCCCAAATTGTAGAGCACAAAGATCTGAAGTATACCATAGCAGAAAGGGCATAATTAATAAGCTATTTCCATTTTTAGAAAAGAAGAAATACAAATGTCTGAAGTGTAATATGATTACCCAACCATAGCACAGAATGAAACGAATTTTTATCACCGGAATATCTACAGATGTAGGGAAAACCATTGCTGCAGCCATAGTTGCCGAGTCACTAAATGCCGACTACTGGAAGCCAGTACAAGCAGGAGATTTAAAGAATACAGATAGTCATAAACTAGTTGAACTGATCTCTAATGAAAAAACTAGAATTCATAAGAGCAGCTACGAATTAAAAACTCCAATGAGCCCTCATGCGGCGGCAGAAATAGATAATCTTACAATTGATATAAAGCAAATTGTAGAACCACATACCACAAATCATCTTGTAATTGAAGGAGCAGGCGGTTTACTGGTGCCTTTAAACGAAAAGGAAACTATTTTAGATATCATCAAGGCTAATTATCTGGTAATAGTAGTTTCGAGGCATTATTTAGGAAGTATTAACCATTCTTTGTTAACCATTGAAAGCTTAAAGCAAAAAGGGTTTAATGTGGCTGTTATATTCAGTGGTAATGAACATCCAAGCACGGAAGACATTATAATACGGAAGACAGGGGTAAAGGTAATAGGTAGGATTGAGGAGGAAACTAATTTTGATAAACCCCTCATTAAACAATATGCGGCAAAATTCTATCCAATGCTGCGAACACTTTGAGTGATATTATGATGAAGTCTAATCGAAGGTCAGGCACTGAAACTGACAATTATAATCTGAAATATTGAAAAGCCTAACAGAAAGAGATAAAAAACATTTGTGGCACCCGCTTACGCAGCATAAAATTAATTCTGATATGCTTGGTATAGTGAAGGCCAAAGGGGCTATTCTGTACGATGAACATGGTGGTGAATACATTGATGGGATTGCATCCTGGTATACTTCAATGTACGGACATTGTAATGAATATATTTTAGAAAAGGTACAAGAACAAATGGCGGTTCTGGATCAGGTGGTATTTAGCGGTTTTACACACGAGCCAGCCATTAAGCTATCAGAAGAATTAATAAAAATATTACCTTCTAATCAGCAGAAAATATTCTTTTCAGATAATGGTTCTACAGCTACAGAGGTTGGAATTAAAATGGCATTACAATATCATTTTAATCAGGGGAATAAACGAAAAGTACTTTTGGCATTTGAAGAGGGCTTTCACGGAGATACCTTTGGGGCCATGTCTGTCTCGGGACTTTCTATTTATAATGGCCCGTTTGAAGCTTATTTTATTGAAGTAGAACGTATTCCAACCCCAACTAAAGAGAATATAAGTGATATTTTACTTCAACTTACTGAAATACTTAGGCAATACGATATTGCTGGATTTATCTATGAACCTCTGGTACAGGGAGCAGCGGCTATGAAGATGCATGATGCAGAAGGATTGAATATGATTCTTGAATTGCTGAAAAAACATAAGGTGCTTTTAATTGCAGATGAGGTAATGACCGGGTTTGGTAAGACAGGGAAGTATTTTGCCTCAGATCATATTCCTGTAAAACCTGATATCATATGTCTATCAAAAGCACTTACTGTAGGTTTAATGCCTATGGGCGTAACTTCATGTACCCAGCAGGTCTATGATGCATTTTACAGCATGGATATTACTAAAGGTCTTTTCCATGGCCATACCTATACGGCAAATCCATTAGCTTGTGTGGCAGCCTTGGCTGGGATTGAATTACTTCAATCTGAACAAATTCAAAAGGATATCCGGCGAGTCATTGAATCCCATCAGGCGTTTGGTTTGAATATTAAGGAACATCCTAAGGTGGCTGCAATTCGTCAGTGTGGAATCATCTTTGCACTGGACTTGAATATTAAAATGGAGCGTTATGGTAGTTTACGTGACCGGCTGTTTAACTTTTTCATGGCTCATGGTATCTTTTTGCGGCCATTGGGGAATACTATCTATATTTTGGCTCCATATACAATTACTGCAGTTCAGTTAAAACAGGTTTATGATATAATTGAACTTGCATTGGATAAAGAAGTTTAGAATTTAATAAAATTTTATTCCCATTCTTCGTCCAAGAGGTCTAGTTCTTCATTATCCTGTACAACGACCCTTATTTCGTGATAAGTCCAATTATCGCCTTTAGCAGTAGCTTTAATAAATAAAGTCCCACTATCCTCAGGGCCCTTGATAGGTACATTCATATCGGCACTTTTTTCATCGTCGGTCCAATTAAATTCTCCTTGTATAATTCCATTTTTTTCTATCGGAGAACCCATTTGTTCAACTATATCAGGGTCTGCATTAATTTTTTCAAGAGCATATTCCAAAGGCACCGAATCTTCAAGCATAGTACTAACGCCAAAAAAAATAGATCCAATAGAAACCCCAATTATAATCAAAACAGTCAAACACCCACCTATTGGTAAAACCCAGGACCAATTGCGTTTCCACCAGCCCTGTTCTGGCAACAATTCATTGTTCATTGTTTTTTATATTGTTTTTATACATTCAAGGTAAGAACTTTTATTTTTACTTTAAATACTAATTCCTTGGCTCAACCTATTTCGATTACATCAATTGCTTCCATCTCCCCTTTGGGAATATATACAGAGGATATTTGGGCCAATTATCAACTTGCAAGTCATCTTTTTAAAAAAGTAACTTTTGGCGATAGGATTGCATGGGTATCTTCTTTATCTGAATCTGAAAAATCTGAAATAAAGGCTCTTAGAAATAGTAATTCCAGGTATCAAAACCTGGATGATAGTGTCCTCTATAGTATTTTTGTAGCCAGGAGAGCGGTTGCTAATGCAGGCTGGGGGAAAAATGAAGATTTCGGAATTAATATTGGTTCTTCTCGCGGTGCTACAGGGCTTTTTGAAAAATTTCACAATGAGTTTTTGAAAAAGGGCACTGTCCCTGTATTGACCTCTCCAACAACTACTCTTGGAAATATTTCTTCCTGGATAGCTCATGACCTCAAGTCAAAGGGTCCCAATATCACACACTCTATTACTTGTTCTACAGCATTGCATGCAGTATTAAATGGAGTCGCTTGGATTAGAAGTGGGATGGCAAAAAAATTTCTTGTAGGTGGCAGTGAAGCACCATTGACTTCTTTTACTATTGCTCAGATGAAGGGCTTAAAGATTTATGCTCCGGAAGATAATAGCGAATATCCCTGTAGGGCTCTTGACCTTGATAAGGGTAAAAATTCGATGGTCCTTGGCGAAGGGGCTGGCGCTGCATGTCTGGAATATGGAATTGGGAAAAATTCACTTGCCATAATAGAAGGTCTGGGTTTTGCCACAGAATTGTTAGCACATAATATCTCTCTTTCGGCAGACGCTCAATGTCTACAAGATTCAATGCTCATGGCTTTAGGAGGTGTAGATCGTAAAGAAGTCGATATTATTGTTATGCATGCCCCGGGTACAATAAAAGGGGACACAGCAGAATTTGTAGCAATTCAGAAGATTTTCGGCAATTCCATACCTGCCCTTACTACAAACAAATGGAAAGTAGGACATACTTTTGGTGCGTCGGGAATCCTAAGTCTCGAAATGGCAATTTTAATGCTACAACACCAAAGCTTTATAGGTGTTCCTTTTACGAAGTATAGTTCGCCTCAGAAAATAAACAGAGTGCTTATCAATGCAGTGGGTTTTGGAGGAAATGCGGTTAGTATGCTGTTAAAAAAACCTAAAATTTAACCAGGAAATATCATGATAATTAAGATTTGATTTGTCGATTTTTCACGGATTAAAGATTATTTTTGATGTTTATATAAAATTCTTACACATGGGTGCAGAACGACACAACTGGACAAAACAGGAGATTCTTGAAATATATAATAAACCTTTGATGGAATTATTATATGAAGCAGCCACAGTACATCGCAAGTTTCATGATCCTAATACGGTGCAGGTATCAACTTTACTTTCCATTAAGACCGGCGGTTGTCCTGAAGATTGTGGTTATTGCCCCCAGGCAGCACGTTATCATACAGATATTGAAAACAATGACTTAATGACTGTTCAGCAGGTAAAGGCACAAGCCTTAGGCGCCAAAGAATCGGGAAGTTCAAGGGTTTGCATGGGAGCTGCATGGCGTAATGTAAAGGATGGCCAAGAGTTTGAACAGGTTTTAGAAATGGTAAGAACCATCAATAAACTGGATATGGAAGTTTGTTGTACGCTGGGAATGCTAACTGAAAATCAGGCAAGGCGTTTGGCAGAAGCTGGTCTTTATGCTTACAATCACAACCTGGACACGTCTGAAGATTATTATAAGGATGTAATTTCAACGAGGGCTTTTGACGATAGATTAAAAACCATAGAAAATGTCAGGAAAAGCAACGTAACTGTTTGCAGTGGGGGTATTATAGGGATGGGTGAAAGGTTAGAAGACAGAGCAGGAATGTTAGTAGCCTTATCTACATTAAATCCTCAGCCCGAATCTGTGCCTATTAATGCACTTGTAGCTGTAGAAGGTACTCCTATGGAAGACATAGACCCGATTTCTATTTGGGATATGATAAGGATGGTTGCTACAACCCGAATAGTTATACCTAAAACCCAGGTAAGATTATCTGCTGGTAGAACGGAAATGACCAGGGAAGGTCAGGCGATGTGCTTTTTTGCAGGAGCAAATTCTATATTTGCAGGCGATAAATTATTGACGACACCAAATCCAGATGTAAATGAAGATTTGGATATGTTTAAGCAATTAGGCCTTACTCCACAGAAACCATTTGTTAAGGCTCCCCAACCAAAGACGGTTGAAGCAAATGAATCTCAGTTGCAACCAATCGGAGAAAAGCCAAAATGGTCAAGACCGGAACATAAGATAGAGCGTAATGAGCTTGCAAAGGCGAAATCCAAACCCGGTAGCCTGTCATAGTAAGATCATTATCATGAAACCTATATTGGGTTTTTCAACTTTAAAGTTTAATATACCTCTTAGATTTTGCATTTAAAGGATATACCAAGAGTAAAAACTATTAGCAGAGAGGACTTTATAAAAAATTATTATAAGCCTCAAAAACCTGTTGTAATTGAAAAATTCATAATAGATTGGCCGGCCTATTCTAAATGGGATTTTGATTATATGAAACAGGTCGCAGGTGATATAACGGTGCCTCTATACGACGATAGGCCTGTTGATTATAAGGATGGGTTTAATGAGCCTCATGCCAAGATGAAGATGGCAGACTACATAGATCTTATTAGACAGCAACCAACGAAATACAGAATATTTTTATGGAATTTAATCAAGGAAGCTCCGCAACTCCAGAAAGATTTCTCTTATCCTGATTTTGGTTTGCGATTAATGAAGGGTCTTCCAATGTTGTTTTTCGGAGGAATGGATTCGCATACTTTTATGCATTTTGATATTGATCTTGCTAATATTTTCCATTTTCATTTCGAGGGTAAAAAGGAATGTATCCTTTTTCCTCAAACTGAAAATAAATTTCTCTATAAAGTGCCTCATTCACTAATTACACACGAGAGTATAAATTTTTCAAATCCAAATCTAGACGAATGGCCTGCTTTACAATATGCCAGAGGATTTAGGACGCAATTGGGCCATGGAGATGTACTATATATTCCGGAAGGTTTTTGGCATTATATGAAATATATCACACCCGGTTTTTCAATGAGTTTGCGCGGGATCGCTCGTAACTCCAAAAATCTTGGAAAAGCTGTCTACAATGTCTTTTTTATGAGACATTTTGATAATCTGATGAGAAGAATTAGAGGACAACAATGGATTGACTGGAAAAATGATGAAGCAATAAAAAGAACGAATAGAATACTCCCCTAATTTCATAATCAGAGAGCATTCATAATAAAAAATATTCACGACTTTATATTTTCTTTCGATTTATGATTATGTTTACATTACTTTAATTGTATTTAATGCATCTTGTCGAAGTAAAGTCCCACCGCGATTGTAAAAGATTCGTTTCGTTCCCAGTTGATCTTTACAAAGATCAAAAACAATATATAAGACCTCTTGATAAGGATATTGCAGATATTTTTGATCCTGCAGTCAATAAAAACTTTGAACGTGGTAATTGTGTCCGATGGCTATTATTAAATGATAATAAAATTATTGGTCGTATTGCAGCATTTATTTTAAGAAAAACTTCTACAAAAGGTGAAATCCAAACTTTTGGAGGGGTAGGATTTTTTGAATGTATTAATGACCAAAATGCTGCTAATGCACTATTCGACATAGGTAAAAAGTGGTTATTAGATCAGGGTAATGAGTTTATGGATGGACCAATAAATTTTGGTGCGAGGGATAAATGGTGGGGGCTTTTAACCAAAGGTTATGAACTGGAACCCAATTATCAATGCAATTACAACTTTCCTTATTATAAGGCATTGTTTGAAAACTATGGTTTTCAGACATATTTTGAGCATTATACCTTCTTAAAAGTTATAAAGGAAGATGTAAACCCAAGATTAGAGCGAAAGGCCTCTATTGTAAATAGTAACCCGGATTATACTTTTGAACATTTCAAAATGCAAAAGTTTGAAGAACAAACAGATAGTATAATTGATATGTACAACAAAGCATGGGTTAATCATGAAGGAGTCTCAGCCATAACAAAGGAACAGGGACATTTACTCATGAACAAATTGAAGCCAATTATTGACGAAAAAATAATATGGTTTGCATATTATAAGGGAGAGCCGGTAGCATTCTATATAAATATTCCGGAAGTGAATCAATGGTTTAAATATGTCAACGGGAAATTAGATCTTATAGGGAAGATAAAATTTGTGTGGCATAAGTGGCGTAAAAGAAATAAGAAAATGTTGGGATTTGTATTTGGAGTTGTACCGGCGCATCAGGGGAAAGGCTTGGATGGCGGTATAATACATGCATTTCATAATATGGCTAAAAGTCTTTCTAACCAATATGAAGTTATTGAAATTAATGGAATTGGGGATTTTAATAGAAAAATGATTATTGTCGTAAAGCAGGTGGGTGGCGAGATATGCAAAATACATACCACCTATCGATACTTATTTGATAGAACGAAACCATTCGAAAGAATGAAGGCAATAAAATAGAAATTTAGCTTATGCCAACTCCTCTTTTTTACCTTTTACCTTAGCCGGAGGCATCGTTCCAAACACTTTATCCCATAAGGTATTTGATACACCAAAAGCCTTATCAGGATATCTGTAATGATGAAGGCTATGATGCTGCCATATTTTCTTAAATCTCTTTGGAGGTCTCATGACGTGTGTAGCCCTGTGAACAAAGGAATACATTAAATAGCCAGTAAAGAATCCAGGGAAGAAACCAAAGGATAGTTGAGATATTCCTAGTACCCAGAAAATACAATAAAAGAGAAGGAATAAAACACTTGCCATTATTAAGCCGGGAACTGGAGGCATTAATAAGCGCTCTTCATCTCTGGGATAATGATGATGTGAACCATGCATTACAAAATGAAAACGTTGAGACCATTTTGCTTCAGTAACCCAATGGAAAACAAAGCGATGTAACATATATTCCGCAAATGTCCAAAAGAAAACACCAGTGATAAAAAGTCCAATAATTTCAATAGGAGATAAACCTATTTTTATATAAGCAAAGGAAATTATAGCTATGATGGTAATTCCATAAACAATGATATTTTGAATTGGATTTGTTTTGGTAAGACTTTCCAAAAATGGGTTTTTGAATATTCTTGCCTGACCGTGATGAAACTCTGTAGTTACTTTTGGCTTCATATCTTTAAATTTAAGCGGCAAAGTTACGAAATATAGCCCTAAATACAAGTGATTTGTGTCATGAAGGATAAAAAAAAGAAACTTTAATAGTCTATGATATTAGTTCAGCAATTTTGGAATACACCAAATTTACTTCCCAACCCCGATATAATAAATAGTCTGTCAGCTTTTTTCTCCGTTTTTGCAGATTTCTTTCTGTTATTTGTGTTAATCTCTTTCTAGCTAGATGATCTAATTTTTCTAAATAGTCTTTTTCATCTATCTCTTCCAATGCCAATTTTATGTTGAATTTTGATATGTTTCGTCGTTTCAATTCTGAGACAATTTTTCCTTTGCCCCAATTTTTGATATTAAATTTTCCTCTGGCATAACTCCTGGAAAATCGCTCTTCATTTAAAAAATCGTTTTCAATTAAATGAGTGGTTATAAGATCTATTGCTGCCGGAATCATTCGCATTGTCCGCAATTTTGTTATTACCTCCAAATGACAACGCTCCTGATAAGCACAATACCTCTCTACCTTTTTTTTGGCTTCATTTATCGTATAAGATTTTTGAGAATAATTCATATTGAGGATAATGATAACAGTTTTATTAAGAAGCCGTGCATATATCCCTATTTTGACTTTTATTACTTAGGCGCTGTTTTAACTTCAATGATAGGATCTTTAGAAAGATAGAATATTTGATTTTCAGTTGTAGTTATTTCTGCTTTACCTTTCACTATCTCGTAATCTCCATTTGCTATTTTTGGAAGTACTATTTCCAAAGTCCAGTCATTTTCGGATTGAGTTACTTTTACTGTAGTTATTTTATCTTTTTTCTCAAAGAAAACAGAAATATTATTATTTGCGATAATCACATTTTCTAAAGTAGCTGAATTCCATTCTTTGGGCATTTGAAGCATAATCTGAACCTTTTTTTCTGATGCTGTAGGTTGAATTCCGAAAAATTGATGAATTATCGGAATTGCATAACTATAGATATTCCAGGCTTGAGTAATCATTCCATAATCAGGGGAAACTTCATAAATACTCCCGGGAAGGGCGTAACTAAAGGTGCGGGTCATTTTTTTAAGATAATTCAATGCATTATCAGGCCTTCCATAATTATTTTCTGCTATTGCCTGAACACCTGTTGGTAGGGTCATTACCGCACCAGTATATGAAAAGATTTTACTTCCTTTAAAGGAACCGTCATCAGAACCTGCGGAGGCATCTCTGTCTATGCCTGTCACAAAGACACCAAAAGGATTTACAAAATTCTCAGCTGTTTGCAGCGCTTTAATGGCTTTCTCATTCTCTGCAATTTTCATTTCCATTGGCGTATTTACTACCCAGTTATGATGCAGAACAAATGGCCTTAGTTCCTTAGAAGGATTACCAAGAATAGCTTTTTTAGTCTCTTCCAATTCCTCAATTGCCCACGGCTTATTTAAGGTATCTGCTCTTATTATTGCATCGTTTATTAAATGCAGAGCCTGTTTATCTGTTCCAATAAAGTCTGCATAGGAGTTAAAATCTTCAGACCAAAAGTCTATATTAATTTTGTCTTTTAAAGTGCGAGCTATCTTTCCATAATCTGAGGCTAATGAATCCTCTTTAAGTTCTTTTGCCATATTAGAAGCATCTGAAAAAGCTCTTTGGGTATAAACAGCTACGTCAATCATTTCACTATCAAGACCGTGTATTTCCATCATACCGAAGCCATCAGGAAAGAGATTTTTGTTAGAATCATTTTCAGAAAGTAGCCACTTCAAGCCTTTTTTTACCGTGGGGAAATACTTTTCCAAAAATTGTATATCTCCGTTCCAGAGGTATGTTTGCCATATTAAAGACGCGAATTGAGGGGTTTCGTTAATGTTCCCCTGGTTAAAAACGGCACCATTTGTAGACATTTCGTGAAGGATTCTACCATTACCACCATTAATCACATTTGAAACACTATCTAAGAGGTGAATTGTTTTATAAACGATATCTGTCTGACCAATGGCCATATAACCCTGCAGGGCATATTCACTATCTACACCAAACCACCAGGGATAATCGGGAATACCTGCGGTTATTCCCCTTCCAACTTCGGGAACATCCCTGATTAACCAATCACAATTGTATTTGAGCCATTCAAATGTCTTTTGCAATTCCTTGTCCGGAATTGTCAGCTTGGATTGTTTTGCTAGTTGACTATAACGTTGTTTTTTCGATATTAGGTAATCAGTACTATTATTTTGAATGGAATCATAGGTGGCCAATGCTTGTTCTTTGGTTTGATAAGAACCGGCTATGGTAAAATTTATTACTTTGATTTCATTGGGTTGTAGGGAAATCTCATAAGTTAAATTAGCTGATATCCCCAGACCACGGTGAATACTTTTTTCAAAACTGTATTCAGATGGTTGCATATGTGTGCCAAAAATCACATACCATGGATTTTTGTCGTCCTTTATAAGCCATGCACTGGAATCCTTTAGAAATTCTACCTTGTCTTTACTATCTGTCATCCCGGTTCGCTCGCCAAGCCAAACAGGTCTTAAATCTGAAAATCCGCTGAATATAAAGTCAAAGTTTTGTGTTTTTTCTGATAGGCTTTTCATTCTATATTGAATCAGAATCCCTTCCTTGCCATCAGGCACAAATTGAAAACGTTCAATTTGTAAATTATTTGCACTAAGATTATATGTATGTTTATTTGCATATGGATAGTTTACAAATGAAGTTGCCGCATCTAGTTTTAAATTTTTTTCTCCCCAATCCAGAGATACTTCAAACCCATCCATTAGTTTAATAGGGTGATCCCAGATTCCACCCATTTCGCCTTCAACATGCCATCCCAAATCTGGGAAAGACCCATTTTGGTGACCCACCATATATACCCGATCCCCTGCTGTAACATATGGAGAATTTAAATAGTCATTTTTGCCATTTATAAAAGGACTGTCTTTAATTATTTCCGTAAAATCGTCATTCTCATTGGTTGAGGTACAAGAAATAATCAGTAAAAATATTAGTAAAATAATACTGGCCGGATTTTTCATAATTTTTGTTTTGGCCATAGCCTATTAGGAACAAATTTATGAATAACAGTTAAAATTCAATAAAAACAGATTTTCATATTACATATGGAACGATATAAATTTTTGATGAGGAGTATTTTATGACGGTTCCCTATATTGCAAAAAAAAAGCGACTCCGTTTTGGAAGTCGCTTTTTTTATCTAATGGTTTTGCCATCTTTATCTTTAAAATGGTATTCGAGATACGTATAAGCATCTCTTGGCTGAATTTTTATCCATTTTTTATATTCCATAAACCATTTGGAACGATGTGAGGGGAATCCTTTAGTCAAATAAGCGGCAATAAAAGGATGTGTATTTAGCACAATTCCTTTATCCCTTGCAGGTCCTTTCATTATTCTTTCAAGATCTACATTCATTTTTTCAACTAAAACAATAGGAGCCTCTACCTCCTGGCCCTGGCCACTGGGATTTACCTCAGTTGTCTTAATATTTACTTCGGGACGAACCCTTTGCCTGGTAATTTGTATAAGACCAAACTTGCTAGGAGGCAATATTTTATGTTTGGCTCTGTCTTCTTTCATCTCATCCCTTAGGTGATCAAAAAGTTTTCTTCTGTGATCGGCTTTTACCATGTCTATGAAATCAACAACAATGATACCACCCATATCTCGCAAGCGCAATTGTCTTGCAATTTCTGAGGCGGCCAAGATGTTCACTTCCAAAGCGGTATCTTCTTGATTTTTTGCTTTGTTGGAGCGGTTACCACTATTCACGTCAATTACATGAAGAGCTTCGGTATGTTCTATCACCAAATAGGCGCCTTTGCTCATGGACGCCGTACGTCCAAAGGAGGTCTTGATCTGCCTCTCTATACCAAATTTTTCAAAAATTGGCACAGAAGAATTATACAACTTAACTATGGATTCTTTATTGGGTGCAATTTCCTGCACGTAATCTTTAATCTGGTCATAAAGCGTCTCATCATCAACGTGGATACCGCTGAAGGAATCGTTAAAAACATCTCTTAATATTGAGGAAGCTCTATTTAGCTCAACCAAAACTTTGGAAGGTGTCGGCGCTTTATACAATTTCTTACACATTGCTGTCCACTTGTTCAGCAAGTTCTGAAGATCTTTGTCTAATTCTGCTACTTTTTTGCCATCTGCAACTGTTCTTATAATTACCCCAAACCCTTTGGGTTTTATGCTTTTTACCAGCCTTTTAAGCCTGTCTTTCTCTTCATTGCTTCCTATTTTTTGTGATACGGAAACACGTTCGGAAAAAGGAACCATAACCAAGTATCGTCCGGCTATGGAAAGTTCCGAACTAATTCGGGGGCCTTTGGTAGAAATTGGTTCTTTAACAATTTGCACTAAAAGAGATTGATTGGATTTGATTACATTATTAATACTTCCATGTTTATCAATATCTTTTTCAAATGGAAAATTTTTAAGGGAAAAATCTTTTAGTTTTCCAGTACTCACTAATTTAATAAACTTCAACATGCTGGACAATTGCGGTCCAAGGTCATGATAATGTAAAAATGCATCTTTTTCGTAGCCTACGTTAACAAAAGCGGCATTGAGACCGGTAACCGGTTTCCTGACTTTGGCGATTAAAATATCACCAACATTGAAATTATTATCATCTTCATCTTTATGAAGTTCTATTAGTTTTCCATCATTTAATAAGGCAAAATCAACGGTATCAGAATTGGATCTTACGATTAATTCTCTATTCACCTGATTCAATTTATATTCGTCACCTATACAATAGGACGAATGGATTAAACAATAGTTGTCACAGGTTGTATAAACCCGTTGAAATTCTATTTTGGAATTTCTATGTCAATGAACGTATAAAATGAAAAAGTAGTTATCTAACTACTTTTTCTTGTGGCGGTTAGCTCTCCTTCGTTTTTTTCGTTTGTGGGTAGCTACCTTATGTCTTTTTCTTTTTTTACCACTCGGCATGAAAATATACTTTTTGTTGCTGTTATTATTTTACTTGTACGTTGCTTTTTACTCCTTCTACGAAGACCTTAGCTGGTTTAAATGCCGGAATGTTGTGAGCCGGTATTTTGATAGTAGTATTTTTAGAAATATTTCTACCTGTTTTTTCCGCTCTTGTTTTGATAATAAAACTGCCAAATCCTCTGAGATAAACATTATCTCCATTTTCTAAAGAAGATTTTACTTCTTCCATAAAACTTTCAACAGTTGCTTGCACGTCTCCTTTTTCTATACCCAGTTTTTCTGAGATTCTCGATACAATGTCCGCTTTCGTCATTTTAATATTTTAGATTTCTGTAAGTTTTTCAAGCTTGCAAATATATAAATTAAATTCATTCTTTCATCTTAATCAACTAATTTTAAGTATATAAACTCTTACTTTTGCTCCTTAGTATTCAAGTGATGACGTTTTCAAAAAAAATTCTTCTTTGGTATTCTGAAAACAAAAGGTCACTTCCATGGCGAAATACCACCGACCCATACAAGATATGGCTTTCAGAAATAATATTGCAACAAACAAGAGTGGTTCAAGGAACGCCTTATTATTTTAAGTTCATCGAACACTTTCCAACGGTTTATGACCTGGCGGATGCCAGTGAAGAAAAAGTTTTAAAACTATGGCAGGGACTTGGATATTATTCCCGTGCCAGAAATCTACACTTTACCGCCAAAAAGATAGTTGAAGAATACAATGGGAACTTTCCTGATACTTATGAAGAATTACTAAAATTAAAAGGGGTAGGAGATTATACAGCAAGTGCCATAGTTTCCATAAGTTATAACCAACCAGAACCAGTTGTAGATGGAAATGTTTATAGAGTTTTATCAAGGTATTTTGGCGTAGAACTTCCAATAAATGCTTCTAATGGAATAACATATTTTAAAAGTCTGGCGCGGAAAGTTTTGAGCACAGAGAACATAAGAGAATACAATCAGGGAATTATGGAATTTGGTGCTATTCAGTGTACTCCCAGAAAGCCTCTTTGTTTATCCTGCCCATTAAATGAATCCTGTGTGGCACTTCTGACAGATAGTATTGCTAAATATCCGGTAAAATTAAAAAATGCGAATGTAAAAAAACGTTTTTTTAATTATCTGGTTGTTATGGATGAGGATGGAAATACGAACCTTATAAAAAGATCGGGAAAAGATATATGGCAGAATTTGTATGAATTTCCACTATTAGAAACCCATAAGGAAATAAGCATCAAGGAGGTAAAACAAAGATTACCGGAAATTCTTGCTCTGGAAGAACCCCACTTGGTATATGAGTCTTCAGATAAAGCAATCGTCCATAAATTGTCACATCAACACTTGCATACGAAGTTTTGGATTGTGAAAACATCAGATCGGTTAGAGGACGGATTATCACCTGTGGAGCTGGATAAATATCCTGTACCTGTTTTAATTGCAGAATTTATAAAAACACTCAAAAATTCGTACTTTTGATATAATTAAAATATTATGAGCGGAACATTGAATAAGGTGATGCTAATAGGGCATCTGGGAGACGAAGTAAAAATGCATTATTTTGATGGTGGTAATTGTATAGGCAGATTTCCTATTGCTACAAATGAAACTTACACTAATAAGCAAACCGGCGAAAAGGTTACTAATACAGAGTGGCATAATATTGTTGTTCGTAATAAAGCAGCAGAAATATGCGAAAAGTACCTTAGCAAAGGGGATAAAATATATGTGGAGGGCAGATTAAAAACCAGACAATGGCAAGGAGAAGATGGTAATACCCGATACACTACCGAGATTAACGTTCAGGATTTTACCTTTCTATCTACCAAAAAGGAAAGTATGGCCAACGTTACATCCAATATCCCAAAGACTCAGCCAATTTCCGAAGCAACTCAACCGAACACCGCCAAGGAAGAACAACCTGTAAATGAGCAGGAACAGGATGATGATTTACCATTCTAAACAACTAAAAGTAACTTTTGACTATTGGATCCTGACCCCCTTAGTTTATTTTTAAATCTTGCAGTAGCTGACAGCACTTTTGTATTAAAAATTGTAATACTATTGGTGCTATTAATTTGCTCCGCCCTTATTTCAGGTGCTGAAGTGGCTTTTTTTTCTCTCTCTCCAACCGATCTAAATGAAATAGAAGAAAAGAAGACTTCAAGAGGGAAGATAGTCGTTAAATTATTAGGGCGCCCTAAAAAGCTTCTGGCAACAATCCTGATTGCTAATAATGCTATAAATATTGGGATTGTTCTTTTGTTTAATTCAATTGGAGACACCATTTTTTCGAAAATTAACTATCTGTTATTTGGTTTAATATCAGTGCGTTTTTTGTTGGAAGTTTTGGTAGCTACTTTTTTAATATTGATGTTTGGCGAAATACTTCCTAAAATTTATGCCAATAGAAATAGATTTCAGTTTTCGTTTTTTATGGCGTACCCTTTAAAAATGCTTGATTTCCTATTCACGCCTCTTAGTTCCCCAATGCGTTCTGCAACTATTTTTATGTATAACCGATTAGGAAAGCAGAAATCTAACCTAAGTGTTGATCACCTTTCACAAGCTCTTGAACTTACTTCTGAAGGAGACACCACAAAGGAAGAACAAAAAATTCTGAAGGGAATCGTTTCTTTTGGCAATACCGATACCAAACAAGTGATGAGACCGCGATTAGATATCTTCGCTCTAAGTGAGGAAATGAAATTCACAGATGTTTTGGAAGAAATAAAGAATCATGGATATTCCCGAATCCCGGTATTTTCAGAAAACATGGATAATGTATTAGGAGTCCTCTATGTTAAGGATTTGCTCCCGCACATAGACAGGAAAAATTTTAATTGGTTAACGCTTATCAGAGAACCATATTTTGTGCCTGAAAATAAAAAACTTGATGATCTACTATTAGAATTTCAGGATAAAAAAAACCACTTGGCGGTGGTTGTCGATGAGTATGGTGGGACTTCAGGTATTGTTACACTTGAGGATGTAATTGAGGAAATTGTTGGAGATATCTCGGACGAATTTGATGATGAAGATTTGATTTTTTCCAAACTGGATGAATTTACATATATTTTTGAGGGAAAAACAACCTTAAAAGACTTTTACAGGGTTACAAAGATTAAAAATGAGGAGGACTTTGAAGCACAAAAGGGTGAATCTGAAACCATTGCAGGATTTGTACTCGAAATAGCCGGAAGTTTTCCTAAACGCGGAGAAATTGTGACTTATATGGGCTACCAGTTTTTGGTGGAGAGCCTTGATAAGAAACGATTAAAGCAAATTAAAGTTACCTTACCTAATGAATACTAAATCATATTTAATTATTCTAATATTCTTCACATTTTTGATTTCATGTGCTGATGACGTCCTTCCAAAACCAAAGGCAATGCTTCGTTTAGAATATCCTGAGTCAACTTTAGAAAATCTGGTTACAGAGAAATTTCAATTTGAGCATAATTCTCAGGCGCAAATAAAAAAGAATAAAAACTTTTCTGTTACCCTGGAATACCCTTTGATGAAAGGGACCATTTTTATTACCTATAAAGAAGTGAACAATAATTTGGAAAAATTATTGGCAGACGCCCAAAAACTGTCCTATGAACATGTGGTAAAGGCTGATAACATTACGGAGCAGCTTTTTATTAATGAAAAAGACAGAGTGTATGGTATGTACTACGAAGTGTTGGGGGATGCCGCATCACAGGCACAATTTTATGCAACAGACAGCACTCAACATTTTGTAACAGGGTCTCTTTATTTCAGAGCCAAACCCAATTATGATTCTATTTATCCCGCTGCTATTTATTTACAAAAAGATATAAGGACAATTATGGAATCTCTCCGGTGGAAAGAATAAATTAAGTCTATAGTTCTGCCAATGAAAAGACTTGTAATCTATGTACAGAAATCAACTTCTCGACTGCCATAATAGGATAAAGCCATATATACATCGCACACCGGTACTAACATCCCGTTTATTGAATGACATAGCCGGAGCAAAATTGTTCTTTAAATGTGAGAACTTTCAGCGCATGGGGGCCTTTAAAATGAGAGGAGCCACAAATGCAATATTGTTATTATCAGAAAAAGAAAGAGCCAATGGTGTTGTTACACATTCATCGGGAAATTTTGCTCAGGCACTCTCACTTGCAGCGCAGAGTCTTAAAGTACAGGCGCATATAGTCATGCCATCGAATGCACCTAAGGTTAAAAAGGTAGCAGTGAGTCAATACGGCGGTAATATTGTGGAATGTGATCCAACAATTGAGTCCCGCACCGCTGCGGCTAATAAGATTGCCCGGGTAACTGGGGCTACTTTTATTCACCCCTCAAATGATATGAATGTTATCATTGGGCAAGGGACTGCAGCCATGGAATTGTTGGAAGACTATCCCAAACTGGACTATATATTTGCCCCAGTAGGTGGGGGAGGGTTAATAGCAGGCACTGCTTTGTCTGCATATTATTTTGGAGATAATTGCAAAGTAGTTGGTGGGGAACCGTATGAGGCTGATGATGCCTACCGTTCATTCCATAGCGGTAAAATTGAATCAAATTATACCACAAATACTATTGCCGATGGTTTAAAAACAGTGTTAGGAGACAATACTTTTCCAATAATACAAAAATATGTTCATGACATTATACGGGTCACTGAAGATGAAATAGTTAGTGCTATGCGTCTTATCTGGGAGCGGTTAAAGATTATAGCAGAACCTTCGAGTGCCGTAGCACTTGCAGCTTTGATTCGCGAAAAGGATAACTATCACGGGCAGCAAATAGGGATCATTATTTCAGGTGGTAATGTAGATTTGAATCAATTGCCTTTTTAAAGCCTATTCCAGTAATTTTTCAGCATTTTCAATACTGTTATTGATCTGTAGTCTTAATGCTTTAACTTTCTTTTCTTCCTCATTTAACCACTTTTGTTTTTGTTCCGTTAGTTCTGCACCATTCAGGATTTCATCTGAAGTGAAACGATCTCCAAAGCCTTTCATCCAATCCATCATAGATTTATGAGCGGCTTGTAAATCTTTCATGGCCTTCTCATATGCAATCCCAGTTTCTGTTGAGTCTACTTTTGGTTTGAGCTCTGAAACAAGTTTACCAATTGTCCCCATTTTTGGCATCACTTCGTCATGGATAGCCATAACTTCGTTCATTTTTGAAAGCGTTTCAGATTCCTTTTCTTTTTCTTTACAAGAAAGAATAAACACCAAAGTTAATGCAGTAAAAATCGCGTATTTAATTTTCATGATAAACGGTTTTTGAGTTTGTAAAATTAAAAATAACTGTGGCCATAATCCATTAAAAAGCACCCCAAATTTGAGGTGCCCTTGTATTCAGTTTTGTAATTCTAGTTAAAATCTTCCTCAGTTACTTCCACATTGATTACCGCTTCGAGTAACTTGCTCTCAATCATTTGTGGCCCCATAGAACCTACTTTAACAGAAGGAAATTTAATTCCATCTATTTCCTGATAGTCTTTATAATTTACTTCCTGGTTCTGGGTTTGGCCATTCATAGTGATTACCGTGGTCTCCTTTACCTTTAATCCAGATTCGACATCATAAAAATAAGTAGTTTGAACGATTTCCCCGGGCACTTCTAATTTATAAGCGGTTTTACCATCTACTTCTTCCGTACCAGTAAGCTTTGCCTTATTACTTAAGGCAATTCCCTGTTCCGGAAAAATTCCCATTACAGCCTTCATATCTAGCTGCATTTCTGGGGGCAAAGGAACTTTGTTGCCGCCTTGTTTCATAAATAATTCATCTCCTTTGGCAATAACTCCCATCATTGGGGCATCATTCATAAAGGTAGTTTGTACATATTTATCGGCAGTTCTTTTTTCCTCGGTCTTAATAGCAGATCCCATGGCCGACCCTTCGTACACCAGTTTTAAGGATTGTATCTTGTCCACCTCGGTTTTACCTCCGATTGCTTCAAAATAGGCATCTAGAACACTCTGCACATTAACACCTTCGGGTAAAACAATATCATAATTTGGTTTGTCAACCGCTTTTGCATATTTATCATAATAGTTCACAGGGACCATTCTGCCATTGAAAGGAACTTTTTCCAGATTTTCCAAAACTTCACTTCCTTTGCCGGCTACTACAATCCTTGCATTATTTATATGGAAGTATTTCTGAGCAGCTTTCTGAACATCCTCAACGGTGATAGCATTTATGCGTTCTAAATAGGTCTTATAAAAATCATTGGGCAGGCCTTCTGTTTCAATATTTAGAGCATATCTGGCTATTGTGGAAGGCTGCTCCAGAGCCAACACAAAATTTCCTACATATTTGGCTTTTGCATTTTTAAGTTCCATTTCTGAAACCGGTTCTTTAATAATCCGATCCACCTCTTTTAATATTTCAACCACAGAACTATCTGTAACCATATTTCGTACACTTGCTGTTGCTCTGAATCTTGCTGGAGCATATTTATCATTTCCTACCCTGGAATAGGAGCCGTAAGTATAACCTTTGTCTTCTCTTAGATTGAGGAAAAGTCTTCCTTCTCCACCTCCGCCCAAGATGCGGTTTGCTACAAGAGCAGCCAGATAATCGGGGTCATTCATTTTAAGGTTTACAAGGTTTTCAACAGCAATTTCGGATTGAACTGCATTGGGTACATCTACAAAGTTTAGCTGGGTATATTGTACATCCAAAGGTTCTGAGTATCCTAGTGAAGGGGGTGAGGCCTTTACCCAATCATCAAAATATTTAGTCACTAATTCTTTGACTTCATCAAATTTCACATCCCCGATCACTACCAGATAAGCGTTGGCAGGAACAAATAATTCCTGATAAAATCTTTGCACATCTGCGAGCGTAACATTATTTACGGTCTCTTCTGTAGCAAACTCACCATAAGGGTGATTTATGCCATAAGCTAAAGCATTTTGAACTCTGTTGGCAATTGCAGAAACATCTTTTTCTTCAGATTTAAGCCCGGTAATCAGTTTGGCCTTTTCTTTATCAAATTCTTCCTGTGTAAAGTTTGGATTAATTGCAGCATCTGCCATAAGTTCCAAAATTCTGGGAAAATATTTGGATAAAGATGAGGCGGATGCACTTTGAAACCCAAAGTTTATTCGGGCACCGAGAAAGTCTACCTCTTCATTAAAATCATCTTTCGAAATAGATTTGGAACCATTTCCTAGTAAACTTCCCGTAAGAATAGAAGCTCCGGCTTTATTACCTTCTGCAACCGGGGGATTGTCTATAGTGAGTTGTATGGATACCCTAGGTAATTTATGATTCTCTACAACTAAAACTTTAAGCCCGTTAGTTAGCTCAAAGCGCTGAGGATCCTTTAGATTAATCTCAGGCGAAGGCCCCGGTTTAGGCATAATACTTCTGTCTACCTGAGCATTGAGGGTAATAGCAGTTAATGCGATTGTGAGGGTAAAATATAGTTTTTTCATCTTTTTTAGTTGTCAATTTTTTCTTTTGGTAAGTAGTCTATGATGACCCTTTGATTAGGATTTAAATATTTTTTGGCAACGGACTGAATCTCTTCCCTCGTAATGGAGCGGTAAATATCAATCTCTTTATTTATTAATTCCGTATCTCCATAAAGCATATAATATCTTGCCAACGAATTTGCAATACCCTCAATACTTGAGTTAGAGTTCACATAATTATTTTCAAATTTGTTCTGTAATTTTTGATAATCGTTTTCAGAAATCAATTCCTCACGTACTTTTGAAATTTCTTCTTCCATTTGATTAACCAGCACATCCAGGGAAGTTTCGCCAACAGGAAGCGCATAAACCAAATACATACCATAATCCTCTTGTCCAATATTTATGGCTCCAACCTGCAATCCCTGTTTTTGTTCATCTACAATTTTTTTGTAGAGTTTTGAGCTTTTACCATCGCTCAAATATGTAGATACCATATCAAGAACATAAGCATCTCTCTCCTTAAAACCAGGAATTCTGTAAGCTATCCCAACTGCCGGTATTTGAATATTGGCATCGTAGGCGGTTACCTCTACTTCTTTGGTAATAGGTGTTTCTTTCGGATAATTTCTAATTACATCCTCACCTCTGGGGATAGCGGAAAAATAATCTGTTACCATCTTTTTAGTTTCTGGAATGTTTATATCACCTGCCACAACTAAAACAGCATTATTAGGAACGTAATATTTTTTGTTATATGCAATAACATCTTCAAGAGTTGCCGCATCCAGATCTTCCATGTACCCAATATTAGGATCCTTATAAGGATGAACTTCAAAAAGACTTTTCCCTAAAACAGGTAGTAATTGTCCATATGGCGAATTGTCATACCTAAGCCTCTTTTCCTCTTTTACCACTTCCTGCTGTGTATCTACACCCGTTTGATTAATAATTGGGTGAAGCATACGTTCAGATTCCATCCATAAACCAAGTTTTAAGTTGTTTGATGGAAATACCTCATAATAGTAAGTCCTATCCTGTGAAGTATTGGCATTATTTTGACCGCCATTTGAAGATACAATTTCGAACCATTTCCCTTTTTCAATATTTTCTGTTCCTTCAAACAAAAGGTGCTCAAAAAAATGAGCAAATCCGGTGAGACCCTCAGTACGGTCCTTGCCTCCAACATGGTACATCACAGATGTGGTCACCACAGGGGCGGTATTATCCTGATGAAGAATAACATGAAGCCCGTTATCCAGATCATATTCCTCATAAATTACTTCCTGCGCATTAACTGTCACAAAAGCCAGGAGTGCTAGCAGAGCTGAGTAAAATTTTCTTTTCATAAATTTTAAATATCAGATTGGTTTATACTTGTTTTCACAAGTTTTTAAAGAGTTGCTAATATAAATTTTTTGGGATTATGAGAAAGAAAACTCTTCTTCTTTAACAAGAATTTATATGATAATTGCGCAATATTCATTATTTTCAAAGACACAAGACGAAAAATAAAGAAAATGAAACGAATTGCGCTCCCTGTACGCTTTGGTATTGCGACAAGTGGCTGTCTTATTGCATATTTTTTGATTTTATCGCTTTTTGGTTTACACACCAACGTATTTTTTAGTCTTTTTAATGGCGTAATTACGGGTTTCGGAATATATGAGGCCATAAAATATTTTAGACTTCAGGAAAAATACAACTTCAACTATGGAGTAGGCTTTAAAGCAGGAATGGTAACTGGTGTCGTGGCAACACTGATTTTTACTTTCTTTTTTGCTCTTTACTCTACCGAAATCAATACAGGCTTTTTAAAAGAACTTTCAACCAGTTGGTTTAATAATTTCAAAAATTTTGAAGGAATTGTATTCTTCACAGTAGCAATTATGGGATTTGCCACTACCCTGGTGCTGACACTTACTTTTATGCAGTTGTTTAAAACTCCAAAGAAGCTCGAGAAAAAATCTGTTTAGAATAAAAAACTCTTGTGATTTCCCAATTTAGCAGTATATTTGCACCCGCCTTTAGAGCGCCTTTGGTATTTAGTAAGCCAAAAAGCTCATTTAAAGGGAAATAGAAATATTTAATATTAAGCTATGTATGCAATTGTAGAAATAGCAGGGCAGCAATTTAAAGTTGCGAAAGACCAAAAAGTATATGTTCACCGTTTGCAGGAAGACGAAGGAAAAAAAGTTTCTTTTCACAACGTCCTTTTATTGGAAGATGGCAAAAACATTACAATTGGCGCCCCAGCTATAGACGGAGCCGCAGTAGAGGCTAAAGTCGTTAAACACCTTAAAGGTGACAAAGTAATTGTCTTTAAAAAGAAAAGGCGTAAAGGGTTTAGAAAGAAGAATGGGCATCGTCAGTATTTAACGGAGTTGGTTATCGAAAGTATCGTAGCCAAAGGTGCTAAGAAAACTGTAGCTAAGGCCGAAACTAAAAAAGAAGCTCCTGTAAAAGCTGCACCAGTTAAAAAGGCAGTACCAAAAGCAGAAGCTCCAAAGACTAAGGTTGAAAAAACTAAGGCAGTGCCAAAAGCAGAAGCTCCAAAGACTAAGGTTGAAAAAACTAAGGCAGCACCTAAAGAAGTCCTTGATTTAAGTAAAAAGACAGTAGCTGAATTAAGGGAAATGGCCAAAGCCAAAGGAATTTCTGGGATTTCTTCTATGAAAAAGGCCGATCTTATTGAGGCATTAAATAAATAAGTTAATAACTAATACCGGCCCAGGCTTGGTAAAAAAATAATATCATGGCACATAAAAAAGGTGTAGGTAGTTCTAAAAACGGTAGAGAATCTGAATCGAAACGCTTAGGGGTTAAGATTTTTGGAGGACAAGCTGCTATTGCAGGAAATATTATTGTCAGACAACGTGGTACCAAACACAATCCTGGTAATAATGTTTATGCCGGTAAAGATCATACATTACATGCAAAAGTAGACGGACTTGTAAAGTTTCAAAAGAAAGCAGGAGGAAAATCTTATGTTTCTATAGAGCCTTTTGAAGCATAATACTCATTTGAATAACTCAAAATAAAAACCCATTATGTTTTCATAATGGGTTTTTTGTGTTTCTAAATAAGACTTTGATCCCTAATATCGGTAATAGTCCGGCTTATAAGGCCCTTTAACTTCAACACCGATATAAGTTGCCTGTTCTTTGCGCAATTCCGTAAGTTCAGCACCTAAACGTGCTAAATGCAGTTTGGCAACTTTTTCATCCAAATGCTTAGGAAGCATATATACCTTATTCTCATACTTATCGCTATGTTTCCAAAGTTCTATTTGTGCCAGTGTTTGGTTCGTGAATGAATTACTCATGACAAAACTTGGATGACCGGTGGCACATCCTAAATTAACTAAACGTCCTTCGGCAAGCACTATTATATCCTTTCCATCAATGGTATATTTATCTACCTGTGGTTTAATCTCATCCTTGGTATTACCATAATTATCATTTAACCAGGCCATATCAATTTCGTTGTCAAAATGTCCAATATTACACACAATAGCCTTATCACGCATAGCCCTGAAATGATTGGCCTTGAGGATATCCTTATTTCCAGTAGCCGTAATCACGATGTCTGCATTACTGACTACAGTTTCCAGTTTTTTTACCTCATAGCCGTCCATACAAGCTTGTAGAGCGCAAATGGGATCTATTTCTGTAACAGTTACTATTGCTCCTGCACCCCTGAATGAAGCAGCCGTACCTTTTCCTACGTCACCATAACCCGCAACAACCACCCGTTTTCCGGCTAGCATTGTATCCGTGGCTCTGCGAATGGCATCAACAGCACTTTCCCTGCAACCATATTTGTTGTCAAATTTAGATTTAGTGACTGAATCATTCACATTTATAGCAGGCATAGGCAATACCCCATTTTTGAAACGCTCATATAGTCGGTGGACCCCAGTGGTTGTTTCCTCTGATAGACCTTTAATTCCGGATGTTAGTTCCGGAAATTGATCCAATACCATATTGGTAAGATCGCCCCCATCATCCAGTATCATATTAAGCGGCTTTCGTTCTTCACCAAAAAACAGTGTTTGTTCTATACACCAATCAAATTCCTCTTCATTCATACCCTTCCAGGCGTAAACAGGTATACCGGCAGCGGCTATGGCGGCAGCGGCATGATCCTGAGTGGAAAATATGTTGCATGAACTCCATGTAACTTCTGCACCCAGAACTTTAAGAGTTTCTATTAATACGGCTGTTTGAATTGTCATGTGAAGACAACCCGCAATACGGGCACCCTTAAGCGGCTGTTCTTTTTTATACTCTTGACGTAAAGCCATCAGACCTGGCATCTCAGCTTCAGCTAACTCTATTTCTTTTCTTCCCCATTCCGCTAAAGTAATGTCCTTAACTTTAAATGGAACGTATGGTATTGTATTGGTTTGCATATCTTTTTTATTTTTTACATTCGTCCTACAAAAGTACTTTTACAATTTCAAAAGGCAAAGGTAATGATAACTTAATATATTGTATGCCTCTTTACAAAACTATAACAGTAAACCCAAGTACCAGGGTATACATTTGGAAGATTACAGAGTCTGAAAATGAACTTTCCATAGATATTGACCTTACCAATAAATGCCAGCTTAGGATGAATGGCATGAAGTCTGAACTGCACAGGAGAGGATTTTTAAGTATACGCCACTTAATGGGAGTAGCAGGTTATGTGGATAGCGATCTTTTTTATGACCAGGCAGGAAAGCCGCATCTGAAAGATGGAAATCATATCTCCATAACACATTCATATCAATTTACAGGAATAATTGTTAGTCAGAAATATGAGGTTGGGATTGATATCGAGAAACAAAGAGATAAAATAATTCGTATTGGGCATAAGTTTACAACTATAGAGGCTTATGCCAATATTGAAGACGCAAAAGAAATCGTTAAAAAACTAACAATCATTTGGGGGGCCAAAGAGTCCCTTTATAAGATATATGCCACCCATGGGTTGAGTTTTATAAATCATATTTATATAGATGATTTTATAAATACCAGTAATACTACTAAAGGTATTATCAGTTATGATAGACGCACATCTGAGTATGATATTACTTTTCTGGAATTTGAAGGATTTACCTGTGTCTATGCAATTAATAAAGCAGTACAATAAAGAATACCTGAGATTTAATTTATTAATTATGAACATATCTGTTGAACTGACCTTAACACCACTTCAGGATGATTATGAAGAGCATATAATTAGCTTCATAAAAAAATTACGTGTCTCCGGGTTTACGGTATTGGAAAACCCTTTGAGCACACAGGTTTATGGAGATTATGATGATATAATGAAATTACTTATTAAAGAAATTAAACTTGCTTTGGAATTAATCGATAATGGTTTAATGTATATCAAAATCGTAAAAACAGACCGAAGCAATTATGAGCCAGATTTTTGATTGGGTTTTTGCACAGTACCAGGACACCCCTGCGTTTCTAATCATCCTTGAAATGATTGGCGTTGTTTTCGGGTTTTTAAGTGTATGGTATGCAAAAAGAGAAAACATCCTTGTATTTCCTACCGGAATAATCAACACAGGTATCTTTGTATATATTCTTTGGGTATATGGGTTATTGGGAGACATGCTTATTAATGCTTATTATTTTTCCATGAGTATTATAGGCTGGTACTTATGGACGAGAAAAGTAGATGCTGACCATTTTATTCCAATAACAAGAACGAACAGGCTAGAGAAGAAATGGTCCGTATTACTGTTTGTTAGCGCTGTTGTTTTTGTTTCACTGGTATATACCTTATTTGATAAATTTAATAGTTGGACAGCCTATGTTGACACGCTTACAACAGCCATTTTCTTTGTAGGGATGTGGCTTATGGCCAAAAAAAAGTTGGAAAATTGGACCTATTGGATTATTGGTGATGTAATTACAGTTCCTTTATATTTGTATAAAGGACTTATTTTTACATCACTTCAATATTTATTATTTACCATAATCGCCATTTACGGCTATATGGCATGGAAGAAAAACTTAAACAAAAGCCCGCTAACATTATTAAAGTAGTTCTGTTTGGGCCTGAATCAACAGGTAAGACAACCTTAGCTCTGAAACTTGCTAATCACTATCAAACAAAGTGGGTGCCGGAATACGCTCGTGAATATTTACAGGAAAAATGGAATAATGAACAAAAAACTTGTGAATCACATGATTTGTTACCTATTGCAGAAGGCCAAATTCGCTTGGAAAATTATTTGACAGGAAAAGCCAATAAACTTCTTATTTGTGATACGGATTTATTGGAGACCAAAGTTTATTCTGAAGCATATTATCTTGGTTATTGCGATCCTGTTTTGGAAAAATATGCTTTGCAGAATACATACGACCTTTATTTGCTAACTTCTATAGATATTCCATGGGAAAAAGACGATCTTCGGGATAAACCTAATGAACGTGAACGCATGTTTCTTTATTTTAAGGAAACATTGGAAAAGTATGATAAGAATTTTATTATTTTAAATGGGGATAATGGAAAAAGGCTTGCATTGGCCATTAAATCTATCGATAAACTACTGGACAAATGATTGAGTTTTCACCAATGGATTTACAACAACTACAGGAAAAAGGAATCTCAAAAGAAAAGATTCTGGATCAGATAGAGACTTTTAAAGAGGGGATACCATTTGTAAGGTTGGAAAAGGCCGCAATAGTTTCAGATGGGATTTTAAAATTAAGTAAAGCTCAGGAGAAAAAATTAGTAAGTAAGTTCGAAGAGCTAAAAAGACTTTTAAGTTTGCTCAAATTTGTTCCTGCATCCGGCGCGGCATCAAGGATGTTTAAATCCCTCTTTAACTTTTTAGAGCATTATGATCCCGGCGTCGAAGATTTAGATGCCTATGTAGACAGATTAAATGATGCTGATTTAGTGACCTTTTTCAAACAAATTAAGAAATTTCCTTTTTACGAGCTTGTTCAAAAACGAATAAAAAATAAAGCCAGTTCAGTAAATGACATCAAATATCTATTTGTAAGTGAAATGTTACTGAAGGAAAGCCTTAATTATGGTTTTTACCCGAAAGGACTTTTACCCTTTCACAATTACGGGAAATTTACTGTTACTCCTTTTGAAGAGCATTTAAAAGAAGCTTCCAGGTATGCTGTTGTAAATAATACAGCAAAATTACATTTTACTATTTCAGAACAACACCAATCCTTATTTTCTGAAGAATTTAAAACCGTTGGCCCCAGGGTATCAAAAGCTACAAAAACGGAATTTGAAGTTACATATTCAAATCAAAAACCTTCTACAGACACTATTGCCGTAACTCCGGATAATGAACCGTTTGAGAAAGATGACGGTTCATTGTTGTTTAGACCTGGGGGCCATGGAGCGCTTATTGAGAACTTAAATGAACAAAATGCCGATATTATCTTTATTAAAAATATTGATAATGTAGTAGTACCTAAGCACGAAGCTGAACTTGCAATTAGCAAGAAAGTACTTGCCGGTTTGCTTTTGGAAGTACAACAAAAAGCATTTTCCTATGCAGATCAGTTGGATAAAAATGACATTAATGGTGAACAATTACACGAAATCAAAACATTTTTAGAAAATGATCTCAATGTTAGGTTTATAGACAGCTTTTCCAGTTTTAGTATCGCAGAGCAATTGGAAATATTAAAAGACAAGATTAACAGACCCATCCGCATTTGTGGGATGGTTAAGAATGAAGGTGAACCAGGAGGAGGTCCTTTTTGGATAAGAGACACACATGATCATATTTCACTGCAAATAGTAGAATCTGCACAGGTGGATACTTCCGATGAAAGCCAGATGGCTATTTTAAATAATTCTACCCATTTTAACCCGGTCGACCTTGTATGTGGAGTCAGAAATTTTAGAGGTGAGAAGTACAACCTCTTGAACTTTGTTGATACTAAACAGGGCTTTATCACCCGAAAAACGGAAGATGGCAAAGAACTTAAGGCTCTTGAATTACCGGGACTTTGGAATGGCGCAATGGCCTTTTGGAATACTATATTCGTTGAAGTCCCCATACTCACTTTTAATCCGGTAAAAACGGTTAACGACCTTTTAAAGCAGGCACATCAGCTAACTTAATTTAGAGAGATCCGCTCTTTTGAAGAAAAGGATTTTTTCTTATTCTAGCCAATTTTAATTATGGGGTTTTAATTATGAAAAATGGAACTACCATCGTAACTTTGTGTCATCTCAAAAGGGGTGCAAACTTCTGAAAAAAAGTATTCAATAAATCTGTTTACATTAAACACGATTTTTAAAATGCTTTCAGGATAAGCTGAGATTATACCCAAGGAACCTGAGCAGGTAATGCTGCTAAGGGAGGCGAAAGTCGCCATTTGGATTTTTTTCTGTCTCTTCAGGAAAAGAAAAAATCATAAAAACTAGAATAGAACCCCTTTTATTCGTCTACAAGAACAACGAATGAAGGCTTTAATTACATTTTTTTTCTTGATTTGTATTGTTACACAAACTTATGCTCAACAACAAGAATCTGATACAACTACCCTTAAAAAGATTGTTTTGGATGAGGTTTTTGTTTCCGCCATACGGGTTACTCAAGAAACGCCTGTAACCTTTTCCAACTTAGAAAAGGTAGAAATAATGCCAAGGAACCTAGGGCAGGATATTCCTGTTCTTATGAACTTTTTACCGGCTGTAGTAACAACTTCAGATGCCGGGGCCGGAGTAGGCTATACGGGCATACGCGTTAGAGGAAGTGACGCCACCCGGATTAATGTTACTATTAACGGAATACCTTATAACGATTCTGAATCACATGGCACGTTTTGGGTAAATTTACCCGATTTTGCTTCTTCTACTGAAAACCTGCAATTACAGCGGGGAGTTGGAACATCAACAAATGGAGCAGCAGCTTTTGGTGCGAGCTTAAATATATTAACAGATGCCACTTCGCTGGAAGCTTATGGACATATTTCCTCTTCCTATGGCAGCTTTAATACGCTGCGTAACAATATTAAGTTCAGTACAGGATTGTTAAATGAACATATTGAAATTTCCGGGAGATTATCCAGAATAACATCTGATGGCTATATTGACAGGGCTTCTTCTAAACTGGATTCCTATTTTTTACAAGGTTCTTATGTTGATGATAATACATTAATTAAAGCACTCCTTTTTGGGGGTCACGAAGTTACTTACCAATCATGGTTTGGCATTGATGCAGAAACTCTTGTCACTGACAGGACTTTTAACCCGGCCGGAATATATACTGATGAAAATGGTAACACTCAGTTTTATGACAGGGAAGAAGATAATTATAAACAAGATCATTTTCAGCTACTCTGGAATGAGAATATTTCACCTTTATGGAGCACAAATATTGCATTTCATTATACCAAAGGACGTGGCTATTTTGAACAATTCAGAGAGGATGATGATTTTGCAACCTATGGATTTTCACCAATAGTGCTTGATGGAGAGGTAGTGAATACCACAGACTTAGTTCGTCGCCGTTGGCTTGATAATGATTTTTACGGAACTGTATTCTCCGCCAAATATGAAAAAGATAGAATAAACCTTATCATTGGTGGAGGGTGGAATTCCTATAATGGAGATCATTTTGGTGAAGTAATCTGGGCGCGTTTTGCGGGAAATACTATGATCAGGGATAGATATTACGATGATGATTCCAAAAAAACAGACTTCAATATGTTTGGAAAAATAAATTATGAGATTACTCAAAATTGGAGACTTTTTGGAGATTTACAATTCAGAAATGTAGGATACAAGGCAAATGGTGATGATACTGGAATGGTAGATGATACATTTAATTTCTTTAATCCTAAACTTGGGGTTACCTATGATCTTAATAATGCAAATAATTTATACTTCTCCTTTGCAGTAGCCAATCGTGAACCTAACAGGAATGACTATGAGAATGGCAATCCTAAACCAGAAAAACTGAATGATTTTGAACTGGGTTGGAGGTATGTCTCATCAACTGTTCAGCTAAATACCAATATTTACTACATGAGGTATAAAGATCAGTTAGTATTAACCGGAGAACTAAATGATGTTGGGGCCCCCCTCCGCGCAAATGTTGGGGACAGTTATCGTCTTGGTTTTGAAGTTGATGCCAGTATAGGCATTGGTAAGCGCTTTAAACTACAACCGAATATAGCACTGAGCACAAATAAAAATATTGATTTTCTTTTTCAGAAAGATGGTGAGTTACAAAACTTAGGAAATACCAATATTGCATACTCTCCTGATATTGTGGTAGGTAATATTCTTAGATATTTGCCAAATGATAAATTTCAAATGTCGTTACTTACAAAATATGTTGGAAAACAATTTATGGGTAATATTGATGCGGAAGGCTCTGTTCTTGAGGACTATTCACAAACAGATTTTAATATACAATACACTTTCAATACAAATTCATTCATAAAAAGCATCGTACTCACAGGACTGATTAATAATATTTTTGACGCCCATTATGTATCCAACGGCTACTTTTTTACTTATGATGATGATTTTTCCAATCCGGGAACTATAACTACAATTGAAGGCGCCGGGTATTACCCACAGGCGGGTATAAACTTTCTATTGGGAGCAACGTTTAACTTCTAAGGTTAACCAGGTAGTAATTTGGCATGTCATTTCTTGTTCTCAGTTGGAAATTACAACGGTTGTTCCATCAAATGAGGTGTTGTAAAATAAAAGGTCATAATAACGTTCACCATCATCAGGCCTGTTTAATTGTTGTCCGGTAAACAGACTATATTCAAAATCTTCACATGAACAAATTACCGTTTGACTATTAAGATCCATTGTAGAACACGCGTTTGGAGCATGATTTGGGCAACTGGCCTCCCAGGCAAAAAACTGGTCAAAACCTTTATTTATGATAAAAACACCTCTTATTCCCACACCCTGGTTTCCAATGAATATAGCATTCCCTGTGTTAGTTAAAGGACTATATAAGGGTAAATTAAGATTAGCTTCAAATCTGAAGCCAACTTCCACCAAATAAGGATTGCGGTTTCCTTCATCTTTACTACAGGCCAGCAGTAAAATAAAAATAAACCAGAAGAATATTCTTTTCATATAATAATGAGATTCAATTAAGATATCTCGAACAAAATTGAACAAAAAATATGTATCTTTGCGTTAAATCCTCTCTAAAAAAGGGGATTTTCTTATCAGTTAAACCTCATTTTGATGAATAACTCCACTTAATGTGTTTATCTTAAATTAGTTACATCAAAATGATTGTTTGAACTAATCCTGCGTTTTCGTAGGATTTATTATTTAATGATTTTGGGCATGTTTTTAATGTTCAATAAACAAGGAAGTTATGAGTAATGTATCATATTACACTTCTGAAGGATTAAAAAATCTCAAAGAAGAATTAAATTACCTGAGGGATGTTGAAAGACCTAAATCTTCACAAGCTATTGCAGATGCGAGAGATAAAGGTGATTTATCTGAAAATGCCGAGTATGATGCGGCTAAGGAAGCACAAGGCTTACTGGAATTAAAGATATCTAAACTGGAGGAAACTTTGTCCAATGCCAGATTAATTGATGAATCTCAACTAGATACTTCTAAAGTTTTAGTGCTTTCAACAGTAAAACTAAAGAACCAACAAAATGGTATGGTATTTAGCTACACCCTTGTAGCTGAAAGTGAAGCGGACTTAAAGGCCGGAAAAATTTCTGTTACTTCACCAATTGGCAAAGGGCTTCTTGGCAAAGAAGTAGGTGACGTTGCGGAAATTACAGTACCCAATGGGACACTAAAATTTGATATTCTTGAAATAAGCAGGAATTAAAAACGATAATTCTTTATATTTAATCCTGTCAATATTGATAGGATTTTTTTATTTAAAACATAATTGGTCGTGGGTAGTATTTTTACTAAAATAATAAATGGCGATATACCGTCTTACAAAATTGCCGAAGATGATAATTATTTTGCCTTCCTGGACATTAATCCAAATGCGGTGGGGCATACCTTATGTGTGCCAAAGAACGAAGTAGACAAAATAATGGATATGGAAGAAGCTGACTATTTGGGGTTAATGGCATTTTCCAGAAGAGTGGGGAAGGCTATTGAAGCAGCTATAGACTGCAAACGAGTAGGGATTACAGTAATAGGTTTGGAAGTGCCCCATGTACACATACATCTTATTCCCTTAAATAAGATGGCAGATGCAACCTTTATGAACAAAATTCAATTATCACAGGATGAATTTGAAGATACTGCTCGGAAAATACGTTCTAAAATGCAATAATACCTGTTTGGAATAGGTAAAATAACACACTGGCAATAACAATAGGTGAGAGTATAATAAAATAAAATAAAGCAGTGAATTTTGTACCAGCTTTTTCCGGATTGACCATTTTTTGGTAATATTCAAAAATTCGCTCAATATCTTCTGTCCATTTAACAGGATAAATTATGCTTTCACATGTATTGCATTTAATTTGATGACTAACCTTTGCGGTAATCTTATGATAAAGCCTTCCAAATAAGTGCTTTTGATAAAACGTAATTTTCATGTCTTGATTAAAGCATTCGGGGCAATTATTCGTTATGTCTGCCGCTTTAATAACAACTAATTTTTCTTTTGCCATTATTGCTGATCTGATTTTATTGATATCTGCATTATAGTACCTTCCTTGCTCGAAGAAAGTACTTTTACCTTTCCTTTATGATACTCTTCAATTATTCTTTTAACGAGAGATAACCCTAAACCCCAGCCTCGTTTTTTTGAGGTGTAACCAGGATTAAAAATGGAATTGAAGTCTCCTTTCGCTATTCCATGTCCAGTATCTGAAATTAATATATTAACATATTTCCCGTCCGGAACTATTTCGATGGCAATATTACCTTTGCCCTTCATGGCGTCTATACCATTTTTGACCAAATTTTCAATGGTCCAATTATATAATGAACGGTTTAATAGAACGGGAAGTTGTTCAACTTTAGAATTAAATGTAAAGTGAATAAGTTTAGAACTTCTGAGTTTTAGATATTCAAAGGCACTCCTGGTTTCTTTAACAATGTCGTGTTCTTGAAGTTTTGGAAGGGAACCTATTTTGGAAAAACGGTCTGTAATGTTCTGCAGTCTGCCAATATCTTTCTCAATTTCTTTAGTAATATCCGGATTTATTTGTTCACTTTTTAATAGTTCATTCCAACCAAGAAGTGAGGTTAGCGGGGTGCCAATCTGGTGGGCTGTTTCCTTTGCCATTCCCGCCCAAAGTTTGTTTTGTTCAGATGCTTTATTGGTTTTAAAGAAAAAGAAGATAACCGCGGCAAACAGAAATATGATTAATAAAAGGGCAATAGGATAGTATTTTAATTTATTTAGTACTTCCGAATTACCGTAATAGAGTGTAGCTAATTGCTCATCGTTATAATCAATAGAAATAGGTGTATTTTCTGCCTCAAACTTTTTTATTTTTTTCTTTAAATAAAGAGTATCAACAACTAATTCTTCAGGCATGTTATTGGTTCTTATGGACCCATCCATATTTACCAGAATCATTGGCGTTGAGGTATTGTTTTGAAAGATTTTAACGTGTAGATTTCCCAAATCCCTGTCCTCTGAAGACTGTAATAATTCGGACTGAGCTGTAGCCCATATCTCCATCTTATGGCGCTCTTCTTCCTTGAATTTTTTAAAAAAACTATTGGTATTCCAAAGAATAAGACTCACAATAACAAAAGATGCTATTAATAGAAATAGGTTAGAAGTCTTCTTTTCGGAATTAAAATTCATCCTTTCGGTTAATTAGCATTAAAGATAACTGAAATTGGCCTAAAATGTTGTGTTCTACAAGCGAGTTAAAGTTTTAAATGGGACACAATTTACATACCTTTGTATTGATGCAAAAAGCTATATCCCTAATACCTTCTGAGATTACTACCGGGCAGTTACACTCTTACCTTTTAGGTGCTGTTGGGCCAAGACCAATCGCCTTTGCAAGTACTATAGACGAACAAGGAATACCAAACCTGTCGCCCTTTAGTTTTTTTAATGTTTTTAGCGCAAATCCACCTTTATTGATATTCTCACCCGCAAGAAGAGTGCGTGATAATACAACTAAGCATACACTGGATAACGTACTTAAAATTAAAGAAGTAGTTATCAATATTGTAAATTACAAGATGGTTCAGCAAATGTCGTTGACAAGTACGGAATATGGTCAAGAGGTAAATGAATTTATAAAGGCCGGATTAACTATGTTAGATTCGGATTTGGTTAAACCATTTAGAGTTGCAGAATCTCCCGTCCAGTTTGAATGTAAAGTAACAAAGGTTGAGGCTTTAGGCAAGAAAGGGGGAGCTGGTAATCTGGTTTTTGCAGAAGTTGTTAAAATGCACATCCAGGAATCAATTTTAGATGAAAACGGCTCAATTGACCAATTTAAAATTGATCAGGTTGCCCGAATGGGAGGTAATTGGTATAGCAGGGCTAATAAGGGTATGTTTGAGGTTCCAAAGCCACTTTCCAAGCTTGGAATAGGAGTTGATAATATACCTAAAGAAATAAGATTAATGAAAATGCTTACTAGGAACGATTTGGGCTTATTGGGAAATGTTGAAAGAATCCCCGATAAAAATGACATCGAAGAATTTATAGCAACAAATGATCAAATTAGATCAATGGTCCAAAATAAAGATTCAAAAGAACTACATAGAATAACAAGAGAATATTTAGATAATAAAAAAATACTTTCAGCATGGAAAGTATTGCTAATAAATACTGATTTAAATGGAAATACAAGGAAAAATTAAAATGATTGATGAGACTAAAACCTTTGGTAATAACGGTTTTAGAAAAAGAGAGGTGGTTATTACTACTGAAGAACAGTATCCCCAACATATATTGGTAGAATTTGTTCAGGATAAATGTGACTTGCTTAATAAGCATAATGTTGGAGAAACTGTAAAAATTAGCATTAACCTGAGAGGAAGAGAATGGACAAACCCTCAGGGGGAGGTTAAATATTTTAATTCTGTTCAAGGATGGCGAATTGAAACTTTACAATCCGATCAAGTGGATAGTGGAATACCACCGGTGCCTCCAATTGAGGCATTTGAACCGGCCGAAGAACTAAATGAAGAAGATCATGATGATCTGCCTTTTTAGATAGGAGCTCTTTTCAACTAAAGAATATTATTAGGTTGACGGGTAATTTTAAGAACTGTTAAACTTGAAAAACAATAATGCGGATATTTACTTTTTAACAGATCTGTTGGAATTTCCTTCGACGGAAAAGGCCAATGCGGAAGGATTGCTGGCAGTTGGCGGGGATTTATCTCCTGAAAGATTATTACTGGCATATAAATCAGGGATATTTCCCTGGTTTAATGACGATTCTCTTATCTTGTGGTGGAGCCCCGATCCCAGGATGGTCTTATTTCCTCAAAAAATCAGGATTTCTAAAAGTATGCGACAAATTTTGTCGGATAAGAGATTTACTTTAACCAGGAATAGATGCTTTAAGGAAGTAATGGAAGCCTGCGCCGAAATAGAGAGAATGGGGCAGGAAGGCACCTGGATTACCAATAGTATGAAAGAAGCGTATTTACGATTGCACGATCTGGGGTTTGCTAAGTCATATGAGGTTTGGGAAGACAAGAAATTAGTTGGCGGGCTGTACGGCATTGATCTGGGACACGTATTTTGCGGTGAAAGTATGTTTTCTGAGGCAAGCAATGCATCTAAATTTGCATTTATAAAATTAGCCAAAGACCTTAAAAAAGACAACTATAAATTCATCGATTGTCAGGTTTATACCAAGCATTTGGCAAGTTTAGGTGCTGAAGAAATCCCGAGGAAAGAATTCTTAAAATTATTGCAGGAAAGTATTTAAGATCCTAAGAAAAGGTAGTCTAGTTTGAGTCCGGTAAGGTTGGTATTTGATATCTTTAGAGTCCAGATTAATTACAAAAATAATTAATGTAAAGAATTTAGTTTACCTAACGTTCTGTGTGCAAATAGAAATCGTTATTTTCTGATTAATAGAGGACATGATCATAGTTGACCGGAAGAGATTCTCTCATTTTTATAAAATCTCCCTGCGCTCCAAATAATATTTCAAAGTCCGCACGATCATCCTGTATTTTACCCCGTACCATTAATTCATAATTTAAGGAAGGAATCAAAAGATTTTGGAATGCATTATTTAAGGTAGTTTCTACAGATTCATGAGAGGTAATGTGATACTGTTGCTGCATCTTTCTAATTTTAAACTTATTAAACTTTTCATTAAGGAGCTTTGTGATCAGTGCCCATGAATCCTCGGGGATGTCGATTTTATTAATAAGAATTACGATATTTTCCAATTTACCAGATTCATTAAAACCAAGTCCGTAATATAATTTATCTTTTTTAAACCTGGCTTTATAACTAATTTTTGTAGTATCTGTTTCCTTATAAAAACGAATCTTTTTAGCGTCCTGCAGTTTCTCTTTTATGAAATCGTGTGCAGTCTCAGGGAATTGATTTTTTTTAATACGGCGTTCCCGCTCTACCTTCACCTGAGAATTGACTATTAAAAACTGAAATAAGACTAAAATTAATACTAGTAAACGCCTATACCTCCTCATATCTAAAACAATTTACTTCGTGATCATTAACCATTCCCGTAGCCTGCATATGGGCATATACCACTGTACTGCCAACAAATTTAAAACCACGCTTCTTTAAGTCCTTGCTCAGAACATCCGAAAGTGTCGTTTTCGCAGGGTTATCCCTATGATCTGCAAAACTATTTTTTATGGGTTTCCCGTTTACAAAACCCCATATATAATCGCTAAAACTTCCAAATTCTTTCTGTACTTCAAGAAAAGCCTGGGCATTGGTAACTGTAGCCTTAATTTTAAGTTTGTTGCGAATGATACCGGCATCTTGTAGTAAAGCGTCAATTTTGGATTGGTCGTAGGTTGAAATTTTTTTATAATCAAAATGGTCAAATGCTTTCCTAAAATTTTCCCGTTTCTTTAGCACAGTAAGCCAGCTTAGCCCGGCTTGAAAGGTTTCAAGGACAAGAAATTCAAATAAGGTGGTGTCATCTTTTACCGGCACACCCCATTCTTCATCATGATAAGCTTCGTAAAGTTTATTACCCAAACACCAGCCACATCTGTGAATTTTCATTAGTTCTAATCTTTTAAATAAAGATATGGCATAAATCTGAATAGTATTAAATAAACAAGGAGAGCGAAGATCAAAAAATTCATAATTAAAAAAAATTTAGGGCGACAAAATTATTGTTATTAAAAAGTAGAAGAAATATTGTTAGGCTTTCGTATTTCTTTCGACTTTTGCCAAATGATAAACACAGAAAAACATAAACTAAAGGAAAAAATAATTGAATCTTCTTTAACCGGTGCATATAACTACCAGGAGTACCGGGACCTTGTAGATGAATTCGCCTCAAAGGGTAAAACTACAGGCACTGAACAAACAGAATCTCTTATAGACTATACGCAATTAAATAGTAAGCGTATGAAGCGATGGGATAAAACATTTCATTTGCCAGACTCTATAAAAAAAAGAATTAAAGAATGGGAGGTACCAATTTTATGGCTCGTTTTAACCGAAAGTTGGTGCGGTGATGCGGCACCTTCAATACCTGTAATGAATAAAATAGCAGAATCATCTCCTAAAATTACATTCAAGTTACTATTGCGGGATGAAAATCCCGAATTAATGAATCTTTTTCTTACTAATGGTAGCTTGTCTATCCCCAAACTGATCATGCTTGATGAACAACGTTTGGAAGTTTTAAATTCCTGGGGTCCAAGACCCACTAATGCAACTAAAATGGTTGAAGAGCATAAACAAGAAAATGGGGTACTTACGCCTGAATTTAAGCAAGATTTGCAGCTTTGGTATAATAAAGACAAAGGGCAAAATATTCTGGATGATCTAATGGAATTACTTACTTTGAAATAGGTAGGTAATAGTTCCTTTTTGTGTAACTCTTGAGGCTGAACTAAATTTTGCTTTTAGGGCATAGGAAATGGCGTTATCAACAAGACAGCCATTGGATGTATTAGAGCTTTTTGCATTAAAATTAGCGTCAATAACATAGCCTAAAGCATCTACTTCAATATTCACCACAACTCTACCCCCCTCAATACAGGTATAAATTGGTGGCGGAAGTAAATAATTAGAACGATCAACTAGCGAATATGAAATGGAAGTCTTTCTTTTTTCAAGCTTATTTGTGAATTCTTTTTTCTTAGCCTCTACTTCCTCTAATTGTTGTTTTTTTTCTTCTCTTTTTTTTACGAGATCCTTAAGGCTGGCTGCATATCCTGAATCTGAATTCAAAAATTCTTTGAATTCATCTTCATTCATTGAAGCTTCTTTTTCTTCTAATAGTTCTTCAAGTGTTTTTAGAGGTTCCGGTTCTTCCAAGCTAGATTTGGCTGTTTCGTTAAAAGCCATATGACTTTTTATAGGATCTGCTTTTGCCATCTCTTCCTGCTTTTCCAATTCTTCAATTATTTTTTCAAGCTCCTCGTCGGCCAAACTTATTTCAATTATATACTCTTCCTGTTCCTTAGATCCCAAGTGAATATTAAAGAGTAATAATATCACTATCGAAAGAGAGAAGAAGGTAATTATAAGAGAAAGCTGACTTCGATTCAGGTCCATATTTCTATAACCAATTTTTTAATAATATATTTCACTCAATAGCTCATTTTAAAGGTGTTAAACATTCATCATTTCTTTAAAATTTGCCGGTGTCACCGCATTATTTACGTTATAATCGCCTATTTTGGTTCTTCTAAGGGATGATAAGTGACCCCCGGAATTCAGTTCTTTTCCGAAATCATGGGCGATAGATCTTATATATGTGCCCTTACTACATTGTATCCTGAATCGTAATTCGGGCAGATCTATATCCAAAATCTCAAATTTCAAAATTTCAACAAGCCGGGCTTTAATCTCTAATTCCTTACCTTCTCTTGCATATTCATACATACGCTTTCCATCTTTTTTCAATGCTGAAAAAACAGGAGGTTTTTGAGCGATTTTACCAAGAAACAAAGCTTTTGTCTTATGAATTAATTCATGAGTGATATGATCTGTTGAATATACATTATCCACTTCTGTCTCCAGGTCGTAAGAAGGAGTTGAACTGCCTAATGTTATGGTACCCTCATATTCTTTTGACATACCTTGAAATTCATGAATCCGCTTCGTGAATTTCCCAACACAAATTAATAAAAGTCCACTGGCAAGGGGATCTAAAGTTCCGGCATGGCCTACCTTAATTTTTTTTAATTGGAATCTTTTTCTAATCGCCCATTTTAAAGCATTAACGGCCTGAAAAGAAGACCAATTTAAAGGCTTGTCAATTAGAATAAGTTGTCCCTCTAAAAAATCTTCCTTGGTTTTCAAGATAATAATTTAAGTAAAAAGATACATAATTAAGGGCTTAACCCCAAAGGCCAAAACCTATGGCAATGCATCCTACAATAAAACAGTAGATAGCAAAGTAACTTAACTTGCTTTTTTTTACGAGTTGAATCATCCAGGTGCAGGCTGCTAAACCTGCTATAAAAGCAGCTACAAAACCAGCACCCATAGCAATAGTTTGCTCACTTTGAAATTGGAGTTCTCCACCAATAATATCTTTGGCCATTTTACCGATTATGAGGGGTACGACCATTAAAAATGAGAATCGGGCAGCTTTAGTCTTATCAACACCCAGCAATACGGAAGTGGATATTGTGGCACCACTCCTGGAAATACCTGGTAAAATGGCAATTGCCTGCGAAACACCTATGACAAAAGCATTTAAATATGTTACCTTTTTCTGAGTTTCTCTAGCCTTATCCGCTAAGTATAGGAGTAAAGCGGTAATAAGAAGCATATAGCCTACAAAGGCTACATTACCGCCAAAAAAGCCTTCCAGCTGCTTTTCAAACAGTAATCCCACAATTCCTGCAGGGATCATAGATATAATAATCTTTAAAGAAAAACGGGATTCTTCGTTCCATTTAAATTGAAATAACCCTTTGATAATTACCCATACGTCTTGCCTAAAGACCACAATTGTACTTAGAGCCGTGGCAAAATGTAACACAACAGTAAACAAAAGACTTTCCTGCGGGATAGAGTTATCGCCCAAAATTGCTTTTCCTAATTCGAGATGACCGCTGGAAGATACAGGTAAAAATTCGGTCAATCCTTGTACGATACCAAGGATAATTGCGTCTAAGATTTCCAATTAATTTTTTTTCTTCTTGTGAGGATTTAGTAAGATGGCATATATTTCGATCCCTAAACCTATAAGGACCAGTGTTGGTGCCAATCGAATTCTCCTGAAGTTATATATATCGGGGTTAAATACATTGGGGTCATCACTGCCACCTCCACTCATTAATATAAAACCAAGGGCCATACATGCGAGTCCTATAAACATAAAGAGATAATTTCTTCTCTGGAATATAAATTCAGGCTTTGGAGGTTGACCTTGTTTATTTTTTATTTTTTGACTCATGCTGCAAATTTAATAATATAAATCATCTGTTCTGAGATTAAGAAAACGCTGGGTTGCAAAATATGTGCTTATTAACGAAATAAGGACACCTAAAACAAAAACACCAACAAAAAGGATACTCAATATCATAAAGTCTTGTAAAAGGTTTAATTCGGGGAAATTCATGTCAACATAATAGAGAACAGTACCCAATACAATGAGTGCTAATAATGAACCCAGCATTCCTAATTTAATATTTGTCCAAATAAAAGGCCTTCTGATAAATCTTTTTGTAGCGCCCACCATTTGCATTGTTTTTATAATAAAACGTTTGGAATAAATGGATAGACGTATTGAACTATTAATTAATAACACAGCTATGATTGTAAATACGGCACTAGCTATTAATATCCAGAAGGAAATCCTTTTTACATTATCTGTAAGCAGCGTAATAAGAGGCTTATCATAACTTACTTCTTCTACATAGTCCTTTTTGGCCAATTCTGATGCAATTTCCTCTACTTGTTCAGTAGACACAAAATCAGCTTTTAAAGCCACATCAATTGAATTTTTTAGAGGATTATAACCCAAAAAGTCGAGGAAGTTTTCACCAATTTCCGCACTGTGCAACTCAGCTGCTTCTTCTTTGGAGACATAGACAGCAGATTTAGTATAATCTGACATTACCAGGCTTTTTTGCAACTGATCAACTTCAACTTCCTTTGCATTGTCCTTTAAGAAAACAGATATTTTAATTTGTTCTTTAAAATGATCTGCCAATTTTTTAGTGTTTAGTACTAAAAGCCCTAAAACACCCAATAAAAAAAGCACAAGCCCAATACTCAAAACCACTGAGAAGTAGGAAGAGATCAATTTGCGTTTTTGATAGCGTTCAAAAGATTTGCTCATAGTGGCATATGAATACGTAAAAATAGGAAAGTAAATTGAATAAACTTATTTTTGCGCGGTATCGGTTATAAACAAAAATTATGAATTATAATTTTAGGGAGATTGAGGCCAAATGGCAG